>Ga0156310_132_pt1 | contig 20691 bp, 18 predicted proteins | sample RifCSPlowO2_12_FD_107958 | JGI IMG/M metagenome (GOLD analysis project Ga0156310, IMG submission 107958) | Candidatus Falkowbacteria bacterium RIFCSPLOWO2_12_FULL_45_13 | reverse complement strand
TTAAAATTTTTTTTTGAGCTGGCCCCGTTCGCTTCGCAGTAATTAGCGCCGACACTAGTTCCGGATCCGACAACTTACCTAATTAAGGGGCTGTTAATAGCATTTTGTTTTATACTTTGGCAAAATATTATTATTGCTTCACCGAACTTTGCCGTTCTTTCTTCTAAATCAAATATTTTATTTGACATTAGTTTATTAAAAATTGATTCAAAATTATTACTCAAAATTAAAAATTTTTAAACTTTGCCGATAAACCGCGCTCGGTCGGATTTTCTGCCGGCCAGTTTGATTATTTTTAAAATTATTTCTTTAGTGATATCTCGCCCGCCCAAGCCAACAACGAAACTGGTGATGTTGGCAGTAGTCTGGCCTTGAGCAACCGCTTTTATGTCCGAAGCTAAGGGGCCGATGTGGCCGAGCGAGATTGATTTATCTATAACCGCGACATTCTTGGCTGGTTTTATTATTTTTAAAATTTCTTCAGCCGGAAAGGGGCGGAAAACTTTAATCTTTAGAATGCCGACGTCTTTTGATTCTGCCACAGTATCTTTTATGGTGCTGATAACGGAGCCCAGGGCCACGATTATGGTTTGCGGAGATTTTGGCCCGATATATTCAAGCAAACCATTATCTATAATTTTGAATTTTGACTTGTAATTTTGAATTTTGAATTTTGAATTTTGAATTAAGGAGTGGTATTTTTTATACTCCAGGTCAATGGTTTTAAGGCTGGCGGTTAAATCATCGTGCAGTTCCTGCCGGATTTCCATATAATGAGCGGGCGTAGCCAGGACTCCCATGGTAACCGGATTTTCCGGATCCAGGAATTGCCCAGCCACGGGCGTATAATCAGGCAAGTATCTTTTTATTTGTTCGGCCGTAGGGATGATAACCGGCTCGTAGGTGTGGGTCATGATGTAGCCGTCCACATTTGCCATGACCGGGATTTTAAGCCTTTCGGCGATTTTAAAGGCCATGATATGCTGGCCGACCGCTTCCTGATGGTTTTCCGCGAACAAGAGAATCCAGCCGGCGTCTCTGGCGGCCATCACATCCTGCTGATCGTTCCAGATATTAATCGGCGCGCTCAAAGCGCGATTGGCGCAAGTCATGACCACCGGCAGGCGCATGCCCGCGATATTGTAAACCACTTCAATCATAAGTAAGAGCCCTTGCGAACTGGTGGCGCTGTAAGTCCGCACGCCGGCGGCCGAAGCGCCGGCCACGATGGAAGCGGCCGCGAATTCAGATTCGGCTCGAACATATTCGTAGTTGGCCGCGCCGTCAGCTTTAAATTTAGCCAGATCTTCAACAATATGTGTTTGCGGCGTGATCGGGTAAGCGGAGATCACCGCCGGAGAGATGTTTTTTATGGTTAGGGCGATGGCGCGGGAACCCTCAAGCATTTGGGATTTGTAATTGGCGTTGTTCATAATTAACTATTTATTGTCATTGCGAGCGACTGCAAGGAGCGAAGCAATCTCAATGTACAACGAACTGTGAAAAATTTTCCATTTTAATTTAAACTCCTCATTAGTGAGATTGCTTCGTCGCTCGAGTACGAGCTCCTCGCAATGACAGTCGGAGAGAGTTATTTTTCCTCTTTCTCCATAATAATCGCCTTAAACGGGCAGACCTCGGCGCATAAACCGCAGCCTTTACAAAAATTTGGGTCGAAGTCATACGGCAGTTTGCCCGAGGAATTAGTTTTGTTGGTTTGGTAAATTATGCCTTCCGGGCAGGCGCGGGGGCAGATAGCGCAAGCGGTGCATTTATCATATATAAATTTTGGCTTCTCGGTGCGCCAGCCGCCGGTTTTATTATTGGTTGTAGTATTTGGTTTTGCGGTAATTGATATTTTCATAGGATAATTTTGAATTTTAAATTTTGAATGAATGATTAATTTTGAATTTAGAATTTAGAAATTAAGTCATTCAAAATTCATTCAAAATTAAAAATTCAAAATTAAATATTACTTTGGTAGGTTCTTTTCACGGCTTTAATATTTTTAGCGACTAAATTCGGCTGGTCCACGAATTTTTCTTTGATCGCCGCTTCCAACGATTTTAAACCTATCAATCCGGTGGCTTTGGCGAAGGCGCCAAGAATCACGGTATTGACGATATTTTTACCGATAATGGCTATGGCGATTTTAGTCGCGTCAATAAAATGGAGATTATTTTTCCTGGCGCCGGGGGGCAAATTTATTTTTAGCTCGTCTTTATTTTTAGCCGTGTTGATAATTATCAGAGTATTTTTATCCGCCCCCTTGGCAACATCGATGGCTCCTAAGAGGGAAGCATCCTGAACAATTAAGACATTGGGCCGATAGATTTGTTGCCGCGTTATGATCGGTTGATCGTCAATTCTAACGTATGACTCCACCGGGGCGCCGGTTCTTTCCACCCCGAAAGAAGAAAAGGCTTGTGCCTGTTTGCCATCCTTAAAGGCGGCGATGGCGATTAATTCGGCGGCGGTAACCACGCCCTGGCCGCCGCGTCCGTGGATTCGTATTTCAACCATAGGTTTGGGATTGTTAGGATAATTAGGATATTCGGGATTATGGAGATAGATTAACAGACGTTCAAAATGTCCATCCCAATAATCATAAATATCTCAGTAGTCTTAACTATCTCATTTTTTTAGCTGCTCAATTATTTTTACAAAAGTATCGTATGGGATATCGCCCGCAACCTTATAGCCGTTGATAAAGTATGTCGGCGTGCCGCTAACAAGGAAACTTTGCCCGTCAGTAAAATCTTGCATTATTTGCTTTAAATACTTCTGTTGATTAAGGCAGTCCTTGAACTTGGTGACATCCGCGCCGATCTGATTGGCCAGAGCTACCAGCTGCTCGGCTTGGATGACACCCTGATTCTGAAACAGTTTATCGTGCATCAGCCAAAAAAGTCCCTGCTCGCCGGCGCACCGACCGGCCAAGGCCAGCAGGGCCGAATATTCGGTTACCACCGGATAGTCGCGCCAGATAAATTTAACATCATCTTTATATTTTTGGCTGATCTCCCTGATAGTAGGGAAAGCCTTTTCACTATAGGGGCAGGCAAAATCAGCAAACTCAACGATGCTAATATTAGCGGTTTTAGAGCCAAGCCAATAATTATCGCCGTTTGAGGCTTCGTATTTTTGGCCGGTCAATCCACGGTTAAGCTGATTTTGCCTGAGCTTGGCGGTTTTAATTTCCCCGATAAAATAAAAAGCGCTGGCTGTCAGGAAAAATAAAATTATGGCCGATAAAACTATCGCCGCCCCGCCCCACCAATGTTTATACCAAGGCTTGATTGAATCTTCCATTGATATTTTCGATTAGATGTCTTATTATTAAATCAACAAACATTCAAACTTGTTTTGAGATATTATAAAATTGAATCATTTAGCTCCCGCAAATCAACAAATCAATTCACGAATTCACAAATATTAGAATAGACGTTTTGGCGGATTTATATATTTGTGAAAAGATTTGTTGATTTGTGAATGTTAATATTATATCACTTATTTATGAATAAACAAAATTTAGATAAGCTGGAGATGGAACTGGAAAAACGGCTTAAAGCCAAGCAGAAGAAAAAAAGAAAGCGCTGGCCGGTCAGCGGCGCGGGGGTTAAAAAATTGCAGGGAATTATTATTGCCAAATAATCAAAAAGCTGTATAATTGAATTACATAGAAAAAAGGAACAATGGATAACGAATCATGAATTATGGGAAAATGCTTTACAAAATTTTTAATCCATAATTCATGATTCATTATTCATAATTTCCGCCAAGGGCGGATCAGCCTCTGGCCGACAAGTATTTAAAAAACTATGTTCACTCCGAAAAAAATGTTTTTTACCAAAGGCGTCGGCGTTCATAAAGACAGATTGGCGTCTTTTGAGCTGGCTTTAAGGGACGCCGGCATTGAAAAATATAATTTAGTAACCGTTTCCAGCATTCTGCCGCCCAGTTGCCATTTTACTTCAAAAGAAAAGGGTCAAAAAATGCTTCATCCTGGCCAGATAGTTTTTTGCGTTATGGCCAGGAGCGAAACCAACGAACCCAATCGTTTGATTTCAGCCGCCATCGGCGTGGCCAGGCCGAGCGATGAAAATAATTATGGCTATTTGTCCGAACATCATGCTTTCGGCGAGGTAGCCAAGAAGAGCGGCGAGTATGCCGAAGATCTGGCCGCTACCATGCTGGCTACGACTTTAGGCATTGAATTTGATTCGGCCAAAGCCTGGGAAGAAAGAGAGCAAATCTATAAAGCCAGCGGCCAAGTTTTTAAAACCGCCAACATTACCCAATCGGCCGAAGGCAATAAAGACGGCCTTTGGACCACGGTTATCGCTTTGGCGGTTTTTTGCGATTTTAGTTTGCATAAAGATATTATCGCGCCCATGATAAAAGATGAAATCCAGAATGAGATTCATCCGAAACCAGGCCATGACGGTTCTTCAGGATCAGCCGGCAAAAACTGAAACCGACAACTCAATTTTAATAATCAATGGGCTTAGTTCTTTTTAAGAATTAGGCCCGTTGTTTTGAAATATTCTATGAATTATGCTAGTTAGATTATGTAAAGCGAGCTAAAATTCAACAGATGGTTCAATTTTTGGTAAAATATTGTTAGCTAAACAAAAATAAAAACCAAAATTATGAACCAGCTAAAGACAATTTTAGCAATGATTGCTGAAATTTACCATGCGATTGAAAATGATCTGCCACTAAGGCCGGGGCCATTGCCCGATATTCCGGATTTAACGATTATCCGGCTCATCGTCCTAGAGACACCTGCTCGGGTTTAGGCGCGAAAGCAGTTTCCTCCGTTTTGATTAGTCCTGGCTATACTGAACCGGTAGGCAGATGGGAAACTAACACGGCGATATTCCAAGTTTACGGCCGATATGCATAATATTAATACACAGAGTTTAACGAGCCATCTCTAATATGAAAATAATTTCTTGGAACGTCAATGGCCTGCGCGCCGTGATGAAAAAGGGCTTTTTGGATTTTTTAACAAAAGTTCAACCGGAAATTTTATTACTCCAGGAAATAAAAATTGACGATATCGCGCGGGCGCGGGAGAAGTTCGATTTTAAGGATTATCTAGAGTATTGGTATCCGGCTGTCAGGCCCGGTTATAGCGGCACGGCAACTCTTATCAAGCGCGGCTTGACCTACGAAACGGCCGGTAAAATCAGGCAAGTTATTTCGCCGGTTGTGGAAAATGGCCTGGGGGTTGAAACTTTTGACCGCGAAGGCAGAGCACAGACCATTGGACTTGAGAAATTTTATCTCATTAACGCTTATTTCCCTAATGCCAATCATGAATTGTCCAGGCTGGAGTATAAGCTGGCGTTCAATGACCAGATGCTGAAATATGTTAAAAAACTGGAAAAAAACAAACCGGTAGTCTTGTGCGGCGATTTTAATGTGGCCCATGAGGAAATTGATTTAGCGCGGCCCAAGGATAATGTCGGCAACCCCGGCTTCACCGACGAAGAGCGCGCCTGGATGACTAAATTTATAAATTCCGGCCAGGTTGATACTTATCGGTACATCAATAAAAATAAAGTTCAATATTCCTGGTGGGGCTATCGGTTTAATTCGCGCGCCAGGAACGTCGGTTGGCGGATTGATTATTTCTGCGTTTCAAAAAATTTAATCAAAGCGCTGAAGGACGCCTATATCATGGATAAGGTTATGGGGTCGGATCACTGCCCGGTGGGCATTGAAATAAAGATTTAGAGATGGTTACGAAATAGTTTTGTAACCATCTCTTAGCCCTCCCCCTGATAAGGGAGGGGTAATACTGCTTGCCTTTCCGCCAATTTTAGGATAAAATAAACGCAATATGGAAAGATATAATCATAAAATTATAGAACCCAAGTGGCCCGCCTTCGCTGAAGCTTCGGCGAGGCAAGCAGAAATATATGAATAAATATAATCATCGAGACATAGAAAAAAAATGGCAAGAATTTTGGGAAAAAGAAGAGCTGGACAAAGCCCTTAACTTTGATAAAAAGCCGAAATTTTACGGTTTGATTGAGTTTCCCTATCCGTCCGGCGAAGGTCTGCATGTCGGCCATATCCGCCCTGACACGGCCATGGATATCATCTGCCGCAAGCGGCGCCTGCAAGGCTATAATGTGCTTTATCCGATCGGCTGGGACGCTTTCGGCCTGCCCACGGAAAATTATGCCATTAAAACCGGCATCCATCCGACGGTGGTGACGAAAAAAAACACGGACAATATTCGGCGTCAGCTTAAAAACTTGGGATTTTCTTTTGACTGGAGCCGGGAAATAAATACGACCGATCCGGCTTATTATAAATGGACGCAATGGATATTTTTACAATTTTTAAAGCGCGGGCTGGCTTATAAAAAGAAAATGGCCATTAATTGGTGCCCCTCATGCAAGATCGGCCTGGCCAATGAGGAAGTGGTCGACGGCAAATGCGAACGCTGTGGTACGCCGGTGGAAAAACGGGACAAAGAACAATGGCTCTTGGCTATCACCAAGTATGCCGACCGGCTGGATAAAGACTTGGACACGGTTAATTTTTTGGAAAAAATAAAAACCCAGCAGAAAAATTGGATCGGGCGGAAAGAGGGAATAAATATTACTTATCTGATAGATGGAACAAAGGAAACGATTACGGTTTTCACAACGCGTCCAGACACTAATTATGGGGCTACTTTCGTGGTGTTGGCTCCGGAGCATGAGTTGGCGATGAAAATTACGACCGAGGATAACAAAAAAACAGTCGCAGCATATGTAAATAATGCCAGCAAAAAAACAGAAGAAGAGAGAATCACGGAAGGCAGAAAAAAAACAGGCGTCTTTACCGGCAGATTCGCGATCAATCATTTAACCGGAAAAAAGATGCCGATTTGGGTTTCCGATTTTGTGCTATCTGGTTATGGTACCGGCGCGGTGGTTGGCGTGCCTGGTCACGATATCAGAGATTTTGAATTCGCCAAGGAATTTGGTCTGGAAATTATTCGCGTGGTGGTCGGAAAAGATTACGACACTTCGCCGATTGCTCGGCCCGAACAAGTTCAGGAGGAAGAGGGGAGAATGGTTAATTCAGGCATACTGAACGGTTTAGAAATTCATGAGGCGACCAGGAAGATTATGGATTATATGGTAGAAAAAGGCTGGGGAAAGAAAGTCGTCACATATCACTTGCGCGACTGGATTTTTTCCCGTCAGCATTATTGGGGCGAACCAATTCCGGTGGTGTTTTGCGAAAAATGTAAAAATCGGAAATATAATTTTATTTTTATCCATGGTTACGACAGTACTTGCAAGACACCCTGGAAAGCTTGGCTAAAGAAGGAGCTGGAAAAGAGAGGACATGCTTTTTTTGGCCCGGAATTACCCAACACAGCTAATCCGAACGTTGAAGAGCAAGCGAATTATATATTAAAAAACGCTAAAATCGATGAAGATACGATAATCATCGGTCATAGCCTCGGCGGAGCGGTGATGATGAAAATTTTGGAAAAAATAAAAACTAAGATTGCACGGGCGGTTTTTTTAGACGCGGTTTTGCGGCCGGAATTTAATCATCGCGAGATACCGGAAGTTATCGCTTCGTCGGATTGGAAATTTAATTTTAAAAAAATTAAAAAAGCCGCCAATGAATTCGTCGTTTTAGCCGATAAAGATTTTATAATTATTCCTAAAGACCAGTCGGAAGAATTGGGAAAATTGTTTGAGGCGAGAGTCATTTATGTTAAACCCAATCATCGGCATTTCAGCCGGGCGGAGATTGAACCGGAAGTTTTGAAATTATTTGACGATAACGGCCGAGTGCCGGTGCCGGAGAAAGATTTGCCGGTGGAACTGCCGAAAGTGGAGAAATACCAGCCGACTGACACGGGCGAGTCGCCCTTGGCGGCCATTAGCGACTGGGTTAATACCAAGTGTCCGCGTTGCGGCGGGCCGGCCAGGCGGGAAACCGACACCATGCCGAATTGGGCCGGGAGTTCTTGGTATTATTTGGCATATTTGATGATGGAGAAAAATCCGAAATCCGAAATCCGAAATCCGAAACAAATCAAAAATTCAAAATTCAAAATTCGAAACGATGAAAAAAATTTAAAATATTTAGACCTTAGATTCGCCGGCGATCAGTTCAAATATTGGCTGCCGGTAGACTGGTATAACGGCGGCATGGAGCACACGACTTTGCATCTTTTATATTCGCGATTTTGGCATAAATTTTTGTTTGATCTGGGACTGGTACCGACGAGCGAACCATACGCCAAGCGCACTTCTCATGGAGTTATTCTGGCCGAGGGCGGCGTGAAGATGTCAAAGTCCAGGCCGGAAACAATAATTAATCCGGATGATTTAGTTAAGCGATTCGGCGCTGACGCTTTACGCGTTTATGAGATGTTCATTGGTCCGTTTGATCAGACTGTCGCCTGGAGCATGGACGGCCTGGCCGGAGCGCAGAGATTTTTGGAAAAGATTTGGAATTTTTACGGCCAGGTTAAGCTCATGGATTGCGATGACGGCAAAAAGCCCTGCGCCAACGCGCCTGCGGGCCTGCCGCAGCTGCTCCATAAAACCGTCAAGAAGGTTGGCGAAGATATCGAGGCTATGAAATTTAACACGGCTATAAGCGCCATGATGATATTCATGAATTTTATCGGTAAGCACGAAGCTGTGCCGCGCGCGGCCGCGGAAAGATTCTTGATCATCCTGGCTCCTTTCGCGCCGCATCTGGCCGAAGAACTTTGGCAGAAGTTGTGCCACAAGCAAAGCATCTTCCGGGAAAAATGGCCGGAATACGACCCAGCGCTGGCTCAAGATCAGACCATTAAATTGGTATTGCAGATAAACGGCAAGGTGCGCGATCTGGTTGAAGCGGCGGCCGACATCGGCGAAGAAGAAGCTAAAGAATTAGCTCTGGCAAGCGAAAAAATTAAAAAGTGGCTGGTTGGTAAAGAGGTTAAAAAAATAATATTTGTTAAAGGTAAGTTAATAAATATAGTTATATAAAAAGGCTTTAGTTATATTTTTTTATGCTCGTAATGTAATTAAGTCTTTTTATAAATTCGCTATCAGCCAAGTTCCGTCCGCTTGCTTTTGAACATGAAAATTTAACGGCACTTCGTAGCCGCCCAGAGAAAAATAAGCCTTGGTAGAATATATTTTTTCCGTCTCGTTGGATTTGGTTAGGCTAGCCCCGGACAGGATATTGGCCAGGAGGAGTCGGCTGTCCGCGCCTAAATGTTTTAGGGAATATTCAATTGATTTGCGCATTGATACAACGAAAAAAGATTGAGCTTTAGTCAAGTCATTACTTCTGATGCTTGAAGCGGCTTGGTCAAGCGCGGAGGTTTGCGCTGGGGGCGGCTGAGGCGGCGTGGTAGTCGCGGGCGCGAGCCGGCCGATAATTATTTGTTCTAAATTTTCATCGGTAATGCCCAGGGCTAGACTTCGCATCACCTGCCAAGCGTCTTCGGGCCGGCCTAAATAATATTTTTTATGGTCAGCCGGGTTTAAGTACCAGGCGGCGCCGGAACTTTCCACCTGCAATAAAATTTTTCCCTGCAGTTGCTTTATTAAATTTTCATCCAGGGCAATCCGCCCTTGGCCTAAGGGATTATAACTATTGGCAATCTCGGTTTTATCGTCATAGCCGTCATTATCAGAATCGGCTTTAGCCGGGTCAGTGCCAAGAGCTTGCTCTAAATCATCGGGCAGTCCGTCGCTATCATGGTCCGCGCCAGAATAATCTAAGAGGCCAACGGGGATTTTATTGAAATTGATGTTGCCCACGCCCAAAGCCAGTTGGCGCATTAAAGCCAGAGCATCGGCCGGACGGCCTAAAAAATATTTTTTTTGATCAGACGGGTTAACATACCAGGCTTGGCCCAGAGATTCAACCCGCAATAAAATTCGGCCGGATAATTTTCGCGCTAAATCGGTTTGCGCGGCTGCCGGTAAAGCGTCTGTGCTAAGCGTGGCCGAAGTATTTAAACCTATAATAGCGATAATTAGTAATATTTTTGATTTCATTCAGATTGTGTTATGATAGTAATATTATGAATAGGCGCGGAAAAATCATTTTAAGCTTAACTTTGGCGGTATTATTTTTTATTGTCGCGGGTTTTTTGGGGCACAAATCAATTGTTTCTTGGCGCTTAAATAAGACTGCCAGCGCGGCTGGCAGCATGCCTTATCAGGTTGGGTTAACCAGTGTAATTATTATTCCTTGTGTTGTGGCTAGCTATGTTTGTACCGGAGGAACTTTATGTAATGCGGTTGATGTCGGCGACTGTACTTTATATTCAGACGTTAATGGAATGTCAGCCGGAGGCTCTGGCCAACCACCTTTATTACTATCCAAAATTGCTATCGGTATGGCGGGTTTAATGCCTGGCGGACAACTAATTTATGGCGGAACTACAAATTCAATGTATATTTCAGCTAATGCCGTGCTGGCTTCTGCCGGCGGTTGCTTCGGTTGTACGGCCAAAGCCGGAACGGTTGATAAAATTTTTGCCTGGCTAGAGAAGCTGGATAACTATATTATAGCAGGAATAAAAGGAAGTAAGAAGTAAGAAGTAAGAAATACCTTACTGTCATTGCGAGGAGTGAGCGTAGCGAGCGACGAAGCAATCTTAGAAACATTGATTAGCGCTAAAATTATTTATTACTAAATAAGTGTCTGTGAGATTGCTTCGTCGCCTCCATCAAAATCTGGTAGGGGGGCTCCTCGCAATGACAGTTGTTGGACGGCCCAGGAAAATCTATGAATTTACTGGAACAAACAGCACGACTTTGCCGCTTATATGATATCAAGCCTGCCCGTTCCAAGGGGCAGAATTTTTTAATTAGGGAGGAAATTTATAATCAGATGGTGGCCGCGGCTGATTTAAAGCCGGCTGATACGGTTTTGGAAGTCGGGCCAGGCCTGGGTTTTATGACCGCCAAACTGGCGGCTCGGGCTGGAAAAGTGCTGGCCGTGGAATTGGACGATAAGCTGGCCGAAGTTTTAATGACCGGTTTGTTGGCACAGGGAATTAAAAATGTGGAGGTGGTGAATGAAGACATTTTAAAAATTTCTATTTGTCATCCCCGCGAAGGCGGGAATCCAGAAATTAGCAAGGACAACGGCAGAGCCCTTTTCTGGATCCCGGATCAAGTCCGGGATGACAGAAAAAAATTTAAAATTGTGGCCAATCTGCCATATAATATTACTTCTATATTTTTGCGCAAATATTTATCTGAAGCGGAAATAAAGCCGGAACTGATGGTCTTGATGCTGCAAAAAGAGGTGGCGGGAAGGATTACGGCCAAACCTGGCGAGATGAGCTTACTGGCTGTGTCAGTGCAATTTTACGCCAAGGCGGAAATCGTGGAGATTGTGCCCAAGAATAATTTTTGGCCCAAGCCGGAAGTGGATTCGGCGATAATTAAGTTAAAAGTTAAAAGTGAAAAGTTAAAAATTAAGGAGAAAGAGTTTTTTAGGCTGGTCAAATTCGGCTTTAGCGCCAAGCGGAAAATGTTAAAAAATAATTTGGCGGCCGGCTTTAGAATGGAACCGGCCGAGGCTGAAAATAAAATAAAACAAGTCGGTTTTAACGGAAAAATCAGGGCGCAGGAGTTATCGGTTGAGGATTGGCGGAAATTATTTAGCGCTTTTAAGGAGAATGTGGTATGATTAAAATAACGCGAATCTACAAATGGAATGCGAACCTACGAACAGGCGAAAAAATATTTAGTTAGAGCTTATCTCAAAAATAATCTTTGGCTCATTTTTGGTCTTTTTCGGCTGCAAAAACCGAAAATCTCCTCAAAATAGTTCGCTATTTTTCGTCAATTTTCGGTTTTTTCGCCGGAAAAATCCCGAAAAATGACTAAAAGCTATTTTTGAGATAGGCTCTAGTATTTTCGCCTGTTCGTAGGTTAGCATAAAATTTTTTCGCATCATGTATGAAAGAAATAAAAAGCATCAATAAAATGTCGCTGGCCGGAATCACCGCGTTGATATATGGTTTGGTCGGTTTTCTAATAGCTTTGACCGTGGCCGCTTTCACTATCGCCGGCATTGTCGGGGAAAATGATTTTCAGGGCTCGGCGGCGCTAGTGATGCTGTTTAACATCGGCGCCGGCTTGTTGCTCGGAGTTTTAACCTCACTGCTGACCGCCTTATTCGGCTGGGTTAACGGTTATATCACCGCAGCTATATACAACTGGTTCGCGAAAAAGGCCGGCGGCATAAAAATTGAACTTGAAGAGGTAGCGGCAGAAGCCAAACAGGCAAAGACCGAAGAGAAGAAAGAAGAAACAAAAAATCAGCCAACGATAACATAAAATTAATAATTTTCCATTTAATTTTATGCCCCAAATTAACGACAGCCAAAGCATATTATTTATAGTTATTTCCATCTCGATTTTAGGTCTGACCTTTTTTATTTGCTGGGCGATTTATTATCTGGCCAGAATTTTACAGCAGTCCTTTCAAATTGTTAAAGAAATGCGGGATCGGTTGTGCAAAGTGGATACCGTAATAGACAGCTTAAAGGAAAAAATTGAACATAGCGCTTCTTATCTGCTGTTAATTGGCGAAGGCATAAAAAAATTGATAGAGATTATGAAGGGGAGGGAAGAGAAAAAGAAAAAATATAAACGCGAAAGAAGCTAATAGAAACACGAAATTAAAAAAAACGTTCCATCCCCGGAGCGTTTTTTTCTTAATTTCTGTTATTCGTTGTTATTCGTTATTTTCGCGTCTATTTTATATAGTCGCATTCCTTATTGGAGCATTTAACCTGGCTCTTTTTCGCGTCTTCTATGAGCAAACTGCCGCAATCCGGGCATTTCTCGCCCGTGGGACGACCAGAGAAAGCGGTTTTACATTTTGGATATTGGTTGCAGGCGTAGAAGCTGCCGCGGCGGCTGCGTTTTTGCACGATCTCTCCTTGCTTGCAGACCGGGCAGGCGATGCCGGTTGCCTGGCTCGGTCCGTTAATGTTCTTGATATTTTTACATTTAGGGTAGGCGGTACAGCCCAGGAACGGGCCGAATTTTCCGACTTTGACCGTTAGGCTCGCGCTGCATTTTTCGCAAACTTCGTCTTTATATTTTTCCTTGAGCTCTTCGATTTCCTGGCTGTCGGCACGGCCGTTCTTATCTCGGTCGGCGCCGGGCAGGGATTTAATGTTTTTGCATTTGGGAAAAGCGCTGCAAGCCAAATACTTGCCGTAACGGCCCACTTTTATGATCATGTCCGAGCCGCATTTTTCGCAAATTTCGCTTGATTTTTCTTCCGGCATCAGATCTTGTTTTTTTATGGATTCGTATTTATTTTGCAAGTTGGCGTGAAAAGGCTCATAAAATTCTTTAATGATCGGCTGCCATTTAGCTTCGCCTTCGGCAATCGTGTCCAGATCATTTTCCATTTTAGCGGTAAATTGGTAATCAACTATTTTGGGGAAGTGCTCGACCAACAGGTCGTTAACCACAAAAGCAATCTCGGTCGGGGCTAAACGTTTATGGTCGTCGCGTTCCGCGTAATTTCTTTCTATAATGGTATTGATCGTGGGCGCGTAGGTTGACGGCCGGCCGATGCCGTATTTTTCCAATTCTTTAACCAAGCCGGCGTCACTAAATCTCGCCGGCGGCTTGGTAAAATGCTGTTCTTTGGTTATGGCCAGAAGTTCTAATTTTTCCTTTATTTGTAATTCCGGCAGTTTAATTTCCTGGCTGTTTTCCGGATAAATTTTAAGATAACCGTCAAATTTTAAAATTTGGCCGTTGGCACGGAATTGATATTTTACCTCCCCTAGCCCCTCCTTCGTAAGGAGGGGGACATTTTTTTCTTTTATCAAGAGGGTAATGGCGTCAACGTCCACGGTCGTGGTGTCAACTATGGCTTCCGGCATCTGCGAAGCCAAAGCCCTTTGCCAGACTAATTGGTACAGTTTATTTTGATTAGGATTTAAGTCGCTGGCGACAGACTGCGGCGCGCGCGAGGCCTGGCTCGGCCTGATGGCTTCATGAGCTTCTTGCGCGCCTTTAGTTTTGGTTTTAAAGCGGCGCGGCGCCTTAAGACAGTACTTCTCGCCCAGGTTAATTTTCAAATATTGAGCCGCCTCGGCTAGAAATTTATCCGCCAGATTAAGCGAGTCGGTTCTCATGTAGGTAATGAAGCCCATTTCATAAAGCTGCTGGGCCACCATCATGGTCTGCTTGGCTGAAAAACCAAGCCAGCGGTTAGCGGTCTGCTGGAGGCTTGAGGTGGTGAAGGGCTTGGGCGGCTGCTTTTTCGTTTGTTTTTTTTCTAAGCCTGCGACCAAGTAAGCGGCGTCATCAAGCTCGGCCAAAATTTTAGCTGCCTGCGCCTCATTTTTAATTTGCAGTTTATCAATAGTCCGGCCAGTGATTTTATTGAGTTTGGCTGAAAACGGCAGCTTTTGTCCGTTTTGTAGGTTGGCCGTTACTGTCCAATATTCTTGGGTTTGAAATTTTTTAATTTCTCGTTCCCGCTCAATAATCAAGCGCACCGTCACCGATTGCACGCGGCCGGCAGACAGGCCTTTAGCGACTTTTTTCCAGAGAAAAGGGGAGAGTTCGTAGCCGACCAGGCGGTCCAGGATTCTTCTGGCCTGCTGGGCGTCAACCAGTTTCATATTGATTTTTTTCGGGTTGGCCAAAGCTTGCTCTACCGCCTGTTTGGTAATTTCATGGAAAACGATGCGATCAGCCAGACGATCGTCAATTTTTAGAGCCTTGGTCAAGTGCCAGGCGATAGCTTCTCCTTCCCGGTCTTCGTCGGTCGCCAGTATTATTTTTTCAGATTTTTTAGCCAACTGTTGAAGTTTTTTTAAATTTTTTTTGGCCTTTACGGGCACCACATATTTGGGCTCAAAATCATGTTCAATTTCAACGCCCAGATTGCTTTGGGGCAGATCGCGGACATGGCCGAAAGAAGATTCAATTAAAAAATCATCACCAAGGAATTTGGCAATGGTTTTGGCTTTGGTGGGGGATTCGACGATGACTAGCTTCATAAGAATATTACTGATTAATGGATTAACGAATTAAAAAATTAATTTCTTAATTCGTTAATTGGCAATTCGTTAATTTTATCTGGACAGGACATACTGCATATTGCCTAAATTTTTTATCATGCCTTTCATTTCCATGATAGTTAGTGTACTATTTATAACCGAAGTGTCAAGATTTGTCAAACGAATCAGCTCGTCCACATGAATCGGTTCGTAATTTAACCTGGCCAAAATTATGGCTTCTTCAGCCGATTCCGGGATTATTTTTTTGCTTTCGGTGTAGGCCACCGCCTCCGCCAAATCAAGCGATTCAATTATATCTTTAGCGCCGGCGATGAGTTTGGCTCCCATTTTTATCAGACTGTTGGTGCCGGCCGAGCAGGCGGAATAAATACTGCCGGGGATGGCGAATACATCGCGATTCTGTTCCAGGGCGTGCATGGCCGTGATGATGGCGCCCGACTTCTCTCCGGCTTCAATCACCAGGGTGCCCAGAGACAGCCCGGAAATCAGGCGATTTCGTTGGGGAAAATGGTGCTTAAGCGGCATGGTGCCGAGTGGATATTCAGTCAAAATCAGCCCGCCCTGGGCCTGAATTTTGTCGGATAGATAGCGGTTTTGCGAAGGGTAAATGCTTTGCTGGTCCAGCCCCGAACCCAGGACGGCGACCGTTTTTCCGCCCGCGTCCACGGCCGCCTGGTGCGCCAGCGTGTCTATGCCCAAGGCCAGGCCGCTCACAATAGTTAGATTGTTGGCCACCAGCTCTTTGACGATTTTTTCCGTCACCCGCTGGCCATAGCCGGTGAATTTCCTGGTGCCGACAATGGCCAGCGAGAATTCACTGGCCGCTTCCAATCGGCCGCGGTAGTAGATTAATAAAGGCGGATCATAAATTTGTTTCAGGAGTTTAGGATAAGCTTCGTCATCAATCGTCAGAGTTTTAATTTTTTCTTTATTTAGATTGCAGAGCAGCCGGTCCGGCTCAACCTGATGCTTAAAAATTGAAAATTCTTCGGCCGTCTTGGCATCGATGCCGGCCATCAGATATTCTTTAAGCGGCGCTTTGTAAGCCGCTTCCATGTTGGGAAAATATTTTTTTATTTTTTTTAATTTAACCGGGCCAAACTTACAAAATTGGCTTAGCGCCAGCCAATATTTTAAATCCTCCATAAGAGATGAATTATGAATGTCCGCCTCTGGCGGAAATCATGAATTATGGGCAAGGCAGTTAAAAATATTGCCTTTGCCGCATCCGTTGGTAAAAACATTGAAGGGCTGAAGAATTTTTTAGTTTAATCTGTTATTTACTAATTTTTGACGCGTGATGGCCGGCGATGGCCCCTTGACACCTGAAGCTGGTTATGATAATATACTATAAACATTAAAATTATTTAAATCTAATGATAACATATTTTGAACAGAGAGAGTAGCATTTAGAATTTTGCCTAGGAGCAGCAGAGGCTAAACCTCCCTCCTGGTTTAGTCCGAGCCTTAAATCGGGTTTATTCCGGGCTTCTAGGCAGAATTGTGGATGTTATAAGGCTTCGCTATTTTATGGCGAAGTTTTGTTATAGTAAAATTTTTTTTAGATTGTTTTTATAATACTCAAAATTTGATTTTGAAAAATGATTTTTTCTTTATCATTAAATTTCTGCAAAACAAATTTATCCGCCGGAATTTTTTTTAAAGTTGGTGTCCGGACGCCGATTCTTATGCGTTTAAAATTTTTGGTTTTAAGCTGGCTGATAATGGATTCCACGCCTTTGTGTCCGGCGCTGCGGGAATCCACTGAAATTTTTAATTTCCCCAGCTCTATGTCCAGGTCGTCGTGGATGACGGTAAGAATGTCGGCCAAAATATCCCCCCAACCCCTCGCCTCGCTTTGCGGGCGAAGCGGGCCTTTATCAAGGGGGGGTTGCTTAAGGGGGCGTTTTAGGTAATATGACAAAACCGCGGCCACGCACTCGCCGGAGTTGTTCATGAAGTTTTGTGGTTTGACTAAAATATATTCAGGGCTCTTAGCAATTTCAGCTTTAAATTTTTTACTGTTTTCCCATTTAAGTCCCAACTCTTTAGCCAAAGCGTCAAGCGCCATAAAGCCGATATTATGGTGGGTGTTTTCATATTCTGGCCCAGGGTTGCCCAGGCCGACTATAATACGCATATAGTTATAGATGTCATTGCGAGTCCCGCTTGGCGGGACGAAGCCTGATCGACTGCGTCGTTCGGGCGGGCAATCTCTGGCAAGAAAGAAAAATAAATTAAAAGAAAATTATCCAGATTAACAAATTAAATTTTGCTTAGATAATTTTGTTTAAACTGGTAAAGTGTTTCTAACCAGAGATTGCCACGTCGCCCGCTTGAGGCGCTGGCGCGCTCAAGCGGGCTCCTCGCAATGACAGAAAGTTAATCTCGGTGCAGTCCGTGCGCCGTCCGGCTCTTGGCCACGATGATCGACAAGGGCGTGCCCAAGAAGCCGTAGGTTTCCCTTAAGCGGTTTTCAATAAAACGGATATAGGAAAAATGCAGATCCTCTTTAGGTCCGATTTTGATTTCAAATTTTGGCGGATTAGTCTCAAGCTGCGTGAAACCGCGGACCCGCGGATGTCTGACGCCCTTGCCTTTGGCCGGACGGTGCACTTTGACGATACGTGAAAGAAAATGGGATAACTGGGAGTCGCTTAATTCTAGCTTTCTTTGCCGGTCAATTTTTAATATCAAATCAAAAATTTTTTTTACTTTTTCCCCGGTTTTGGCGGAAATGAATTGGCTGGGCGCGAAGCGGGCGAATGGCATTTTATCGTAAATGTAATCGGAGTATTTTTTAGTGTCGCGTTTGGCGATCCGATCCCATTTATTGGCGATAAAAATAAAACTTTTTTTTCGCTTAACGATTTCTTCAACCAATCTGGCGTCCTGGTGGGTGAGGGGCTGGCTAATATCCAGAACCAGCAAGGCCAGATCGCTCTTGGCCAGAGCGGACAAAGATTTGGCGATGCCAAATTTTTGCCAGCCCTGGATTTTCGCGCCTTTATGGCTGATGCCGGCGGTATCGATTAACAGCAGGGGCTGGTCCTGGTAAATTATTTTGGTATGCTGGGGCTCGCGGGTGGTATGCGGCGCGGGGCTGACAATCACTCGTTCATAGCCCAGCAAAGCGTTAAGCAAGCTTGATTTGCCCACATTGGGCTGGCCGATGATGCACACTCGTATCTCGCAACTCGTATCTTGCAAACCCTCTGCGCCATCATTATTACTGCTATTATTCCCGGTATTTGAATTACGAGTTACGAGTTGCGAGATACGAGAATTAAGTTTTTCAACTATAATATCCAGCAAATCGCCGGTGCCTGAACCGTTAGCGGCTGAAACCGGGCAGGGTTCGCCAAAAGATAATTTATAGAATTCGGAAATTTTTAGCCGGTCTTTGGGCGCGTCGACCTTGTTGACTGTTAAGATAACTTTATCGGCGTCAATGTTCTTTTTAATTAAAAGCGCCAGGGCTTTATCTTGGGGCAACAGGCCTGATTTATTGTCCAGCAGAAATAAAACTAAATCGGCTTGCTTTAAATATGTAAAAGCTTGTCTTTGCACCTGCGCTCCGATATCATCAGTCAGTTTAGTTTGGCCGGTTTGTCCGCTCGCCTCGCCGGCCCGCGCTACGCCGAAAGCTCCGGCGAGGCGAGGGCCATGGCGAAGTGGGTTGATTGGGCGGGTTAAATGTTTTAAATCGATCAGACCGCCCGTATCAACCAGAACGAAGTTACGGCCGCGCCAGGAGATTTCGCCCAGGTTGCTGTCTCGGGTGGTTTCGGTCATAGCGGAAACCAGGGCTTGCTTTTTTTCAGCCAGACAATTGAATAAGGCGGATTTGCCGACATTGGTCCGGCCGAAGATGACGACCAGAGGAAGGGAGTTTTTCTCTAGTGGTATTTTATCCATGAGAATAATTTACAGCAGTAAATTAGTTTAATTTTCAATTCTCAATTTTTAAACAATTATTCAATGTTTTATTATCAATTGAAAATTCATTGAAAATTGAGAATTGTAAATTGAAAATTTTTTGTTACTCTTCCGTGTTTTCCGCGCCTGATCGAGTCGTATCCGCGTTCTGACCCAGAATGATGATAAAATCCGGCTGGACCGGCTTGGTTTCGCCGGTTAACTCTTTGCTCAGATCATTTTGCAGCCACTCGGGCATGCCCAAGGAAACGTTGGCGTTGGTTTTATCTTTTAGAATGGTTAAGGCCTGAATTTTCGCGCCATAGGTTAAATCATAAATGACTGATTTTTGAAAATTTTGTTGATTGGAATTGCCGATGCGGACAACGGTAAAGCCGTATTTTTCCAGATCCAGAGCCACCTGGCTGGCTAAGCCGTTTATCCAGGTGCCGTTTCTGACTTCAACCGCGGCTTTTTCTTGTTTGATTTTTTTTCGGTCGGTCAGCGGCGCGTCGGTAAAAATATTTTTAACTAAATATTTTATTTCCGAAAAATCGCCGCTTTTTGGCGCTAACAGAAAAGCGCCGTCTTCGCCAGTGGTCGCTACCAGTAGTCCGCCAGGGCTATCATCGAGCACGCGATTATAGATATTTTCGCTGTTTATATCAATGCTTAAGCTCCATAATTTAATTATTTCCCAAATCTTCAGGTTGGTGCTGTGGTTGTTATTAATTTCGCCGATAATTTTAGATATCATGGCGGGCTTGAACAAGGTATTGATCGACATCACCTTTTCCTTAATCGCTTCTAAAACTTTTTGTTGCCGCCGGGCGCGGGCGAAATCAGAGCCCTCCGTTCCGAAAGCGTGCCTGGAGCGGACATACTTTAAGGCTAAGCCGCCGTCCATTGTCTGTTCACCTTTGGCAATATGCAAATACTCCCATCTTCGGTCCCAGGGCGCGTCTTCATTGCCCAGAATCGGATATTTGTAGTCGTCAAGCGTATTTTCCACGTTTATTTTAACTCCGCCCAAGTGGTCAATAATTTTTTCAAAGCCGGTGAAATCCACGGTCAGATAATAGTCAATCGGAGTCTCTAAGATATCGCTTATTGTCTGGCTTAAGGCCAGGCCGCCGGAGCCGGGAGTTTTCATCTCGGCATAAGCGTTGACGCTGTTAATTCTTTGCCAGCCCATGTTTTCTATCGGCACCGCTAAATCGCGGGGGAATGACACCAGGGCGACTTTTTTCTGGCTGGGCTTTAAGCTGGCTAAAATTATCGTATCGGTTAAGAGGCCGCCGTCATGATTCTTGCCGCCGATGCCCAAGAGCAGGATATTTATCCGATCCTTGTCCTCGCCTTTTAATTTAGTATCCGCGCTTTCAACCAGGTGCCTGATTTGGCTGATGATGGGCAGGTTATAAAACCAGGAGGTTGATTTTTCAGTCGGTTTTTGATTAAAAGAAAAAATTACCGAAGCGATCAATAGAAAAATTAAAATGAAAGCCGCGATTTTAAATGATTTGGCTTTTAGCCGCCACTCTGGCCGCTTAATCGCCTCCGGCCGGGCTTTGACCCGGTCAAATTCTGAATTTAATAAATCGATTTTTCTATCCATATTTATAATCTACAACTTATTTTAGAATTAGTCTAATTTTATATTGAGATGGTTACAAAACTATTTTTGCTGCAATTTGCTATTTTTCGGCCAGGCT
>Ga0156310_148_pt1 | contig 22227 bp, 23 predicted proteins | sample RifCSPlowO2_12_FD_107958 | JGI IMG/M metagenome (GOLD analysis project Ga0156310, IMG submission 107958) | Candidatus Falkowbacteria bacterium RIFCSPLOWO2_12_FULL_45_13 | reverse complement strand
AAACAATCAACTTGGAAAATTAAATCATATGTCTTAGGGGTTTAAGGAGAAACTCTGCGACCCCTCAATTAACCGTTAAAATCAAAAAACATAAAATATCGGCCAGCCTGGCAATTTTGCTGTTAGTCGGCGCCGGTTATTATGCATATGGTAAATTTACGGGAAACAAAGCAACTATTAGCTATCTGACAGCCGTGACGGAAAAGGGGACTTTAATTTCTTCAATCTCGGGCAGCGGTCAAATCTCGGCGTCAAACCAAGTGGACATAAAAGCTAAAGTTTCCGGCAGCCTAACCAAAATCGCGGTGACTAGCGGCCAACCAGTTAAAACCGACGATTTAATCGCGCAAGTGGATACCAGAGACGCTTATAAAACCGTCAGAGACGCCCAGAGCAGTTTAGCCAGCGCTCAATTAGCTTTAGATAAACTTGTCCGGCCGGCCACGGCCGAGGAAAAATTGCAGGCCCAAAATACGGTCAAAAGCTCCCAAACCGCTTTGGATAAACTTAAATTCTCTCAACCGATTGATTACCAAAACGCCCAAGCTGATTTACGAACCGCGGAATATAATTTAAATAAGGTTTATAGCGACGTCTTTAATTCTATTTCCAATGTCTTTTTAAATTTACCCAATATTATCAGCTCATTAAACGATATTCTTTATAGCGATAAAATCAGCGCCACCGAAACCTCGGTCGGTAAGGGCCAAATAAATATCTCGGCAATTTTAAATTCTACTTATGAAAAGGACCAGTTTAAAATTAAAGCCTTGGCGACCAGCGCGGAGAACGATTATGCCATGGCGCGCCAAGCCTATGACATTAATTATCAAGACTATAAAAATACCAGCCTTTATTCTGATCCGGCCGCGGTGGAAAAGTTATTGGCCCAGACCCTAGCCACCACTAAGGCCATGGCGCAAGCGGTCAAAAGCGAAAATAATTATTTAAACGCCTGGACTGACACGCGGCTTTTGCGCAACATGACGGTCTTTACGCAGGTTTCCGCTTATTTAACTAATTTGGCGGCCTCTGTGGCTCAAACAAATTCCGGTTTGACTAATTTACTGGCTACCCAAGCGACCATCCAGGGCGACATAATTTATATTCCTCTGGCCGTGATGCAAAAGTTTTTAGCCGGAGCCGATTATGTTTCCACCATCAGCGTGGAAGCCAACAGCGCTGATGACATGGCCGCGGTGCAACAGCAAGTCAGCGATTTATTGATGCGGCGGCATAAAATTACCGATGCCGCTTTAGCCGACTTTAATATTTTAAATCAAGCCGATATCGTGGCCACGGCTTCCAGCGTAACCAATACTTTCACCATGCTGCTGGCTGCCATCGCCGGCATTTCGCTGATCGTCGGCGGCATCGGCATTATGAATATGATGCTCACTACGGTTACCGAGCGGACCCGTGAAATCGGCTTGCGCAAAGCCATCGGCGCCGCCAAGCAGGATATTAGCGGCCAATTTTTAACCGAAGCGGTCATGCTGACTTTAGTCGGCGGCGGCTTGGGCATATTGGTAGGCTGGCTAGCCTCATTAACCATCAGCCGACTTGCCGGTTTGGCCACGACGGTTTCTTTATTTTCCATTATCTTAGCCTTTGGCGTTGCCGCGGCCATCGGCCTGGTTTTCGGCTATTATCCGGCGCGCCGCGCCGCCAATTTAAATCTCATTGAAGCCTTGAGATTTGAGTAACCCCACAAATCCACGAATCCACTACGAATATTACGAATAGAATTTGTAGTATTTATAGCTAATTTGTAGATTTGCGGGAACTGTTACTGACAAAACAATTAAATAATTTATAATAAAATATTTTATGAAAAACAAAATGTTAATCAGTTTTGTCATCGGGCTGTTCGTTATCGGCGGCGGCGCTTTCTACGGCGGCCTGGTTTATGGCAAGAGCCAAGCAAGTAGTGCGCAAAATTTGTCTGCCGCGCCAAGACAGCAAAGATTCGGACAAGGCATTGGATTAGGGCAAAACGGCCAGTTTAACCGACAGGCTGGGCCGGGCGCTTTGGGGAGAAACGGCAATTTCGTGAACGGCGAGATTATCGCCAAAGATAATTTAAGCATCACGGTTAAAGATCCCGGGGGCGGTTCAAAAATAATTTTTTTATCAGGCAGTACGCAAGTTTCTAAGTTTATTGCCGGCCAGCCGTCTGACTTGTCAGTCGGCCAGTCGGTCATGGTCAGCGGCACGGCTAATTCCGACGGCAGTTTAACGGCGCAGATGATTCAGCTTAGGCCGCCGCGGCCGGAAAACGCCAGTTCAACCCTGCCGGTAAGATTTTAGTTTGGTTATTTTAAATACGCCAGATAAAAAAATCCCCGCGCGCTTTAGCTTTGGAGCGCAGGGTGGTCAGGCGGAACTAATACTCAAGAATTGACTACGTTGTTAATAAAATATTATCTATTAATTTTTATAATGTCAATACAAAAACACCAGCTTCGCGAAGCTGGTGTTTTTAATTACTCGTTCGTTATGCGTTATGAGCTATGCGTTATGCGTTAAGAGATTTAGACCGCTATTCTTATGCCCGGCCCCATGGTTGAGCAAATAGTAACATTTTTCAGATAAATGCCCTTGGAGCTTGATGGCTTGGCTTTTCTGATGGCCTCCAGCAAAATCTGGAAATTTTCTATCAATTGCCCAGCCGGGAAAGACGCCTTGCCGATGGCCACATGAACATTGCCGGTATCGTCATTTTTTAAGTTGACTTTTCCTTTTTTCAGTTCCCTGATGGCTTTGGCCGGATCAGGGGTAACGGTATCGTTTTTCGGCGAGGGCATCAGGCCGCGCGTACCTAATATTTTGGCAATTTGGCCTAAGTTTTTCATTAAAACCGGTTCGGCCACGGCGACCTTAAAGTCGGTCTTTTCGGTTTTTTTAATTTGCGCGATCAGTTCTTCGCTGCCGACGTAATCAGCGCCGGCTTCGCGCGCTTCTTTTTCCTTGGCCGGGCTGACGAAGGCCGCGACTTTTACGGTTTTGCCCGTGCCGTGGGGCAAGTTGACGGCGATTCTAACCTGCTGCTCGCCTTTTTTAATGTCAATTCCCAGTCGAAAATGAACTTCAATTGAAGCGTCAAACTTGGTTTTTGAAAGTTTTTTAGCAAGTTCCATGGCTTCGGCAATCGGGTAAGCTTTGGTTTTGTCGCATAAAACCGCTGATGGTCGCTGCATTGCCGCTGATTTTTTATTGGATGCGGTTTTAGCCGCGGCTACGGCCGTTTTTTGTTTGTTGTCTGGCATAATTTTCGTGGTGCGAGCGAAGGAATTTGGATTTTCGATTTAGGCTTTGCATTTTAAATCCAAAATCTAAAATCGTAAATCGAAAATAGACCATCTCCCACAATTAAAATGTTTTATTAAATCCAGACAACGAGGAGCGAAAACTGTATTATTTTATTTCTACGCCCATCTGTCTGGCCGTGCCGGCCACGATTCTCATGGCCGCCTCAATGTCATGCGCGTTCAGGTCGGGCATTTTTATTTCCGCGATTTCCTTAAGCTGGGCGCGAGTGATGCTACCCACCTTTTCGGCCAAGGGTTTGCCCGAACCTTTGGGGATTTTGGCGTATTTTTTAATCAGCTCGGCTGCCGGAGGAGTCTTTAAAATAAAGGTGTAGGTGCGATCCTCATAAATAGTTATTTCTACCGGCGTGATATCGCCCATTTTATCCTTGGTTTTTTCATTAAAAGCCTGGCAGAATTGCCCGATATTTAAGCCATGCTGGCCCAGAGCCGGACCCACCGGCGGCGCCGGGTTGGCCTGGCCGGCCGGTATCTGCAATTTAACTTTGGTCAATATTTTTTTCATAACATAATGCTAATTTATGCGAATAATGCGAATGCCGCGAATTTATATTAGCGAAATAGTTTTGTAACCATCTCAGCGTCATTTGCATATCATTCGTGTCATTAGGGTTATATCAAATCTTTTTAATCTGCAAGAAATCCAGTTCAATCGGGGTTTCGCGGCTGAACATGGAAACCGACACTTTAATTTTACCTTTGGCTTCGTCAATGTCCGTCACCCGGCCCTCCAAATTTTTAAACGGGCCGTCGATAATGCGCACCGGCGAATTGGCGGAAACGTCAATTTTAAATTTCGGCTCTTCCACACCCATCCGTTTTTGCAGATCTTTGATTTCAGCTTCGGTAATCGGGGTCGGCACCGTGCCCGTGCCGATAAAGCCGGTAACATTGGGCGTGTTTCTAACCACGTACCAGGAATCGTCGGTGACGATCATTTCCACCAGGACATAACCGGGAAAAATTTTTTCTTCAACGATTTTCCGTTTGCCGTTTTTGATTTTAATCTTTTTTTCCGTCGGGATCAGAATATTAAAAATTTTATCTTCCATGTCCATGGATTCAATTCTTTGCTTTAAATTTTGCGAAACGTTTTCTTCGTAGCCGGAATAAGTATGGAGCACGTACCAGCGCCGGCCTTGATTTAATATTTGTTTTGCCATATAAAATTAAAAATTATTTGTTGGTAATCAGATACTCCAGGCCCTTGGTCAGGATAATATCTAATAAGCCTAAAAACAAGGCTACGCCCACGCTGATAAAGATCACCAGCAGGGTGTAGTTATAAGTTTCTTTTTTTGTCGGCCAGGTAACTTTTTTCATCTCTTCAATCGAGGCCTTTAAATAGTCAATGATTTTGTTCATATATTCCTACGAATCTACAAGTTAACTTCGAATATTGCGAATATTATTCGCAATATCCAGCATCTAATTTGCATATTCGCGTTAAATTCATTCGTAATATTTGTAGTCAATTCGTTGATTTGTTGGTGTAAAAAAACAGCCCTGGCGGGTGTTATTAACTGATGTTTATATCTTACACAATAGACAGGCGACTGTCAAGCGCTTGGTGGAAATAAAGGGAATGTGGTATAATATAGTAGCAATTTACAAATTTTCAATTTTCAATCAATGACTTAATGTTTAAATTTTTAATGAAGAGAAAAATGATTGCCGACTAATTAAAAATTAATGCATTGAAAATTCATTGTCCGCCGGAGGCGGATCCGCCTTGGGCGGGATAATTAAAATTTTATTATGGCAACCAACAGTTTTATATTTTACAGCGTAAAAATTGCAGGAGAATTAATTTTTGATGTTTTGTATTTTCCCCTTTGGTGGTATTCGCGCGGCTTGGTAAACATAATCGTCGGGGTTAAAGATTTTTTAGTGAACAAACAAAAAAGTTTAGCGCTTTTAGTCTGGATTAAAAATATCTTTAAACCCATGTACGCGCAATATGATTGGCAAGGCATGTTAATAAGTTTTTTTATGCGCGTTATCCAGATAATTTTCAGAAGCATGACAATGCTTGTCTGGCTGGTTTTGTCTTTGGCGGCAATTATTTTTTGGACTACGTTGCCCGCCCTGATTTTATATGAAATAACTTTTCAGTTTATATAATTCTAGCGAATTTACGAATATAACAACGAATAGCAAACAATATAAGAAATTTGTATTCGTTGCATTCGTTGTGTAATTCGTTGATTCGTTAGGGAATATTTCATGTCTCAAGAATCTAGTAAAAAAACCGATATTCAGTTTATCACCTGCTCCGCCTGCGGCGGTATCGGCCGGCTAAACGATGATTCCAGCTGTCGGAATTGTTCAGGCAGCGGGCGGATAGCCTATTGCCGGGGCCGTTTTTATTATGGCGATCTGGAGCTAAGCCGGCCGGTAATTAAATTAAGGCAATTAAAAAACAGCATTTATCTGACTTTGAATTCGCTGGCTTATGCCATCGGCTTAATCGGGCTGCTGGCTTTAAGTTATTGGGTTTATTTAACCAGCTTAAATACAGAAAATTTTGCAGTTTTCGCCTTTTGGCAGGTTAAAAGCCCTTATATCTTGATTTTTTGGTTGAGCTTGATCGCCGATATGTTCGTGGTTTATCGTTTAAGCCAGGAAGAAGCGGCTAAGCAAAAAATTAAAAAAGTCAAATACGGCGAAGCAGTTGAAAAGTCGTCGCCTAATAGTTGGTCTGAATTTAAGAATAGTCGGGGGAAATATAAAATCGAAGTCTCTAAAGGCTTCAGCCTTAAGGCTTTTAAAACGGCGGAACAGGCTTTTTTATTGGCCAGTATGGCCAAGCATAAAAAAGTCATGCCGGTTCATTTATTTTTTTGCCTGCTAAAAGACAACGCCGCCGCCGCTTTATTTTCCAGGCTCAATATCAATCCGGGCAAGTTAATCGGCAAATTAAAAAATCAATTATTGGCCGCGGAAACCGGTCTAAAATCTACCGAGCTATCGCTGGAAATTGAAGAAATTTTCCTTGAAGCCTACATCGAGGCCGAAATTCTCGGGCAAAAAAAAGTCGAGCCGATTAATTTTATCTTGCCCTGCCTAAAGCGCGATAAAAATTTAACTGAAATACTTTACGATCTGGATATCAACCGCGACAAGATTAATAATGTGATACATTGGTTTGTCATCAGCGAGCGGCTGATGGAAAATTACCGTTTATACCGCCAGGCTTCCCGCCTTAAGCCGTCAGGCGCCATGAATCGCTCTTATACGGCCGTGGCCACGCCGATATTAAATCATTTTTCTTATGACCTGACGCTGGCGGCTAAGTGGGGCAGGCTGGAGTTATGCGTTGGCCGGACCAGCGAGATTAAAGCGATTTTTCAAAATTTAGAAAGCGGCCGGGCCGGAGTCTTGCTCACTGGCCCGAACGGCGTGGGAAAAAATATGATTATCGGCCAAGTGGCGCGGCAGATGGTAGAAGAAGATGTGCCTAAAATATTAAAAGATAAAAGGTTATTGGAATTGGATATTTCGCGCCTATTAAGCAGTACCACCGCGGCCAAGGCCGAAGAAAGACTGTTGGTGATAATTGATGAAATCGCCAGGGCGGGAAATATTATTCTCTATATCAACAATATTGAAAATTTAATGGGCATAACGGCGGGTGAAGAGGAAAGCTTGGAACTATCGGAGGTTTTATCCAGCGCTTTAAAACGGCGCAATTTGATTTGCTTGGCCTGCGTGAATGAAGATAATTATACCAGGTATATTGAGAATAAGCCGTTGGGCAATGCCATGGCTAAAATTGAAATCAAAGAACCTGATAATAACTTGGCTATCCAGATGATTGAAAGCAAGATTGGTTATTATGAAGTGAAATATAAAATTTATTTTACCTATGGCAGCATAGCCAAGGCCGTGGAATTGACCGCCAAGTATATTCATGATAAGTTTCTACCGGCCAAGGCGGTGGATACTTTAGAAGCTATCGCGGTTCAGGTATCAGAAGACAAGGGCATAAACAGTTTGGTTGACGCTGAAGACGTGGCCAGCGTGATAAGTAAAATAACCAAAATTCCTTTAACCAAAATTACAGAGAAAGAAAGTGAAATTTTACTTAATTTAGAAGAGAAAATGCATAGCCGCATGATTGACCAGGTCGAAGCCGTCAATATGGTGGCGGCGAGCCTGAGGCGCGCCAGAACCGAGCTTAGGGAAGAGAAAAGGCCGATCGCTAATTTTCTTTTTTTGGGTCCGACCGGAGTGGGTAAAACCGAACTAGCCAAAACCGTGGCGGAAGTTTATTTCGGCGATGAAAATTATATGGTCAGGCTGGATATGAGCGAATACCAGCTTGCCGGTACGCTCGAAAAAATGATTGGTTCGCCTGACGGAGTGTTAGGCTATTTGACTGAGGCCGTGCGCAAAGCGCCTTTTTGCCTGATTTTATTAGACGAGCTGGAAAAAGCGCATCCGGATATATTAAATTTATTTTTGCAGGTGATGGACGATGGCCGCTTAACCGATGGCCAAGGCCGAACCATAGATTTTACCAATTGCATTATTATCGCCACTTCCAACATCGGCGCGGTTTATGTTCAGGATCAAATTAAGGCCGGCGCCTCGCTTGAGCAAATTAAAGAGTCTTTGGTTAATAACCAGTTAAATAAAGTGTTAAGGCCGGAGTTTATCAACCGTTTTGACGGCCTGGTGGTGTTCAAACCTTTAAGCCTGGAGGATGTGGAAAGTATCACCAGGCTGATGCTTATAAAAGTAACGCGCTTGCTGGAAGCCAAGGGTATAGGCCTGGAATATGAAACTGCCGGCATTAAAAAACTTGCCAGCCTGGGCTTTGATCCCAAATTTGGCGCTCGGCCGCTTCGGCGCTTGATCCAGGAAAAAATAGAAAACGAGATCGCCAATATTGTATTGAAAGACGGTATAAAGAGAAGGGACACGGTGGTTATAGACGGCGAAGCCAAGATCAGCGTGAGAAAAAGAAAAGAGCTCTAGCAATATTAATTATGTCTTTTTACCTAGAAATATTTATTATAACTCTGTTGTTGGCCGTGGCGCTGACTTTTTTTATTTTGCGCTTGGCCGCTAAATTTAACATTTTGGATAAGCCGGATAGCGTAAGAAAATTTCATTCCGGCAACGTGCCGCTCATGGGCGGATTGGCGATTTTTTTTAGCTTCTTTCTGGTTCTTTTTTATCATCATAACTTTTTATTGACTGGAAATTTGCGTCTTAGCCACTGGCTCGGCTTTTTTATCGGCGCCTGCTGGCTGATGATCGGTGGATTTCTCGACGATAAGTATGATTTAAAACCGACCTGGCAATTTATTTTTCCGGCGCTGGCCATCGCCAGCGTCATTGCCGGCGGCGTGCAAATTGAAAAAATTACCAATCCGCTGGGCGGTTATATTTATTTAGGCTCGGCCTCGGCTGTTTTAATCTCTTTTTGGCTTTTGGGCATGATGTATACGACCAAACTATTGGATGGCCTGGACGGGCTGGTGGCTGGCCTGACCGCCATTGGCTCGTTCACGATCTTTCTCTTTACTTTGACGGAAAAATATTATCAGCCGGACGTAGGGTTCGCCTCTTTAATACTGTCGGCCGCCTGTCTGGGTTTTTTATTTTTTAATTGGCATCCGGCCCGTATTTTTTTAGGCGAAGGCGGCTCTTTATTTTTAGGCTATGCCCTGGGAGTTTTGGCCATTATTTCCGGCGCCAAAATCGCCATTGCCTTATTAGTTATGGGCATACCGGCGCTGGATGTAGCCTGGACAATCCTGCGGCGTCTGGCCGCCGGCCGAAATCCGTTTAAATCAGCGGACAGGCAGCATCTGCATTTTCGCTTGCTGGAAACCGGCTTAACCGTCAGAAAATCGGTTTTAATATTTTACGCCATCTCCATAATTTTCGGCTTAAGCGCTTTATTTTTGCAAAGCCTGGGCAAGGTTCTGACCTTAACCGCGCTTTTCGGCATTATGTTATTGGTGTTTATATTTTTTGCCTACCTTGACAGAAATAAAAAAAGCGTTTAATATAATTACACTACTTATTGAATTAAGGAAGACTTATTATAAATTCACCAATCAACGAATTAGCTCACGAATATCGCAAATCTTATTATTCGTGTTATTCGTGAATAGATTTGCTGATACTTAGTCATATGAAAATCGCAGTCATAAAAACCGGCGGCAAACAATATAAAGTTAGCCAAGGGCAAAATTTAAAAATTGAAAAAATAGAGGCAAAACCCGGCGAAGTTTTAAAATTCCCAACCTTGATGGTGGCCGATGAAGCCAAGCTGGGTTTGGGCCGGCCGACTTTGGGCGACTTGGTGGAAGGCAGAGTAATTGAGCAGGGCAGATATAAGAAAGTCAGCGTGATAAAATTTAAAAATAAAATCAGGTACAAGAGAAACGTCGGGCATCACCAGTTGTTTACCAAAGTGGAAATCGTTAAAATATAATGAGACTTACGCGGTTAACAGCCTAAAACGAAGGTTTTTCAAACGTATAAGTCCTATATAAAAGGCAAATTTAAAAACACGAGGCATGCCAGCCTTGTGTTTTTATACGCCCTTGATAAAGGAGGCGCTTCCCTACATTTCATTTCTATATTTCAAAGCGTTCGATAGGGTTATTTCATCGGCGTACTCCAGGTCCGCGCCCATGGGCAGACCCTTGGCCAGCCGGGTGATTTTAATTTTGTAAGGCTTTAATAATTTGTTTAAATATAAAGAGGTGGTTTCGCCTTCCAGGTCTGGGTTAAAAGCTAAAATAATTTCTTTCACCAAAGGCGGTTTTAATCTGCTTAAGAGTTCTTTTAAATTGAGATTTTCTGGTTTTATACCTTCGATAGCGTTAATCACTCCGCCTAGACAGTAGTATAAACCATGGTATTGTTTAGTTGACTCAATCGCCAGCAAGTCGCGCGTATCAGCCACCAGGCAGAGACATGAGCGATTTCTTTTCGGGTCCGAGCAGATAGAGCAGGGGTTGGTTTCGGCCAGGCTTAAGCAGGTCCGACAAACCGCGGTTTTTTCTTTTAATTCAGCGATGGCCTGGGCGAATTGCTGCAGGCTCTCCGGATGCGCTTTAAGTAAATAAAAAACATAACGTTCGGCGGTTTTAGGCCCAACCGCGGGGAGCTTAGTGAAATGGTCAATTAAGTTTTGGATGGAAGCAAGATATCTCATAGAAATCACAAATGATAATGTCTAATGACAAATCAATGACAAAATCCTAATGCCAAATAATTATTTGTAATTTAGTCATTTGTCATTTGGTATTGATTTGGCATTTGTCATTGGAAATTTGACATTTTACCCAGTCCACCCATTTCCTGCACTTTTTTGGCCATGGTCTTTTGCGCCCGTTTGATGGTTTCGTTAATGACTTCAGTCAAAAGACGTGGTAGAGCCTCTTTGGCAGTCTTGGGGCTGATGATCAGCTCGGTTATTTCCATGTTGCCGTTCATCACTACTTTAACTCCGCCTTTTTCATATTCAACTGATTCTTGGGCCAAGGCGTTTTGCAAAGTTTTGGCTTGATTTTTTAAATCTCTGAATTGTTTTAGTTTGTTGAACATATAGAGAGTAATTTTCAATTTACAATTTTCAATGAATTTTCAATGACTAAATTTTCAATTAATTATATTTCTATTTGAAAATTAAGTCATTAATTCATTAGTCATTGATTGAAAATTTGTAAATTGTAAATTGAAAATTACTATTAATATTCCGGCGGCGCTTCTAAATTGGGTTTGGCCGCTGATTTAAAGCTGACCGTGTTTTCATCAAAGAATAAGTTAATTTTTCCGGTTGGCCCGTTGCGGTGTTTGGCTACATGGATTTCGGCCTGGTGCTGGTCGGTTTCGGATAATTCATCATAGTTATAGCCGCGGTCGGCGGCTTTGCGGTAAATAAACATGACTACGTCGGCGTCTTGTTCAATTGAGCCCGATTCCCGCAGGTGAGCCAGTCTCGGTATGGCCGGACGGGTCATTTCTACGGCGCGCGACAGCTGGGACAGGGCCAGTACCGGGATATTCAGTTCCCTGGCGATGGCCTTAAGACCACGGGTGATTTCCGCCACTTCCTGGACGCGATTATCTCCATACTTACCCCGTCCTTCCATTAGTTGGAGATAATCAATAATTAAGAGTCCCAGTCCTTTTTCCACCTGAAGCCGGCGGGCTTTAGTCCTTATTTCCATGATGTTGGAACTGGCGTAATCATCAATATAAATTGGCGCTTCGGATAACTGCCCCATGGCGTTGCCGATGCGGGAAAAATCATTATCTTCTTCTTTGTCGGACAATTTGCCGGTGCGCATGCGCCATAAGCTGACATTGGCTTGGGCGCAAAGCATGCGGTCGACCAGCTGTTCTTTGCTCATTTCTAAAGAGAAAACGCCGACCGGAACTTTACTTTTAATGGCTGACAGGCGGGCGATGTCTAAGGCTAAGGAAGTTTTCCCCACGCTTGGCCTGGCGGCGAGTATGATTAAATCCGATTTTTGCAGTCCGGCCAAAAGATTGTCCAGATCGGGAAAACCGGTGGGCAAGCCTCGCAATTTCCCGCTTTGTTTGTGTAATTCATCGATTCTGTCAAAAGCTTCAGTCAGCAGGTTATCAATCGGCAGAAAGACATTATTTAAATATTTTTGCGAGACGCCGAATAATTTTTGTTCGGCTTGATCCAGTATTTTTTCAATTTCTTCATCCTCTTTAAATCCCAGTTCGGAGATTTCAGCCGCGGCGCTTAAGAGGCGCCTTAAAGTGGCTTTGCGCTGGATGATGCTGGAATAAAAAACCACATGGGCCGAAGTGGCTACGGTGTTGCCCAATTCAGCCAGGTGGGTTCGGCCGCCAACCGCCTCCAGCAAATTTTTTTCTTCCAGTTTCGCTGTCAAGGTCAAGATATCGATGGGGTCGTGATGGACGTACAGATCCCGCATGGCCGTATAAATAAGGCGATGGCTGTCTTTATAAAAATCTTCGGGGCGCAAGGTGTCGGCCACTTTAAAAATCGCGTCTTTATCAATCATCAGGCAGCCCAAGAGCGAGCTTTCGGCTTCAAGATTTTGCGGCGGCAGTTTTGAGGTGTAATTTTTATCGTCAGACATAGCTTGTGAATGCGCTCCAATTTTTATATCGCGAGCGTCTAATCCCATGTTACACTGGCCAGCCGGTTTTATCAAGAGCAAAAATTGCTGATTTTTTAACTTCCCATGCACCATTTTTCCCCTTGACCTTGCCTTTTATATGCGGATGTGTTATTTTATTATTAACTAATTCATTGGCGATAATGGATTTTTATTTTGGCGATTTTTATCACGCGTCGTTAGCTCAGTTGGTAGAGCAACAGCCTTTTAAGCTGATGGTCGCTGGTTCGATTCCAGCACGACGCACCAAGATATTTTCGATTTTAGATTTTAGTAACTCCGCCGTTTTGGCTTCAGCAATAGGCCTGACCGCCTTCGCCTTGGCCCATGTAGCTTAAATGGTCGAGCAACGGTTTTGTCTGCCTCGCCAACTGCCGAGATAGCTCAATGGTAGAGCAATGGTTTTGTAAACCATAGGCTGGAGGTTCAAATCCTCTTCTCGGCTCCAACATTGCTTCGGTAAGGCGGGTAAACCATGAGTTGCCCCGGTTTTGAAATTTCAGCGCCGAGCCCCTATTCTCCTTTTCTGCGCCGAGGTCGGCACAGAGGAGCTTCAATCCCGACCGTGGGCTCAAAACCAGCCATTTAAAAAAGTACTATGACTCTGTATATTGACACCACGCAAAATAATTTAGTTGAAATCGGCCTCAAAGATAAAAAAAAATTTATTGCCAAGCGAAAGTTTAAATCAGATCATACCCAGGCCGAGAGGCTCTTGCCCGGCATCGCCAAACTGCTTGAAGCCAATAAATTGAAATTAAGCGATTTAAAAAAGATTGAGGTGGCGAATCGGGCGGGCAGTTTTACTTCTCTGCGCATTGGCGTGGTTACGGCTAATGCCCTAGGTTACGGTTTGGGCGTTCCGGCGGCAGGGGAGCGAGACCGGATCAGAAGAGTCAATCGAGGCCAGCGCCGGTTTAACCTGATTGAGCCGTTATATAGCGGCGCGCCGGATATAATTAAGAAAAAACAAGGTTTAATACTTAAAATTGGTTGGTGAAAACTTTGTTTTCGTTGTAAGATTAGGCGTAGATTAACAACAAATTTAAATCGATTTGAATTAGTGTGTGTATCAATATACTAATTTAGTATTTACGCGCCTAAATAGCAACAAATAAGCTGTCCGTAAGATAAATTTTTGATTTGGCCAAAAAATTACCAACCATTTTTAAGTATTAAACCAAAAACAAACGATTTAAAATAAACGGCTTCTGGAAAATTTAAGGTGATGCATATCTATACTCCGGTAGAAATGAAATACGCTCATAAACTCATGGACAGGAACAAAAAAACCGATTTTTTGAAGTAAGGCAGTTCGGGATGTGGAAAAGATGTTAAGAACTGGCGCTCTAAAAATAAATAATTAGCCGGAAAATACCCGCCCATAAACAGGCGGCGGTTTTTTTATTTATTTTATTTAACCTTAGGTAAAATATTAGTGGTTTTGGATCATTGACAAATGGCATTTTGTGGTATATAATTATAGTATATTGGTGAATAGTGGTAAAAAGTGGTGAAAAGTTTAACTCCCATCTTTCGGCTTTTTAAAATAAAAATAAAAAGAGGGTCCGTCTCGCTAGGCTAAAGCCAGATTAGTCAGCCCAGATAATTAAGCTGACTAAAAAATGCTATAGCCTGGCCAGGTCGCAACCCTGGGTCAAGGAATCTGGCCCAAATTTAATTAAGGCAAAGAAGGGGTTTGATCAGCCTGGCGGCGGGTCAGCCTCCTTAGGAGCCTTAAAAATATCGAAAAACTTCGGCCGGAGCATAAAGCTATGGCCAAAAAAATAAAAACAAAAATAAAAACCTAATTTAATAGAGCAGTGCCAGCAACACTGTGTTTAAATATATAGAATGTTCATCGGAGAATATAACCATAATTTAGACGATAAGGGCAGGGTAGCGGTGCCGGTAAAGTTTCGCTCGTTCTTAAAAAGGGGAGCGGTTGTTACCAAGGGATTGGATAACTGCCTTTTTTTATATGCAAAAGACGAATGGCGGGGTCTGGCTGTCAAACTGTCACGCTTGCCGATCGGCAAAGCCAATTCTCGCGCTTTCGCGCGTTTGATGCTGGCCGGAGCCATGGATGTTGACTTTGACAACCAGGGCAGGATTATGCTGCCGGAATATTTAAGAAAATTTGCCGGTTTAAAAAAGAAAGTGGTAATTGCCGGTCTGTATGATAGATTGGAAATTTGGGATGAAACCGCCTGGGATAAATATAAAAATGGGACCGAAAAAAAGACGGTAGATATAGCCGAAGCCTTGGGCGAATTGGGAGTCTAGGAAATTACGAATTAGGGGGGAAAAATTATAAATAAAAATAAAACAAAACTATGACAAAATTGATTCCTCAACAAAAATTAAAAAAGCAACATTTTAGCTTAAAGGTCAGAGTTATCAGGGCGCCGCTGGTTGACAGTAATATCCTTAAAGAAGTTTTGGCCGAGAGGCAGCGGGCGTTGGTGCTGTAAATCTCGTAACTCGTAACTCGTAACTCGTAACTCGTAACTTGTAACTCGGATGGCATATAAACATGCTTCAGTCATGCTTAAGGAGGTGATAGAATATTTGGCGCCCAAGCCGGGCGGCTATTATATAGACTGCACCTTAGGCGGCGGCGGATACACCAAAGAGCTGGCTAAGAAGATTTCGCCCGAGGGAAAAATTTTAGCCATTGACCTGGATGAAATGGCCGTAGAAAATTTTCGAATTTTAAATGCCGATTTACGATTTAACAATGTAATAATTTCTCAAGGGAATTTTAAAAATTTACTAGAAATTGTAAAAAAATATTTTAGAGATTTTACCGAGTTTGATGGTATTATTTTTGATCTTGGGCTATCATCGGCTCAACTCGAAGACCGGTCCAGAGGATTTTCTTTTAATTTGGCTGATGCGCCATTAAGAATGAATTTCGGTGAGCCGATAAATGAGACCGCGGAAAATATTATTAACAGCTGGGGGGCGAAAGATCTGGCTAAAATTTTTAAAGATTACGGTGAAGAAAAATTCGCTCATAAAATCGCTTCGGCTATCGCGGCCAAGCGTCAGCTAAAGCGAATTACCGCCGGCGGTCAATTAGTTAAAATCATCACCGATGCTTTGCCGATTAGGCTGCTTTCAGCAAAAATACATCCAGCCACGAAGATATTTCAAGCTTTGCGCATCACCGTCAATCAGGAGCTTGAGAATTTACGGAGTGTCTTGCCTCAAGCGATTGGTTTATTGAAACCGGGCGGAAAATTGGCGGTTGTTTCTTATCATAGTTTAGAAGATAGAATCGTTAAGCGATATTTCAAACAAGAATCCAGGGATTGCCTCTGCCCGCCGTCATATCCGATTTGTCAATGCGGCCACAGGGCCAAATTAAAAGTATTAACGGCTAAGATTATCAAGCCAAGCAGCCGTGAGATCTTAAATAACCCCAGAGCCAGAAGCGCGAAACTAAGAGTCGCGGAAAAGTTATAATTATAGGACTACGCACCAAAAAATATTTTTTAAAGAGGTTTTTCAAATGCGCAAGTCCTAAGTTAGACGAAACAAAAAATAAAAATTATGCGATACCTAAACAGCGAAAAAGAAATTCCTCAAAGCCAGTCGGCCTTATGGTTTAAAAAAAAGTTTTTAAATTTGAAATTTTTTAATAAAATTTTGTTTATTTTAATAATTGTCTTGGGCATATCCTATATCGCCGGAACCAATGATTTAGCCATCAAGGGCTATGCTTTAAGCGATTTGAGAAAGCAGCAGAGCAAAGTAGCGGCTGAAAACAAAAAACTGGAGCTTAAAGCCATGTCCTTAAGCTCTTACAATGTCTTAAGCGAAAGAATCGGCAGTTTAAAAATGGTGGCTGTCGGCAATATTGATTACATTGATGGCGGGGACGGGAGCGTGGCTAAAAAATAAATAATTTATGTCGTTCTGGAAAAAGGGGCAGAGAAACTTCGATAAGATAAACAATAGTCGCATTAATTTGATAATCGCGATTATTTTTTTATTAGTCGGTTATATTATTTATAAATTATTCAATCTTCAAGTTTTAAATTACGAATTATATTATAATTTAGCCTCAAACCAGCACCAAATATATAATCTGCTGGAACCAGAGCGCGGCCGGATTTTTATTCAAAATGACGACCAGAGCGCGGCCAATCAGCTTTACCCCATGGCCACCAATAAAAATTTTTATCTCCTTTTCGCCGTGCCTAAAGATATCAAAGAGGCGGAGTTAATCAGCCAGCAGCTTTATCTAACTTTTAAATCGGAAAAAATCGAAAAAGAAGTTGATGAATTGCTTAAGAGCGAAGAACGGGCCAGGTTAAAAGCCCAAATCGACGCCCTGGGAAATCTGGACAGCGAAAACAAGAAGATTAAATTGGCGGAGATCATGGCCAACCAGCAAAAACTCTTAGCCGATAAGCAGTTTTTAGAAATGAAAAAAGTCAGGCGCGAGGCGGAAATAAATTCGCGTAAAGCGGCGATAGTTGAGGCCTTTTTAAAAAAATTGAAGAAAGCGGGCGATGTTTATGAACCGTTAGAGCAAAAAGTCGATGAAACAATTTTAAAAAAATTTTATTTGGCCTTGAGCCGGCCGGTTGAAAATATAAAATTAGAAGATTTGGAAATTGAAAATAATGCTTTATATTTTATCAATCATGGGAAAAAAGAAACCTTGATAATTCCGGGAATTAATTTTTCCGAGAAATCTTATCGTTATTACCCCGAAGGCAATCTCGGCTCAAATCTAATTGGTTTTGTCGGGTTTGTCGGCAACAAGCAAAAAGGCAGATATGGCCTGGAGGGATACTTTGACCAAGAACTCTCCGGCCGTCCCGGCTCGATTAAGATTGAACGCGATGCCAGGGGCCAGGCGATTATTATAAAGGACCGCGAATATTTTAAAGCTGAAAATGGCGTTGATTTAATTTTAACCATCAACCGTTCGGTTCAGTTTATGGCTTGCAAAAAGTTGAACGAAGCCGTGGCCAGGCATGGCGCCGATGGCGGCAGCGTTATTGTCATGGAACCGAAAACCGGTGCTATTTTAGCCATGTGTTCTAACCCCGATTATGACGCTAACGAATATCAGGCCGCGTCAGACATCAGTGTTTTTACCAATCCGGCGATTTTTTCCCAATATGAGCCTGGTTCTATTTTTAAAGTCATAACCATGGCCATGGCCCTGGACCAGGAAAAAATAACCCCGCAGACCAGTTATGAAGATACGGGCAGCGTTACCATCGCCGGTAAAAAAATTGAGAACTCCGATCATCAGGCTAACGGCGAGCAGACCATGACCGAAGCTTTGGAGAAATCATTAAATACCGGAGCAATTTTTGCCATGCGAAAAATCGGTTTTGATTTATTTTCCGATTACGTGAAAAAATTCGGTTTTGGCGAAAAAACTGGTTTTGAGTCGGAAGGCGAGAACCGTGGCGATATTAAAAATTTAATCAAAAAGCCGGTCAGTGAAATTTATGCCGCTACGGCTTCATTCGGCCAGGGCTTGGCGGTTACGCCGCTGCAGATGGTTTCGGCAATTTCCGCCATCGCCAACAACGGCGTGCTGATGAAACCGTATTTAGTGAAAGAAATGATAAAATCAGATGGCGCTAAAATAGTAACGCAGCCGGAAACGATCAGGCGGATCATTTCGGAAAAGGCCGCCGTATTGCTGGGCGGCATGATGGCCAAGGTGGTGGAAAACGGCCATGGCAAGAAAGCCGCGGTCAAAGGCTATTATGTCGGCGGTAAAACCGGCACGGCGCAAGTGCCGAAAAAAGACGGCCGAGGCTATGAAGCTGACGCGCATATTGGTTCATTCGGCGGATTCGCGCCGGTGGATGACCCAAGATTTGTCATGCTGGTCAGGATTGATCAGCCGCGCGATACGGAGTGGGCGGAAAGTTCGGCCGCTCCGTTATTTGGCGAATTGGCTGAATATATGCTAAATTATTGGCAGGTGCCGAAGGAGAAATAGGTTAAAATTTTCAATTTTCAATTTACTAATTTTCAAACAAAATCCTGTTTGATTCATTAAAAATTGGAGCATTGAAAATTTATTAGAAATTAAAAATTGTAAATTGAAAATTATGAAAACATTGTTGCAAAAAATTCTAAAAATATTGGCTAAGGCAATTTTGGCAAAATATCGGCCCGAAATAATCGGCATTACCGGCAGCGTGGGCAAAACCAGCGCTAAAGAAGCCATTTACCGCGTCCTGGCCTCGGCCAAATTCAAAGTACGGCAGAATATTAACAACTATAACAATGAAATCGGTTTGCCGCTGACTATCATCGGCGCGGCATCGCCGCTTAATTCGCCGTTGGGCTGGTTAAAGGTACTTTTTTTGGCGGTTAATTTATTGTTAAAAAATGATCGAACTTATCCAAAAATTTTAGTTTTGGAAATGGCCGCCGATAAACCAGGCGATTTGAATTATTTGACTGATATTGCGCACTGCGATATCGCCGTAATAACCAGCATCGGCAATTCTCACCTGGAATTTTTTAAAACTTTGGATAATCTTAAAATAGAAAAAGCCACTTTAATTAGAAAATTGAGCAAGTCCGGCTGGGCGGTATTAAATATTGACGATGATAACGTTAAAGCTACGATAAAAGAAACCGAAGCCAGGGTTTTTACTTACGGAATCAACAATGAAGTTGATTTGGGCGGCAGAGAAATTAGAATAAAATTTTCTTCGGCCGAAAAGGAAAAAGACGGTTTTGGCCTGACTTTTAAATTAATTCGCGGCGGTTCGTTCGCCCCGGTATTTTTGCCTGATATCATTAGCCATTCCGGTGTCTACGCCGCTTTAGCCGGAGCCGCCGTTGGCATTATTAAAGGCCTGAATTTAGTTGACATCAGCCGGGCATTGAAAAAATTAAGTTCGCCAAAAGGCCGGATGAAAGTTTTAGCCGGCATAAAAAATACTTTTATCATTGATGATACCTATAATTCTTCTCCTCTGTCATCGGTTTCGGCTTTAGCCGCTTTGGGCGGCCTGACCGTCAGCGATCAGACGTATAAATACGCGATTTTGGGCGATATGCAGGAATTGGGCGCGGCCAGCGTGGCCGGCCATGAAGCGGTTGGCCGCGCGGTGGTTAAAAATAAGGTTAATATATTGATCGTAGTGGGTGAAAGATCGCGCGATATCGCCCGCGGCGCCAAAGCGGCCGGTATGAAGCCTGATAATATTTTTCATTTTGCCGCGCCGGAAGAAGCCGGTAAATTCGTCAAGGAAAGAATAAAAACCGGCGATATAGTTTTAGTTAAAGGGTCGCAAGCGATGCGCCTGGAAAAAATCGTCAAGGAAATCATGGCCGAGCCCTTGCGCGCTTCCGAATTATTGGTCAGGCAGGGAAGGGAGTGGGAAAAGTGATAAGTAAGATAATTAATTTACGAAGTGGATTATTCTGGTTTTGTTTGCAAAAAATTTGTCGGGCAGGATACTCGCTTTTCACTTAAGACGAAATTTGGGTATTTTTTCTTAAAATTATAATATTAAATTTAAGATTGAATAATTTTAAGAAAAAATGCTACAATTTCGTATGCGCTCAAAGCGAGTATCCTGCCCGACAAATAAACTAGTGTAATCACGATGAATTTATGCGACTAAAAAACAAAGTAGCGATTATTACCGGCGCCGGGTCCGGTATCGGCCGGGCGGCCGCTTTGGCCTTTGCCCGCGAAGGCGCTAAAGTGGTGGCGGCTGACTGGGCCGAAGCCGGGGGTCAGGAAACCGTCAAACTGATAAACAAACAAAATGGCCGGGCGTTTTTCGTCAAGGTCGACGTCAGTAATTCAAGCCAGGTTGAACGGATGGTCAGCCGCTGTCTGGCTGAATATGAACAAGTGGATATTTTATTTAGCAATGCCGGTATTGTTAAAATGGGGGCTTTACATGAAACCGCGGAAGCGGATTGGGATCAGGTGATGGACGTAAATTTAAAAGGCGTGTTTCTCTGCTCTAAAGCCGTCTTACCGCAGATGCTAAAGCAGGGACAGGGTAAAATCATTAATACGGCGTCCATTGCCGGTTTAGTGGGTTTTGATAAAGTCGGGCCTTATTGCGCTTCCAAGGGTGGCATAATCGCCTTAACCAGGGAAATGGCCGTGGAATACGGCCTAAACAAAATCAATGTCAATTGCATCGCTCCCGGGGTGATTAAAACCGCCATGACCAAGGATATGCTAAACGATCCAGCCGTGGCGCAAGGCTTTGCCGCCAACACGCCTTATCCGCGGCTCGGGCAGGGCGAGGATATTGCTATGGCGGCGGTATATCTGGCTTCGGATGAATCCGATTTCGTTACCGGCCAGGTTTTAACGGTTGACGGCGGCTGGACGGCGAAATAATTTTCGATTTTAGATTTAATTCAGCCAGCTATAAATTTATTGTTGCGGACGGGCGACCGCCAGAAAAAGGATTGTCATTGCGAGGAGCTTGTAATCAGGCGAGTCGGCAATCTCTGGTTAGAACGCTTTACCGGCTTTTGATTGCTAAATTTCGCCAGATAAAATTTAATTTTTCAATCAAGGCTATTTCTTTTTGTTTGTTTTTTTTCTTACCTGCTTGCCGGCCCGCTTCGCCATAGCTTCGGCGAGGCGAGCAGGCAGGTAAGAGATTACTTCATCGCCCCCCCCACCAAAATTTGGTGGGAGCTTCTCGCAATGACAGATAATTATTTATTTTAACAATGGTTTAACTTTTTGGCTTTATATAAAAAAGAGGGAGTGAAAACGTTTTTTCGTTTCCACCCCCATTTCCGCCCCAGAAGCTCTATCCGTTTCGTGGTAGACCAGGCCACATGGCCATGGCCACAGGTTTTTTGTCGTCGCGCGGAACGCGAAGATTAAGATTTCGGCCTATCGGTTTTGGCGAAACGGCTTTTTTCGACGGATACGGATTATGGGCACTGGCCGTCGCGGTTTTAGCTGGATGGCCATTCTTGCCGACGGTGATCTCGTAACCGGAACAACGGAAAGTGAGGTTGCCCCCAGGCGTTGACTTCAGCGCAAGTAGTAGCTCCGCAAGAATTTTTTTCTCCTGGTCTCTTCTTCGCACGTCGTCGCGCACGAGGAAGAAGGAATTCCAGCCAAGGTCAAGTTTCTTGGCTGCCCCGCCTCGATTTGGCCGCGGTCCTATGATTGCTACTCTAGTATTGTGGTCTGGATCGGTATGTACGTCCTGAAGATATAGCCTTCCGATACCTTGCAGATGAAATTTTTCGGGTTGGTCCTCAATTTTGACGGCGCATGACAGGTGCTGTCTGGCGAATTCGGACAAAACAGACGCTAAACATGGATTCACGTTACCTCCACTAGTTTGATTTTTTGGTGCCGCTCGCAATTTTTTGTTTGTCTGCCTACTTGAGCAGGAAAATTACGAGCGACATTTAAAAATAAAATTTATGAGCCGGAACATAAAAAAACAGCCCTGATGTCAGGGCTGTTTTAAATTTATTTACGAATAATTTAAAAACAACCCTGGCGTTGGGGCATCTCCATGCTCATCATCATAGCCATCATTACGGCTGGATTCATTATTATGGTTTTTCCTGCTGGGTTGTTCATGTTTATATCATAGATTAAAACAATAATATCGTCAAGCTAAAATTTAAAATTGGCTGCCAAATCTTTTAAAAAAGACCTAAGATTAGAGTTATTTTTTAGTACCGAATACGGGAATCGAACCCGTGTTTGATGGCTGAGAACCACCTGTCCTAACCAC
>Ga0156310_135_pt1 | contig 22429 bp, 19 predicted proteins | sample RifCSPlowO2_12_FD_107958 | JGI IMG/M metagenome (GOLD analysis project Ga0156310, IMG submission 107958) | Candidatus Falkowbacteria bacterium RIFCSPLOWO2_12_FULL_45_13 | reverse complement strand
TTTACGGCCGGGGTTCCGACGATGTGGTGGAAAAATTGGTCAAGTCGGCCATGAAACGGGAAACTTTTGAGGTTTTCTTGGAGCAAAATCGTTTTGATTATATTTTCGCCGGCGATGTGGCCGAGGGCTTGATCCGCCTGGCCAAAAGTCAGCCCGCCACCGGCGTAATTAATTTGGGCAGCGGCGCATCCTCTTCAGTTAGCCAAGTTATAGCCGAAGTGAAAAAGCACTATCCCGGCTTTAGAATTAGAAAAACCGACAGGAAAGAGCTGCTGGAGGCTAGCGGGGCGGATATCAATAAGCTGAAAAAATTAACCGGCTGGCAGCCGGCAGTAAGTTTGGCGCAAGGCATTAAAATATTAATTGATTATAACAAAAAGCAATCATGATAAACATTCTACTTTTAAGCCTCGGCCACGGTACTTCCTTGTTGTTTCCCTTTCTCGAGGCTTTAAAAAAAACTAAAACCAGGGGCCGCGTCATCGCGACCGATCGCGATCCCTGTGCCGCCGCCCTGCAGTTTTCTGATAAAGCTTATATCGTACCGGGCCGGAATGAGCCTGATTTTAACAGCGCGATAAAACAGATAATTAAGCGGGAAAAAATTACTCTGGTCGTGCCTTCAGCCGACGGTGATATGATCCATTTCGCCAAAGCCAAGGCTGAATTCGAAAAAACCGGCGTCAGAGTGCTGGTGTCAGACCAAAAAACCATAGAGATCACCACCGACAAACTGAAGTTTTTTAATTTTTGCCTGGAAAATAATATCAGAGTCCCTAAATTTTATTCCGCGGCTGAGTTGGCCGGCAGCCGTTCGGCGGTTAAATACCCGGCCTTTATCAACGACCGGTTCGGCCAGGGGTCTAGGTTTGCCCATAAATTGGAGAGCCAAAATGATTTATTATATTTTTTAAAGAGAATACCCAACCCGATTGTCAGCGACTATATCGCGGCGGACGAATACAGCGTGGATTGTTTTTGCGATTTTGACGGCCAGGTTATTTCCATCGTGCCGCGGCGTCGGCTTTTAGTCTGCGGCGGTGAGTCTTTCGTCACGCGAACGGAAAAAAACAAAACCATAATCGGCGCGGCGCTTGAACTTTTAAAAAAACTCAAAGTTATCGGGCCGGCCAACATCCAGTGTTTTTTTGATGGTCGAGACGCGACTTTTTTTGAAGTCAACGCGCGTTTCGGCGGAGCCGTCAGATCCGCTTTTGAAGCTGGCGCCGAAACGCCGGAATTGTTAATTAATCTTTTGCGTGGTAAGCGGATAAAACCGCGGCTGGGAAAATTTAAAGACCGGCGCCTGATGTTAAGATATAACGATGATTTATTTATCAATGAAAAAGACCTTAAAAAAATTGCCAGAATCAATTAAGCTGGTTTTGTTTGATCTAGACGACACGCTTTATGATGAGGCGGATTTTGTTAAAAGCGGCCTTGGGGCGGTAGCCGAGTATTTGGCCGTTAGTCATGGCCTGGACCAGTCGGCGGCTTATAAAGCCATGATCAAGCATTTTAAAAAGCAGGGCCGGGGGAAAATCTTTAACCAGACTTTGAGCGAATTTAAAATTAATCCGACTGCTGTCTTAATTAAAAAATTGGTGTCGCTTTATCGGCGCCACCGGCCGGAAATTAAGGTTTACCAGGGGGTTAGGCCGTTACTGGAGCGATTAAAAAGTTCGGGCCTTAAGTTGGCGCTGGTTACCGACACCAACTGGCGCGTTCAAGCCAGGAAGCTAAATGCTCTGGGAATTGCCAAATATTTTGACAGAATAATTTTTACGGATAAATTGAATTTAAAAAAACCGGATTTGAAAATTTACCGGCAAATTTTTAAAAAATTCATGGTTCGGCCGCTTGAAGTTTTGTGCGTCGGCGATGATCCGACCTGCGATTTTATCGGCGCCAGAACCGCCGGCTGCCAGACCATAAGAATCAGGCAGGGCAGACTGATGGATTTAAGGCTTGGCCCGGCGCGTGAGGCTGATTATGCCGTCAAATCAATCAAGGAGCTTTCTGATTTTTTAAGAAGAGAGAAAATATTATGCGAATAAAAATCGCCGACAAAATAATCGGTCAGGGCCGCCCGGTCTTTATCGTGGCCGAACTCGGCCTTAACCATAAGGGTAAAATGGAGTTGGCCAAAAAGATGATCCTTGAGGCCAAAAGGGCCGGCGCGGATGCGGTAAAATTACAGTCTTTCGTCACCGAAGATTTTGTCAACGGAAAAACCTCGACTGTTATCTATAAAAGTCGGGGCAAGACGGTGACCGAGACCCAGTTTATGCTGTTTAAGCGCAGTGAATTCAGCCTCGGGCAGCAGAAAGAATTGTACGCTTTCGCCAAAAATAACTGCGTAATTTTATTTTCCTCGCCGCAGGATAATAGTTTTAATACCGTTGATTTTTTATGCGGCCGTGAAATTAACATGCCGGCGATAAAAGTCGGTTCCGACGATCTGACTAACCTGGCCATGCTGGCTTACTACGCCAAAAAGCAAAAGCCCATGATAATTTCCACTGGTATGGCGGACTTAGCCGAAGTCGAGGAAGCGGTGCGGGCGATTAAGCGTCAGGGCAATCAGAAAATAGTGATTTTAAAATGCACCTCGCTTTATCCGACTCCACCCGAGGAAGCGAACTTAAATCAGATTAAAACTCTGCGGCAGGTTTTTAAAGATTGCTTGATTGGTTTTTCCGATCATACTCAAGGCGCGGCTGCGGCTGTCGTAGCCGCCGCCCTGGGCGCTTGTTTAATTGAAAAGCATTTTACCCTGGATCATAATCTGGCCGGGCCGGAACATTGGTTCGCGGCCAACCCGGAGGAATTGTCCGAACTTGTCCAAAAAGTTCGCCTGGCTGAAAAGATGTTTGGCAATTATCAATTTGTTTTATCAAAAGCGGAAAAGAACAATAAAGAGATTGCCCGCCGCAGTATCATTGCCGCCAGGGCGATTAAAAAAGGGCAAAAGATTACCGCCGGAGATTTAGAAATTAAGCGGCCTGGCACGGGTTTACCGCCGAAATATCTGCTAAAAATAATCGGGCGGCTGGCCAAGCGGCATTTTACGCCAGGCCATATATTTAATAAAAAAGATTTATAATTATGCGGACAATCAGTTTTGATAAAAAATGGGAAAAAAATATTTATAGTCAGAGCCGGCAGCTTAATGAATATCCTTACGATCTGGTGGTCAGTATTTTTGCCAATAATTTTTACCGGCTTAAATTTGGTGACAGGCGAAAAATTAAGATTTTAGACCTGGGCTGCGGCGCGGGCAATCACTCGAAATTTTTTGCCGAACAAGGGTTCGGCGTCTCGGGTCTTGACGGTTCGGCTTCAGCCGTAAAGCACTGCCGGGAAAAATTTAAAAAATTAGGACTGGCCGGAGATTTTCGCCAGGGCGATTTTATCGCCCTGCCGTATCCGGATAATTATTTTACCGCTTGCCTGGATCGGGAAAGCCTCTATGCTAATCGGCACAAGGATATTAAATCAGCCATCGCTCAAGTTTATAAAAAGTTAAAGCCGGGTGGGCTGTTTGTCAGTTTTATGTTTAACGACTTTCATCCGGATAAAAAACTCGGCGAGAAAATTGAAAGCCGTACCTATGATAATTTTAAGCCAGGCACTAGTTTTTATGATTCCGGCAAGGCGCATTTAGCTAGCAAAAATGAAATCATTAAGTTATTTTCCCAATTCAAAATTAAAAACATTATGCGCCATTCGCTTACCGAAGTATATGGCCCAACGGAAAAATTAATGCAGAGCGACGAATATATAATCATCGCCAATAAATAAAAAACATGAAATCAATTGATATACTCCTGGCTTACCCCAAACCGACGCAGGATTCGCCGGTTGAGCTCCTGCCCTTATCAATTTTATTCCCCGGCGCCTTATTTGAAAAGCAGGGCCTGACCGTGGAATATTTTGATGAGCGGTTTGATGCTGACGAGTTGCTTATAGATTTGATAAAACAGTCAAAAGAAATCGGCGTCAGCGCCTTTACCGGTTATCAGACTGGCCGCGCGGCCAGAATTTTAAAGCTGGCGAAAAATATCAAGCCGGATATCATCGCCGGCGTAGGCGGCCACCACGCGCGTCTTTTACCGGAACAGGTATTGGCCGAGCCGTTCGTGGATAAAGTCTGGACCGATCGGGTTTACGGCGAAGATTTATTTCCTTATAATGAACACACCAGAAAGCATTTTGAACGCACTGATATGCAATATTTTACTTCGCGGGGCTGTCCTTTTAGCTGCCGCTTTTGCGCTCTGAGCTCTCCTTGGGAGCCGAAAGACATGGACCAAGTTAGCCGGGAACTGAGAATCATCCATCAAGACATCGGCTTTAAAGACATTTCTTTTTCCGATCCAAACATCGTTCATGGCGTTTATAAATGCGGCGATAAAATGGTAACCATGGATCGGGTGGAGCGGATCAATCAGCTTGGGAAAATCATGAACGATCTGGGTATTAAATGGGACGGTAATATCCGCGCCAACTATATCACCCCGGAATTGGTGGCAGCGCTGGCTAAGTCAAAATGTTACTCTTTGGAAATCGGCTGTGAATCCGGCAATGATTTTTTTCTTAAAAATATCATCAGAAAGGGCGAGGGCGTGGAAACCATAAAAAACGCGGCTAAAATGTTCCGCGGCTCGGGCGTATCGGTGATGTACAGTTTTATGGCGCAGATGCCTCGGGAAACCAAGGATCAGCTAAACGATACTTTGGACATGATAGACTGGCTGGTGGAAAACGACCCGGCCGCCCGCGTTTCCATTTTTAATTACGCGCCTTATCCGGGCACGCCCATGTATTTGGACGCGGTCAACGGAGTGGATGGTTATCCAAAATTCACGCCGCCAACCACCATGGAAGGCTGGGGCAATTTAAAGCTGATGATCTCGCCGCTTTACTGGATCACCGGACTTTGTTTCCGCCAGGATAATTCGCGCAAGAATTTTCCCGGCGACGACTGGAAATTAATTGAGCCGTATATTAAGCTGGCGCGGAAAAAATGGCAAGCGCGCGACATTGAAAATTTTCCCAGCGAGGAAATGGAAAAACTTATCGCCATACAACTAGAAAAGAATAAAGTAAAAAATTAAAATTATACCAAAATCTTCTAGACAAGACCCATAAATATTATAAAGAATCAATGGTTAATCATATGATCCTGACCGCCCATCAGCCGGTATACCTGCCTTGGCTGGGGCTATTTCATAAAATCGCCATTAGCGACGCTTTTTGCTATTCTAACGATGTGCAATATCAGGTTAAGGATTGGAATAACCGGAACAAGATAAAAACCGCCGGCGGAGGCGTCTGGCTGACCGTACCGGCTTTGACTAAAGGTTATCGAGATAAAAAGATCAGGGAAATAGAAATTAATAATACGCTGGACTGGAGAAAAAAGCACTGGAAATCCATTTATTTAAATTATAAGAAAGCCCCGTATTTTGATAAATACGCCAATTTTCTAGAGCAGACTTATAAGAGGGAATGGCAATTTTTGTCCGACTTGAACGAGTATATGCTGAAGTGGTTTTTAACCGAGCTGGGCATCAGGGTTGAATATTTTAAAGCCTCGGAACTAAAATTTACCGGCTATAAATCGGAACTGGTTTTAGATATGTGCAAAAAGTTGAAAGCGGACATTTATGTTTTCGGCGCCTTGGGCAAAGATTACGCGCAAAAAGATAAATTTGACGAAGCTGGAGTGAAAATATTCTTTCAGGACTATAAGCACCCGGAGTATAGACAACAGGGGAAAGATTTCTTGCCGTATATGGGCATTATAGATTTGTTGTTCAACCAGGGCGATAAAAGTTTGGAAATTTTAATGTCAGGCAATGTCACCAAGCAAGATTTATTAAATAAATTAAGATGATATGAATAAAATTTTAATAGTAGCCGCGCACCCGGACGATGAAGTTATCGGCGCGGGCGGCACAATTTTAAAACACGCCCAGTCGGGCGATCAGGTCAGCATTTTGCTCTTAGGCGACGGCGTAACTTCTAGAGGCGCCAGCGCCGCTGATATCAAAAATAGGGCTAGCCAGGCTATGCGGGCGGCCGAAAGGTTAAGCGTTAAAAAAGTTTTTTTGGAAGCTTTGCCTGACAATAAGTTCGATTCCGTGCCTCTCTTGGAAATCGTCAAGATGGTGGAGCGGGTGATATTTAAAATCAAACCGAAGATTATTTATACGCATTTTGGCGACGATTTGAACATCGACCACCGTTTGACCTTCCAGGCGGTGATAACCGCCTGCCGGCCGTTGCCGAAATTTTTCGTCAAAAAGATTTTAGCTTTTGAAACCTTGTCATCAACCGAATGGCAGGCCAAGAAGAAAAAGAGTTTGTTCTGCCCAACTTATTATAACGATATCGGCTATTTTATTTCTAAAAAAATAAAAGCCACGGAAGTTTACCGCAAAGAATTAAGAAATTATCCGCATCCCAGATCAAAGCAAGGCATAAAAATTTTGGCCCAATACCGCGGCCTGGAAGCGGGCTATAAGTACGCCGAAGCCTTTGAAGTGATACGAGAGCTGAAAGATTAAAATTAAATTGTCCATTTACCGCTTATCGCGCCAAGCTATTAATTTCTCACTTAAGACAAAATTTGGGTGATTTTTTCTAATTCCCTTTTTTAGAAATAACATACATGAGTGAGAAAATTACTAATTCCCGCCAACTGCCCAGTCAACCGCGTAAGTCCTAATAGATATAAAACTACACTCCTTTTCTGGAGAGAACTGTGGCCACGGTTTTAAGTATAATCGACAGGTCTAAATAAATTGATCTGTTTTTTATATAGAAGAGGTCGTATTGCAATTTTTTCAAGCTATCTTCCCGGGAGGGGGAATGATATTCTCCGGAAATTTGGTCCGAGCCGGTCAGACCGGGTTTGACTAAAGTCCTTTGACCGTAAAAAGGAATAAATTTTTCGAGCTCTGAAGACAATTCCGGCCGCTCGGGTCTGGGACCGACGAAACTCATTTGGTTTTTTAAGATGTTTATTACTTGCGGCAGTTCGTCAATCCGCGTTTTTCTTAAAAATCCGCCGAATTTGGTGATGCGCGGATCATGAGCGCGGGTGGGAGAACGGTCATTGCCCTCCTCTTTCATGGTCCGGAACTTGATCAATTTAAAAATTTTATTATTTTTGCCCAGTCGCTCCATGATGATAAATACCGGGCCCAGGCTTTCCAGTTTTATCATCAGCGCGATAATTATCCAGGCGGGAACAGTTATGATAAAAATTATAAAAGCTAAGACAAAATCATAAATTAATTTCAGGCGGTCAAACCAAATTTTGCTGTTTTCGTTAAGATTTTCCAAAAACCACATTTGATTTATGGTGTCCAGAGGAATTTTTCCGGTAATGGCTTCGTAGAAATTCGGCAGACTGACGTAATTAATTTTAAAGCGCAAGCAGTTGAACAGGGTGGTTCTTAAATACTCGGATTGGTGCGGGTCATGAGAAAGAATAATGGTGTCCAATTTATGGCCGTTAATTAATTTTTCCAATTCGGCAATCGGTTTTATTCCTAAGGCGCTGTCGCTGGTTTGATCATCCGCGATAAAGCTGATATTAAAACCCAGATGGGGCTTTTGTCTGAACTCATTGATAATTTCCCGAACTAGGCTATTATAACCGACGATGCCGATATTATTTTTTGGCAGGTATGATTTTAAAGACCAATTATAGAAATAGCGCCAAAAATAGAGACAGACGGCGAAAACAATAATATAAATAAACAAATTTCTTTTGGGCGCGATGCCGATCTGGGGCAGCAGATAGAAAAAAGCGATGGCGGTCAGTCCGGCGATAACCAGCGCCCGACCGCTTGACCGGTAGAATTTTAAATTATTTACCGCCAAATTCAAATTATACAGATTAGAAATATAAAAAATAATCAGCCATAAAATAAAAATTAGCGTAAAAGGCCAAAAATGGTTGGACCAAATTAGGTTAGTATAACTGTCCCGGTATCTGATGATTAAAGTCAGATATAAAGAAAAATACAGGATGATAATATCTCCGCCCAGTAAAACTAATTTTTTAAATTTGTTATTCATGTGGCTAATATAACATAAAGACAGGAAAAAAGCAATTGGTTATCAGGTTAAAATTTTTACTGGTTCTTGAACATCTTTGGGTAATTAATTTTGGCTAAAGCTTCTTCGCTCCAGATGATTTTTGCCCGCGGTACGGGCAAATTAGCCTAAAATAGCCGACTCGTCCCGCTAAGCTGGACTCAAACATGCTTTTTTACGGCTAATTTGCCCTAAAAATCATAGTCGCTAATAAGCTTTAGCCAAAATTAATTAATAATGATTACTCAGAGATGTTTTTGACTTGTTGATTTTATTAGGTTATAATTTATTTATGGAAAAAATGAAAGTTAAACTAAATTGGCCGCTGGTTGGCAATAGGCATATTTTTGAGTTTTTAGCTAAAAGTTTGTCTAATAAGAATGTTTCCGGCAGCTACATCTTCGCTGGCCCGGCCAATATTGGAAAAAATACCGCCGCCCATTACTTTGCCAGAAGCTTGGTTTGCGAATCAAGCAATCAGCCGGCTTTGTCTTGCGGCGCTTGCCAAGCCTGTCAAGAAGCGATTAAAGGCACGCATAGCGATATATATTTAATCAAGAAAGAAACGGATAAAAAAAATATTTCAGTTGATCAAATCAGGGGTTTTATCAGAAGTCTGGGCTTGAGTTCGTTTTTGAATTCTTATAAGATTGGCATCATCAGGGGTGCCGACAGCTTAAGCGAGGGCGCGGCCAACGCCCTCTTAAAAACCCTGGAAGAATCCAAGGTTAAAGTTGTGATAATTTTAACCGTCGCTGATATTGAAGTTTTGCCGAAGACAATTATCTCCCGCAGTCAAATTTTAAGGTTTCAGCCGGTTGAGAGTGACACTATTTATGATGATTTGATAAAGAATCATGGCGCTTCAAGAAGCCAGGCAAAAAATTTTTCCCGTCTGGCCGCCGGCCGGCCGGCTTTGGCTGTAAAATTTTTAGAGGACAATGAATATTGCGAAGATTACAAGGCCAAGGTTCAGTCTTTCATCGACTTTCTAAGTCCGGACTTAAATCAGCGCTTTAAAGCCATTGAAAAAATTTTGGGGGAGCGGGTCCATAATCAAGAATCGGCCAACTTGGCCGGGAAAATCATCGATATTTGGCAGAATTTAGCCAGAGACTTAATGCTTGAAGATTTAGGCCTGGCCGATTTAGTCCAGCATCAAGCCTTTGATAAAGAGTTGGCGGCGATGAAAAACAAATTAAACCAGCCCGCCGGACAGGCAGGTTTGAAATCACTGTTGAGCTTAATTAATATTTTAAAGCAAGCCAAAGAGCATATCGGCTTTAACGTTAGCCCTAAATTGGCGCTGGAGAAGGCGGCGGTCAGTCTGTAAAGTTTAAAGTTAAAAAATTAAAATTAATAATATGACGAAAAAATTTAAGATTTTATTTTTAACTGCGCTCTTAGCTATCATTTTGTCCGGCTGTTCCATTAATTTTAATCCCGGAGCTGGTATCGGCGGCACGGGCACGGGAACAACGGCTGATGGCGGCGTCTATAAGTCTTTAGATAAAGGCGCGACTTGGGGGCAGAAAGCTTCAATTTTGACGACCGGCGCCAGAAGGAATATCGCCATGGTTGATATTATTTCTTTGGCTTTAGATCCCGGGGATAATAGAGCCGTTTACGCCGGTAGCCGGGAAAATGGCCTATATTACAGTTACGACGGCGGAGAAGGCTGGCAATTGGCTCCATATTCCAATAGCGTGACCGTTGCTAATGTCGCGGTTGACCCGGCTGATAAATGCTCTATTTACGCTACGACTGCCAATAAGGTCCTAAAATCAATTGATTGCAGCCGCACTTGGTCAACGATTTATTTTGATAACGATTTAAAAGTCAGCATCACTTCGTTAGTAATTGAATACAGCAATAGCAATAATATTTTTATCGGCACTTCCCGCGGAGAAATTATTAAAAGTTCGGATCAGGGGTTTAGCTGGAAAACCCTAAATCGGTTTGGCGGCCAAGTTGATAAAATCGTCATCAATCCGGCTAATTCCAAAAATATGTTAGTCGGCGCCGCCAATGAAATTTTTCGTTCCCTTGATTCCGGCGCCAACTGGACAAGTTTAAGAGAAAATTTGAAAAATTTTAACGGCGGCAGCGGTTTCCGCGACTTAGTCATGGTTAAGGCGGACAAACCAACCGTCTTTTTGGCCGTCAACTATGGTTTATTAAGTTCAACCGATGGGGGCGATACTTGGTCAAAAATTGAATTGATTACTCCGGAAACGGCGGCCAAAATAAACGCCGTTATAGTGAATCCTTTTGAGGCCAAGGAAATTTATTACGTCACCAATACGACTTTTTATCGTTCGCTGGACGGCGGCAAGAGCTGGAATACCAGGCAATTGCCCACTAGCCGAGCCGGCTGGAGATTGTTGATTGATCCGAAAAACCCAAGCATTATTTATATGGCCGTCAGGCAGGTAAATAAATAATTTTTTAATATTATGAACCAATATATTCAAGCCAAACAAAAAGATTTAGCCAAAACCGTTGATTTTTTTAAAAAGGACATCTCCAGCCTGCGGACCGGACGGGCTAATCCGTCGATTCTTGACGGTATTTTAGTTGAAGTTTACGGCGCTAAAACTCCATTAATAAGCCTGGCTTCAATCAGCGTGCCGGAAGCGCGCAGCATCGTCATCACGCCCTGGGATAAAAACATTATTAAGGATGTGGAAAGAGCGGTTGTAGCCGCGGATTTAGGCATCAATCCGGTTAATGAGGGCGATAAAATCAGGCTGGCGGTGCCGCAGCTAACCGAGGAAAATCGCCATGAGCTGGTTAAAAAGCTGAACGAAAAAATGGAAAACTCCAGAATCTCCTTGAGGCAGACCAGGGACGAAATCAAAGCGCTGATTGAGGCGGCCTTTAAAAATAAGAGCCTAAGCGAAGATGATAAGTTTCGTTTTTTTAAAGAATTGGACGAAGAAATCGCTAGGGAAAATGATGAATTAAAAAAGATCAAAGATAAAAAGGGAGAGGAGATAATGACGATTTAGGTAATGACAAAATTCCAATGTCCAATGTCCAATGACCAATGACCAATCAATATCAAATGGCTAAATGATAAATTATTTTTTTGACATTTGACATTTGGATTTGATTTGTCATTTGACATTAGTCATTTTACATCATCTTAATTGAATTTTAATTTGTTTGTTGTTTAATAATATTCTATGCTTTTAACCATAATTATTTTTATCCTGGTCCTGTCTATCTTAGTGTTCGCACATGAACTCGGGCATTTCATGATGGCCAGAAAATTCGGCGTTAAAGCCGAAGAGTTCGGTTTCGGTTTTCCGCCACGGCTTTTTGGATTTTATAAAAACAATCAGGGCGACTGGCGGTATGTTTTCGGCGGACGGGAGATAACCGATTGTCCGGGCACGGTTTATTCTTTAAATTGGCTGCCCTTGGGCGGTTTTGTTAAAATCAAAGGTGAGAACGGCGAAGGCGAAAAAGAGCCGGACAGCTTCGCTGCCCGTCCGGTCTGGCAAAGAGCCATTATACTTTCGGCCGGAGTGGTAATGAATATTATTCTGGCTATGGTTTTGATTATCGCCGGCTTTATGATGGGCCTGCCGCAGTCGCTTGAGGGCGGGCTGGACGCGCGTGCCCAGATTAGCGACCGGAAGATTCAAATTGTTGAAGTTTTAGGCGGTTCGCGGGCCCAGTCGGCCGGCTTGAAAATTGGGGATACGATCGTCAGCATAGATAATAATAAATTTTCCAGCTTTGAAGAATTGCAGGGGTATGTTAACTCCAAAATCGGGTTGGAATTGAATTATAAAATAGAGCGCGGCCGGGAGACGCTTGATAAGCCGATTACGCCGGCGCTGATGCCGGAAACCGGCAAAGGCGGCATTGGCGTGGCCATCAGCGAAACCGGCATCGTCAGCTATCCCTGGTATTTGGCGATTTGGCAGGGCGTTAAAACGACCTTTATTTTAACTTGGGTGATTATCACGGCCTTTTACGAACTGCTAAAAGGCTTGATTTTCGGCCAGGGCGTGACCGCTGATTTGGCCGGCCCGGTCGGAATCGCCGCTCTAACCGGCCAGGTGGCGCGGCTGGGGTTTGTATATCTCATGCAATTCACGGCTTTGCTTTCCATTAACCTCGCGGTCATCAATTTTTTTCCTTTTCCGGCGCTGGATGGCGGCCGGGTGCTGTTTTTAGTTATTGAAAAAATAAAAAGAGGTCCGGTCAAAAGGGAGGTTGAAGGCTTGATCCATAATCTGGGTTTTGCATTGTTGATGATTTTAGTGTTGATCGTGACCTTTAGAGATGTGGCTAAATTCAGCGGGATGTTTAAGGGGATATGGGAGAGGATATTTTAAAAATGTAAAATGTAAATCTCAAAGTGCAAAATGACAGTGTAAAATTTAAAATTAAGATACAATCACCAAGAGACAATGAGATGGTTACAAAACTATTTCGCTACGAAATAGTTTTGTAACCATCTCAATAATCAAAAAAAATCAATAACCAATAACCAAGTGGCAAGAAATGATAATTTGTAATTTGGAAATTTTAGCTTGTTTGGTTATTGTGTCTTGGTTATTAAGTTATATTTTATTTTCATTTTGATTTTTAAATTTTAAATTTTTACTATGCGACTAAATATCAAAGCCACTAACCTGGAATTAACGTCTCAATTAAAAGACTATGTCCAGCAAAAAATGGACATGCTGGATAAATATTTGGGTAAATTTAAAGTTATTAGCGCGCGAGTGGAAGTGATGAAGACCACCAATCACCATTTAAAAGGAGAAATTTATCGCGCCGAAGCCAACCTTTCTATCGGTGGCGATTTGTTGCGTGTGGAAAAGACCGAAAAAGATCTGTATAAAGCCATTGATAAAGTCAAGGATCATTTGGATCTGATGATAAAGAAATACAAAGACAAGAAAATCGGCCGGAAGAAAAAGAAGCTGAAATTGGGCGCGATGGAATAAAAAAAGAGCCCCTCTCGGCATGGTTTCCGATTGGGCTCGTAGACGGCGCTATCGCCGCTTAGAAGTAATTTTCTCGAGGTTTCCGGATGAGCCATAGTCCAAGGCCCATTCCCAGTATCATTCCCCCCATGGTTAGGAGAAAGATAACAGTATCTACGACTACCGCGTCGTTTGACGGCGGGTTATGCAGTTGGTCAAGGCAGTTCAGGAACGGTATGACCAGCAGTGTTGTCAACAAAATTATCACCGAGCCAGCGATTACTTCCATGGTCTTCATGTTATTTGGTTGATGGTTTGGCTCTTTTAAAAAGAGCGGTTGTTAAAACATAAACGTATCTATACCGTATCAAATTTTGTAATTTTCGTCAAATATTATTCTAGACAATTATTTTATCAAATAGTCTAAAAATATTTCAATTGTTGCGTGATTTATTGGTTTATTCATTTGATTTTTTAGCCAATTAATTATATGATAAACCTGTTTTTATTATGATTTAACACGCTAAGGCGTGTGTTTTTATAAATTAGCGAATCAACGAATTTTATAACCAATGCAACGAATCATATTTGTAGTATTTGTTGTAAAATTCGTTGATTCGTTTGGAGTTATGTCCATCATTGATAAAATTTTCGGCGATCCCAACGAAAAGGTGGTGAAAACTTTGCGGCCGATAGTGGAGCAAATTAATGCTTTGGAAAAAAGGTTTGAAAGCATGAGCGATGAAGAATTGCGGGCGCAAACCGTGGAGTTTAGAAAGAGGTTGGGGGTGGAAGTACCCCCTCTTAATCTCCCCCTTATAAAGGGGGAGAACGTTTCCCCTATTACTAAGGAGGGGGCTGAGGAAAGTTTTGGCCGAGAGGAAATGGAAGAGAAGCTAAAGGAAATTTTGCCGGAAGCCTTTGCCGCGGTCAGGGAAGCGGCTAAAAGAACTTTGGGCCAGCGGCATTATGACGTTCAGCTCTTGGGCGGACTGGTGCTTCATCATGGCCAAATCGCGGAAATGAGGACCGGCGAGGGTAAAACTCTGGTGGCTACTTTGCCAGCCTATTTGAACGCTTTGCCTAAAAAAGGCGTGCATGTGATCACAGTCAACGATTATCTGGCCAAACGCGACGCCGAGTGGATGGGGAGGGTGTACGATTTTCTTGGATTGACGGTGGGATGCATTACCCATGAACAAGCCTTTAAATATGTTTCGGCGCAAAATGATCAAATCCCAAATTTCAAATCCCAAACAAATTCCTATGGCCAAAATTCAAATGACAAAAATTCTGAAGAGGGAGTTCCCCTCCTTACGAAGGAGGGGATTAAGGGGGGGTTAAATTTGGTTACCCGCAAACAGGCTTACGCCTGCGATATCCTTTATGGCACCAATAATGAATTCGGCTTTGATTATTTAAGGGATAATATGGTACCGGATTTAGCGTCAATGGTGCAGCGGGGTTTGAATTTCGCCATCGTTGACGAGGTGGATTCGATTTTAATTGATGAAGCGCGCACACCATTAATTATCAGCTCTCCGGCCGAAGAGTCAACCGATAAATATTTTAAATTCGCCGAGCTGGTGGAAAGGCTTGAGGAAAACGCGGATTACAATATTGACGAAAAGATGCGGGCGGCGACTTTAACGGAAGCCGGCATCGCCAAGATGGAAAAATTAATGGGTGTGGAAAATATTTATACTTCCGGCGGAATTTCCGAAGTGCACCATATTGAACAGGCTTTGAAGGCGCGGGTGCTGTTTAAGCGCGACCGCGATTACGTGGTCAAGGATAATGAAGTTATCATCGTTGATGAATTTACCGGCCGGCTGATGCATGGCCGGCGTTACAGCGAGGGGCTGCATCAAGCGATTGAAGCCAAAGAAAAAGTTGAAGTCCAGCGCGAATCGCAGACTTTGGCCACTATTACTTTTCAAAATTATTTTAGAATGTACAAGAAACTCTCCGGCATGACCGGCACGGCCGTAACTGAAGCCGAGGAATTTTCTAAGATTTATAAGCTGGAAACCGTGGTGATTCCGACTAATAAACCCATGGTTAGAAAAGACCTTAACGACTTGATTTATAGGAGTGAAATGGGGAAATTTAAAGCCGTGGTAGATGAGGTCAAGCGCCGGCACTTGACGGGTCAACCGGTTTTAGTCGGTACGATTTCCATTGAAAAAAACGAGCTCTTGGGTGAGATGATGGAGCGCGAAGGCATCGCGCCGCAGATTTTAAACGCCAAACACCATGAAAAAGAAGCGCAGATTATCGCCCAGGCCGGCAAATTAGGCGCGGTCACTATCGCCACCAATATGGCCGGCCGCGGCGTGGACATAATGCTTGGTGGAATACCACCAAGCCACGTCAAAGCTCAAATGTCTCCGCCAAAGGCGGATCCGCCTTTGGCGGAAAATGTCAAAACTAATGAAAATGCAAATCCGGAGCATGAGACGTGGTGCCAAGAATATGAAAAAGTTAAAGAACTTGGCGGGCTGCACATAATCGGCACGGAACGGCATGAAGCCCGGCGCATTGATAACCAGCTTCGGGGCCGCGCCGGGCGCCAAGGCGATCCTGGATCTAGCCAATTTTATGTTTCCATGGAAGATGACTTAATGAGGATTTTTGGCGGCGACAGAATGAAAAGTTTGATGACCACTCTTAGAATCCCCGAAGACATGCCCATAGAAAACAGCCTGGTATCGCGCTCGATCGAGTCGGCGCAGAGAAAAGTTGAAGGCAATAACTTTGACATCAGAAAGCATCTGGTGGAATATGACGACGTCATCAATAAGCATCGGGAGACGATTTACCGCAAGAGAAGGGAGATACTGAAACTAGCGGAGAATGACCAAACCCCAATAACCAATAACCAAACAAATCACAAATCCCAAATCCCAAATCCCAAACAGATACAAAATGCAAATGACCAAAAAAATCAAAATGTAAAAACAGAACAGAAAACCTTATCCGGTATTATCCTGGAAATGGTTTTAAATGAAATTGAGCAGGCCGTGATTTTCCATACGGCCGCGGACCGGCCAGCCGATTGGAATATTAATGAAATTTATCAAATCACTTCAACTATATTTCCCGTTGAACCCAAAGTCAAAGATGACTTGGCCGGCCTGTTAAAAGACGGAGATAAGCTGGATAAAGTAAGAGTCAGGACAAGCATCATTGAATATCTGGAAAATTTAGCCAAAGCTAATTATGATAAAATCAGTAAACCGGCTCTTGAAGCCGGGCTGGATTGGCGGCAGGTGGAGAAAGCCGTGTTGATCAGGTCAATTGACATGCTCTGGATGGAGCATCTGGAGGCCATGGACCATATGCGCGCCGGCATCGGCTTGAGGGGTTATGGCCAGAGAGACCCGCTGATTGAGTACAAAAAAGAAGCCTATATTTTGTATAATGAACTGAATAATTTAATCCAAAAGCAGGTGGCGTATTCCATCTTTAAAGTGGCTGACTTGGGAAATTTCGCCGTGCCCACCTTGAAAATGCGGCCGCAAAATTATATCGCTCCGGCCAAGACCATGGATAAAAACGCGGGTTCATTTTCCGCCTTTAAACGCGCCGACGGCGGTGGAAAGAGAAACGACAAAGCAGATATGGTGCGCGAAAAAGTTAAGGACGCGAGCGGCCAGAAGGTCGGCCGCAACGACCCTTGCCCCTGCGGCTCGGGCAAGAAGTTTAAGAAGTGCCATGGGGCGTGATGAATTAGGAATTAGACTTACCTTGATAATGGTAAATAATCATTTAATTTTAGCCATTAATTTTCTCTTGATTTTATTTTAAAATTAGTTTAAAATATTAGAAAGAGAAAGCACCTCACTTACACCCTGATCGGGTGTTATTAATTTATGTCCGATAATATTTTAGAGAAATTATTAAATCCCAGCCGGCGCGGCAAAGTCTGGTGGGTTTTTGCTGGCATAATTATCTTAGCTTTGGCCGCCTCGCTGGTTGACTTCGGCGGTTATTACAACCAGGCGGTGGATAAATTCAAGGCGCCCTTTCCCAAGGTCAAGGAAATTCCTTTCCGGCTGGGCCTGGATTTACTGGGCGGTACGCAATTGACTTATCAAGCCGACGTCAGCGCTATCGCATCCGCGGAAAAAAGCAACGCGGTTGAAGGCGTCCGCGACGTGATTGAAAGAAGAGTTAACACTTTCGGCGTCAGCGAGCCCAACGTGCGGATCAACCGGACCACCTCCGGCGATTACCGCATCATCGTTGAGCTGGCCGGCATCAAGGATATCAATCAGGCCATCAAGCTGATCGGCGAAACTCCGCTGTTGGAATTTAAAGAAGAAAACAAGGAAATCAGAAAAATCACCCCGGAGGAAACCAAGCAATTGAACGATTATAATAAGACGGCCGAAGCGCGCGCCACGGAAGTTTTGGGCAAGGTTATCTCCGGCGGGGATTTTAACGCCCTGGCTGGCGCTTATAGTGAAGACGCTAAAACCAAATCAAGCGGCGGCGATTTAGGCTGGCTTAAAGAAAGCGACCAGCCGGAAATATATAACTTGGCCAAAAATATCGCCGTGGGTAAAACCAGCGCCGACTTGGCGAAAATTAGCGGCGGTTACGAAATTATAAAAGTTGAAGGCAAAAGAGTGAAAACCGATCCCTTTACCAAGACCGAAGAAAAAGAAGTTAGGGCCTCGCATCTTTTAATTTGTTTTACCGGCAATAGCGGTTGTGAAAGCGGCTTTACCAAAGCGGAAGTTTTGGAAAAAATTAACAGATTGAAGGAGCAGGCCACGCCGGCTAACTTTAAAGATTTGGTAAAACAAAATTCCACCGAACCGAACGCGCGCGAGACCGGCGGCGACTTGGGCTGGTTTGGTTTGGGGCAGATGGTCAAACCTTTTGAGGATGCGGTCTATAAGCAAACCGCGGGCACGATTTCCGAACCGGTGGAAACCGATTTTGGTTTTCACTTAATCTATAAGCAGGCGGAGCGGCCGGTGGAAGAATTTAATTTGCGTCATATTTTTATCAAAACCTTGACTGAAGAAGATATTATCGGCCGGCAGAGCGAATGGAAGAATACTGAATTGACCGGCCGTAACTTAAAAACGGCCGCGGTAGAATTCAACCCCAACGACGGTTCGCCCGAGGTGTCTTTAGTTTTTGACGATGAGGGCGCGAAAATGTTTGAAGCCATTACCGAGCGCAACGTTAATAAACCGGTGGCGATTTATCTGGACGGCTACCCCATCAGCGTGCCCACGGTAAATGAAAAAATTACCGGCGGCAAAGCGGTTATTACCGGTAAATTTAATATCACTGAGGCTAAACTCCTGGTGCAAAGATTGAACGCCGGCGCTCTGCCCGTCCCGATTAACATAATCAATCAGCAAACCGTGGGCCCTTCTTTGGGCCAAAAATCAGTCTCGGACAGCACCAAAGCCGGCTTGATAGGTTTTGTTATCATCGCCTTATTCATGATCGCCTTTTATAGATTGCCCGGACTAATGGCGGTTTTGGCTTTGACGGTTTACAGCTTATTGGTGTTCGCTTTATTTAAAATCGGTTTTTCCATGGCCGCCCTGGTTTTAGTCGGCATTTTTTTGATTATCGGTATTACGGTTAACGGCTGGTTTATTTTGCTGGCTTTTTTAAGCTATCTGATTTTGTATTTTATCGGCGGTCTGGCGCCGGTAACTTTGACGTTGGCTGGCTTGGCTGGAGCCATTGTCTCGGTCGGTATGGCCGTGGACGCCAATATTTTGATTTTTGCCAGACTCCGGGAAGAAATTTCCAGCGGCAAACCATTGTCGGTAGCCTTGGACGAAGCTTTTAAGCGCGCCTGGCCGTCCATCAGAGATAGTAACTTTAACACGTTGCTGACTTGCCTGATTTTGATAATGTTCACTACCAGCGCGGTCAAGGGCTTTGCCGTGACTTTAGGCTTGGGTGTGATCATTTCCATGTTCTCCGCCATTTTTATTACCCGGAATTTTTTAAGTTTAATCCCGTCAGCTTGGCTGGAAAAGCGGCATGCGTTGATTACGGGGGCGAAAAAGAATTTATGACCAATTTTAAAATAATTCAAAAAAGAAAAATTTGGTTAACTATTTCCGGTGTTTTATTTGTGGTTTTTGCGGCGGCTCTGTTTATCTGGGGTTTTAAGTTCGGCATTGATTTTACCGGCGGCAGTTTGCTGGAAGTGACTTACCAAGGCGCCAGGCCCACGGTCAGCCAGGTTGAGTCCGGCTTGGCCGATCTGAAATTAAGCAGCCTGATTATTCAGCCGGTAGGCGATCATGACATGCTCTTAAGGTTTCAGGAAACCACGGAAGAAAGTCACCAGGCCATATTGGCTAAATTAAATGATTTGGCGAAAACAGAAAATAATGATAATTCGGTGGTGGAACAGCGGTTTGAATCGGTCGGTCCGTCAATCGGCGCCGAGCTTAAAGTTAAATCTCTGTGGGCCATCTTCTTCGCGCTGGTAGCCATGTTGAGCTATATCACCTATGCTTTCAGGAAAGTTTCCAGGCCGGTGGCTTCCTGGAAATACGGCTCGGCCGCTTTAATCGCCATGTTCCATGACGCGGTCATTACTATGGGCGTGTTCGCTTTTTTAGGCCATTACTACGCGGTGGAAATCAATACGCCGTTCGTGGCCGCGCTGTTAACGGTCATTGGTTATTCGGTTCATGATACCATTGTGGTTTTTGACCGCATTCGCGAGAATTTGCCAAAAAGCAATTTTGATTTTGAGGGCACGGTAAACGTCAGTTTAAATCAAACTTTAGCGCGTTCGATCAATACTACCATGACCACGCTGTTGGTCTTATTCTCAATTGTTATTTTCGGCGGCTCCAGCATCAGGTCTTTCGCTTTGGCTCTGGCCGTGGGAATTTTTATCGGCACCTACTCGTCAATCTTCGTGGCGCCGCCGCTATTGGTGATTTGGGAGAGGTGGAAGAAATAAGCTAGGGCCTTAGGAAATTAGTGATTTGGGGTAAGTATAAATTGCCAATATAAAATTTAATCAAAAACAGCTGTGTTTAAAGGCGGCTGTTTTTTGACAAACGACCTAATTTTAGAGTAAACTAAGAATATATTAAATAATTTACAATTTTCAATTTTCAATTTTCAATGAATTTTCAATTATTAAATTTTCAATGAATAATATGGCTGGCAATTTGAAGATTTAGTTGTTAACTCATTGGAAATTGTTTGAAAATTAGTAAATTGAAAATTGTAAATTATTTTAAATGTTTAATAAACTATTTGGAAAATTTTCTAAGGACTTGGGCATTGATCTGGGCACGACAAATACGCTAGTCTATACGCCGGAAAAGGGGATTGTCATCAATGAACCATCGGTGGTGGCGGTTAATCTCCGGACCGATGAAATTTTATGCGTGGGCGCGGAAGCGAAAAAGATGCTGGGGAAAACTCCGCCCCATATCCAGGCGATAAAGCCCTTGGTGGACGGCGTAATTTCCGATTTTGAAGTTACGGAAAAAATGCTCAAATATTTTATTGATAAAGTGCATTCCGAGTTTTTTACCTTGGTGCCGCGCCCCAGAATCATCATCGGCATTCCTTTGGATATCACCGAGGTGGAGAAAAAAGCGGTTGAAGACGCCGCCAAATCGGCCGGAGCGCGTGAAGTTTTTTTGATTGAGCAATCCATGGCCGCGGCGATCGGCACTCGTTTAGACGTGACCGGTCCACAGGCAACTATGATCGTGGATATCGGCGGTGGCACCACCGAAATCGCGGTTATTTCTTTAAGCGGAGTGGTAACCTGGAAGACGCTTAGGCTGGCCGGTAACGCCCTGGATAATGATATTATTCAATATGTGCGCGAGGAATTCAATATTTTAATCGGCGAACAGGTAGCCGAAAATATCAAGCTCAAAATCGGTTCCGCCACCGCTTTAAAAGAACCGATGGAGATGCCGCTGCGGGGGCGCGATTTAATCAACGGCCTGCCCAAAGAGGTCATGATTACCGACAGCCAAGTCAGGGAAGCCATGCAGAGAATCATTCGCCAAATTATTGAAAATATAAAAATTACCCTGGAAACCACGCCGCCGGAATTGGTGTCCGATATTTATGAACATGGCATAGTTTTAACCGGCGGCGGCGCCCTGCTGCGCGGTTTAGACAAAGAAATCGCTCAAGCCACGAAAATTCCGGTCAGAGTGGCCGAAGATCCGTTAACCTGCGTTGTCAGGGGTACGGGTATCTTGCTCGGCGACCCGGCGCTGCTTAATAAGGTGCTATCGCCGGTGACGGAAGAGTACTAAAATAAATTTTCAATTTTCAAGTACCAATTTTCAATGAATTTTTAATGTTATAGTTTCCAATTGAAATTTAAATAAGTGGTCATTCATTGAAAATTGTAAATTGTAAATTGAAAATTAGCCGTAAGTCAATAAAACCAGATTATTATGATAAGATTGAACATGAGAAAATATATAACTATTATCGCAGTTATTCTGCTGCTTATTTTTTTGCATTATTCTAAATGGTTAAATCCCGTGGAATCTTTTTTAACCAGCCAGTTAAGACCGGTTTTTAAAGTTTTTCATTCTTTAAGTTCAGGTTTAAACATAATCTATTCGCGGTCGGCCGAGGAAGCCGACTTGGCGGACGAACTAAAAATCGCCCGTGAAACCATTAACCGCCTAACGGCCGAAAAAGTTGAAGCAAAATTCTTAGCAGAAGAAAATTTCGCCCTTAGAAAACAGTTGAACTTTTTAACTAAGAGCGGTCGACGCTATTTGATGGCTAATATTATTTCCCGAGGCGGGCCCGGGGACGACGTTAGAGAAAGCCGGTCAATAGTGATTGATAAAGGATCAAGCGATGGTTTGTCCGCGGGACTGGCGGCTATAAGCATTTTTGGCACGGCCACTTCTAGCCAGGGGGTGATTGTCGGTAAGATAATTAAGATAAAAGACAATTTATCTGAAATTTTTTTGGTTACCGATAAAAACTGTAAATTAGCGGCCGCAATTTTGGGCGAAGAAAAAACCATCGGCGTGACACGCGGTGAATTGGGATTAACCATTAAAATGGAGTTTATTCCCCAGACGGAAAATATCAAAATCGGCGATTTAGTGGCCACTTCCGGCTTAGAGCCCAGCATTCCGCGCGGACTGGTAATTGGCCAGGTAGCCAAGGTGGTAAAAGAAAATAACCAGGTTTGGCAAAGCGCCGCTATCGAGCCGCAAATTAATTTAGATTCTTTGTCCGTGGTTTCGATTTTATTGCCATAATATTAGGGTGTAGAAAAATACCTCTTTAAAACAAAATGTTTTCTAAAATTTATTCATTAATACCGGTAGGGCGGCAAAACGCGTTTTACAGCCCTG
>Ga0156310_131_pt1 | contig 23052 bp, 17 predicted proteins | sample RifCSPlowO2_12_FD_107958 | JGI IMG/M metagenome (GOLD analysis project Ga0156310, IMG submission 107958) | Candidatus Falkowbacteria bacterium RIFCSPLOWO2_12_FULL_45_13 | reverse complement strand
AATCGTGGTTCTAGACGGAAAAATTATTTCCGCCTATGAACGTCTGCCGCTTTCAGTTACTGGCGACGGCCAACATTCAATCCTCTGGCTCTTAAAACAAAAACAAAAAAATTTTATCAAGCAGGGCCGGGATACGAAAATAAATTTCCATGACCGGAGAATAATAAAGAAATTAAAACGACAGGGTTATTCTTTTAACCGCCTTCTCTTAAAAAATCAAAAAATATTTTTATTGGTTAACGCCAATTTATCAACCGGCGGCGAAGCCTTGGATGTAACGGGCGCGATCCACCCCGGCTTTCATAAAATCGCCGCCAAACTTACGCGCGAGATGGGACTACGTATAGCCGGCGTAGATATCATGATTAGAAAGGGAGATATTACGCTTGACCCTATAAAATGTGATTATTATATTATTGAAATCAACGCAACTCCAGGGCTTGACCATTATGTGACGACCGGCCCGGCTCAAAGAAAAATTGTCGAAACCATGTATCTGAAAATATTGAAAGCGCTGGGAAAGAGGAACTAATTTCATTTATCTTTTGGGCTTTAAAATGAATCCGTTCGGCCCGATGTTTGGGGCCGTAAATATAGGAACTGTCGCTGAATGATCTTTCGATGATAAATTTTCAAAAGCTCTAGCTCCTAAGTTCCTTTTTAAACCAATCTACCCAGGGAATCTTGACCGGATTGACATTATTTAGCATGGCCGAGTAATAAGTCAGCCAGCCGCCGAACTGCAGCATGGAAAAAGCTTGTTCTAACTTTGTGGCGCCGGTCAATTTATGTTCAATATATTTTATTCCATTTTTCTTGACTACTTGCTTGGTCAAGGCCGACCGTTTTTGCACGCGCGGATGATAAAGCGCCGAATCAATGAAAAAAAAGATTAAATTATCTTTATTACTTTTAGGGTTAGCCAGACTTTCCAGGGCGTAATGGTTTAAGTCCGGCAAGGCCAGGAAACTGGCGAAGTTTTTGCTGGTTTCATTGAATTGATTTCTTAAAATCGTTAAATTACCGGACAAAAATTCCGCGCCCACGATTATCGGTATTTTGCCGTAACATTTAAACGCCAGTTGCTTGGCCTGGTTGATGTTCGTCGGTTCAGCCGGCCTTAACTTCAGATCACTAAGCTCCAAATTGGCGATCAAACCTTCTACCTCTTTTTCCTTAAGCTCAAGCAGGCCGGCCTTAGAGAGCAAGACGGCTACGCCCAAGACTGAATAGCCCAAGCCCAGCCTGGGCTGGCCGCAAGGATTATGCTCTGGAACAAAACTATAGCCGGGGATATTGTCTTTAAGCATCAGCCGCGCCAGCTGATTATCTCCGGCCATAGAAATCGCCATTATTTTAGCCCCGCGCTTTTTCACTTCCGCGTAGACGCTCAAAACTTCTTCCGTATTGCCTGAATAAGACGACAGTAAATATAAGGTATGTTTATCGACCATGGCCGGCACCTGGTAGCCGGAAATAACCGTTATCGGCGCTTTTATTTTATCGCTTAAAGCCGCGCTCACCAGGCTAACGCCGATATTTGAACCGCCCATGCCGTTAACCACTACCTGCCTGGCTCGGCCGTAATCGTCGGGCACTTTGATGGAAGCCGCCTGATCTAAAACCTGCCTCATCTGCGCGGCCAAAGATTCAATGGACTTGGCGACTTGGCTTAAGTCCAATTTTTTATAGACCTTTTGATCATCTAAATTATGCATATTTTATTCCCACTTGATACCCGCCTGAACGACCCCGCCAGAACGACTCTGTCGGGCTGGGGGGGGAGTGTTCGGGGGATTGTAGTTGAGTTAATTTATACTTCAATTATAGCATATCTTTGTGAATTAATTGTAAATTACCCTGCGCCAAGGGAGCGCAGGGCGTTAAATTCAAAATTCAAACAGCCTAAGCTGTTTCATGTCCTGTTCTCTGCCCTGGTTGATTATTTAAATCGCTTTGATAATTAAAATTTTTATAAATGAACAGCCAAGTAAAATTTATATTTTTTCGTCTGACTTTGCCGGTATTTATCATCAATTTTAACCGTGAATCCATTAATTAAAATTTTATTTAAAGTAAGCAATTTTTCTGTCATTGCGAGGAGCCTGCAATCAGGTGACGCGGTAATCTCACGAACGCGAATTCAAATAATGGCAAGTTTTATCGCTGCTCAATGTTTCTAAGGTTGCCGCGTCGCTCGAGTACGAGCTCCTAGCAATGACAAATTATATTTATCATTAGCTAAAAATTAATTTATGGATTCACGGTTTTAAAGCTTGATTTTTTATCGTCATTCATGTTATTCTAACCATATAATTAACCGTAAAGGTCAAAGCTCAAATCTCAAAATCTTAGTTCAAAATTTAAAATTTTTTAAAATTATAAGTTTTGACATTTTCCGCCAAAGTTTGTCGCGCCAGCCAGAGGCTGGTCCGCCTTGGGCGGAGATCCGTCTCCGGCGGAGATATTTGAGATTTGACATTTTTTCTATGTCCGGACATTCAAAGTGGGCGACAACTAAGAGACAAAAAGCCGTGGTTGACGCTAAAAGAGGAACTATTTTCACTAAGTACGGCAATTTAATTACTGTTGCGGCGCGTAAGGGCGGCGACCCGGCAACTAACTTCAGTTTGCGCATGGCCATTGAAAAAGCCCGAGACGCCAACATGCCTAAAAAAAATATCGAACGCGCCATCAAGCGAGGCGCGGGCGAACTGGACGGCGCGCAAATCGAGGAATTAATTTACGAAGGCTTCGGCCCGGTCAAGTCTCAATTTATCGTCAAATGCTTAACCGATAACAAAAATCGGACGGCAGCAGAAATCAGGCACCTGTTTGCCGACGGCGACGGCTCTTTGGGCTCGGTATTATGGAACTTTGAGCAAAAAGGCGTAATTTTAATCGCCGCCGAAGAATTAAAAAATAAAAATTTAATTAATAACGATGGCTTTGAACTGAAATTAATCGACGCCGGCGCTCAAGATTTTATAAAAGACGACGCCGGAGCGACTATTTTAACTAAACCGGAAGATCTGCAAAAAGTCAAACAATTTCTAGAAACAAAAAATATAAAAACCGAATCGGCCGAAATTGAATACGTGGCTAAAGACCGGAGCCGGCCGGCGGACGAGGAAAAAGCCAAAGTTCAAAAATTCATAGAAAATCTTGATAACAACGAATACGTCACGGACTATTATACCAACGTCGATATATAAATGCAAAAAAAAATTACTTCCATAATTCTGGGCATTGACCCGGGCATCGCCGACACCGGCTATGGCGTAATCAAAAGCCAAAATGGTAAATTGGCCTGCCTGGCTTACGGCTCGATCAAAACCTCGGCTAAATTAAAATTGGGAGACCGGCTGGAAATTATTTACCTGGAAATTACCGAACTGATTAAAAAATATCAGCCGAGTTTAATCGCTATTGAAGAGCTGTTTTTCTGCAATAACGCCAAAACCGCCTTAATCGTCGGCCAAGCCAGAGGCGTAGCCGTGTTGACGGCTAAATTAAATAAAATCAAAAATCTGGAATTCACTCCTTACGAGGTCAAACAAGCGGTTTCAACTTACGGCCACGCGAGCAAAAACCAAGTGCAAAGAATGATTAAGCTGATTTTGAATCTCAAGGAGCTGCCCAGGCCCGACGATGCGGCCGATGCCTTGGCCATTGCCGTCTGCGCCGCCAATAGCATAGTAAATCCTAAATTCTAAACAAATATTAAACTACAAATCACAAATTATTATTTTTTGTTTGCTATTTGATTCATTAGAATTTGTTTATAATTTAGAATTTCGGATTTAGAACTTAAATATTTTATGACTAAAAAATTAAAAATAGTTTCCATCGCGGCTGAAGTCGCCCCGTTTTCCAAAACCGGCGGCTTGGCTGATGTGACCGGCAGCCTGCCCAAGGCCATAAAAAAACTGGGGCATGAAGTTATCGTTATCACCCCGCTTTACGGTCATGTCATTGATATTAAAAAACACAATCTAAAATTGATCTGCGAAAATGTGGAAATTTATTTAAATTCCGCGGATAAAACGCAAATTAATTATTGGCGGGGGTATTTGACTAATAATCTGCCGATTTACTTCATAGAAAATAAAAAATATTTTTCCGCTCAAAAAAATCTATATGGTTCGACCAAAGAAAACGTGCGTTTTTTAATTTTCAACGTGGCCGCCTTAAAACTAATCTCACTCTTAAAATACGAAGCCGACATCGTTCATTGCCACGACTGGCACACCGGCTTGATCCCTTATTATTTGAAAACCGATTTTAAATACTCGGAAACCCTGCGTCATGCCAAAACTATTTTCACCATCCACAATTTGGCTTTTCAGTTGGGCCATAACTGGTGGGAGGTGCCGCTGAAAAAAAAGGATTATGGCAATAATAAAATCCCGCACATCACGGATCCGGACATTGAAACTATTAATTTTGCCAAACGCGCCATAAAAAACGCTGATATTATCAACACGGTCAGCGAACAATACCGCGAAGAAATTATGACCACTGGGTTCGGCCAGGATTTGCACCGGATTTTAAGAAACCGCGAAGACAAGTTATTCGGCATTATCAACGGCATCGATTACGCGACCTATAATCCGCAAAATGACCCGGGTTTGTTTAAAAATTACGATTATCATAAAATCAACAATAAAAAATTGAACAAAGAATATTTACAGAAATTGTTAAAATTAAAGGTTGACAAGGAATTGCCGGTTATCGCCCTGACCTCGCGGGTGACTTTTCAAAAAGGCTTTGAATTGGTTTTGCGTATCTTAGAGCCCCTGCTCCACCTTGACTTGGAGCTGATTATGATGGGGGATGGCGATAAAAAATATATAAATGAAATTAAAAAATTCGCCAAGCGGCATCCTAAAAAAATCGCTTGGCTGCCTTTTAAAGAAAACCAAAAGTCGGAAACTTTGCTTTACGCCGGCTCGGACATTTTATTATTGCCATCGCACCATGAGCCTTGCGGCATCAATCAATTAATCGCCATGCGCTATGGTTGCGTCCCGGTGGTGCGCCGCGTCGGCGGACTCCAGGATACGGTGACCAACTACAACCCCAGAACCAATCGAGGCAATGGCTTCAATTTTTCTGCCTTCAACCACTACTCCTTGTTTGCCACCATCGTCAGATCTTTAGAAAATTATCGTTATGAAACGAGCTGGCATAAATTAATCGTCAGAGTGATGAAAGAATCAAACAGCTGGGAAATACCGGCGAAAAAATATGTGGCGCTATATCGAAAAGCCATGAAAGCCAATAATAATTTTTTATGAAAATTCTTAAAAATAAAAATCTTCGTCCCGCCAAAAAAAAATCGCTTGACGGGGCCGAGGCGGCGGATAAATTAACCTGGGTCAACCTGCTACATTTTTATCAGCCGCCTACCGCCTCCAACGAGACGGTTATTGAAGCCGCGGAAAAAAGTTATCGGCTAATTATCGACGCCCTTAAAAAAAACCCTCGGATCAAATTTACCATAAATCTGGCTGGCTGCCTCCTGGAAAAACTAAACCAACTCGGCTACCGGAGTTTAATCGCGGACATAAAAATTCTTAAGGATAAAAAACAAATCGAGCTTACCGGCACCGCGGCCTTCCACCCGATCCTACCGCTCATACCCGAGGGAGAAATTATAAAAAATATGGAAGCCAACCAAGAAATATTGAAAAAATATTTCGGTAAAAATTTTTCCGCTCAAGGTTTTTTCCTGCCGGAACTTGCCTATGCCGCTAAAACCGCCGAAATAATAGCTGGCTTCGGCTACCGGTGGATTATCTTAGACGAAATCGCGGCCAACGGCAAATTAAATATAATTGATTTTAGTAAACTATATTTGGACAAAAATAGCGGCCTAAAAATTTTCTTCCGCAGCAGATTATTGTCAAAAAGCTATGTGCCCAAAACAATTTTAGATTTAATAACCCTGAATTATGGCGGTTTGGCCGCGACCGCCACCGACGCCGAACTTTACGGTTTAAGGCATAACGATAACGACCGCGTCCTCGAAAAATTATTGGGACAGCCGACATTAATAACTTTAACCGTCAGTGAATTTCTGGCCGGCTTAAAAGAGAAAGTTGAAATCAGGCCGCTCGCCTCCTCGTGGGAGTCATCGACCGGCGAGCTTAAGCGAGACGCGCCTTTTACGCTTTGGCTTAATGACAAAAATAAAATTCAAAAACTGCTTTGGCAATTAGCCAATTTAGCCATCGCCACGGTTAACCGGCATCAAAACGACGCCAATTATTCCTGGGCCAGGCTTCATTTAAATAAAGGCTTATCAAGTTGCACTTTTTGGTGGGCTTCGGCTCGGGATTTTAAATTATTCGGCTCTATTTCCTGGAACCCCGATGAAATCGAGCGCGGCGCTAACGAGCTAATCAAAAGCCTCCGCTCTTTGGCCCAGCTAAGCACTCGGACGGACAAAATCGCCGGCGAAAGGCTTTACCTAAAAATAAAACGATTAATTTGGCATAAACATTGGCATTATTATTGGTTAAAAAAATAGACACTAAAAAACCAAGCTGGAACGAAAAACACGAATCATGCAATTAATCCGGAAAATATTTCGTTTTTGATTCGTTTATTTAGCCTTTCTAATATATGAATAAAATTCTTAGTCTTTTTGACGAAACCTCCGTTTTAGATTTGTTCAACCAAAAAGTTCTGCCGCTTTATCCTGAATTCAAGATGATAAAAAAAATTAAAATTATTCCGGTAAAAAAAAGCGTCTGGAAAACCACTTATCATGTAGTGGTAAAATTCGCCACTTCTTTTTTGACTCATGATGGCCAGACGGTCGACTTGCCGATTTATTGCACGGCCCATTCCAGCGAGCCGAGAATCAACTCCTTTGACGCGCTCTCGTTTTTATGGCAAGCGGGTTTCGGCCGCGGCGATTTGGCTATCCCGCACCCCTTGTTTTTTTCCGATAATTTTAACGGCTTTTTTTATCGCGGTGTCCGGGGTCAAACCCTTTATTATTATATCCAGAAGAAAAATTACCAAATTATAGAAGACGTCGTCGCTAAAGCCGCCGCCTGGTTTGCCAAGCTCCATCGGACGCCGATAGCTAGAGCGAAAAATTTTAACCCGGAGAATAGCCGGATTGAAACAGTTGTGCCCGGCTTAATGAATGTGCTGCAAAAAATTAATCACGCTTATCAAAAATATTTCGAACCTTGTAAAATAATTTATCAAATAATCAACGAGAAAGAAAAAAAATATTTCGGCAACAACGGCAGGCAGTGCCTGATCCACGGCGATGCCCACCCTAAAAATGTTATTAAAATGAGCCGAGACAAAATTGCGATTATAGATTTTACCGACACCTGCTTGGCCGACTTTACCAGAGACCTCGGTTCATTTATGCAACAGCTTGAGTTTATGGCTTCAAAAAAAATCAATGATCCGGCCTATCTGGAAAAGGTTAAAAGAATATTTTTGGAAAATTACCTGCAAAACTCTAGAATCAAGCTGAACGACTACGCCAAAGAAAGAATCAACAATTACTATAACTGGACGGCTCTGCGCACCGCCACCTTTTTTATGTTGAAAGAAAGGCCGGAGCCATGGCGATCGCACGGGTTAATCGTAAAAATTTGCCGAGATCTTAAAATAAGCATAAACGTCTAAAATCCATGCTAATTGACTTGCAGCTTCATTCCACCTATTCCGACGGCAGTCTGACACCAACCAAATTGGCAGATTTTTTATTAAAGCATCGGGTTAAAATTGCCTCTTTAACCGATCACAATACCGTCGGCGGCCTGGATGAATTCAGGCTGGCCTGTAAAAAAAATAGGATCAAGGCGATCGCGGGGATTGAAATTTACGTAAAATTAAATAATAAAAAATTTAATCTGCTGTGGTATAATTTTGATGATAAAGATCCTGAACTGCATAAATTTTTACAGTCAACACAGGCCAGAAGGCGGAAACAAATAAAGCGGGCACTGCTAAAATTAAAAAGGCTGGGGTTGGAAATGAATGAAAACAAAATTTTAGATAAATACCGTCATTATATTTCTTTAAGCCGCCTGATGAGAGATATCCGGCAATTAGCCGATAACCGTAAAAAAATTTCTAAACGTCTGGACGCCAAAAACCCGCTGGATGAAAAAATTATAAAACATTTTTTTAAAGATAAAAAAGTCAACCGGCTGGAAGAATGTTATGTTGGCTTTAGCCATATTTTAAAACTCAAGGAAAAAATCGGCGGCCAACTTGTTTTAAACCATCCGGGGAAAACCGGCCGAATCAATGAAAGCTTAATCTCCCAACTTATTAAATTAGGCCTTGATGGCATTGAAGTAATTTCACCGCATCACAATATCGGCGCGGTTATGCGATTGCAGCGCTTGGCCAAGCAATATAAATTGATTATGACCGGCGGCTCGAATTATCATCTGGACCAAGCCGAGGCGGCCGCCATAAAAAATGTTTATTCTTATTTTAGAATTGAGCCGAAATATTTAGTCGGCGTAAATAAAATTATCGGCTAACCAGCCGGCGGCATTGCTATATTGCCGCCAGCCCAATTTACATGCCAATCGATAGCAAAATTTATGATGATCGTTTTTTTAATAACACGGTTAAATTAGAACGCGCTTCGGCTCGAGCCATGGTTAAAATATTGATTAAATACTTCGCACCCCAAACGGTCATTGATATCGGCTGCGGCGTGGGCGTTTATTTGGCCGAATTTAAAAAATTCAAAATTGAAATATCCGGTTTCGACGGCTCGCCGGCGGCGATTGCCGACTCCCTGGTTAAAGACATCAAACTACATGACTTGTGCCAACCGCTGAAGTTAAACCGTCAATTTGACTTATGCCTTTGCTTTGAGGTGGCGGAACATCTGCCGAAAAGCTGCGCCGGAGTTTTAGTTGAAACTTTGGCCAGACTGTCCCAAACCATAATCTTTACCGCCGCCACGCCCGGACAAGGGCCGAAAAACATCGGCCACATTAACGAACAGCCCTTCGCCTACTGGATCGAGTTGTTTCAACAACGGAAATATTTAATCAATCAAGCCTTAACGGAAAAAATCAGGCAAGAGATGATCAACCGAAAAGTGGTCTGGTGGCTGACAAAAAACTTGCTGATATTTGAAAAACATGGAAAATCATAAATTAAAAATCTTAATCGCCGCGGCTGAAGTTACGCCGATCGCCAAGGTCGGCGGTTTGGGCGATGTCATTGGCGCCTTACCCAAGGCTCTGAAGAAGCTTAATTTAGACGCGCGGGTGATTATCCCGTTTTACGGCGCCATTGACAAAAATAAATATAAAATAGAATTAACCGGAAAAAATATAAAAGTCGGTGACGACTCAATCGATCTTTGGCAAACCACTCTGCCTGATTCGGCCGTGCCGGTTTATCTAATTGAACACGGTCTTTTTAACGGCCGAGAAATTTACTCTAATGCTCTGGCCGACGATGCTAGTGATATTAATAAATATCTGTTCTTTTCAAACGCGATTTTGGCAGGGCTTAAAGCCATTAACTTTAGGCCCGACGTTGTTCACTTAAACGATTGGCACACCGCGGCCGCGGCCGGACTGCTTAAAACTGATTATCAAAACGACCAGTATTTTAAACAAATAAAAACTCTCTATACCATCCACAACCTAGCCAACCAGGGGCCGGCCGGACAAAATAATTACATGGCCGAAGGGATTCTGAATGCTGACCTGGTTAATACGGTCAGCCCGGCTTATGCTGAAGAAATTTTAACTAAAGAATACGGCGCCGGGCTGGAAAAAATCTTGGCTAAAAGAAAAAAACGTCTTTACGGCATCCTGAACGGCATTGATACTGACTTTTTCAACCCGGAGACCGATCAATTTATCAAACAAAATTATTCGGGCAAAACTTTAGAAAAAAAAATCGTCAATAAAACGGCCTTGCAAGGCAGACTAGGACTGCCGCCGGATAAAGATATCGCTCTAGTCGGCCTAGTCACTCGGTTTGTCTGGCAAAAGGGCGTTGAATTAATTACTAAAAAATTTGCCAAGTTAAATTGCCAGTTTGCTTTTTTAGGCACCGGCGAAAAATCTTGCGAGCAGGCTTTATTAAAGTTAGCCCATAAATATCCAGCCAAATTCAAAGTCCTAATTAAATTTGACGAACGATTGGCGCACGAAATCTACGCTGGCTCGGATATTTTTCTGGTGCCGTCGCGCTTTGAGCCTTGCGGCTTGACCCAGATGATTGCCATGCGTTATGGCAGTATTCCGGTAGTGCGCGCCACCGGCGGCCTGAAAGACACGGTCATCTCATGGAGTGATTCCCTCTTGATAAATTTATCCGCCTCTGGCGAAGGGGCCAGAAGGGTTAAAGCTACCGGCTTAACTTTTGAAAACTTTAATTCTGACGAATTTTACAAAACTCTGGAGACGGCTCTGGAAATTTATTACCATCAACCGAAAGTCTGGCGGCAACTTCAGCTTAACGGCCTGAAACAGGATTTTTCCTGGAAAAAATCGGCCAAAGAATATTTAAAGCTCTATAAAAAATTATTAAGCAAAACCAGGCGCCGAACGCCAAAAACTAATTAGGATCATTGACAAATTCCAAAATTTTTGCTAAAATTATATTAGATAATACAAAACTCTTTTATTTCTTAAAAACAAAAACCAAAAATAAAATGTCATTAATAAAAAATCAAGCCGATTGCTTTAATTTAGAGCAAACTGGCCTGTCTGCCGGACAGGCGGGCGAGAGATATTACAATTCAATAAGAAAAAAAGCAGTGGAACAGGAGTTCAGCTGGCCTGGACTCTTAATTAGCCTGTCCATTGCTTTTTTTGTTGTTATCATCAGCGCTTTGGCCCTAAACTTTGTTAATCATTCAGTCGCCAGCGGCCAACTGTATAAATTCCTTGGGTAATTTTAATCAAAAAATATAAATTTATATAAACCGCGGCATAAAATAAAACTGACCGCGAACTTCGTTCTTTAACAACGCTAACAGGAGGGTTAAACACATCTGCCATAAAAAACAGATGAAGAAGCTGTGCTGGTTAGAAACAGAAAGCAAAAAAAATCAAAAAATTTCCTGATTAGCACAGCTCCCCTTCTGGCTTTATCATTAAGCGTGGTAAGGCAAGCATGGAGACAACAAAGACATCGCGGGACTCAACCAAGCGGTGTTTTTGTTTTGGTTAAAAATGTTGTATAATATATAAAGTTAATTTTCAACTTACAATTTTTAATTTATGTACTTAGAGAAGCTGGAAATCCAGGGTTTTAAATCTTTCGCTAATAAAAATGTCTTAACTTTCCCCGGTTTGCTGGGGAAAGATCTCCATGGCATGACCTCAATTGTCGGACCCAACGGTTCGGGCAAATCTAACATTGCCGACGCGGTGCGCTGGGCTTTAGGCGAGCAAAGCCTGAAGACCTTAAGGGGAAAAAAGAGTGAAGACATCATTTTTTCCGGTTCAGATAAAAAGGGGCGAGGCGGCATGGCTGAAGTGTCGCTTTTTTTGAACAATGAAGACCATCAAGCTGGCCTGGATTATTCGCACGTGGTCTTAACCCGCCGGCTTTACCGCGACGGAGAAAGCGAATATGCCATTAATCAGGCCCGGGTGCGCTTAAGCGACGTCCAAATTATGCTGGCCAAATCAAATTTCGGCCAAAAAACCTATAGCGTCATCGGCCAAGGCATGGTGGAAGGCTTTTTAAATATCAATCTGGCCGAAAGAAAAGAGTTCTTTGACGAGGCTACCGGCGTTAAACAATTTCAAATTAAACGAGACGATAGCCTAAGCAAACTAATCCACTGCTATGAAAATTTAAATCAAGCTTTAATGCTTTTGTCGGAAATTGAGCCGCGCTTAAAAAGTTTGACCAGACAAGTTAATAAATTAAAAAAACGGGATGAAACCGAAAAAGAGCTGAAAGAACTGCAGAAAAATTACTACGGTAGGCTGTGGCGCGAAATTAACGGCCAATTCAAAAATTACAATAAAAAATTCCTGGAGATGGAAAAGATAAAAATGGAAAAAGAGAGAAAAAGCGCCGGCTTAAACAGAGAGCTAAACCTGCTGGAGAAACAGCATCAAACCAGTGATAAATTTAACGCCTGGCAGAAAGAATTAAATGAACTGCAAAGCCAAAAAGAGGCGCTAACCAGGCAATTGGCCAAACTGGAAGCTGAATTAGAAATAAAATTAGAAGCCAGCGGCAAATTCGACTTATCTTGGCTCCACGGCAAAAACAACGAAATTGAAATGGAGCTTAAGGCCATTGCCGAAGAAGCGATGGGACTAGAAAAAAATATCGTCCAGGAAAAAAAATTTTTGGTTGATTTGGAAAAAGATAAAAATGAAATAAATTTAAAAATAAGCCAACTTAATAATGAACTGCTTAAGCCTGACGCGGATTTAAGGGAACAAGGTATGGGTAAAATCAACCAGGAATTAAAAGCTTTGTATCGGCTGCTTGAAAGTTCCGCCGATACAGATAATTTGATCAAGGTTAAAATGACAATAACGAAAATTTGCCAAAAAGTAAAACAGATTCTAGATCTTTCAGCCGCCGCTTTAGAGCGTGAAAATCTGGAACAGACGCAGAAAAATCTAATGTCGCTGTTAGAGGAAAAAGAAATGATCATGGTAAAAATCAACGAGAGTAATTTTAGAATCTCCGCCAGATCGGAAAGAGTTAAACTCATAAAAGAAAAATGGGCTCAACTGGCCAAAGAATCCCGAGGCATAAAAGATAAATTAAAGCATAGCCAAACGGAAATTGACTCGGCCGGCAATAAAAAGAGCCAGGCTGTCATTAAAAACAGCTTGGCCGAGCTTGACCTAAAAATCAGCGGTTTAAAAGAAAAATTAAGTTCATTCAATGCCAGGGAAGGCGAACAAAAAGCCAGGCTCTTTTCCCTGCAAAAAAATTTACAATCCCTGCAAAATGAGATTAACGGCCTGACAAATCAGTTAAACGAATTAAAAATTAATTCCACCCGCCATGAGACCAGACTGGAAGATTTAGAAATTGAGATCAGGAATAATCTTATTAAATTAAATGAGATTATGGACACAAAAGCGGAGGGAACTTTTGATCCCGAATCAGCCTTGGAAAAAATCAGTTCACTCAAGCGCCAAATCGACCAAATCGGCCAATTAGACCCGGAAATAGAAAAAGAATACCAAGAAACCAAAGAACGTTTTGATTACCTGAGCGGCCAGACCCATGATTTAAATAGCGCCATCCGCTCTTTGGAAAAAATAATTAAAGAGCTGGACCTGATTATTAAAGAGCAATTCGATAAGGAATTTAAAAATATTTCCGCCAAGTTCGAAGAATATTTTAAAATCCTCTTCAACGGCGGACAGGCTAAAATAATTAAAGTGATGAACGAAGAGCCGGCCGACGATAAAGTCGACGGCAATAATGAGGCGCCGGCCGAAATTAAAATCATTGAACCGGCCGTTGACAGCCAAACGGTTGAGAATAAATGCACCAGTAACTTAAAAAGAATAAAATATTTACAAAAATATAGCGCTACCGGCCTGGCCGGCATTGAAATCTTGGCCACGCCGCCAGGTAAAAAAATAAAATCAATTGCCTTGCTTTCCGGCGGTGAGCGGGCCCTAACCGCCATTGGTTTAATTTGCGCTATCATTAGCTGTAACCCGGCGCCATTCGTAGTCTTAGACGAAGTAGATGCTTCGCTGGACGAAGCCAATTCAGAAAGACTGGCTAAAATTCTTGATGATTTATCCCATAAAACCCAATTCATTATTATCACTCATAACCGCGCTTCCATGCGCCGCGCCAACATTATTTATGGCGTCACCATGGAAGAAAGCGGCGTTTCAAAGCTATTAAGCCTTAAGTTGGACGAAGCCAAAGAGGCGGTGAAAAATTAACTGCTTTTTGTCATTGCGAGCGACCGCCTTTAGCCCCGAGCTTGACCCGGGGGAAGCAATCTCAGGCACGATGAATAGCGATAAAATTTTCCATTTACTAAATTCGCGTTCGTGAGATTGCTTCGTCGCTGACGCTCCTCGCAATGACATTATAACTTATGTCCTCAAAAATTTTCTCCGCCGCCGTGGTCGGCCTGGATGCCGAGCTGGTTGAAGTGGAAGCCGACATTTTAAACGCTCCCCTGGGCGCTTTTATTATCGTTGGTTTGCCTGATGCGGCCGTTTCCGAAGCCAGAGAGCGGGTCAGAAGCGCCATAAAAAATTCCGGCTTTAATTTCCCCAAAAGAAAAGTCACGGTTAATCTGGCGCCGGCTGATCTAAGAAAACAGGGCCCAAGCTATGATTTGCCCATCGCCGTTTGCATCTTGGCCGCGACCAAAAAAATTAATTGCGCCAACTTTGATAATTTTTTATTTGTCGGCGAACTGGCTTTGAACGGGGAACTTAGACCGGTTAACGGACTATTGCCCATGGCGCTTAAAGCCAGGGCTAGCGGTTTAACGACTATCTTCGTGCCGGCCGCCAACGCGGCTGAAGCCAAGCTGGTTAAAGATATCGAGGTCATACCGATAAATAGCCTATCGGAACTGGTCGGCCATCTGGAAGGCGTTAAAACTATTCCGTGCGCACCTTACACCGAATTTAATTTCTCCAACATTAAAATTAATTTTGACATGGCTCACATCAGGGGCCAAGAGCATGTCAAGCGCGCCATGGAAATCGCGGCCGCCGGCGCGCATAATTTGCTGATGAGCGGCCCGCCCGGATCGGGAAAAACTTTAATTGCCCGCACCCTGCCCTCAATTCTGCCTAACCTGTCTTTGAAAGAAGCTTTGGAAATTACCAAAATTTACAGCGTGGCCGGCGAACTACCGCCCCAGACGCCGCTCATGACCTCCCGACCGTTCAGATCGCCGCATCATACCGCTTCCGGCGTGGCCTTGGTTGGCGGCGGCGCCTGGCCTCGGCCCGGAGAAATTTCCTTGGCTCACCGCGGCGTTTTATTTCTAGATGAATTTGCCGAATTCAGCCGCCAGGTGCTGGAAAATTTAAGACAGCCGCTGGAAGACGGGATAATCCATGTCAGCCGGGCCGCCAGTAATTTAAGTTTTCCGGCTAAATTCGTCTTAATCGCCGCCACCAATCCCTGCCCCTGCGGTTATCTGGGGGATCAGGAAAAAAACTGCGTTTGCTCCAGCGCACAAATAATCAACTACAAAAAGAAAATTTCCGGGCCGATTTTAGATCGGATTGATTTGCACATCGAAGTGCCCAGAATAAAATTCGATAAACTGGCTTCAGACATCGACGGCGAGAATTCGGCTAACATCAAAGCCCGAGTGGAAAGCGCCAGGCTTGAACAAACCGAACGTTTTAAAAACACTGATTTTATAACCAACTCGGAAATGTCATCCGCGGCGGTCAAACATTTTTGCCAGGTTGATAGTGCTTCAACCAATTTACTCCATCGAGCCGTTGATCAATTGCATTTATCGGCCAGGGGGTATTTCCGCGTGCTCAAAGTATCGAGAACCATTGCCGATCTGGCGGGTGAACAAAAAATCTTAACCCCTCATATCGCCGAAGCCCTGCAGTATCGGCCACGCGTTGAGTAAAATTGTTTATTTTTCTTATTAGTTAATTATGGTATAATATTATTAACTAATAACACTAATTTAAAATTTAGAGTTCAAAGTTAAAAATGACAATTTAAAATGTAAAATTAAAAATTTTTAATTTTGCATTGTCATTTTACATTTTGATTTTTACATTTTGAACTTTTAACAAAAAATCTATGAAAAACATAAAAAGAAAAATTATAATTTTATTGCTAATATTAGCCTTTATATTAACTTCAGGCTTCGGCTGTAAATTAGTAAATAAACAAACCCAAGAAGCCATGAAGCCGATCACCTTGAATTACTGGCGAGTTTGGGACGGACCAGATGCTTTTGATGAAATTTTTCAGGCTTATAAAAAACTTCACCCTTTTATCACCATTAATTACCGCAAATTCCGCTATGAAGAATATGAAAGCGAACTCTTGAACGCCCTGGCTGAAGACCGCGGACCTGATATCTTTTCTGTCCATAACACCTGGATGAAAAAATATGAAAGTAAAATCGCACCCCTGCCGCCGAGTATAACCATGGCCTACCCTATCACCCGCGGCACGCTAAAAAAAGAAGTTATTCCCGAATTAAGGACGACCAAAAGTTTAAGTCTGAATGAATTAAAAAATAATTTTGTTGACGCGGTTTTCAGCGACGCGGTTATCTTGGCTTTTGATGAAAAAACCAAAAAATACGAAGAAAAAATTTACGGCCTACCTTTATTTGTTGATACTTTGGCCATATATTATAATAAAGATCTGTTCAACAACGCCGGCATCGCCCTGCCGCCGATCTATTGGAACAGTGAATTTCAACAGGACGTGAGAAGAACCACTAAACAAGACGGCCGGGGGGAAATTATTCAATCAGGCGCGGCCCTGGGCGGCTCAAGCAATATTGATCGCTATAGCGATATCTTGTCGGTCTTAATGATGCAGAACGGGTCAGCCATGACGGACGAGGGCGGAGTCTTATTTGCCAGCATCCCGCCGACTTTCAAGGATCAAAAATATAACCCCGGCCTGGAAGCGCTTCGTTTTTATACCGATTTCGCCAATCCGTCCAAAGAGGTTTACTCTTGGAATAAAAATCAGGAAAATTCCCTGACTTTATTTATCCAAGGCCGGCTGGCGATTATGCTTGGCTATTCATATCATTTGGCCGCCATCAAGGCGCAAGCGCCTAAATTAAATTTCGCTGTCGCCAAATTGCCGCAAATCGAGGGCAACACACCGGTTAATTTTGCCAATTATTGGGTGGAAACGGTTTCCGCTAAAAGCAAAAATTTGAGCGAAGCTTGGGATTTTATTCAGTTTGAGACCAAGGCCGAAGAGGCAAAGACCTATTTGGCTAAAGCCAAGAGGCCGACGGCTCTGCGGGCGCTGGTCAACGAACAGATTAACGATAATGATATCGGCGTTTTTGCTGGGCAGGTGCTAACCGCCAAAAGCTGGTATAAAGGCGCTGATTCGGCGGCCATGGAGAAAATTTTTGCCGAAATGATTGAGGCCGCGGTTCTGGGCCAAGACAAGTTGGACGCCATTATTAATTTAGCGGCCAGCAAAGTCGCACAGACAATCAAAGTCAGCGGCAACTGATAGAAAACTAATCTTATATAAAGTAATATATTTGAATTTTGACATTGAAATTAAAATTTTCAATTTTTCCGTCCAAGTTTGTCGCGCCAGCCAGAGGCTGGTCCGCCTTGGGCGGAGATCCGCCTCCGGCGGACAATTTTCAATTTTCAATGAATGTTAAAACTTATTAAATTGTCAATCATCTGCCTGCTAATTTTTAATGCCCTTTTGGTTTTTGTTTTAACGGCTAGCGCAGGCTCGCTGATTAACGACAAAGACAGTACCACTAATTTGAATGAAAATACGGCCTGCATAAAAACTGGCGATTGCCAATTAAATGACTTCATGTTAGTCGCCGTTAATGTTTCTAATATTATTCTGGCCCTGGTCGGCTCCTTGTCATTATTCGCTTTTATTTATGGCGGCATAATGTGGCTGCTTTCAGCTGGCGATGCTGAAAAAGTAATGACAGGCAAGCGTGCTATAATCGGCGCGGTTATCGGCCTAGCCATAGTTTTTACCAGTTTCATGATAATCCAATTAGTCTTCAGTGCTTTGGGCATAACCGCGGCCGAAGGCGGAAAATGGGCTATATCTAATTGGTTTAAATAGATAATTAGCTTAAATTCGCTTTGCCTGGATCGGGAAAATTATTTTTATTGCACATACGAAATTGTAGAGATTTTCCCTGAAAAATTTCATTAATATACGTCAACTAGCAAACATTTTTTCAGAGAAAATCCCCCAAATTTCGTCTAAACAGGAAAAATAATTCTCCCGGGCCGAGCAAATAGTTGGGTTCATGTTTATCTTTTGGACACTTAGTTCTCAAATTCATGAATTTTTTTAGATCCAATAAAATATATTTAGACTCCGAAACCGTAGCCGAGCGGCTCCGCTCCCGCCGCCAAGCCAAAAACTTCAAACTTAAAGAAGCAGCTAAAAAATTAAACATCAGTGAAAAATATCTGAACAATCTGGAAAAGGGCGAATACGGTCAGCTACCTCATGGGGTTTACGGGAAAAACTTTCTGCGCGAATACGCGCTTTTTTTAGGTTTGGATTACGGCCGCTTGGCGAAAGACTACGAAGCCGAAATAAGCGTCTTGGAGCCTAAGCGGCGAAAAGAAATATTCTCCAAACAGATTATAAAAAGGCGCTACTTTCTGGCCCTGCCAAAAATCCTCAAAAATATTATAATCTTCCTGGTCATCGTGATCTGTTTTATTTATCTGGGCTATCGCATCAACAAAATAATTTCGTCGCCGCTTTTACTGGTTAACAACCCCGGCCTGGACATCATCACCGACCAGACCTCCATTTTGGTCACGGGCAAGACTGAAACTGAAGCTAATTTAACCATTAACGGCGAGAGTGTTTTAAGCGATAAAAATGGCGATTTTTTTCAACTTATAAACCTGAAGAACGGCCTCAACCTGATCACCGTTACCGCCAGAAAAAAATACAGCCGGCGCCATACTATCATCAGGCAAATTTTAGTGAATAAATAAAGCCGTTATTGCCAACGCCTTAAAAATAGTTTATCATATAAATAGTTAAGGGGGTTTTAATAAACCCCTTTTTAATTCACTGGGATTAGACTTTATATGGATAATAAAACTATAAACGACCAGAAAAAAAACGAAACTAGCGAAAAAAGCCAGGCGGTCATGTCGGCTGTGGAACAAATCAAAACCAAGTTCGGCGACGGAGCGATAATGAAATTCGGCGAAACCACTAAATCCGATGTTGACGCCGTGCCGACCGGCTGCCTGTCCTTAGATATCGCTTTGGGGATCAACGGCGTGCCCCGCGGACGAATTATCGAAATTTTTGGGCCGGAAGCTTCGGGCAAAACTACTTTGGCCCAGCATATCATAGCCGAAGTGCAAAAACTGGGCGGCATCGCGGCTTTTATTGACGCTGAACACGCGCTTGATCCAGAGTATGCCTCTAAAATCGGCATCAACATCAAAGAACTTTTAATCAGCCAGCCGGATACGGGCGAGCAGGCCTTGGAAATCTTAGAAACCCTGGTTCGCTCCAACGCGGTTGACGTGGCCGTGGTTGATTCCGTGGCCGCGCTGGTGCCGCAAAAAGAAATTGAAGGCGATATGGGCGACTCGCATATGGGCTTGCAGGCCCGGCTGATGAGCCAGGCCTTGCGCAAGCTGACCGGCATAATTTCCAAGACTAAAACCGTGGTTATTTTTATCAACCAAATCAGAATGAAAATCGGCGTCTTTTTCGGCAACCCGGAAACCACCACCGGCGGCACGGCCTTAAAATTTTATTCCTCAGTCAGAATTGAGGTGAGAAGGGCGGCGCAAATCAAGCAGGGCGATAAAATAATCGGCAACCGGGTAAAATGCAAAGTGGTTAAAAATAAAGTAGCCGCGCCTTTCCGCTCCTGCGAATTTGACATCATGTATAACGAGGGCATATCCATCGCCGGCGACCTGTTGGATCTCGGCGCCAATCTCAACGTCATCAACAAATCAGGCAACTCCTATAGCTACGGCGAGATTAAACTCGGCGTCGGCCGGGAAAACGCCAAACGATTTTTACGCGCCGATAAAAAATTAATGAAGGAACTCCGAAAACGCATTTTGAGCGAAGCCAAAGCCAAGGAAGTGGAAGAATAGCCGGCTGGGGACCGCGGCGCCCGCCTATCTTCAACCGCCCTTGACTCTTCCTCGGTCAGGCCATACGGTTCATAAACTTTTTGGTCAATTTGTTTGTCGGTTTTTTTATTTGCTTTCTTTCTCCGTCATTTTATAAAATTTATTCTGCTCGCACTTTTTTCTGATTTCGCCGGCTCTGTCCAAACCAACCTCCTTAACCAACGCGTTAAAATACAAAGCAAAAACTAAATCGTCAATGTAATCTTTAATTTTCTTCTGTCCGTCAAAGTCAACGGCCGGCAAATATTTTAAATCGGCTAAATTAATTTTTTCGCCAAATAATTTTTTGTTTGATAATTTTTCTCTAATCGTCTTTTCCGCTAAATATTTGTCTTTAAAAATTTTACATTTGTATTTTTTGCCTTCGCCGGCTAAAACTAAATTATCGCCTTCAATTTCAACATTATCAAATTTTTGAAGCGTTAAACCGGAAAAGTCCGCTAAATCAGACAAAATAATATCTTCCAACTTCAACATCTCTCCCGTTTTCTTGATAATTTCGTCTTTAATAAACTGATTGTCTTCCGTAATTTTTGGCACGCGGACGAATTCCTTAATAGTTTTTATACCGATTAAAATATCCTTTTCGTTTTCGTTTTTTAGCAAAGCATCAAAAACTTTTGACACTATTGAAGAATTAAAAATGGCGAGTAAATATAATAACTCGTTTTTATTATCAGAAGAAATTAAAACATTATTATAATCAATCATTATTTTTTCGGAAGAAAACCGAAAACAATCATAATTTATGTATCTCCAAATTATTTTATATTTCTGTTTATAAACTACCTCGCCCTGGCTTCCGAAAGGAAAATCTAACAAATTGCTACTAATAAAATTTTCGCTAGCATTTGCAATAAATTTGTTTTTATTGCTATTGGCAATATAATAACCACTCTCTCCGTTAAAAGAGAGCTTTTTAATTTTATTTTTTGGGTATTTTAAACCTCTATCAAAATAGAATCTGCTCTTAAAATTATACTCTGCCGCAGAATGATTATAATAGATTGAGATATCTTCAGTATTATTTTTATATGCCTCGTAAAAATCTAAAAACTTTTTATCCTGCTTGATAAAATTCCAGTTGCTGGCGTTCTGAAATAATTTATTTTGCAAAACCCATTGGAAAAGGATTTTTTTATGGTTATAAGCCAAAATGTTGGCTAAACATTTTTCAATGTCATCATTAGGATTTTTATAGTGAATTACTTCTACCTTATGCGCGGGTTCCGACGCTTGGCGGCGGACTACAAAAACCAGGCTGGAGGTGGCCACCGGCTTATTTTGCTTTAGGCCCCGGCCGATAAACATTTTACCGCTAAAAGTGATAATTTTTTCAATGGTAGTGAATTTCGCTAAATGATAGCGCAAAACATCCAAATCGCCGGCGGTTAAAAGCGTTTGCGGCACAATGTAGCAGAGTTTCGCGCCGTCTTTCAGTAAAGCTAAACCCAGGGCGATAAAGAAAGCGTAGAGATTAGGATTTGGGGCATACTTTTTTTTATTGTCGGGAGTGCTATGTAAATTCACGCCGTAGACATCGCTTAATTTTATTTTTTTCTGTTTCATCAGCTCAAAAAACAGTGTTTTCTGTTTTGAACATTCCTTAAACGATATGTAAGGCGGATTGCCCACCACGAAATCAAAGCGGCGCCGGGGAATTTTATTATTTTCCAAACTTTTTTTCATCTCCGCCAAACCATCCTCGTCGCGCACATAACTGGCATAGCCTAAATTTAATTTTTGCGCGAACAATGACATCTGGCCGTTGCTTTTATGATAAGCTACATCCATATCGTTGACGGTATTTTTTATGGCCGTGTCTAAAAATTCGGCCAAACTGTCATTGGTTTTAAAAACCTTCAATTTGTCCGGCACCGGATAAATGCGCTCGTTAAATAAAATTATCGGCAACATTCTCATTAAAATGTTCATCTCGGCTAAATAAAGCGGAAATTCTTCTATGTCCAGGCCAAAAACGCTCTCGTTAATTAGCCGTCCAATCCAGCCCGGCGCTTTATCGCCGGCATAACCGCTGACCGCCATGATGCGATCCACGGCGCTGTATAAAAAAGTGCCGCAACCGCAAGATGGGTCAATAATAGAAATATTGCATTTAAAATCCCTTTCGCCGTAACGGTCATAATACATAGTATGCCTTACATTCATGGCCGTATAGCCGACCTGATCCAGCATAAAATTCACCACGGCCGGGTCGGTAAAATATTGTCCCTTTTTAGTGTCTTCGTACAGTTCTTTCAAATAATTTTCATAGATGTAACCGAAAATTTCATTTTTAACGTTGGCAAAATCGTATTTCTTGATAAAAATAAAAATATCCAGCCAGGGCGAGACGTCATGAAGATAATTTTTCGGCTCATGAAAAAGTTTAAGCAGAGTATGGCTAATGTAATCCTGCTCTTTTTTAAACGGACGGTAAATGTTTTGCGAGATATTTTGCGAGATGCCGCCGATGATGCCTAAAATTTTGCCGTAATTATTGGCCTGCAGACACTCATAAATTTCTTGATACCGTTTCTTGTATTCTTTCTCGTAATCGTCGTATTTGTTGTCCACCAAAGTCTTGTATAAAATAAACTGAATAATGTAGGCGTAAGTTGTTTCCACCGCCCTTTTCTCCTTTTCTTTTTTCTCTAGCCCCTTAAAATACCCCTCAATATCCAATTTATTTTTAAGACCGCGAATTAAGGTGGTGATGTCGCGAAAAAAATCCTGCCGCTTTCTCTCAACTGATAAATCTTCCGGCAAAAATTTTAATTGTCCGCGATCTTCAAAAAATGACAGATAATAAAATTCCGGCTTTATATATTCTTGCCAAAAATCCAAAAATAATTTCGCGTTAGAAAAAATCTCATCAATAGTAAACTCTTTGAGCAGATAGGCGTTATTGTAAAACCGCCAACTAAAACCATCGGTTAATATGCCGTATTTTTTATCTAAATCGGATTGATATTGCATTAACTGATTAAAGCCGGCCTCAATGTTGTCGTATTTTTCAACTTCCACCGGTATCACGATTTCGGGGTTGATATAAATAACAATATCAGCCTTGCGCGCCGCTTTGGTTTTACTTTCTTCGGTAAACTCATTTTTTCTGTGTTCTAACTTAGTAGAGATTGAGCCTTCCGCTAAATTAAATAACTCTTCGGATTTCAACATGTCTTTTATAAATTTTTGCGCG
>Ga0156310_152_pt1 | contig 23397 bp, 29 predicted proteins | sample RifCSPlowO2_12_FD_107958 | JGI IMG/M metagenome (GOLD analysis project Ga0156310, IMG submission 107958) | Candidatus Falkowbacteria bacterium RIFCSPLOWO2_12_FULL_45_13 | reverse complement strand
TCCATCAAAACTCCTTCTTCAAGGCGCATCCAATAAAACATTATCAAAGTCAGCCAAATCGCGCTAACCAAGACCCCGAGCCTGGGCCAAAACAAAAACATGCCCCAGGCCAAAACAATATCAGCGGCGTAAATCGGATGACGCACTAAGCCGTAAACGCCATGCTGGACCAGCTTTTCCGTCTTCACCGAACTTTGAGCGGCTTGGCGGTTTATGAACACGGCCAAAGAAAAAAAATACAGCCAATAAAACACGGCGGAAACCACTAGGATATAAGTAAAAGCGTTCTGCGCCAGCACCGCTTCGGCCGGCACCAACCAAAGAATCAGCGCTACGCCCGAAAAAATTATCAGCCACATCAGCGCCGGGCTGACAAACTTTTTATTAATCATAATTTAAAAATTATTAGCCGGATGACTGTCTGATTCCAAAACCAACGTAGCCGACCAGCGGCGCTTCGCTCACCTCAATCTTTTTCACCTGCGCCAGAGCCGGACCGCGCCCGCACCAATCAATAAATTGCTTTAATTTCTCCTGGCTGGCTTCAGCCTCAATATAAACGCTGCCATCCGGCTGATTTTTAATATAGCCGGCCACGCCCAACTCGTCCGCCCTTACCTTGCCGCTATGCCTAAAACCGATATTTTGCACGCAGCCGAACGCGCGGATATTATAATGGTTAACCATATTATTTTTTATTTTTCCAATATTCTTCCGCTTCATCTTCCATTTTTTTCAGCCGGGTGTAATAATCGAAAAATTCCTTTAAATGCGCCCAGGCGATTTTACCAGTGACTTGCGGATCGTCATCCGTCACATTGGTCTGGCTGTCATGCAAGCCATGCTCCAGCTCCACATGCAAGCCCTGCCTAAATTCTTCCATGTCCACCTTTGTCCAATCAATACCAATGGCAGCACCGATTTTTTTTTGCTTCTTCAGTTGTAAAAATTTTATGGTTGCTCATATATTTTTTATTGTCATTGCGAGAAGCGAAGCGACGAAGCAATCTCTAGTTAGAAACGCTTACTAATCTAAAGCTAAATCTCTTTAAGTAAAATTTAACCTGTCAATAGTGAGGTATTAAATTTTTATATTTTTCTTTCTTACCAGAGATTACCGCGCTCCCTTCGGTCGCTCGCAATGACATTTAATTATAACTTCCCCGCCAACTGCCCGCAGGCGGCTTTGATATCCTGGCCGAAGCGATACCTTTCGGTTACGTCAATTTTTTGATCCCGCAAAATTTTTTTAAAATCAAAAATTCTCTTGGCCGGCGAGGGCTTAAAATCGGCGACTGGGTTATGGGCGATTAAATTGACGAAGAACAAGGGCGGTTGTATTTTCTTTAATAAAACAGCCAACTCCAACGCCTGCTCGCGCGAATCGTTGAAACCGTCAATCATTAAATATTCAATCATCACCCGGCGGCCGGTCTGTTCCAAATAATTATTTAATTCTTCCAGCGCCGCCTCTAGCGGATATTTCTTATTAGCCGGGATAAGCTTAGATCGCAATTCGTCACCGGGCGCGTGCAGGGACAGGGCCAGATTAATTTGCATTTTTTCTTTAGCCAGTTTTTTCAGGCCGCCGATCACGCCCACGGTGGAAAGGGAAATGTGTCTGGCACCAATATTCAAACCCTCTTTATTATTAAGCGTCCTAATGGCCGCGATGACGTTTTCATAATTTAACAACGGCTCGCCCATACCCATAAAAACTACATTGGTTACTCTGCCGCCCTCTTTAGTGATAAAATTTAACCCCCCCGCCCCCCTTTCGAAGGGAAATTTAAGCGGGTTATATTTCAGCCGCCTGGCCCATAATAAAACCTGGGCCACGATTTCGTCCCGAGTCAGATTCCTTTTAAAACCCATCTGGCCGGTAGCGCAAAATAAGCAGCCCAGAGCGCAGCCGACCTGCGATGAGACGCAAACCGTCTTGCGGCCATCAACGTGATTTAATAAAACCGCCTCAACTTTTAAACCATCCTCTAAACGCACCAGGGCTTTAAAAGAATCGGCTGCCTGGCTCTTTATAATTTCCGCTTCAATCCCCAGGGGACACTCTTGATTTAATCTCTCGCGCAGTCCCAAAGGAAAATTAGTGGCCTGGTTCCAACCGTCTATCAAATCAACGAAGACCGCCTGTCTGGCCTGTTTCAGCCTAAATTTGGGTTCGCTTGATAAAATTTTTTCCAATTTTTCTAGATTCATAAATAAAAAAATAAACTATATTAACTGGTCGCGGGGCAAAGGAGTTTGCTTTGAGTGCATACGAAATTATAATAATTTTAAGAAAAATTACTCAAATTTCGTCGTAAACGAAAAGTAAACTTCTTTGCCCTGGTAAGTATATATCTTCTCCGCGCTAAATTACGTCGGTCCTTAGCACTCGTGAAAGCAGGTGGAGGAAACTCGTTATTACATCCCCCCTCCTGGATTCCCGCCTTCGCGGGAATGACAGAAATACTTTTCACGGCTGTAAAATATCTTCAGTTCTACCGTTGACAGAAATTATAACATTATTCACCGTGGGGAATTGCTTTAAAGTCTCGGTTATCTGCGCGCGGATGGCGCTAACGCGGCATGACCCGCCTATGCCCTTTTCCATGGCTTCATCAAAATCAACCTTGGCAGTTCCGTTTTCAATTGTCAACTTTTGAATTTTCACGCCAGCATTTATGCTGGTGATAAAACCTAATTTTTTTTCCAGCTCGCTGGGGCCGCTTAATAATTGCTCCAGCGCCGCTCTGGCCACTGCCTCGGTTTTGGCGGTTGAACGCGTCACCGGAAACGCCCGATTGCAGGAAAATTCCGGATCCAAATTAGCGTTGCTAAAAAAGGCTTTAACCGTAAAAGCCGGCGCCGGGCTGATTAGCACGGGAATCATTATCTCCTTGTCGTATTGGGGCAGGCCGGAAAGATTATCGTTTTTTAAAATCAGCTGGCCCGTGGTGGTGGCGTCTACCTGAAATTTTAGCTCACCGCTATATGGCACAAAATCTTCGGTCATCCAGTTGCCGATTGACTGCGCGTAGCTCGCCGCCACTTCCAGACCTTGGCTATCGGCCAATTTGATCGGAAAAGAAGCTTCAAAAAACCAATTACCCCTGACTTGGCCCGCGACCGTCAGCGGACTTTTTATAATTTGGCCTGATTGAGGCGTAAAAACTTCAATTTCAGCCTGCCAGGTACTGGTAGAAGTTATGCCGTCGGTCGCCTGGCCGCAGGCCGCAGTTGGCCGTGGAGCGCTTGGATTGCCGCGCTTCACCCACTGTCCGTTCTGACAAATCCAGGCATCTTCTGGGCCGTTCAATAATCTGAAGCCTAAGATCGCGATCACGACGATCGCTAGGATTAAAACTATAAAACCGGTGATTTTCAAAATTTTCATTTTTTTATGACTTACGCGTTTGAAAAACCTCCGTTTTAGGCAATTAACCGCGTAAGTCCTGTTTTTGATAAATTTAAAATTATTATGTCGGGGCATGCATATTGTTAGCTCACAAATTTACGCCGCTAAGCGGGGCACTGTTAGCGCCAACCCATCCGTAATCTTTGTAGTTGATTTGTGGGGTTATAAATTTTTGCTCTCAGGCTTTGCCTGACTTTAAAACTGGCTGGCGTGCGGTAGCCTGGGTTGCCCCGACGGCCGCCCACTTTGGCGCGGGCTCTTGATTTCATAAATGATTGTTTTTAGCCAATTTTATGTTATAATGAAAATATTAAAATTACATTAAACCTATGCTTTATTTTATTCCCCTGGTTTTTCTGCTTCTTACTCCCCTGGCCGCGGCGCGCGCCGTCTGCCCGATTTGCACGGTCGCGGTTTGCGCTTCAGTCGGGCTGTCCCGCTGGCTGGGTGTGGACGATACTATCACCGGCCTGTGGATCGGCGGCTTGGCGGTTTCCATAATCATCTGGACGATTGACTGGCTCAACCGGAAACAAATCCGATTTTTTGGCCGTCAGCCGCTAATTGTCATCGGCTATTACCTCTTAATCCTCTGGCCGCTTTATTATTATAACATGACTGGCCTGCCCTTGAATAAATTGTGGGGAATTGATAAACTTTTGCTTGGCTTGAGTTTGGGTACTATCGGCTTTTTAATCGGCGCTTTGCTTAACGGCTACCTAAAGAAAAAAAATAACGGCCGAGCCTATTTCCCTTTTCAGAAAGTTGTCCTGCCGGTTGGCATATTGGCCATTTTGAGCTTAACTCTTTACCTAATTTGCACCTATAAGCTATTTCAATAAATCAGAGCCGGATGAAAACTTTTATTTTGAGCCCGCCGGCAGGCGGGCAGGCGCATACGGAATTGTAGCAATTTTTTATTAAAATTATCACCACCTCATAATAAAATAAAAATAATTTTATAAAAATGCCCAAATTTCGTCTAGGCGAAAAATTAAAACTTTTGTCCGGCGAAATCAAGCCATATGTCAATCAACAATTACCAGGACCTGGTCAACAAAATAGATAATTTAAAAAAGCAGGACAAGATGGACCTATCCAGCGACCAGGACCTGTCCATCGCCATCATGAATTTAATCAGTATTGAAGAACATTTCTTTTTTACCGGCATAAAAACCGGCAAATCAAATTATTTTGACTTGCTAAATCAAGTGCGTTCCCTGCGCAAAGAACTTTTAAAAAAAATCATTAAGGACTACGAGGGCGAGGTTTGGTGTATTTCCAAGCATCTCTTAGCCGCCAGTATGCGCTTAATGGAAGTCGGCACCAAGCAGCTGGGACAAGGGAAAAAAACAGAAGCTGAAAATTTATTTAAAAAAGCATTTGATCTTTACTCGTTATTTTGGGCGGTCAATATGGGCCTGATTGATACCGGCGGCATTAAAAAACTTGACGACAATATGCTTAATAAAAAAGATGAGAAGAAAACTCTGGCTGCCGGCGGGCAAACCGGCCTGATGGAAAAATTTTCCGATCTGGTTAAAAAAGTAATAGATTGCTGTATTGAATAATCTAAAAAGGTCTTGGTTCTGTTGAAAGCAAATAAAAATTTAGGTTAAATTCTTAAATTTTTCATGGCAAACAATATAACTAAGACCTTTTTTATTTCCTGAATTTTAACCAACCGGGATAATCTTTAACCAATTGCGCTATCACTCTAAAAACCAAAATTAAAAAGGTCAGCCAAAATAGACCCAAAGCCAGGCCAGCCGCTACGTCGCTAAACCAATGAACCTTTAAATAGATTCTGGAAAAACCGACCAAACCAATTAAAAAAATGATACCGGCCGCGAATAAATTCTTCGGCCATTTATTTTTAATTTTTTCGGCAAAGATAAACAAAACTATGGAAAAAAATATTACGGCCATAAGCGCGTGGCCGCTGGGCAAACTAAAACCGGAGGTTTCGATTAAACCGGCCGCCGGCCTGGGTCTCTTAATAAGCTGTTTAAAAAATTCACCTAAAATAAAACCGCCAGCGGCGCTGATAAAAATAAAATTAGCCAACTGGCGTCGCCGCTTGATAAAAAAATAAACCGCGGCCGCCAACGCCACCGCGCCTAAAACCGCCGGACTAAAAACATTGGTAACTAAAACCATCAGTTTAGTCAGGCCAGACTGCCAAAGTAAATCAACCCGGCTGTCCAGCCAATAATCAAACCTATAAGCGAACTCTTTGTCAAAATAATCTTCAATCATCTTGCCAAAAACATAAATCGCCAAAACGTTTAGAGTCAAATAATAAACATGATATTTGGCGAAAATGTGCCGGCGTTTATTAAGCAAACGGTAGCCTAAAATAATAAAAATTATGGCCGCGATGGCGATTAAAATGAAGCGGCCGAAATACTTTGAAGCGGCATCAAACCATTGGCCGAAAACATAGCCGACTAAAACCGACAGGCCGGCCCAGGCTATCCCGCCCAGACAGGCGAAAAAAATAAATCGGGAAAACTTAATCCGGGAAACACCGGCGATAAAGGCGGACACCGCGCGAACGAACGGACTGAAACGGCCGATGATCAAGGCCTTGCCGGCGTGTTCTTTGACCAGATTTTTTGTTTTTTCATATCTGACTTGGCTAAGAAAAAAATATTTGCCGTAACGGGCGATAAAATTGTGGCCGAACTTATAGCCGATAACATATGATAACAAATCGCCGATTACGGCGCCTAAAAACGCGACCGATATAGCCGCGTCCAACCTGAATATCCCCAGATAGGCCAGAAAACCGCTTAACAAAACCACGGCGTGGCCGGGGAAAAAACTGCCGATAATCGGCAAACTTTCAACCAGGGCGGAAAGAAACAAAATCAAATAGCCCCAGTGGTCAACCAAGGGCAAGGGTAAATTCAACAAAAAATCATTAATTATTGACATAAAATCTTTTTATAAAACATTTTTCCGCTTTTTGCCAAGACCAGTCGGCTCTTTAATATCCCCGAACAATAATTATTAATGAATTTTGGCCATAAGCTTATGGCCAAAATTCATTACCCGCCAACTGCCCAGTTAACCGCGTAAATCCTAATAACATTATTGCCTAAATCTTGACAAAAAGCCAGATGATACTATAATACAAAGTTATATTGAGGTTAATTTAGTATTGGTGTCAATAATAAAACAAAAAACAAAAAACAAAAAATGAACACTAAAAAAGAAGATGGGCAAGATGATCCATCGGCGCTTGACCCGTTCAACAACGTCCGGTTGCTCGAACCAGGCTGGGACTGGGATCAGGCGGAGAGCGAACAGCCTGACTCGCTCCCGTTTGGGGAGCCCGTGGCGCCCGCTATGGAGCTGACCGCGTCCACGGTAATCCATGTCGGTATCAGTGCCAGAGAGGATGGCGTTTTCCGAATCACTAAACGCGGCCATGTCTTTGCCGAAGCCAGCCTGGAACAGTCGGGTGACCCAGAGCTGATGGAGGCTATTAGGGATATGTATGCCACCCGTCAAGCTCTGCTGGCCAGGAAAAAAGAAAAGGCCAGGCTGGAAAAAGAGATCACCAACCTGCGCCAATTCCTGGCCTGTGAGCCGGGGCTGATTGAACGAAAAATCAAGCAGGCCTTCCCCGAAGGCACTGCCGGCAGATCCGTTGGCATCGTTCTTGCCCACAGCGGCCGCCACTTTCTGACAGTGAACGGTGAAATCAACGAAAAAATCTTTGTCAAAGACGGCTTTGGCGAAGAAATCGTGGCCAGGACAGAGGACATAAAAAAGGCCGAAGGCGATATGATCGTTAAGACCAACCAGCACCGAGAGTTGGAGCGCAAAATCGCTGACTTGCGGAAAGCTTTGCCGTTGCTCCGGCAGAAAATCCAGAACTTTTTTGAAGACTTGGACTTCGACGAACTGGAGCGCAAGCTCGGCGGCGTCTTAATCGGCACTGTTCTTGACAACCAGGACCAACCCGCGATCTTGGTCCAGAAGGAGGTTAACGAAGAGTTGACCGAAATTCCGGCCAAGCTCAAACGGCAGTTTATCGCCCGCCACTTTGGCGGCAACGAATTGTCCCCGGCCGCCCAAGACGCCTTGGGCATCAGGCAGGCGATTGAAGCCGCCACCGCGGCCATCAACGCGCCCAAAACGGCGCCCGAACTTAAGGCGGACCAGGGAGAAGCCGCCCAGGCCACGGTCAATGCCCATGGGCACTCTCAAAAAATGCCCGACCCCAAACTGGTGCCCAAAAATGACGCCTGCAAATAGGCGCTCAAGGCCGAATCGGCCAGTCCTTTCAAACCACAAACCCACTTCTCACCCAAGAAGTGGGTCTTTTTTACTAAAAATTTTTATTAATCAACCTGAATAAGCTTCGCCTCATGGCCAGCAACGACTACATAGGCTGACGGTTTTTCTACCCAAGAACCGGTATTAAAATATTTAACCCCGCTGTCTTCGGCCGTATCAATGATATGGGTATGGCCACAAAAAACATAATCAGCCGCCATGGCTCTGGCCTGCCTTAAGGCTCCCTTAGCCACCTCAAAAGAGTTTCTTTCCCAGGTATGACTTCGTCTTTTTATCAGCCTGACAATATGGCCGTTAGGATTGACGCGCTTTAGCCAGCCATAGCAGAAAAATACCAAGCGGCTAAGAATGATATTATTATGTATAAAGCGGTCAAACTGATGGCCGTGGATAGCTAAAAATTTCTTACCAGCCGCTTGCCAAAAGTATTTATCGTGCACCGTAATGCCAAGCAAGTGCGATAAAATACCGGCGGCCGCGTCGTGGTTGCCATGAATCCAAACCACTTGGCAATCTTTGGACAATTCTCTGAATTTTGAAAGAATCCGCCAATGCTCGGCGTGCAGGCGCTTAAAGCCAAGGCCATTTAAAATATCGCCGTTTAAAATCAATCTTTGATAACTATAATTATTTAAAACCTCAAGGATTTTACGGCAACGAGTCAATCGGTCGCCCAAATGAATATCGGAAATAATTAAAGTGTCAATGGTTATTTTCTGCAGCTCTGGCATGCCACTATTATAGCAAAAATTTAAATTCGACAATAGCCCTTGCGCAAATATTCAAACTATGCTATAATGATATTATAAAATCAAAAACAAAAATACAAATAAAAATGCGTTTTTATTACTGCCCAAAAACAAGCAATTTAAATATTTCAAGGACTTTAGACAGCCTCGATCGCGGCTGTTTTTTATTAATTAAAAAATAAAAACAAAACCTATGATTATTAACGAAATTCTAAAAACAAAAATTCCGTTTTCCCTGGCGCTTTTGGCCATTATGGCCATGGCCGCCAATACGGAACAGCTCTTTTTACAGGCAGTTAAAACAAACGATAATGCCGCCAACGCCGTGGCGGCCATTAACTGGGCGCCTATTGAGCTTAGTCTAAACCCCTGGGCAAACAGTCTAATCAAGGAAAAAGTGGCTTTAACCGGCGCCGCTATCCCCTTGATACCAGGGGCCAAGAGGCTTACCTTTGATAACGGCTATACCGTGCGTTACCGCGTTGAGGCTTCGGCTGGCCTGGTAGCTAATTTTTACCGCCAAGTTTTAGCCAGCCAAGGCTGGAAAACTGCCGCCAAAATTTCTCCAAGCACAACCTTGGAAAAATTAACCATTGCTTACGCGGAAAATCCATGGTCAAAAAAAACGGACATAACTTACGCTTATGAGCCGGTAAACTACCCCAAAGTTTTGGGCGTCAAGATCGCCGAAGCCGACACCAGCGCCCCCGCGCCCAGCGAACCGACAGCCGCGCCGGTCTCGGAACCAACGCCCACCGCGCCGCCGCCATCACCTGAACAAAACCAAACTTTTAATAATCAACCCCAGCCGGTCGCGCCAGATCAATACCAGCCGCGCCCTGATCAGCCGCCCTTGCCAGAAAACCAAACCCAGCCGCAAGAACCGATGCAACCGATAAACCAGCCGACCATGAACCAGATGGAGTTTTCCCGGCCGTCAACCAAGCCGTTTCCCGGCGATCAGGGAAGCAGTCAAACCTGCCGAGTCAATGGCGTGGAAATGCCCGGCTCCTGCGAACAATATAATAATCAAAACCCAGGCCAAAAAGGGCCAGGCGACCAAATAAACCAGGGCGATCAGATGAATGGCCAAAGACAGCAAGGCCCGTCAGAAGAAGACCAGAAAAAAATGGATGAACGACGTTTTAAGGACATGAAAAAAGGTCTATCGCAATTTGCCAACGGCGCCAAAATGATGAAAAGAAGTATCGCTAAAATAAAAATTGCCAATAATAAATGCGGCGTAGGCATGCCGGAAGAACTGGAGAACGCTTTGGCTCAAACCGATAATTTAGTGAGAAAAATTAATGCGGCCAAGACCGCCGATGAGTTAGATGAAATCGTCGGCGATATCCAGGACGTGGGCTCGGTTATGCAGGACTGGGGCCCGAGAATGGGCGACTTAAACCGGCTCTGCCAAATGTTAAAGCGGGCTGACCGGGACGCCAAGCAATTTGATCGGAATATAAAACGGTTGGAGTCTCAGGCTAAGGCCAACAAGAAAGTTGACGTCAGCGAATTAATCGCCGAATATAAAACCGCCGTCAGCGCCCAAAAAGAAATTCTGGCGCAAGCCAAGGCCTTGGCTAAAACCGACCCAGAATCGGCTTTAACTAAAATTGAAGACGATTTTTACGGCAATCTGGACAATCTATACAATTTACAAATGCAGATTGATACCGTCATTAACATCACTCGGGGCATAAAAAATATTACTCGCGAAATAAATAAGTTCGCCTCGCAAATCAAGTCTTTAGCCAAAAAGAAAATTGACATTAAAGATATGCAGGAATTATTAAACGGCTTAAAAACGCGAGTGGAAGAAATTAAAACTCTAGTTAAAGAGAAAGCCGACCCTGAAGACTTAATCAATAAAATAGAAGAGGCCTTTGACAGCCGTCAAGAACTGCAGGATGCTTTGCAAGAATATGATATAGTAAACATGGTGCCGCAGATTAAGAGCGGAACCAATTATAACATCAAAATGAACTTGCCCGAGGCTTTTAGAAAGAACGAAAACAATAATGACGATAATGAAGCAGACGTCGACCAACGCCCGTTTAATGCTGGCCCCGGCGGAGCTGGCCCCGGCGCGCCAACCAAATTAGGGAGATAATTTCACGAATTCAAAAATAAAACCCCCGCCAAACCAGGCGGGGGTTTTAAATACTGACTGATTTGTTGTCTTGATTATATGAACCGGCTAAACCTTTCTCCGGCCGCGCCGCAAATGGAACAGATGCCCGGCGCTTGATCGCGGGCGCAGATATAGCCGCAAACCTGGCAACGCCAAACCGGATAACTTAAATGATTTGGCTGTTTAATTTCGTTGGGCATATTTTTAAATCTTTCAGCCAAAGGCTGATCCGCCTTGGGCGAAAATTCTTTCTTAGGCCGCCGCTCCGGGATTGATTTAATGACTTCTTTACTTTCATAAACTTTTTGGGAGACATATAATCTGCAGACGCAGGCGCCGAATTCAGCCACGTCGGCATCGCGATAATAGCATGGGCAAATTATGTCCAGATCTTCGGCTCTGACGCCTGAAGCCAAACGGCAGGGGCAAGACCGGTAGCCATATCTTTTTTCATTGAACAATAGGCCTCTGACTATGTTCTTCGCGTAATTCTCGTCATGATTTAAAAAATAGCCCCGCTTTTTAGCGCTAATAACCAGCCGGTTGTATAAATTATCAACTTCTTCTTTGGAAATATTTTTATTTGTCATCTATTTTATCTTACAAACTTTTTTAAGCTCCGCTAAATCATCGGCGGTAATTTGGTCGTTACCGCTTTCATTTAACCTGTACATAATCGCCTCGGGGTTATCCAAATGTTCCAGCCCCAGGGCATGGCCAAGTTCATGAGCCAAGACCCTGATTAGCATCTGCCGATTATCAAATTGATAAATATTTATCCTTTGGCCGGCGGCGTCGCTTTGATAAACGCCCTCCTGGAATTCTCCGGTCGCGGCGGCACCGATAGTATTGTAACGGCTGCCGTTTAAATTCAACTCATAAATTAAGCGGTTGATGACGTTAGCCAGGGCGTTAAGGTCGGCCACGGTTTTATTTATCGCCTCTTGCTTTAATTTAATCGACGCGGCCAACTCGTTTAAATTCTTTCTTTCCTGTTCCAAAATGGCGAACTCGTCCGGCCTGGCGCCGCCGCGCCGATTGGCCGCCCCGACCTCGGCTTCATAATTGGCCGACTCTTGATTATAATAATCAATCATGTTATCCAGCTCAATTTTTTGATTATCGTGGGTATTACTGAAGGCCTGGTGCTTGGTTCTCAACGCCTCATAACTGGCTTTATCCTGGCTGATGTCAATGCCTAAATTCTTTAATTTATCCGTGGAGTCCTGGCGCGAGTCATAGATCAGGTTGATTTTCAGGCTGGCATTCTCGGAATAATTGAAAAGAGGCTTGCCCAGGCCTTGGCTCCAAATTAGCGCCGCCTGGTTGACGCTGTCTTGCAATTCATCCTGATTCAAACCGAATCTGGCGTCAACATCACCGACTGCATAAGCCAAGGACTGGCCGCAAGGGCTAATATTTCTTTGTAAATTCTGCCAAGCCGAATTAAGATCATCCTCGAAATAAAAGACCAAACCGATAACCAAGACAGCTAACAAGGGGTAATAAGCCATTTTATAAAACACTTTCATAAATAAAGTATAAGCCAAGCGGTGATTTTATTCAATTAATTATTCTGGTAATCCCGCGCTTTTAATCATTTCTTAACAATCGTATAGTATGATTTTATCATTATTAAAACGTACGCGGTTGGCTCTGGGCAGTGGGCGGGAATTAGTAATTTTTTCACTCATGTATGTTATTTCTAAAAAAAGGGGGGGGGTTAGAAATTACTCGCTTCAAAAATTACTAATTCCCGCCCACTGCCTAAAACGGAGGTTTTTCAAACGCGTAAATCATAAATTAACTAATTTTTTATATATTTTTGCGCAAACGCGTAAGTCCTATATAAGTCTTGTGGCAATAGTTGTAAAGTGTATGGAATATATTAACCACATTTGATTAAAAAATTACAAAAAAAGAGATATAATGGGGTCGCGTAGTGGATGAGATTGGAACTGCATTTAAGGATTTTGATAAATTTATTTATATTCCAGATTTAGTTCAAAGGGTTGAATAAACTAATAGCTATTGGATCAATAGTTTAGCTCTTTATATAACTTAATGGGCTTAAATTTAGTTAAAAATCAAGAGTTGTGTTAATTAAGCAAAGGAGTTAAAATTAGAACATAAATTAATATTAAAATTAATATGGAGCCCATTCGCAAGAAATGGTTTATTATACAGCGAATAAAAGACTATAGAGATACTTCCGCTGATCATAACGATGTAAAATATCCAAACGATTTTGACAGGATAAGTATTGCCCAGCAACATGAGTTGTTAAAATTTTTTGAAAAAGAAAAAGTTATAAAAATTAATACCTCCCCACTTGATAAAAAAGGTGGCTTAATAATCGGAAATTATTCTCTAAAAATTTTTGATAATAAATTTGATATTAAAATTAAAAAAATTGAAAGGGAATACAAATTACATTCAAACCGGGAGAATATAAAACAAAACAAATGCAAACCGGAGTTTAATTCAGAAACAATGACATTGCGTTGGGGCAGATTGTCTTGCATTTTGAGTCCTGATGATACTATTTATTATTTAACTAAAATTATTTTTAACGATAAGTTGGGAGATTTAATTGATATTGAGCAGGTGCATAAAAAAATGTCTGCACCAGCAGACTCGGATTGGTACATTCTAAGTAAAACAGAAAGACAGGGGTTTATAAATAAAATTAGATTCTCGATTCGTGATCTTAATAAAAAAATTGCTAATAATATTGGTATAGATAAGGCAATCGAATTTAAAGGCAAAACAGTAAGATTTGTTATAGAATAAATTTCACGCACAATTACGCACATTCACGCACAGGGCCTTTGTTTATAATAAGCTCATAATGAAATAATTATGAGCTTATTATATGAACAAAGAATTATATTATAAAACTTCTGATTTGGCTTTGTGCGCGGCTTTATGTTGTAATGGATATGCCGTAAATAATATTGATAAAAAAAATCCTAAACGAGCAATTTTTTGGATTAAAAATAATAACAATTTAGATAAAATAATCAAAAGCTATTGGTCCCGCGAACTCACGGTGGAGCCCATGGCTTTTTTTAATATTCTGAAAGAGCTAAAAGCCAGAATTTATAATTCCTAATATGATATCTGAGCTTGATTTAAAAGAATATAAAATTATTTATAAAAAACGCTTCAATATCAATTTAACCGATAAAGAAGCGCTGACTCAGGCTACGCATCTGATCAATTTATTTAAAATAATTTATAAATCAGTCAAGATATAACAAATATGCGAGACTTTGTTCAGATAACCCGTAAAATAAAAAATGATTTTATAGATGGACAACTAACCCTTAACGAATTTTTAATTTTGCAATGGATTTTTTTAGATACAAACCCCTTTAATGGGAGGTTCGAAGTAAGCTATGGGGAGTTAGTCGAAATTTTTAGAAATAATATAAGCAATGTTAGTATGCGTAAAATTATTTCTTCACTGCGCCGGCACAACTGGATATGGTTTCTTGATCATAGGGGCAGGGGCGGCAAATTCACAATTCATCCATTAAATTTTCAGCTAACAAGTGGGCATATCCAAACAATGAGTGATTTTAAAAACACAACTAATAATAAACCTGCATCTCAACCATTGCCTAAACCAAATACACAACCAGACTACAACCTGGATACACATAATCACAACTTAAATTATCAAAAAAAACAATTGATTAAAGGGTTTTCTGCTACAGCAAACTCAGCCTCAATCACAACTTCCTATAATGATAATAAAAATAATAAATTATTAAGTGGTTTAAATTCAACGGAAACCATTATCGAAGAGAAAAACACAAAAGGTAGGGCGGTATTAAAAGAAATGATAAAAAAAATAAAACTAAAAAAGGAATGCCAAATAAATCAAAATTATGGCTGATAAAAAAGCACTAAATAGCACTAAATCGCTGGTACCGGTAAAGTATTATGAAATTTTTGCTTATCGCTTAATTGGGCTAACTTATAAGCAAATCGGAAGCAAAACCAACTATAGTGAAGGTTATATTAAGCATCTTTTTTGTAGCAAGGGAGTGCTATTTGAATTTTGGCTATCTTGGCTTAAAATGGCCAAAGAGGAAAGTATTGAAGAAGCTCTAACTATGATGTTCGGCCATTTACCGGATATTGTCCGGGCGAATATCATTGATGCTAAAACGACCGGCTCTATGATCGGCATCGCGGCGCGTAAAATACTTTTTGAATATACACTTGGCAAGCCGGAGGAACGGCTTAAGCTCGATGCTAAACTCGGCATATACACTTTCGCTGATTGGATTAAAGCCGAAACTTTAAAAGACAAAGCAAATAAACAAGCTAACAAGTATGAAACTGAACAAGCGGGCGATATTTCTTAAAAAAAGAAATCATTTAAAAAGGGCAATGAGTTTGATTATTACCAAAAAAGACGGTAAGATAAAGGCATAATTGAATATCGCACGCAAATGCATTCAAAAGCCCTCATCAGGCCTTGCATTTGCGTGCGGAACAGAGCGAAAGTTCTGTTAAAACTGGTGAGGGCCTTTTAGTTGCCTTATCAGAAAAGGAATAAAAATATGAAAAAACTATTTGTGTGTACCACTTGCGGATTTAAAGGTTATCCTAAGAAAAAAGTTAAGGGCAGTATTTTAACTGAAATTTTTCTTTGGATTTTCTTTATATTGCCTGGATTAATCTATTCTATCTGGCGTTTAAACAGTAAAACATGGGTATGCCCAAAGTGCGGCAATCAAACCATGATCCCTGCGGATTCACCAGTCGGGCAAAAATTAACCTCTTAAAACGGTTCTGGGGGGCCGGCGATAAACTTATGAAAAAAAATGTTTTAATATTAATTATATCTCTTTTATTGCTACCCGGATGTACGGACAGTAATTTAAATATTCAAAATACTGGGCTAAAAAATTCTGATAAAAATTCATCCTATGATACAATCCCTTATAACGACAAAACGGCAACCAACACACCGCCGGCAACTCAAGGAGTTTTAAACAAATCTGAAGCGGCGGCAAACACTTTGCCGGCAACTCAAGGGGTTGTTACCGAAGAAATCAAAAAAATTGATCAGCCAATTCAAAGTTTATATAAAGTCGCTCGGGTAATAGACGGCGACACAATAGAATTGGAGAGTGGCGACCATGTTCGTTATATAGGCATTGATACTCCGGAAACAGTTGACCCGAGGAAAACAGTTCAATGCTTTGGTAAAGAAGCATCTAATAAAAATAAAGAGTTGGTTAGTGGCAAAATGGTCAGACTGGAAAAAGACATTACCGATAAAGATAAATATGGCCGATTACTTAGATATGTTTATGTTGATAATATTTTCGTAAATTTAGAATTGGTTAAGCAGGGCTATGCTTATTCTTACTCCTATCCCCCAGATATTAAACATCAAGATTTGTTTGTTAAGGCGCAACAAGAAGCCAAAGATAAAAACTTAGGATTATGGGGGTCTTGCCAAGCTAAAGTTGCGGCTCCCACGAATACAAATACTACAAACACAAACATTTCTAATCCATCAGTTCCTAATACGCCGGAAGAAAAAAATTGCACTATTAAAGGTAATATAAATTCTAAGGGAGAAAAAATTTATCATTCGCCCGGTTGTAAAAGTTATAACACAACTCAAATAGATGAAGATAAAGGCGAGAAATGGTTTTGTAGCGAAGTTGAAGCAATCGCGGCCGGATGGAGAAAAGCATTAAATTGCCAATAAATTAATTGATATGAGCAATTTAATAAAGAAAAAGGTTGGCCCGAAAAAATTACCCACTAAGGAAAGATTAATTGAAATACTGATGGAATATACCGGCCATTACGGCGCTACTCCAGAACTAATTAAAGCAACGGTTGAAAAAATGTACCCATCCGATAAAACTAAATTTAATTTTAATGATTTCCGATGGGGTATTATTAATCACCTAATACTTATCCAGCCTTCCAAAACGATTGACGATTTGCGACACTTCGCCGATTTGTATCTCGCTTTATCAGATATAGCAAAAGAGGAGGGGCGCGATCCTAAGCCCTACCTTGATCAATTCAACAAACTTTATGACCGCATAATTGATCTTGTTTAAAATAAAAATTATGAACAACGATGAGACAAAAATTAAATATTTTCTTTACGCTCGCAAATCATCCGAATCGGAAGATAAGCAAGTTCAGTCAATTGATGATCAAATAAACAGACTGAAAGAAACGGCCAAAGATTTAGGATTAAATATTAAAAAAATATTTACCGAATCTAAATCAGCTAAACTGCCAAATAATCGGCCGGTGTTTGAAGAAGTGTTAAAGAGAATTGAAAAAGGCGAAGCCGGCGGCATATTGTGCTGGCAAATAAACCGCCTATCAAGAAATCCTGTAGATAGCGGAAAAATTAGTTGGTATTTGCAGAAAGGAATTATTAAATCAATCCGGACTATTGATAGAGAATATTTGCCGCAAGATAATGTCATTATGTTGAGTGTTGAAAGCGGCATGGCCAATCAGTTTATTTTAGATTTAAGTAAAAATACAAAAAGAGGCTTGGCCGGCAAAATTGAGCGCGGCTGGCTCCCCGGCAGGGCTCCGCAAGGTTATCTAAACGATGTAATAAATAAAATAATCATTAAAGACCCGGAAAAATTTGATTTAGTTAAAAAGATGTGGGAGCTAATGCTCAGTGGAAATTATTCAGTACCAAAAATATTGGATATAGCTAATCATGATTGGGGCTATCTCACGCGCAGAAGCAAGAGAGCTGGCGGCCGGCCAATGTCTATGAGCGAATTATATCGGATATTCAACGATCCGTTTTATTATGGTTATTTTGAGTATAAAAATAAAATCTACAAAGGCAACCATGAACCGATGATCACCATCGAAGACTTTGAAAGAGTCCAAGAAATTTTAGGCAATAAAAATAAACCTAAACCAAAAACTCACATTTTCGCTTTTACCGGGCTCATAAGGTGTAGCCATTGTAATTGCTTAATTACGGCCGAAGAAAAAACTAAGCTTATTAAAAGCACTGGCAAGCGGGCAACTTATGTATATTATCGTTGCACCAGAAGAAAAAGAGAATTAAATTGCCATGAACCATCCATTGTTTTAAAAGAGTTAGAAAAACAAATTGTCGATGAGCTCGGGAAATATACTATCCCCGAAGATTTTAAAAATTGGGCGTTAAACATTCTAAAAAAAGAAAACGATAAAGAAGTCTATGATCGCAGTAAAATTTATGAAATGCAAAATAAAAAATACTTAGATTTACAGAAGCAGTTAGATAATTTAACCGACATGAAAATAAAGGAATTTATTGATGATGAAAACTTTTTAAAGAAAAAAACCGAGTTGCAGAATGAAATAACCAACATTCGGGAAAAGTTAAATCTTAGCCAAGACAGGGGGCAAAATTGGGCTGAGTTAATGGAGAAAGCGTTCAATTTTGCGGCCTACGCGCGCGAAAGGTTCATTAGTGGTGATATGCAGGCAAAGCGAGAAATCATGTCAGCAATCGGGCAAAATTTCGTTTTAACGGGTGGCAAATTGCATATCGAGCCAATGGCTTGGCTACTCCCCATTTCAAACCTTAACAAAATTGGTAAAAATGCTTTTACTCGGTTAGAACCAACAAAAAACTGGTCATCTTCGCAGACAAACCAGTCTTTCGCTCGTAAAGAGATGCAATGGGGTGGCCAGAGAGAATCGGACTCTCGTATCTGGGACCACAACCCAGTGTTCTACCATTAAACTATGGCCACCACACTAAATCCCTTTATATTTTTCTAAACTATCACGTTTATTCACTAAGAGATGGTTACAAAACTATTTCGTAGCGAAATTTAGATATTTTTCGGCCAGGCGAGGAAAACCGAGCGAAATGATTTGAGCCGTAATAGTATTACGGTGAAAATCATTTCGCGCCAGTTTGACGAAGCCTGGCCGAAAAATAACAAACTGCAGCAAAAATAGTTTTGTAACCATCTCTAAGTGTAAAAAGTAAACAAAAGTTGCCTCATCGGCAACTTTTAAGGGACTGTCGCCGAATGCTCTTTCGAGCATAAATTTTCATAATGCTATAAATTAAATATAAGTGTTAGACTTAGACAAAGGTCGCCGGCCGGCGCGAGCCGGACGGAAACAATTAATAATTAATTTTAAATGTATGTCTAACGTTAACAGCTACATTGGAGTTGATCTCCATAAAAAGACTTGCTTCATTACCGTTATGAATCAAGCCGGCAGGATTAAAAAGCAAACGGAAATCTCAACCGATACGGATAAAGTGGCAAAGTTCTTCGCCAAGCATACGGACGCATCGGTGGCGGTGGAATCAACTATGAATTGGATACCGTTTTACGAGAACCTGGAAAGCCTGGGTTGCTCGGTGGTTTTGTCTAATCCCCTGCAGACCAAAGCGATTGCCGCGGCCAGAATCAAGAACGACAAGGTTGATTCTAAAATATTGGCTGATTTGTTAAGAACTAATCTCTTGCCCACGGCCTACCTGTCTGCGTGCCTCGCACAGGCAGACATTCAGCCGCGAGAAATCAGGGATTTAAAAGAGTTGGTCAGGCAAAGAGTTAATTATGTGGAAATACGGACGCGGATTAAGAATAAAATCCATTCGGTGCTGTTTAAAAATAACCTCAAACATGATTTTACCTGTCTCTACGGCCAGGCCGGCATGATTTGGTTGAAAGAGCTGAAATTAAGAGACATTTACCGGCAGGAAATGGACCGCTATTTAACCACCCTGGATTTGCTGGATAAGCAGATAGCGGAAATGTCCGATCAGATTATGGCAACGGCTAAAACCGATTATGACTGCAAACTGCTCATGACTATTCCCGGTGTAAGCTATTTTACCGCCCTAGTGGTTAAATCGGAAATCGGGGATATCAACCGTTTTGCCAGCGCCGGCAAACTTTGTGCCTATGCCGGTTTAATCCCCTCTACCTACGCCAGCGCGGAAAAAATCAGGCATGGACGGATTAGCAAAAGAGGCTCTAAATGGCTGAGAAAAGCGTTGATTGATTCGGTCACTTCCGGCTCCAAACATCCCAGTCGATTAGGTTTCTTTTACCGCCAGCTGAAAAAGAACAAAGGCACCGGCAAGGCCAAAGTGGCCACGGCCAGAAAATTGGCTACAATAATATTTGCCATGTTGACCGACAAGCAGCCGTTTCGGGAATTTGCACCAGTCAAGCAACGATAGGATACTCTGCTTAAATTTATGGTCCTGATGAGACCGCTTTCATAATTCAGAGATCCTTATCGTATTAGCGCTATTTGAGCTTAACCCTCCTGTAGCTCGTATAGGTAATTGATTGCAAATCGTTACGATAGAATACTTTTAAGTGTCCTACCGTTGTTTGACTGGTGCGCGAAGATGATATTTATTAATGAACTGACAAAAGATTGCTAATATCTGAACACTTGATTTAATTTATAGGTAATTTTGAGAAAATTTTTTATAAAATTTTTGAGAAGATATAGCTATATCATTGATAAAATTTTAGATAAAAATTTACCGAAATTTGGAAATTTAGGCCCAATACGGCATTCGGCGACAGTCCCACTATAACAGAATTCGCTGAAAAGTCAATCTAACGTGCCATCGCTATGGCTTTCTTCTCTCTGTATATTAACGCTAGGCTGGCTTCATAAGCGCCAACCAGAATTCCGGTGTAAAACAAGTCGCTTAACAGGCTGTTTCTGAAAAAGGGAATAGCCATGATATATGACTGCAATAAGCCGGCCAGATTATGGGTATAGAGCGAGCCGAACGCCCAAACCGCGCCATTGGTAATTAAATAAAAAATAACACTGCCTAAAATCGTCCCGCCCAAAATCGTGCTTAATTTTTTATGCTTTCTCACAACTAAGCCGATTAGGGTCATAATTATGAAACCGCCGTAAACCGAAAGCATGATTGACCAGCTGTAAAAGCCGATAAAAATATCGCTAAAAAACATAGCCGCTAACGGCAAAACAATGGCCCATTTTTTCGGCAGATACAGACCGGAAAAAATGGCAATGGCGCCGATGGGCGCGAAGTTGGCCGGATGCGGCAGAAATCTGGCCGCTATGCCCAAAATGATTAAGATAAAGGCCGGTAGTAATTTTTTCATAAAATTTGTTTGTATCAATTTTAATTTTACGATAGAGACGCAATGCATTGCGTCTCTATCGTATTCGTATTTATATTATAACAAAATCCCAAATAATTTCAATAATTATCGCGCCGGCGGGCGGCTACGCGCTAGATGTCAATCCCGCCGTAAGCAATCGCCCGAATAGTGTCCCAGTCAAGAGCGGAAACCGGCAGATATTCATATATTTTCACGAAGACACGGATACCGGCGCGTTCTGAATTTAAATCACGTTTCTCTGGACGCGGCCCATAAGCCATCATGTTAATTGCCGTTTGATCGTCAGATTTTTTTATATCTGCTTCCCTTTGATAAACTTTCTTAAATTCCATTTTTGCCTTATCTTCCGCTTCAAGACTTTTTGCCAAAGGAAGTTGATTGTTACTGATTCTAATAACATCTTCCCATTCGCTTTGAGTTTGCGGTGATTTGCCAAAAGACGATTTATAAGAATTGAGCACGCCGGCGCGCTCGCCCGCGCCCAATTTAGCCGTGCTTTTCGTTCCTTCGGCTACAAAATTTCTGACTTTACCGCCGGCTAAATCGCCCGCCTCAACCGCAATTTGGCTAAATTGCGTTGCTGATGAATCTCCAATTTTTACGCCTAACACCTCTGGCTTTAATTCTGTATTTTCACTATTTTTTCTTTCAGTAATTAAAGGCCGGCTATTGTCTGCTCCTCCCTCTGACACAACACAAGTTTTTTTTCGCTGATTTTCTTGTTCAACCGTTAAAGTGCAATTAATCGGCGTAACAGTTAAAACATTTCTGTACTGCCAATTATCCAAGCAGGTATTTTGCCAAACATCATATTCCACGCTCTGACAAGCGGTAGGGGCAACGAAAATAACGCTGCCGCCGGAGCTGGAGGAGGGCGCTGGAGCGGGCGTGGGTTCAGGGTCTGGGATTATAATCGGCTCGGGTATTTCATAATAGCCAACCGGAAAACTTTCACCGGCCAAAGCGATCACAGCGAAAGCCGTCATGGCTTTATTATTAAACTCTGGACTGCCGGTCGGATCTACCCACCAAAAACCTCCGTCTGTGTTGTCTTGCAGCGACTGTAAATGAGCCAGCGGATTATTACCGTTTTTTACCCAGTCGGTCGGCTCTTGGCCGATTTTATAAATCGCGGAAATCACCCAGCTGTCGGAACCAGAGTCGCTCGTCGTCCCCCAGGCCGGATCATTCATAAACCCGCCATCGTCATTCTGCAGTGTATGCAAAAAAACGGCCGCGTTGGTGATTACCGCGCTGTTCACGTTCACTCCGGCCTCAATTAAGGCCATAATAGCCGCGGCCGTATCGTTGCTGCCGCTCGAGCCGCCAACCTGATATCCCCAGCCGCCGTCAGCATTCTGATTAGCCAGCAAAAAATTTTTAGCCACCGTCGCTTCTAAAGAATCCGCTTTTTTTATAGAGGCAAAAGCCAAAATAGACCAAATATCATCATTTAACAAAGTTGCAACTCCCATTTGAGTCCCGTCATAATAAGTTTTTAACTTAGCCGCATAATCAATGCTGCCAAAGGTCGTGGGATTTTTCCCGGCCGCGGCTAAAGCCAAAATAGTTTTGGCGTAATCGTTGGTCGGATTAAAGCCTCCTGCGGCGACGCTGCTTAAATGGCTGACCGGCACATCAGTTTCGCCGGCCGCGATCAATGCCTGCGTCATCCAGGCATCCGGCGTCTGGCTCTTTAAATAAGCTACTGCTTCGGGCAGGCCGGCTGACGCGAAATTCGGCAGACCGATTGCCGCTAAAGCTAAACATGCGACTAAAAAAATTTTTGTATTCATAAAATTGATTGTTAAATAATTTTTCCTGTCATCCCCGCGAAGGCGGCCCGCCTGCCGGACGGGCAGGGAATCCAGAAAAAAGTTATATACGATTAAAATAATCTTTTTTCATATCTCCACTCAATCACATCGTTAACTTTAACTTTATAATTTGAAGCCCCGACTGGCGCCGGCCGGCCGTTAACATAATAAATCCAGTTCTCGTCGGCCGGATTATTTTTTACGCCATTAATGGCTTCAACGAAAAAACCCAGACCGGCGTAATCCCTGCCTTGAAAATCAATTTTTTTTTCTTGCTTTAATTTATTCATTAAATCATAAACTGAACTGCCGGAAAACCCCTTGACTTCATATCTGGCACCGATGATTATCAGGCTTACCGAAATTCCTTCGGTTGGCTTGTCAATCCCAACTTCTAGCCCGGCCGCTTTCTCCTCGGCTGCCGACCCGCCAGATTCGGCTAGCGCCGGGCTTGATTCATCCCCCGCCTTCCTTATGGCCGATTCATTGGCTGAATTTTCCAATAAGGCGATTTGAGCGGGCGCAGTCTGATTATTAGTTAAATACATGACCACAGCGCCAGCTGAAGCGATGAACAAAAATAAAATTAAAATTTTTGCCAAATTTTTTGTCTTCATAAATACTAACTAATTCGTTATTTATAGCGTGTTCCTAATCCACAAATCAACAAATCAGCTACAAATAACACAAATATTCATTTAAAATGCCCGCCAGTTTACCCATGACATTTGTATTTTATTTATTCGTAATATTTATAGCCGATTTGTAGATTTGTAGATTCAAAAAACCCGCCTCTTCGAGC
>Ga0156310_134_pt1 | contig 24572 bp, 24 predicted proteins | sample RifCSPlowO2_12_FD_107958 | JGI IMG/M metagenome (GOLD analysis project Ga0156310, IMG submission 107958) | Candidatus Falkowbacteria bacterium RIFCSPLOWO2_12_FULL_45_13 | reverse complement strand
AATTAATTTTTTGGCTTCGCCGATCTTGTCTTCGCTGCCTCCGGCCGTCATCCATTTAAAACCGCCCAACAGAATAATCACCACCGCGATGATGCCTAAAAAGCCCAAAATTACGTTAATAACCGAGGCGACTATAACGCGCGGATCTTCATTGCCCAACCTAATTTCATCATTTACTTTCTCATAAGTCCCCTTCGCAGCAGTAGTAGTATCCCAGCCAGTAACAGGATCCGCTAAAGCCGGCAAGGAAAAAGCCAAAACCGGCGTCAGAATAAATAAGGCCATGGCCAAAACTATGGCTTTTTTCATCAATTTTTTCATTTTTCACCTCCCCTCTTTAGTAAACACGAATAAAACGAATAATAAACGAATTTTATGAATATGTATTCGCTTATTCAATGTTATTTATATAACTGAGGGGTCGGGGAGTTTCCCCTTAAACCCCTAAGACATATGATTTAATTTTCCAAGTTGATTGTTTGCTCTTTAAAACTTTAGACTGCGCCATCTGTACGGCAATGCCCATAGCGGCGAAAATCCAGCGGTTGTTTGCGTTGCCTCTCATCCAGCATTTATCCAGTTCAAATATGTCTTTAACCAATCCCCGCATCGGCTCCACGGTGATTGATCTGTCCCGATAGTCTTTTAGATTTCTCGATGTCAGCATATCCTTGATCATCTTTTTTCTTGATGCCGATTTATTCATGTTCTTCCGCGGCGCGGCGACCGGTTGGATTTTGTAATTTTTCTTTAAACCGAAATACAGTTTCTGGTCATCGGCCTTGCTATCCATGCATACTTTTTTGACGATTCCGGCATATGTGATTATTTCTTCTTCCATCCGTTTGGCTTCGTTTCGGGAATTCGGCATCCGCTGGAATATCCCTAAAACCGGCAGCTGGTGCGAAGTCAGGCAGAATGTTCCGTGCCCGTAAATCCAGCCATCAGCCATTGATTTAGACCAAGTCGCTTGCTTATCCACTCCTCTCAGATTCTTCGGAATAATATTCAGATCTTTTTGTTTTTTGTGCCAAACCGGTCCCCTGGATTTAGTCATCATCTTGTCGGCCGAAATCTTCTTAATTGAGTATTTTTTTAGGAAATATTTGAAAAATGAAGGTTGCTGGTTTTCCAGGCGAATGGCAGATTTTTTTTAAACGATCGCGTAATTGGCGTTCCGACAGCGGCTTAAGCTTTAATCCTTCGGCGATTAGATCCCAATATTCAACTGTCAGCCGATGGATGCCTAAATATGCCTTTTCCTTGCATTTAACGGACAGTATGGCAATGAACATTATCAGCCATTCTGGATAACTGAATTTGCTTCCTCTGGTTCCATCCCGATCAGGGTGAGGAAATTTGGTTTCTTTCAGAAACTTTTTAAAGTGGCCGCGGGTTTCCTTAACCCATTCCGGGTTAAGTTTAACTTTAGATTTTTGTTTTAGCATAGGGTAGTTTTATGTTTATTTTAAACATTCTACTACCATTATGCCAAAATTTACCTAAAGTTAGAAGGGGAAACTCCCCGACCCCTCAGATAATTAGATTTATCAACATTAATTATATTTTACCATAAACGGCAAAAAAAACCAACAGGGGCGAACCATGGTTCGCCCCTGTTTACTGATTATGTCAGTTTTAAATTAATAATTAAGCGCTGGCTTGATTATTACCATTCGCCCCAGGCACTTCTATTGTCTGTGATTAAACATGTTTCTGTTACCGCATCAGGACCGGTGTCCGATAATCCCTTTGATCTAATTAAATCATTTAACGCCGCTGTTTTGCTTCTGTTAAATGTCGTGTAGGCCTCGGCGATACATCGATCTCTGTCATTTACATATTGTTCTTGCTCAATATACCTTATAGTTGAGTTATTATATTGATTGTTTTTTGCTGTTATGCCAGCAGTGGTAGGGATATCAGTGAGAGTGCTGTCTTGAATGCGAACGCCTCTTTTGTCTTTACATTCCACGTCTTTTACGCAAGACACCCTTTTATTATAATCATTATTGCAGTTTCTTATTGTATTGTCTCGGGTTTTCTGAAAACTAGAAACTCCAGCCTTATATGTTCGCATCAGGCCATTTATGGCGGTAAGCCAATCTTTTGCGCAAAGATCTGTAAATCTATTACTCATGGCATATTGAATCCCCTCCTTATCCCGATTGTTTAAAATTACGCGGTTAGGGTCGTTTGCGGCAATATCCTTGAATTTACCTTTAAACCAAACTAATATATCTGCCGGATCGGTTAGCTCATATATTTTTTTACCACCAAATAGCGCGGTATTAACCACGGTCTTTGTAATCTTAGGAGCAGTAGTGGGTGGAGTAGTGGGTGGAACAGCGGCATACTCTTTTATTATGCAGTCGTAAACGCCCTGCGCGCCGGATTTGCCGTTGGAATTTAAATTCGCGTAGCGATTTCCCATGGCCTTCTTAAATAAATCTAGAACTTGCCATTGAGTTGTTAGCTCCGGCGGTATAATTTTGAAGGCGTTTGCGCTATTAGAACAGTCTAACGGGTCTGTACTGCCTACAACGCAAACTTTAATATGATATTCTGTCCCCATCACAAAGCGGCCGCTCCGAAGACTGCCAACTTTCCATAAGAAAGCGCAACCGGTACCATCTCTTGGAGTGTTACACAAAACTTGCGTAGCGATAGGTAAACTTACTGAACCGGTAACCATAGAAATATTGAATCTAGGCGCAGCTACTGTACCACTATATGTCCAAGTAATGCGTTTGTCGGTTGTCTGATAATTCAGTTTGCCATCGGCGGGAAGAAGAGGAATGGCGACATCAGTAACCGCCGCCCGGGCGTTATCGGCCAGGAGGAAAACGAAAACCGCCAGCGAAAAAAATAACAGAATTTTTTTCATAATTTTTTCCGTAAAGCCCAAAATTTTAATTGGGCGTTTGCTTAAATGTATTATTGCTTATATTATACCCCCTCCCGACTAAAACAGTCAACAAACTCGCAAACTATTTCGTAAGTTAACAAATTGCTACTAAACAAGCAAATTGTAAAAATAGCCATAAAACCCTTATAAAACAAGTGTTTGCCTGGGTTGGCGCCTCATCTAAACCGGCTACTTTATCTCATAAATCAACAAGTCCTTGTTTTTAAAAACCAGTTTTACCTCTGCCCGAAGGTTATTTAAAGTCCTAATCAGATTACTGGCTTCATCATTCAATACCACCGCGTATTTAGCCAGAAAATCCCTTTTAATCGCCAAGGGCACCAATTTTATCTGTTCGGCCGGTTTTAGATTAAGGCATGGCGTGGGCTGATCGCAATACAAGCCGTCATAACTGATGTTGCGCCAAAGCCAATATGTCCTTTGATCATATTCATATAAAAATGTAGGGTCAATACCGGTTATATAATGATTATAGTCATTATAAAAAAACATCATCGGCCACATGCTCCAACTGCTGTAAAAAATAACCGAATCTTTTTTAGTATTGGCCTTGAGCCATTCATTGGCCTGACTATAATTTTCGCTAAGTCCAGCCGTCTCTGTCCCGGCTTGAAAAAAATCCAAAAAAACCGTGCTTAAATTATAAAAAATAACCGCGGTCAAGGCGCCGAAAAGAAAAAAACTTAAAATTTTAAGATTTATTTTATTGGCCAGCCAATTTTTAACTTGCTTAAATTCTTCCCTGGCCATAAAATCGCTGAACGTAACTGCCGCAAACAAAAAAGTAATCGGCAGCCAATATTCTACGCCGCGCCACACCAACAGACTAACTATTAACCAAGTATTGGAATATAAAAATAAAAAATTGCCGACAACTGAAGTTTTTCCTAGCTTTTTTAAAGATAAAAATAAAACCGTGGCTAAAATACCAGCCAGTAAAACCAAAAAATTGGACCTGATAAAATCGGCAAAACCGGGCATCTGCAACTCACTGCCAATATTCAAATCAACGCCAAAAAATTTCAAAAATAAAATTTGGCTATGGGTTATGAACATGATGTAGAAATAATTCAGACTTTGCGGATGAATCAAAGCGCCAGCCAAAATGCCGCCGGCCGAGGCGATCAACGGCCTTAAATTGATCCGTTTTTTAGTATAAGCCTCCACGGCTGAATAAACCAAAGTCTGCAGTATTATCAAAGGAGCTAAATGATAGCTTAAAGTGTAAAATAAAGACAAAATAAACAGCCAAAAATTTCGGCCCTTGGCCAAGAATAAAAAGGCCAAAGGCAAAACTATAATTGATAGAAGATGCGGCCTTTCCAATGATAGCCGAAAACTAAAGACCGTGGAAGAAACCAACAAAAAAAATACCCAAATAAAAGGATATTTTACCTTCAGGCTGTTTAAAATTAAATAAAAAACCGCGAAAACTAAGGCTGCTAAAAAGCTGGCGAAAACCTTAATACCTAAGAGTAAGCCGAACCAATGAATAAAAAAAGCCGCGCCCAAATGATAGCCCCACCAGATATCGGTCGGCGCGTAATTAAAAAAGTGAAATTCCAACCAGGGGCGAACTAAGTTAAACTGGCCGCTTTGTTCCATTAAAAAAGCGTGCTTGGCGTGATAATAAGGATCATCGGCGGTGGCCAATCCGTTGATTGACCAATGAGCCATAAAAAATATGGCGAAAAACAAAACCAAGACTAAGAACGGCTTAATTTTATCATTGATAGCCATGAGGTTAAAATAGCCTCTTATAAAAAAGCCAGGCCAGGGTTTTTATGCCATCGGCCCATTTGTTTAACTTTACCTCGCCCAGCCTTTCCCGATAAGGGATCCTGATTTCCGCGAAACGAAACTTATTTTTTAAAACTTCTATTTTTATTTCTTGCGTAAAAGCCATACTATTGCTTTTGAGCTTTATTCTACTTAAAATTTCTTTTTTAAAAACCCACATGCCGGTCATGGAATCTTCTATCTGCCGTAAAAATAAAAACTTCATTATCTTGGTTAAAATAATATTACCTAAATAATTAACCTTTTTCATCGTCTCCGGCCGGCCATCGCCCAAACGGCTGGCGGAAACAAAATCTAAATCTCTCTCCACTAAAATTTCAACCAGCCTTTTTATTTCCCCTGCCGGATAAGTATTATCGCCGTCCATGGCCACAATAATCTCATTAGTAACATTCTTAAAACCTTTCTTGTAGGCGGCGCCATAACCGCTTTTCTTTTCCTCAACCACCCGAGCGCCATAATCTTTGGCGATTTTAACCGTATTATCTGTGCAATTATTATCAACCACGATAATTTCGTCTATATAAGATAAATCATTTTTAAACAGCTCGGTTAAACCATCCTCCTCATTATAGCAGGGGATAACTAAGGAAAGTTTTTTATTGCCAATCATTTCTTAATAAATTAAGAATTATTTATGTTCAAAAACCGCCAGCTGATTAAAGCCCAATTGGAATTTTTTATATTTTTTAATTGCCAGCCCGCTCTTTTCCGCCAAGGCGCGAATTTCTTTTTCGTTCCAATAATGCTTATGCTCGGCCAGGTTCGCTTGATCAATTATTCCCAGCCAGGCCATAAATTCTAAAATCGGCTTGGCCGCCCGAGTCGGGGTGGTTAAAATAATTCTGCCGCCCTTATTTAAAATGCTTTTAAATTCATGAAACACGGCCAATACTTCGGGCGCATGAAGATGTTCAATAACGGCCAAGCAGGCGATAGTATCAAAATGGACGTTTTCCATGTCCGAGTGGTCATAATTTATCGCCAAATATCTGCCCTTAACGTATCTTTTTAATTCCCCTCGGTTGCCGCCAAAATCAAAAACGTCGCCGATTAAAAACGGCCTGGCTTTTTTAAAACGGTAATACTGAAAAAATTTATCCATTAACCTTGAGCTGTCTAACATAAAGCTTTTTATAATTTTATCATTAAATAATTTATTTTACCACTGGCCAATCTTATCTAACCATGAATTCATAAATTAGCTTTTAGCTAATTATAAATATAATTTATCATTGCTTCGTCCCCCGGGTCAAGCCCGGGGCTAAAGGCGCTCCTCGCAATGACAGAAAGTCGTCTTACTTTAAATAAAATTTAAATTTATGGATTCACGTATCTAAATATTGCTCGGCGACAAACATTGATTTTCCCTTTAATTATTGCTATAATTTTTTTATATTTATGACCATTTCCTATTTTTCCCGCAAGATAAAATCTCCCCAGGACTGGCGCCAGGCCAAAAAAAAATATTTTTTAAACCACGGCCGGAAAACTTCAGCCGGTTTTAACCCTAGGGGCAAGATTAAACAATACTCCAGCAAAAAACGCAAACCATTTAATAAAGCCAAATTCGCCAAAGCCTTATTTTATGGTTTTCTTGTTTTTTTACTTCTTTGTTTCGGCGCCTACCTCCAGCTGACCCGCGACCTGCCCGATCCTAACCGCTTGATGGAGCGCCAAATCGCGCAAAGCACTAAAATTTACGACCGCGCCGGCCAAACCGTTCTTTACGAAATCCACGGCGATGAAAAACGCACCCTAATCAGCTTAAAAGATGTTCCGGATAATTTAAAAAACGCCACCATCGCGATTGAAGACAAGGATTTTTATAAACACAAAGGCTTCAGCCTCTGGGCGATTTTCCGCACAATTATAACCGATATTTTATTGGGCAAGCGGGCGGGCGGCTCAACCTTAACCCAGCAATTTATTAAAAATTCCATTTTAACCAACGAAAAAACCTTTACCAGAAAAATCAAAGAAATAATCTTGGCTTACCGGCTGGAAAAAAAATTCTCCAAAGACGAGATCCTGCAGATGTATTTTAACGAGATTCCTTACGGTTCAACCGCTTACGGCGTGGAAGCCGCCAGCCAGCGCTATTTCGGCAAAAGCGCGCGCGAGGTAAACCTGGCCGAAGCCGCGGTCCTGGCCGCTATCCCGCAGGCGCCTAGCCGCTATTCGCCCTACGGCCCGAACAAAGACCTGCTCATCGCCCGGCAAAAATATATTCTGGATTTAATGGCCAAATACGGTTATATCACCAAGGATCAGACCAGTGAAACGAAAAACGCCGCCCCGATTTTTAAAACGCCGTCGGACAATATGATCGCGCCTCACTTTGTTATGTATATCAAAGAAATGCTGTCGGAAAAATACGGCGAAAAAACCATTGAACAGGGCGGCTTAAAAATCTATACTACCCTGGATTTATATAAGCAAAAAATTGCCGAAGAAGTTATCAAAGAGCAAGCCGCCATCAATGAAAAAAAATACCAGGCCGCCAACGCGGCCCTGATTTCGCTTGATCCTAAGACCGGGCAAGTGCTGGCCATGGTGGGATCAAAAGATTACTTTAATAACGACATTGACGGCCAAGTAAACGTTACGCTTCAGCCCCGGCAGCCGGGTTCATCTTTCAAGCCGATCGTCTACGCGGCCTCATTTATCAAGGGCTATACGCCCGAGACCGTGCTCTATGATGTGGTGACCAATTTTTCCACCGATCCGGCCAAACCATACGAACCGCACAATTACGATTCTAAAGAACACGGTCCGGTAACCATGCGGCAGGCGCTAGCCGGTTCTTTGAATATCCCGGCGGTTAAAACCATCTATCTGACCGGCATTGATAATGTCATCAGTTTGGCGCAAAATCTTGGCTATAGCACGCTTAAAGAAAAGGGCCGCTTTGGCCTATCACTGGTTTTGGGCGGCGGCGAAGTGAAGTTATTAGAGCACACCAACGCTTTCAGTGCCTTCGCGCGCGAAGGCGTTAAGCGCCCGCCGGCCTTTATTTTAAAAATAGAAGACCAAGACGGCAAAATCTTAGAGGAATTTAAAGACCAAGCAGAAAAAATTTTAAGCAGCAATGTCGCGCGACTAATTAACAATATTTTATCGGACAACTCGGCCAGAAGTTATGTCTTCGGCGCCAGCAACTTCTTAACCCTGGGCTCGCGGCCGGTGGCGGCTAAAACCGGCACCACCAACGACTACCATGACGCCTGGACCATCGGTTATACGCCGTCCATCGTCACCGGCGTCTGGGTAGGCAATAATAACAATAAAGAAATGAAGCGCGGCGCCGACGGTTCGGTGGTGGCGGCGCCGATTTGGCATAATTACATGGATCGGGTCCTGGGCAATACGCCGATTGAATATTTTAACGCGCCCGAAGCCAGAATCACCGGCAAGCCGGTCCTGGATGGCGCGATCGATCCGGATGCCACGGTCAGAATTGATAAATTTTCCGGCTACTTGGCCAATGAGTTCACGCCACCAAGCGCGATTATAGAAAAACAATTCAGGCAGACGCATGATATTCTTTATTACGTTAATAAAGACGATCCGGCCGGCCCGGCGCCGGCTAACCCGGAAAGCGATCCGCAATTTAAGCTTTGGGAAGCAGCGGTTTCGGCCTGGGCAAAAAAACAGGGCATTATCAACGCCGCGCCACCAACCGAAACCGACAACCTGCACCGGCCGCAATATCAACCCGTAATTTCGATTGATTATCCTTTAAATAATCAAACCATAGACAACCAAATCCTGGAAGTAAGAATCAGCGCTGCCGCCACTAGCGGCGTTGACCGGGCGGAATACTATATTGACGGCTATTTATTCGCTACCGTGGCCGCGGCCCCGTTTCATCTTAATAAATCCGTCAGCTTCTTAAAAAACGGCTTTCACGGCCTAACCGTGCGGGTTTGCGACGCGGTTGACAACTGCGGCGAACAAAAAATAGAATTTAATTTAGCCGGCAACGTCGAACCGGAAAAAGTTGGCATAAAAATCACCCTAACCCAGCCCTTGCCCAACGCCAGTTTTATTAAATATGACTTCCCTATAGCTTTAAAGGCCAATTTAACCAACCCCGAGCAAACCGCCGGCGCGACTTTCTACTATAAAGACCAGACCGGCAACGTCACGCCAATTGGTCAGGTGAAAATTAAGGATAAAAACGCGCTCGGATCATTAACCGCTATTTTGTCCCCAGGATCATATCGGCTGTACGCCGAAGCCCGGGGCTGGCAAGACCAAACCGACAAGAGCGAGGAGGTCGGCATCACCATAAAAGATATGCCGACCGGCACTACCACGCCAATGGCCGCCCAATAAAAAACAATCGATTCACAAATCAACGAATTATCTCATAAATTTCACAAATAAAATTTTCATTTATTTGTAAATTCGTGAAAAGATTTGCCTGCCCGCCGGCAGGCAGGTAGATTTGTAAACTTATTGTTTTATCGGCATGATAATATACAAATAGCTTTCATCCTGTTCCGGACGAATTAGACACGGCGTGTTGCCGTCAATAACCTCAATTTTTACCATCTCGGTTTCAATGTTTCCCAGACCTTCAAGCAAATAGCGGTAATTAACCACAATACTATTTTCATCGCCAGCCACCACAGCCTCCAGGTTGGTTATGTTTTCGCCGGTTTGACTGGAAACCGAAGAAATAACCACCAGATTTTTGCCCAGGGGAAAGTCTAAATTAACGTCATTAATGCCTGTTTTGGAAAATAAAGAAGCCATTTTTACGGCACGGATCAGCTCCTGCCGGTTAATCACGATTTTGGTTTTACTGCTGGTTGGGATTATCTGCTGGTAGTCAGGATATTGGCCTTCAATCAGGCGAGAAACCAGCTCAGTTGATCCGTAAGTGAACAAAATTTGATTATCTGAAATATAGAACCTTATTTTTTGGCTAGTTGCTTCGGCTTCGCCGTCCGGATTAACCGATAAAACCCTCAATAGTTCCTGCAAGGTTTTCGCTGGCACGATAATCTTTTTTTCTTCTTGGCCGTTAGGTTTATCCAGCGCTGTCTCGTGAACGGTGCTGGATTTATTCGGCGTTGCTCCGTGGCTAGCGCTGTATTTGGTTTTGATCTTTTTTTCGGCCAGGCGATAACTGTCGGTGGCGGCCAGAGTTAGAGAGTCGCCGGAAAACACAAACAACACGCCAGATAATTCCAGTCTGGTTTCGCTTAACGGCGTGGCAAAAATTACCTGGGAAATCGCTCGCCCAACCTCTTCGGCCTGGGCGCTGAAATAATTTTTTTTATCAACCCCTGGAATTAAAGGAAATTCTTCAGCCGACTGCCCCCTGATTTTAGACTGATAGTTTTCACAATCAACCAGCAAGTCGTCGCCTTTCTGCTCCAGGCCAATTTTTTTATTTGGCAATAGGCCGATGCAATCAGAAATTATTTTAGCATTAACCGTAAATGAGCCCTCGGTCTCAATTTTTCCCCTAACCGCGCTAATTATGCCTACCTCCAGATTGGTGGCCACCAGCCGAATGTTCCCAGCCCCCGCTTTTATTAAAATATTGTTCAGAATCGGCAGATTTATATTTTTGCCAGCCACGTGGCCCACCAACAATAACCCCTGTTTTAGGTTTTCCTGCAAACTAAAAATTTTTATTTCTCCAGACTTTTCGTTACTCATATTTTAGGGGCCACCCGTTTTAAATGACGGCTTATGGGGGTAATTAATTAATAATATATTAATAAATAATAACAATAAGCGAGTTGAAAAGTTTTGTTTTGGTTGAATTTTTATTGGAATTACAGTAAACTTTTATTTTAGCGGCGTGTTTATGGTGTTGATAAGTCAAACGAGTTTGGTGGGTTGGTGTGTATAAAAATATGGCGAGTGTGGCGAGACCGCGGTCCATTAACAAGCCAAACACAACTCGCCACCAGGTTGTCAACCGTTGTAAATTAATTGTTTGATTGAATTAATGTTTTGCTTGGTCCGTTCGTCCTCCTGGCATTCCTTGGCGATTTTATTATAAGCGTGCATGGCGGTAGTGTGATCGCGTCCGCCCAGCTCTTGGCCGATTGATGGATAGGATGAGTTGATTTCTTTACGCATTAAAAACATGGCAATTTGCCTGGGCACTACTAATTCTTTTTTGCGGCTTTGGCCGATAATATCTTTGATGTTGATTTCAAAGAATTTAGAAACCGCTTCAATAATGGTTTTTGCCGTGGTTGATTTGGACTGAAAATTTGAAATAATGCCGGCTAAAACATTTTTAGTTGATTCAATCGAGGGCAAAGAATTATTAAATTCATAATAGGCGATTAGGCGATTTAGCGCGCCCTCCAATTCGCGGATATTGCTGGTAATATTATTCGCGATGTAAGCCAAAATTTCTTTATCCAGTTTATAATTCTTTTCACGGCACTTGGTTTCTAAAATAGCAATTCTGGTCTCAACGTCCGGTGCGCTGATATCAGCAATCATGCCCCACTCAAAACGCGATAACAGTCTTTTTTCCAGAGCCGGGATAGCTTTAGGCGGCCGGTCGGAAGAAATAACGATTTGCCTGTTGGTTTGGTGCAGCTCGTTAAAAGTATGAAAAAATTCTTCTTGCGTGCCATCTTTGCCGCCCATAAAATGTATGTCATCAATTAACAGCAGATCCACGTTACGGTAATGGTCTTTGAAATCCTTGGCCTGGCCGTTTCTAACCGACTGAACATAGTCGTTGGTAAATTTTTCACAAGAAACATATAGTATTTTTTCCGTTTTTTTGGATAGTTCGTGGCCGATCGCCTGGAGCAGGTGGGTTTTTCCCAGACCAACGCCGCCGTAAATAAAAAGCGGGTTATAAGCATGGCCGGGATTGGCCGCTACCGCCTGGCAGGCCGCGTGCGCCAGCTCGTTGTTTTTGCCCACGATAAAAGTTTCAAAAACATAACGATTGTTCAAGCCAAAACGGTTAATGATTTTTGGTTTATTTTCGGCGATATTTTCCGTTTTGGCCCGCTTAATCAAGTCGTTTAGCGGCGATTCTTTTTTAGTTTCAACCTTGTATAAAATTTCTTTAATTTCCAGCGCGCAGAGATTTTTAAAAGCGCCGGCGATTTCTTTATGGTATTTTTTTTCCAGCCAGGCCTTAGTAAAGGTATTGGGCACGCAAATAATCGCCCGGCCATTTTCCAGGGAAGAGATAAAAGTATTTTTAAACCAAGTCGTAAAATTGGCTCTGGACAAACTTAATTCAATTTCGCCCAAAATAGCTTGCCAAAGTTGTTCGTTATTCATAATCCCGACGATTATGGTTAAGGGAGAAGCGTTTAATTGTATAATATTATATTTTGTCTTAAAGTCAAATCAGCCATTTCGGCATAATAAAAATTATAGCAGTAAAAAAATAAATATAAAATAGAAAAAAGGTTTACAAGATGTGAATAAGGGGTGGAAAACAAAAAAATTAAAAAATATTAAATATATTAGCGCTCCGATTGACTGGGCGCAGTTTAAGTGTTATGTTTATATAGTTATAAAGTTTATAAGATAAAAAGTTTTAGTTAGACGTTTTATTTTATTAATTTTATAATTTTTAGCCTTGTAACCAATGTATGCCAAAACGAACTTATCAACCGAACAAAAAAAGAGCTAAGCGAAAGCATGGTTTTAGAAGGCGGATGCTGACTAAAAACGGCCGCACGGTTTTAAAAAGAAGAAGGGCCAAGGGCAGAAAAAGATTGTCCAAATAATATGTTTGCCAAACAGCGCAGCTTAGTTAAACAAAAAGATTTTGAAAAAATTTTTAAGCAGGGTAGAGCCTACTACACCAAATTGCTGGGCGTTAAAATTTTAACCAACCAGTCTAATTTTAACCGTTTTGGTATAATAGTAGGCGCCAAGGTTAGCAAAAAAGCCACGGAAAGAAATAGATTAAAAAGGCAGCTAAGGCAAGCGGTCTGGGAGCTGGACAAAAAATTAAAACCGGGTTTTGATTTGGCGATTATGGCTTTGCCCGGTTTTTTAAATCAGACATACGCAAACGTTAAAAGCGAATTAGAGAAAATTTTTAAGGGGCTGAAAATTTTTAAATAAAAGCTAAACAGCAACATCAAAGGTTACCGCCACCGTTTGTTAAGCCCGGCTTATTTAATGGCCGTCAGTTTATCAAGTAATTATTATGTTAAAGTTCTATCCGCGCCTGATCGCGGTAAAAATTTTAAGAGTCTATCAAAAAACGCTTTCTTTTGATCATGGCTTTTTAAAATTTTTTTATCCTTTTGGCTTTTGCCGCTTTCAACCCACCTGCTCGGAATATGCCATTCAAGCCATAGAAAAGTATGGTTTTTTAAAAGGCGGGGGCAAAGCCGTTTGGCGCGTCCTGCGCTGTAATCCGTTTAATGCCGGGGGGGCTGATCCGGTAAAATAGTAGTTTAAAAATTTATAACGATAATATTATAGTTAGAGGCGGACGGAAATATTGATTTTAAACGCATACAAAATCGTAGCAATTTTTTCTTAAAATTATTATATTTTAAGCTAAGATAAAAATAATTTTAAGAAAAAATGCACAGATTTTGTCTAAGTGAAAAATCAATATTTCCGTCCGCCTACTCTTAGCACAATTATCTATGTCTTCAATTTTTCACGCAGTTTTTTACGAACCAATTTTAAATTTGCTGGTTTTTTTATACAACATTATTCCCGGGCACGATATCGGTCTGGCCATTATAGCCATGACGATAATTATTAAGGCCATATTATTGCCCCTATCAAAGCAATCAATTAAATCGCAGAAATCTTTGCAAAACCTGCAACCTAAAATTGATGAACTTAAGAAAAAATATTCCCACAGCAAGGAAGAATTGGGCCGGGCTATGATGCAACTATATAAACAGGAAAAAGTGAATCCCTTTTCTTCCTGCCTGCCGCTGCTCGTCCAGCTCCCCTTTCTCTGGGCGGTTTTTATCGTCTTCAGAGACGGCCTAAGCAACCAGGCGCTGAATAATGTTTATTCTTTTATCAGCCAGCCGGGAGCGATTAATCCAGTCTCTTTGGGATTGGTTGATCTGTCAAAGCCCAATATAATTTTAGCGGTTCTGGCCGGCGTGGCGCAGTTTTGGCAGGCCAAGATGATGATTACCAGGCGGCCGGAAGTGCGCGGCAACGGCGCCAAGGACGAGGATATGATGGCAATAATGAATAAGCAGATGCTTTATTTTATGCCAATTTTGACCACCGTGATTGGCATGACTTTTCCCGGCGGTCTGGCCCTGTATTGGCTGGTGACCACGGTTTTGACCGCCTTGCAGCAGTTATATTTATTTAAGCAGAAATAAACCCGAAAAGAACGAACCCATAACGAAATTAACGAAAAGAATAAGACGCTCCATTTTCTGGAACGTCTTTTTTAAATTCGTGTTATTCGTCTTATGTTCGTTCTTTTCGGGTTTATTTTAGAAGTTTCTATTTTTTCCGACAATGACGTTCAGGCATTGTTTAACCACCGTGATTTCCGCGGGCGTAGTCAGGGAGGCCGATCCATCTAAAATTAATTTGGCCTTAGGATTGCTAACCGTTACTTTTTGAATTTTAAAGATCGATTGGCTGTCTTTTTTAGAAAAAACGTTTTTATTGATTTGGGCCTGAATTACCAGCTCTAAAATTCCATCATCAGGCGCGGCCTTAACTTGCGCCGGCAGGGCAATCTCCGGGCTGGCCAGATTAAAAATGTGGATTAAGCCCTTGCCCGTGGCTTCAATGCTGTAATCATTGCTTATATTGATCATGGTGCCTTGATTTTCTATGGTGGCGTTGCCCAGAAAATGGGTTTGTTTGGCCGAACCCAAGTCTAATCTGGCTAACAATCTGGCCGACAAGACATCGCAAGCTTCGTCAACCGATTTAATGCCCAGGCTTTTGGCGATATCGTTATTTTTTTCCCCGATAGGGATGATGCCCAGGGGGGCCGGGCTGCCGGCCAGAGCGTTAATTATCTGGTGGATGGTTTTATTGTTGCCAACCGCGATAATGGTTTTGGCGCCGGCCTTAAGTTCGTGCCTGACCGTGTCATTAACATTTCTGGTTAAGCTTAGCCGGGAAATTTTTCCATTTAATCCCAGATCGGTAATTCTGGTTTCCAGGCGAGCTAACAGACGGTCATATTTTTTATGATTCAAAAAAGAATCGTAAATAAAAATGTTCATTTAAGTTATATTGAGATGGTTACAAAACTATTGATTTATTTATCCTTGTTTACTTTTTTAATATCCTCAACCCCGGCTGGCATAACGCATTTACCATTTAAAACCGCTCCACGCTCAACTGAAAGGCTGGCGGCTTCAATATCTCCAAAAATTTTGGCTGTGGCGGTGATTTCTAAAAACCCCTTGGTTTTAATATTTCCCTTAATTTCTCCCCCGACCTTAGCTTCTCTGGCTTCTAGGTTGGCGGTTATTTTGGCCTTTCCTCCCACTTCTAGATTGCCGGCAGTTTTAAGGTTGCCATCAACTATACCCTCGACTATGATATTTCCTTGAGCGTTAAAGTCGCCCTTTACTTTAACCGATGGCCCAATGATGGTTTCAAATTTGTTTGATGTTCCTCCTTGGCTTGGTTTGTTGAACATAGATGTATGGTTAAGTTAAATAAAATTAAAAAATGCCGGCAATTTAGCTATTTTAATCTTAGGCGAGTCTTTATGGTTTGTCAAAATAAAATAATTGGATTATAATGGAAATTAATGCACCGATAGTTGGTGTTTTTTAGTAGTAAAAAATTATTATCTTAGCTATAATGAATTTAGCTCTATAACAATTAATCAAAAGGCGCGGTCAAGCAGTTTAAAATTTAAGAGAAAGTCGTTTTCCTGGAAGATCAATAATTACGCTTCCAGATAATAAGAGGACTTACTCGCTTGAAAAAACTTCGGAGTTTATCGTGTAAGTTCAAAAAATGGGATAAAATAGTAGTCATTAATATACTTTAGTCCACATTATTGTGGACTAAAGTATATATTTAGCTTAAATTCAGTATTATGTTAAAGTCCACGATAATGTAGACTAAAGTCATGTTCAAAATTAAGCCCTCGTAGTTCAGTGGATAGAACAAGGGACTCCTAAGCCCTAGACAGAAGTTCGATTCTTCTCGAGGGCACAAATATTTGCTTGAGAAGGAAGTAAAGTCCACGATAATGTAGACATAAGTATGTGTTAATAGTAATATTTTAGCTAATTTTAGTTTAAATATTTAAATTTTAGCTAACATTAAATAAATTTCTCCCGACTTACGTCCATGGCATTAGTCTGTTACACTAGGAGTACAAATTTTTGGAAAAATTTGTATTGTCTACATTTAGGGGCTAATGCCCATAGATTCACGCAAGATCATTAAATGATAATTAGGGCCTATAGTAAAGCGGTATTACGCGTCCATGGCATGGACGAAGTTGGGGTTCGACTCCCCATAGGTCCACCAAAGTTTTCTTGGCCAGCAGTACTATGGAATTCAATAAAATTAGGACTTACGCGTTTGAAAAAACCTCCGGAGTTAACTGCGTAAGTTCTAAAAATTATAAAAAGAGCCAGGGAAATATAAGTGGCCGACAAGTCATTTGATTACATGACTTACGAATTCTTAATTTTTTAGCTGATATTATAAAAAAATTGTTCTTTTTTTCTAAAAAACTATAAAATAATGCCAACCCGCTAATTTATGCGAATGCCGCGAATATTATTTGCGACATTCGCATACTAATTCGCGGTATTCGCATTATATAAAGTTTATAAAAGTAAACAGTATTTTTTAAATAATTTTAACCTAAATATAGGAGTGCGTAGGTACTATTAATAATTTAAATCGTTTCGTATAGAACAGAAAAATATGATATTTAACAAAGACAATTTTAAGCAAGAAGTTGAAGAAAACGCCGGTGTAGTGTTGGTTGATTTTTTTGCCGCCTGGTGCGGGCCATGCCAAATGATGGCTCCGATTATTGATGAAATGATAAAAGAAAATAAAGATCAGAATATTAAAATTGGTAAAGTGAACATAGATGATGATCAAAGCATCGCGGTTAAATATAATGTTATGAGCATACCGACCTTTTTAATTTTTAAAAAAGGCAAGGTGAATGATCGTATATCGGGATATTGCTCTAAAGACGACTTAATACAACTGATTGATAAAAACAAATGACTTAAGTCTACAATATTGTAGACTTAAGTTTTTTATCAATTGAGTGGATAAGTCCACATTATTGTGGACTTTACTTTTAACATTATCTAATATTAGCAAAAACTTATTAAGTGTAAAAATTGGGGATAAATACAGCATATTTTTCTTTTTAAATTTAAATTTTAAATTAATGAATAACATATGTTTGATGTAATAATAATTGGCGCCGGACCAACTGGTTTGACCGCGGCTATTTATGCCACTAGGCGCATGATGAAAACTTTGGTTATCTCTAAAGATATTGGCGGTCAAATTATTTGGACTTCAGAGATTGAAAATTATCCGGGAATCAAATTGATTAAAGGAACAAACTTAGTCACTGATATATACGAACAAGCAAAAAGTTTGGGCGCGAAAATACGGATAGCAGAAGTAAGTCAAATAATCAGGCAGGATGATGGTAATTTTGTAATTCAGGCGAATCAGGAAAAATATGAGAGCAAGACCGTAATTATAGCCATGGGTTTAATGCCCAAAGTTTTGAGTTTGCCTAATGAAAGAGAATTTGTGGGCAGGGGCATCAGTTATTGCGCCAATTGCGACGCGCCTCTTTTTAAAGGAAAAACAGTGGCTGTGATCGGCGGCGGCAACGCGGCCCTGGACGCCGCCGAGGTGTTGTCTAAAATCGCCCGCAATGTTTATTTGGTTTACCACAAATCCAAATTTAAAGGTTTTGAGATTTTGATTGATGAGGTTAAAAATAAAGAGAACGTAAAGGTAATATTGGAGAGTGATATTATCGAAATATCGGGTAAGCAGAAACTGGAAAAAATAAAGGTGGTCAATCACACTGATCAGACAATGCGGTGGCTGGAGGTTGACGGCTTGTTTGTTGAGATCGGCCATCAGCCAAAAACCGACTTAGTGGCGGACCTGGTTGAAAGAGACGGCAAAGGGCAGATTATTGTGGACTTATGTTGTAGGACCAGCCTGGAAGGCATGTTCGCGGCTGGCGACGTGACGCAGATTGAATTTAAGCAAATCGTAATTGGCTGCGGTCAGGGCGCGGTAGCGGCTTTGTCGGCCTATAAATATTTGCAAGGGAAAAAATAAGATTACCTATGTTTGATTTAGCTAAGGAGAAAGAAATTTTCAGACAAGGATATGGGGTAATTGGCGCCTTGGATGAAGCTGGACGAGGGCCTTTGGCCGGTCCGGTAGTAGTTGCCTGTGTTATAATTAAGGCTAACTTTAGCATAAATAATCAATTAAAAGAAGTTAATGATTCAAAAAAATTAACCGCCGCAAAACGAGAGTTGCTATTTGATATAATTAAAAGACATTTTATTGAAATTGGCGTTGGCGTCTCGGACCACCGGACTATTGATAGAATAAATATTTTACAGGCCACTTTTTTGGCCATGAAAAAAGCTGTCGGTTCCATAAAAAATAAGCCGAGTTTTTTGTTGATCGATGGGCCGATTAAATTGCCTAATTGTTCAACGCCTCAACAGGCGTTCGTTAAGGGCGATGAGAAAATTTTTACGATTGCCGCGGCCTCAATCATGGCTAAAGTGGCCAGGGATAGAATTATGTTAGAAATGGATAAACTATATCCGAATTACGGCTTTTCCAGGCACAAAGGTTACGGCACCAAGGATCATTTGGAAAAATTAAAACAATACGGGCCGTGCCCTATCCATCGGTTGAGCTTTAGGCGGGTTTCATCATAAGCCAAAAAGCAAAATTATCGTCCAATAATTTATTTTTTGAAACTGCCTTGTTAAAAAATAGAAAATATTTTATAATTAGATTGTAACCATAATATTTTTATATGTCAGGACCCATAGGAGGTAACTCACTGATAGACGCCAATTTAATTTTAAACAAGGCTCAAGTCGGGGATAAAGTGAAAGTGGCTGATTTGGGCTGCGGCTCGTCAGGCCACTTTGTTTTTCCGGCCGTAAAATTAGTCGGAAAAAAAGGAGTGGTGTACGCGGTGGATATTTTAAGAACAGCCCTAGAGACCATAAGTAAGCGCGCCCGTGTTGAAAATTTGGCTAATATTAAAACAATTTGGACTAATTTAGAAATTTTTGGCGCCACTAAAATCGAGACCGGGAGTTTGGATGTGGCCTTGTTGATTAATACCTTGCACCAATCTCACAAGCGGATGGAAATTTTAAGAGAATCAGCCAGGCTATTAAAAAAGAACGGCCGGCTGGTAATCGTGGAATGGAAAAATATCGCCGCGCCTTTCGGCCCGCCTTCTGAGGAAAAGGTTAATAAAGAGTTGGTTGATAATTGGGTTAAAAAATTGGGTTTGCGCCCGGAGGAAGAGTTTGCGGCCGGGCAGTATCATTACGGATTAATCTATGTGAAGTTGTAAGCATCTTAAATTTTGTTAGTATCTTTTTTCGTTCCATCTTCTTTGCATTAGTGTTTCTTATATGGGCAATTTTTTAACTCTAAATTTTTGGTTTAATTTAAGGCCGGGCGCCTTTATCGGTTTTTCCTTAAAAATTATTTTGGGTTTTATTTTTTTGTTCATGATTTTGGCGATTATCGCTGGCATCGGTAAAAAAAGATGGGCCAAAAGTCTGTACGCGGCTGTTTGGCGGGTTTTATACTACTTTTTTTTAACCAATGCCATAATTGGCTTAATTTTGTTGTTTTTTAATTATGAAATGGTGCCTTTTTTATCGGCGCGTTTTTGGTTTTTGTTTTGGGGCGCGGGCATGATAGTTTGGCTGTTTTTTATTTATAAAATAATCATAAAAATACCGCATAAAAAAGAGCAGCTGGAAAAAGAGAAAGAGTTTAAAAAGTATATTCCATAAACAAATAATTTGGTAACCACCTAAACGCCGTTATGAAATTTGGTTTAATACTTAAAAATGGTTGGTAATTTTTTGGCCAAATCAAAAATTTATCTTACGGACAGCTTATTTGTTGCTATTTAGGCGCGTAAATACTAAATTAGTATATTGATACACACACTAATTCAAATCGATTTAAATTTGTTGTTAATCTACGCCTAATCTTACAACGAAAACAAAGTTTTCACCAACCAATTTTAAGTATTAAACCTGAAATTTTAATATAATGGGTTTTAAAGATCCATTTATTTTTTATGAGCCATAATCAAGCTATTGGCGAATTTGGTGAAAAGTTAGCCAAAAATTATTTAATCAAGCAAGGCTATAAAATTGTTGATTTAAACATTAAGTTAAGCCATCAGGAGCTTGATATTGTGGCACGGAAGAATGGCCTAACTGTTTTTATAGAAGTAAAGACCAGGATCAGCCAGATTTATGGACCGGCCGAAGAGGCTTTCGCCCTTGCCAAGTCAAATCGGTTTAAGCGAGGCATAGAGATGTTTATTAAAAATAATAAAATATCCGCGGATGATATCAGGGCTGATTTGATCGCGGTGGATATTAATAGGCTAAAAAAGACGGCCAAGATTAAGCATTTTAAAGACATTCTTTAAATATAAATATAAATTTTATGCTCTGTTTATCCACAAACTTATTAACAAAATAATCAGATTTTAAAACATCTTATCAACCCGCCATACACTTGACTCTATTTAAAATAGGCGGCTAAACTAAAATCACTGCGATTGATTGCAGTGATTTTAAAATTTTCTACTAAAGAAAAATTAATTCTCCAGGAGGCGGGAAAGCCACAACATGATCAGAGCATTTAAAAGCTTGTTAAGTATCGGTTTGGTTTTATTATTGCTGGTAATTTTTTCGGCCGAAGCGCGGGCGGAAGTAGAGGCGCCAAAAATTATTAAATTGACGGCGCCGGAGTTTTTTTCGCTGGCCGGCGCCGCTCCGGCCAATAGCGACGTTTTAATTTATTTAGACGGTAGTTTTATCGGTCGGGCGGAAGCAAAAATTTTGGCCGAAACCGCGCCGGTCCCGGAATGCCGCGCCTCGGCCGCCGGCTGCCAGCCCAGTTGGCAATGGCAGTATAGTTCTACGCAAAAGCTAACCCATGGCAATCACCAGGTTATGGCGGTAGCCCAAGACAGAACATCACTTGTTTTGTCCGCGCCCGGCCAGGAAATAAAATTTGCGGTTAATGCCGTGCCGGCGCCGATTTTAATCGCGCCGAACGAGCTGACCGCCACGGCGGATCTAAGGCCGTTAATTATTGGGCTGACCAAGAGCCAGACTTTGGTTAAAATTTTTATTGACGACGCTTATAATGGAACCACCGGCCCTTTAAAAGATGATAGCGGCACGGCCAATTTTGTCTACCGGCCGACGTTAAATTTAAGCCGAGGCTGGCATAAAATTTCGGCCCTGGCCGAAGATGGCGCCGGTAAATCCAGCCCAGTTTCAGATACTGCGCATTTTAAGATTGAGCCGCCCCTGCCTGCCCCAACAATTTTTAAACCGGTAGTCAACCGAGCAACATCTTTAAACCGCCCCTTTATAGTCGGTTTGGCGAAAAATGACAGCAAAATAAAAATTTATATAGATAAAAAGTATCAAGGCGAATTAACGGTAAAAAATCACTCCAGCGGCACGGCCAATTTTGCCTATAAGCCAAAGGCGGCCTTGACTAGAGGTGAGCATTTGGTTTATACTGTGGCCATAGATAGGCGCGGCAAAGAGAGCTCTTGGTCGAATACAATTAATTTTTCTACTAAAAATTCCGCCATTGCCGAGTCGGTTAGAGAAGAAAGGAAGGAGGTGGCGGCCGAAATCAAAGAGCCGAAAAAACCGGCTAAAGCCGGGCCTGAACCAATAGTTATTTCTGATGGTTCGGGTACGGTGGTTAAAAAGTCTGAAGGAGCTTCAGCCGATCAAACTGAAAAATCAACTTTGGGAGAATCGGCCACTGGATCGGCCGGGGCAAGTCCTGAAGAAAGGCCGACGGCCGTTCAGCCGGAGTCGGTCGGCAGAGGCAAGACGGTTATAGAAAAAATAAAGAGCTTGATTGGGGCGGACGCAAAAACCACAAAGAGCGATCAGGGCATGATCAATGAAGGCCAGCAGAGACAGGGCAAGTTAAAATTTAGCATAATTTTATTTATTTTATTTCTAGTTGGCGTGGTAGCTTGGCTGTTGTGGGTAAATCGGGAGTTAGTTAAAGAGCGTCGGACGCAGACCGAAGCTGAAGAAAAGTCAGAAGAGCATAAAAAATAGTCAACCGGCGCAATTTACACAAAACAGCGTCCGGAACGGGCCCCTTCACCCCGCCCCAGTTTCTTAAACTGGGGCGGGGTTGCCTTTTTTTATGGCCCAAGCGGCCCTTGACAAAAATTATCGGTATGATATAATTTAGATAATTGTCTAAATATCTAATTATAAACATGACTTTAAATATAACCTTACGCGCCTTATCCGATCCGACCAGACGGAAAATTTTAGAGCTGTTAAAAAAGCAAGACTTGGCGGCCGGTGAGCTGGGCAAGGACTTTGACATAACTTTGCCCTCGCTGTCCCATCATTTAAGCGTCTTAAAACAAGCTAATTTGGTCGTCAGCCAGCGCCAAGGCCAAGAAATTATTTATTCGTTAAACCTAAGCGTGTTTGAGGAAATCGCGGAGAAATTATACAAATTTTTTAAAAAATAGTTATCCGGCTCGCGCCGCCGCTAACCCGCGCTACGTCGAAAGCTCCGGCGAGGTGAGAGCCTTAGCGGCACGCGAGCAGGCGGAGCCCCAATTATCCCCCGCCAAATTTTGGTGGGGGGAGGGTACATGTTAATGAAAAATAAAAAATACTAATTACAAATTCATTGTGAATTTACGGATAAATATAATCCCGACCAGTCAAATTTTCCGGGTAAAGAAAAATAAATGATTCGTAAATTTGTACAAGATTTGTAATTCGTAGACTATAAAATTTATGGCTAATCCAATCAAGCCAACTTTAAAAACCGAATTTATTCCCTGGCTGTTGATTCTTTTAATGATTGGGGCGGGGATTTATTTTTACAATAATTTACCGGAGCGCGTGGCCGCGCATTGGAATTTTTCCGGCCAGATAGACAGCTATGGCCCTGGTCAAGCCCAGGCTATTATTCTGCCGTTGGCGGCAATCGCCACGTATGTATTATTTTTACTATTGCCTTATTTAGATCCGAAAAAAGAACGCCATGGACAATTCAGCAAAGTTTATTATGTTTTTAAGGCTATGTTTTTGTTTTTAGTGGCTGCGGTTTATTTTGTCGTCGGTTTAAACGGCTTGGGGTATAATTTACCCGTGGGCGTGATTATTCCCGGTTTGATCGGCTTGATTTTTATCATCGCCATATTAATCCTATTAGTGGGGACGACCGGCTATTCTTATATTGTTTATTCGCGAGAAAAGAAAAGTTTAAATAATTAATGAATAGAAAGTCTGTCGGGGGCAGATATACAATGAGATGGTTACAAAACTATTTTTGCTGCAATTTGCTATTTTTCGGCCAGGCTTCGTCAAACTGGCGCGAAATGATTTTCACCGTAATACTATTACGGCTCAAGTCATTTCGCTGGTTTTCCTCGCCTGGCCGAAAAATATCTAAATTTCGCTACGAAATAGTTTTGTAACCATCTCAATTTCATATGCGCTCTAAATGTATATCTGCCCCCGACAGATAAAGATGTTGTTTATAATTAATATGACCATGATAATTGAAAGCCTGGAAAATCCAAAGATAAAAAACATTGTTAAATTGCGCGAATCAAGCCGCCAGCGCCAAGAGCGGGCTTTATTTTTAATTGAGGGTTACAGGGAAATCGGCCTGGCGCTTAGGGCGGGCGTGCAAATTGAAAATTTATTTTATTCGCCCGGCTATATTAAAAGAGGGCCGGCGATTGAAGAAGAAAAAATTATTGAGGTTAGTAAAAAAGTTTTTTCTAAAATCTCTTATCGCGAAAAACCCGACGGTTTTTTGGCCGTGGCCAAAATTAAGGATAAAAAATTGGCCGATCTTAAGCTTAGCGCTAATCCTCTGCTGGTGGTTTTGGAAGCGGTGGAAAAACCTGGTAATTTAGGCGCGATTTTACGCACGGCTGACGCGGCCGGTGCGGACGCGGTAATTATAAACGATGCTAAGACCGATATTTATAGTCCTAACGTCATCAGAGCCAGCCAGGGTACGGTTTTTACAATAGCCGCAATTTTAAGCTCGGCGGCAGAAACGATTGAATTTTGTAAAAACAATAAAATCAGAATTTTCGCGGCCACGCCCGAGGCTAAAAAAGAATATACTCATGTGGATTATAAAGAGGCCCGTGCCATTGTCATGGGCGCTGAAGACAAGGGCTTAAGCCAGGCTTGGCTGGAGGCGGCGGATGAAAAAATAAAAATTAAGATGAGGGGCAAAATTGATTCTTTGAATGTATCGGTCAGCGCGGCCGTGATTTTATTTGAAGCCTTGAGACAAAGAAATTAAAAAAATTAAGAAATTTGCTCGCTGACGCCTGCCTACCGGACAGGCAGGCCGGTGGGCAGGCTCGCGAAATTAAGAAACTGGGAGATTGGTAAAGCGCGGAAATTGACTTGTCGGCGCTTTTTTGTTAGGATAATTTCAGTTTCTCCAAGAGTTTTTTGATATATTTTTTTCTCTTCGTAATTCGTCATTCGAAATTCGTAATTCTCTTGGGGTGATAGCTCAACTGGTTAGAGCGCTGCCCTGTCACGGCAGAGGTTGCGGGTTCGAGTCCCGT
>Ga0156310_120_pt1 | contig 24850 bp, 22 predicted proteins | sample RifCSPlowO2_12_FD_107958 | JGI IMG/M metagenome (GOLD analysis project Ga0156310, IMG submission 107958) | Candidatus Falkowbacteria bacterium RIFCSPLOWO2_12_FULL_45_13 | reverse complement strand
AAAAATACGAAGAGCAAACGGACATCTATCATGTTGACGGTCATATTTTTTTATACGGAGCCGGTTTATATAAAAAACAGGGCGGTAAATTGACCATAGCTCATTTCGACAATCTTTTTCCCGAGATATTCAGTTCAGGATCGGGATGGTTTTATAGAATGAAGCTATTTTTAAGAAAATGTTTCATTAAAACATTTTTATTAAAAACCATGAACTCCTTGGATCTTTTAACTTTTGGCTCACCAATCTTAAGAGATAAGTATCGCGACTTCGGTTTGGATACCAAGTGTTCGTTAATCTTGCCTTCTTTTACCGATTTTTCTCCCCTGGACAGGGCTGGCCGTTTCTCTTGCAAGAGTCAGGGCGGCTTTCATATCCTATATGTTGGCCGCTTGGTTAAAGAAAAAGGCGTAAATTTAATCTTGGAAGCGGCCAAGCTGCTCAATCGCGATGATTACGTCTTGGATATAGTTGGGGATGGACCGGACAAGCAAAATTTAGTCAGCCAGGCCGGGGCTTTGGGAATCGGGGATCGGGTAAACTGGTATTCATGGATTGATCGCAAAGATATCAGCGCCGTCTATAAACATGCGCAAGTATTCATTTCACCCTCAATCATTCCCGAGTGTTTTGGCATGACCACGGCCGAGGCCATGTATTGCGGCTTGCCCGTGATCGTTTCGTCCGGCACGGGTCCGGCCTGGATCGCGGAAAATGGCGCCGGCCTGATTTTTAAAAACGGTCAGGCCGCAGACTTGGCGGAAAAGATCAGGGCTGTTTTAGACGATAAAAAATTGAGAGAAAAATTAGCTCGGTCCGGGCTTACTCGGGTAGAAAATCTTAAATACAAAAAATTCGCTTTAGAGTTATACGAAAAAATGAAAGAATTGTCTCTAAATAACTAACAGGACTTACGCATCTCTAATTTAAAGCTAACATTATACAAATTTCGTTAATCTTTTCTCAAAACTATAAATATAATGCCAATCTGCGAATATATGCGAATGCCACGAATATTAAGGCATTTATTTGCGACATTCGCATTATCTAATTTATAGTTTATAAAAGAAAAGAGCGTTTTTTAAATAATTTAAGCCAAAATTTAAGAGTGCGTGAGTACTGTAACTAATCGGTGATTTTAGCTTTTAAATTCAATTTTTCGGCCATCAAGTCGACCAGGGGTTCAATTTCTTGAGACAAATGTTTTAAGTCGGTCTGGCCCTCCCGATGACCCCAGAGTTTTAACATATCGACGGGTATAGTGTATCGACGCAGAGCGATAATGAAATCGAGCATTTCCTCATCATTAAAATGAAAATTTTCCAGTCGCTCTTTAACCATGGCCGCCAAATCGTTCATTGAAGTGCAGTACTTTACCATCGAGAGGAGATTATAAGAGGTGGCGCCAAAAGTGATAACCGGTTTTTTGAGAAGCAGAGCCTCCCAGCCCGAGGTGCCGCTGATGGTGGCGACCAGTTTGGCTTTTTTTATTAATTCGAAGCCGGAAACGTTGGGGCGGATGAGTTTGACGTTGGGCATCTTTTTAATCTCGCGGTAAAATTTTCTGGTCCGGTCGCCGGCCATGTGCGGATGCTCTTTGACGCAGAGCTTGTAGTTTATGGGCAGAGCTCGGGCCAGCTGCTTGACGACATGAACTTGGTCGGTAGCGAAAGGCGCGCAAAAAAGCAAGCTCAATTCCGGCTCGAAACTTAAGGGAAAATAAACAAAGTCTTCGTTATCTTCAATCTTGTCATATAAATCATTGTAGCCAATCAAGACACGGACTTTTCTTTTTAGGCGGTCAAGAATATAAAACCAAGGGTTTAGTTGCAGGTAGTCATTTTTTTGTTTATTGGCTAGATATCCGGCCAGCGCTTTGATAAAGCTACGGCCAGACCAATATAATTTGGCTGGCAGCGAAAGTTTTGCGCGCCTTTGCTTTTTAGTCGTATCTGGGCCGGAAGCGGTAGTCTGGTCATAAGCGTCAGGCTTTTCACCGAATGATTGCAGCCATGATTTCGCCCGTTCAATTTCTTCCGGCGCGGGTATAATTTCCCGGCTTCTTATTTTTAAAAATTGCCGTCGCAGGAGGGAAAATTCACGCAAATCATCCGTAACAGTATATTGATTTTTAAAACGCGAGAATTCTCCGGAAAATATCGGGATGCTCTTTTTTTTGGCTATTTCATATAAAAGCAGAGGCGCTAAACTGCCGACAGCCGCGAAAAAAATAAAGTCCGGTTTTTCCTTTTCCAGAAAGGTGATTATTTTTTTTGCCGTAATTTGCAATATTTTCAGTAAATTTTCCTGGCTGAACAGCGGCTGGTCATAAGGGTAGAGCCGAAGAAATTGCCCGTGCATTAAAATTCTATCAACCGTCAGGTAAGGCCAGAGATTGGGAATGCCATATTCCTTTTCCAGCCACCCGAGGTAGTTTAAATCTACGATCTCGTCTTTATACAGCGGATGGATATCTTCATCCAGAAGCAGGTCGGTATATTTTACGTCGGTCTGGCTAAGCAGAAATTCATAATTTTTTCTAACGCCCACTAAAGCGCAGTGCTCCATCACCCGGTATTTTTTTTGAAAGACATAGGCCATGGCGTGCCCCACGGGCGCGAAACTACGTTGCAAAAGAAAACAGCCCTTGAGCTGACTTTGTTTCGGCTGGTTTACCTGACGAGCACCTTCGTAATTTTCATAGTTTGTCGCCGACATAAATTAAAATGGTTATCTATAAGTCTTCTTTCCGAGAAAGTGTTAATAAGTATATAATAAGCGGTAATACGGCTGGTGTCAAGCCTAGTTTGAACCATTTGACACTTTTTGACACCTCGGTTATAATGGGAGTATAAAGCAGAAATTTATGGCCAAGGAAATAAAATATCACGAAGTTTATACCACTTCGGAAACGCAAAAATTATTAAAAATCAGCTCCAGCACGATTAAGCGCATGCTTAAAAAAAAGTTGATTAGAGCCAATAAAATAGGCGGCCAATACCGCATCTTGGGCAAGGAGATTTTGCGTTTGCTTTCACCGGAAGTTGAAAAGCGGGCGATCCAATCTTATTTAAGGCTGAAACAGAATGTGGTGGATAAGATAAATAAATGGTAAGATTATGGAGCTTTTTATGAATTTAATGAATAGCAGGCTGAAAAATTTTTTAAGAGTTTTTTATAAAGCCTACTGGGGTTATAAAAAACAAATTGTGGCCTTGACCGCCCTGGGCTTTTTGAGCACCGTGTTTGAAGGCATCGGCATTAACGCCGCCATCCCCATGTTTTCTTTCATTTCCGGCACCGGCAATGCCGCCAGTGACACTATCACTAAAGTAATTGAAAAATTTTTTAAACTGCTGCATTTGAATTTTAATTTAAAATATTTATTTATTTTTATTTGTTTTTTGCTCATTTCCAGAGCCTTGTTGCTGCTTTTGTCGAATTATATTAAAATTAAAATTACTTCGGTCTATGAAGAAAAAACCAGGGGGGAATTATTCCGGCTGACCGCCGAAGCCAATTGGCAGTATCTTTTAAAACAGAAACTCGGCCATCTGGGAACCGTCTTGGTGACTAACGTCCAGAATGCCAGCAACCTGCTTTCATACATCTCCAACAGCCTGATGATTATCGCCAGTTTGGTTATTTTTCTTTTGGTCGCCCTGGACATTTCCTGGCCGATTACCCTGATTACCCTGACTTTGGGCGGGCTGATTTTTTTGGTTTTCAAGCCTTTCTTGCATAAAATCAGGGCCTTGTCTCGGAGAAGAGAAGAAATCAACCGCCAAACGTCTCATCACATCAACGAAAATATTTTAGGCATGAAAACCATCAAGGTTATGTCCGCCAGCAGCCAGATCGTGGAAAAAGCCAAGGAATATTTTAAAGTCTTAAGAGAATTGATCATTAAAACCTCTTTCTTCAGCATTGTGGCCGACGTTTTGATTCAGCCGATCGGCTTATTGTTTATTTTTATTATTTTCGCAATTTCTTATAAAACCGGCCTGTTTAATTTCGTCGCTTTGGCCGCGATTATTTATTTGATCCAAAGGATATTCAGCTATACGCAGCAATTGCAATCGAATGCCTATGCCATGGTTACTTCAGCTGTCTACGTCAAAAAAATGCTCGATTACCGCGATGAAACGATTAAAAACAAAGAAATTAACCAGGGCCGCGAAGGCTTTAAATTCCAGGCCAGCCTGGAATTTAAAAACGTGGCTTTTAGTTATGATAATGGGAAACCGGTTTTGACCAAAACTAATTTTATCATAAAAAAGGGGGAGATGGCGGGCTTAATCGGGCCGTCAGGGGCAGGCAAGACTACGATTGTTGACATGATCCTGCGGCTGTTTAACGCCACTAAGGGCGAGATTCTGATAGACGGTAAAAATATCAATACCATCGATTTGAACGAATGGAGAAAAAATATCGGCTATGTATCGCAGGATATTTTTTTAAAAAACGATACTATCGCCACCAACATTAAATTTTATAACGATTCGATCGCGGACGAAGACATGGAGAAAGCGGCCAAGATGGCCAATATTTATGACTTCATCCAGGCCTGCCCGAATAAATTTAATACCGTCATCGGCGAAAGGGGGTTGTTGCTTTCCGCGGGCCAACGGCAGAGGATTATTATCGCCAGAATTTTAGCCAGACAGCCGAAAATTTTGATTTTAGACGAGGCCACCAGCGCCCTGGATAATGAATCAGAAGTGCAAATTCAAAAAGTGATTGAAAATTTAAAGAATAAAGTTACGGTTCTGTTGATCGCGCACCGCTTATCCACGGTCATGAGTTGCGACAAATTACTGGTTCTGCAAAACGGCGAAATCAAGGAACAAGGTTCGCCCGAAGAATTATTGGCGAATAAAAAGTCTTATTTTTATAAAGTCAGCAATATCAGGAAATAGTTTTATTAATTCTTTTAGTCGGCTTAAAAGTAAAAATTTATCTGGTATAATGTTTATTTCTCGCTTAAGACTAATCTCTGGCATTCAGTTTTCACAAATCAACAAATCTGTTCACGAATATCACGAATGTATAATAAACGTTTAATTTAATATTTATGGTATTCGTGAGCCAATTCGTTGATTTGTATAATACAATTTCGTCGGCGCGATAAAAATCATCTTTACCCGACAAATCAGATTTATTATGAAATTGCTTGAAGAAACGATATGTTAAATGAAAAAAAATCAACACTCCTAAAACTTAATTTAGGCTGCGGCCGGAATATCAAATCAGGCTGGGTAAATGTTGATAGGGAAGAAAAAGAAAACAAACTTGATATAATTTGCGATCTGGCTAAAGAGTTTCCTTTTAAAGACAACAGCTGCCAGTATATTTATAACGAACATTTTATAGAGCATTTAGACTGGCTTTCGGGCTTGAGGTTTTTAAAAAATTGTCATCGCTGTTTAAAGCCAGGAGGTGTTTTGCGCTTGGTTTTTCCGGATTTTAAAAAAGTTTTTAAGGCCTATCTGGAAAATGACGCTGATTTTTTTAAGTTGGTGGGCGAGCGCCTGAATGGAGCCGATTATGAATATTACCGGAGCGTTTACCGGCAGCCGGCAAAGATTCGCCGGGAAAGAAACGATAACCCGCCGCCGGCTTGGCATTTAAGCCGCCGGCACGAGGATAGGGAACGGCTGGAGCGGAGAGCGCGAAAGTTTAAATATTTAATTGAATATGTTGATTGGTTTACGCATCAATTCGGCGAGCACCAGTGTCTCTACGACGAAGAATCAATGGCCGGGATCTTAAAAGAGATCGGCTTTAAACAAGTCAAAATTTCCAAGTTTAAGCCGCAAATTGATTTTAGCAATCAAGGGGGCAGGCGAGCTTCATGTTATATTGAAGCGGTTAAGTAATTAATGTTCGGTTGATTTTTAAAAGGGGTAAAAATACCAAATCGACAAATACCATGATTATTTTAGGACTTAAGCGGTTAACTCGACGGAGGTTTTTCAAATGCGCAAGTCCTGTATTTATTAACATATGGAATCAGGTAAAAATAGCGTCAAAAGATCCCTAAGCGACAAGATAATCAGCGGCTATAATGAATTTTATTTTTCATTGGTTGAGCCGTTGTTGCTTCGCTTAGCGCGCGCGCGATATGAAAAAATGTACCGAGCGGATGAGACGGAACCGTTTATCAGCGTTTGTATGCCAACGTATAATCGGGCGGAACTGCTGATTAAAAGGTCTGTACCATCAATTTTGGCGCAAACCTATGAAAATTTTGAGTTGGTAATTGTCGGCGATCATTGCACGGACAGAACAGAAGAGTTGGTTTCTAAAATTAAAGACCCGCGGATAAGATTTTATAATTTGCCCAGCCGAGGCTATCGCTATCCGCCGACCGCGGAAAATCATTGGCTCTGCGGCTTTATTGTGGCGGCCAATCAGGCCATAAAAATGGCTAGAGGCAAATGGATCGCCCGGATAGACGATGATGACAGCTGGACGCCAGATCATCTTGAAGCCTTGTTGCGGTTTGCCCAGGCGGGTAATTTTGAATTCGCCTCGTCGCAGTATACCGAGGAGCGCCATGGTCAAAGGAGAATTGTCAATGGTAACGAGATGCAAGGTCCGTATTATAACAAGATAATTAAACCGATCAAGGGAGATAACCCCAAAGTTGGCGGCCACCTTACCTGGTTGTTTCGTTCTTACCTTAAATTCTTTAAATATAATCTGGATTGCCGGCGTAAAAGCTGGAATCGGACGGGGGATACGGATTTTTCTACGCGTCTGTTTAAAGCCGGCGTGCGCCTGGGTTTTATGGAAAAACCGCTGGGCTGGTATTTGCCGCGCCCGGGAGAACAGACGGTTGGATCCGAAGCCTATAAGCATTCAGCGGCCGAAAAGTTAAAGCATTTTGAATTTAAAAATTAGAAATTTATTTATTATGTCCAAAGAAAAAATTTTAGCCTACATTCCCGCCAGAGCCGGCTCAAAAAGAATACCGAATAAAAATATCAAAAATTTTTTAGGCCGGCCTTTAATCGCTTATACCATCAGGCAGGCGCGCGCCTGCGATTTTGTTGACCGGATCATGGTAGACACCGACTCCGCAAAAATCGCCGCTATCAGCAGAAAATACGGCGCCGAAGCGCCCTGGCTGCGCCCGCCGGATTTGGCGGCCGATCAAGCCAATATTAGGGATGCCTTGATATATTTTTTAACTAAGCTCGAAAATCAGGAAAATTACGCGCCTGATTACATTTTAATTTTGCAAACCACCTCGCCGTTAAGAGAATTAAAAGACATTGAAGCGTGCTGGCGCTTGATTAAAAAGGGCGGCGCCAGCACGGTTTTGACGGTCTGTCCAACGCATCCGCGCCTTTATTATTTGGATAATGGGCAAAATATAATTTTAGCCAACGGTCGGGAAAATCAGTCCACCAACATCCAGGCCTGGCGTCCAGCCTATATTCTAAACGGCTGTTTTGCATATATTGTTAAGACGGCGGCATTTTTAAAAGAGAAAAATATTATTACCAAGAAAACCAAGGCGGTGATTTGCGATAAGTGGCGGTCGGTTGATTTGGATGAGCCGGCCGACTGGCTGACGGCCGAGTTGTTGTGTAAAAATAAGAAGCATCTAGCCAAAAAAATCAAGCTAATGACTACCTGAATATATGTTTTGGCCATCCTGGGATAAATTATGAAAAATAATAAGTTAAAATTTTTAATCGTTGGTTTGGGTTCAATGGGCAAAAGGCGGATCCGCAATTTGCGATTTTTAGGCGAACGCCAGCTGGTCGGTTTTGATATATCGCCGGCCAGACGAGAGGAAGCTAAGGCGAAATATGGCATAAAAATTGTCGGTAATTTAAAGGAATTATCCGGGAAAGATTATGACGTCGTAATTATTTCCACGCCGCCGGATAAGCACGGCGATTATATCCGCCTGGCGCTAAAAAATAAAAAACATTTTTTTGTAGAGCATCCGACCAGCGATGATGGCTATAGCGATATTTTTTCCGCCCAAAATCGGCTCGTCGCTGGTGGGAAAAAATCGTCAATTGTCATGGCGCCTTCGCGGACCCTGTGCTATTATCGACCGGTCAAAATGATTAAGAGAATATTAGATCAAGGCAGCCTGGGCAAAGTTTTAGCTTTTCAATACCATCTGGGCCAATATTTGTCTGACTGGCATCCATACGAAGATTATCGTCAGGTGTATTTTTCAAAAAAAGCCAGCGGCGCTTGCCGCGAGATGCTGCCATTTGAGCTGATTTGGCTTAATTGGCTTTTAGGCTCTGAAGTTAGCCAGATTTTTGGACTGACAGGCAAAATTTCCGATCTGGAAATGCCGGCCGACGACATTCTTTTAGCCAATCTAAAATATAAAAATGGAATTTTGGGTAATCTGATGATTGACGTGATTTCGCGCCAGCCGTTCAGGACTTTGCGGCTTTTAGGATCCGATGGAGTCTTGACATGGGAGAAGTTTGATTCGGTAATTAAGCTTTTTAAAGCCAGATCAAAAAAAACAGAAATCATTCCCGTGCCCAAAGGCCATCCGGCGGCCGGTTATCTGAACGAAGAAGAGATGTATCAAGATGAAATTAAAGCTTTTGTAAACGCTGTCAAGGGCGGGCCAGCCTATCCGCACACCTTTGTTGATAATTGGCGGTTATTAAAAGTTTTGTTCGCCCTGGAAAAAAGCGGCCGGACCGGTAAAAAGATTGAGTTGTAATAAAGGATTCAAAATATGGTAAAAAAAATTAAAATAGTCGATAAGTTTGTGGGCGAAAATCAGCCGGTATTTATTATCGCTGAAGCCGGGGTTAACCATAACGGCGATCTGGAGACGGCCTTAAAATTAATTGACGCCGCGGCCGCGGCCGGAGCTGACGCGGTCAAATTTCAGACTTTCAGAGCTGAAGAGGTGGTGGTTAGGGACTGCGCCATGGCCGAGTATCAAAAAAGGAATTTGGGCAAAGATGAGAGCCAGCTTGAGATGCTCAAAAAATTGGAGTTGTCGGATGTATTTTATAAGCCCTTGGTTAAACATTGCCGGGATAAAGGCATAATCTTCTTATCGACCGCTCATGGCGGTTTTAAGGCGGTTGACCGGTTGGAGAGCCTGGGGGTGCCGGCATATAAATTCGGCTCCGGTGATTTAACCAATTTACCGCTGCTGGAGTACGCGGCCAGGCTGGGCCGGCCGATGATCATTAGTACCGGCATGGCCAGCTTGGCTGAAGCAGAAGCGGCGATTAGTATCATAAAAGAGGCTGGTAATGATAAAATAATTATCTTGCATTGTACTACAGGCTACCCCTGCCCTTTGGAGGAAGTTAATCTGCGCGCCATGTCAACCATGAAGCAAAAACTGTCGGCTCTGGTCGGTTATTCCGACCATACCGAGGGCGTAGAAGTAGCGTTGATGGCGGTTGTTTTAGGCGCCTGTCTGATAGAAAAACATTTTACATTGGATAACAATATGTCCGGGCCTGACCATCGGGCGTCGCTTGAGCCGGCGGAGTTAAAAGAATTAGTCAGGCGAATAAGATTGATTGAAAAAAGATTAGCCGGGGACGAATGTCCTGAAAATTTAATAAAAGAATTTAAAATCCCGCAAGCTCTGGGTTCGGCGGCTAAAATGCCCACTTCAAGCGAATTAAAAATTGCCAAACTGGTCCGGAAAAGCCTGGTAGCGGCCAGAGATATAAACAGGGGAGAGAAAATCGATGGCCGGCTTTTGGCCATAAAAAGGCCAGGCACCGGTCTAGAGCCAAAATTTTTCAATAAAATTTTAGGCAAAATAGCTAAAAAGAATCTTAAAAAAGATCAGTTGATTAAATTGAGCGATTTGGATTAATATTTTTGTAATGGCTGAATCCGTGATTTCGGTTGCCTGGAGAAAATGTTTGTTTTTCACTTAGGACTAATTTCTAGTATTTTTTCTTAAAATTATTTGCGGGCACAAACAATATGTTAAATAAAATAAAAAAAATCGCTTACGTCACCGGCAGCCGGGCGGATTTCGGTTTAATGACGCCGGTTCTCAAAGCCATTAAGTGTAGCAAAAAATTAAGGCTTAAGCTTTACGCTACCGGCGAGCATCTTTTAACCGAGTTTGGCGCGACTATCAAACAAGTGCAGCGGGAATTCGCCGATGTCAGCAGGATTGAAGCCACCTTTAAACAAGACGATCGGGCGGGGATGGCGGGATTCGCGGCTGAATTTTTGCCTAAATTAACCGCGGCTTTAAAAGAAGACCAGCCTGATTTTATGCTGACCTTGGGCGATAGAGCGGAGATGCTCTGCGTGGCTACGGCTTGTTTGTATTTGGGTATTCCTACCGGCCATATTCACGGCGGAGAAAAGACCTTTACCGTTGATGAACTGGCGCGCCACGCCATTACTAAGCTGTCGTCGCTTCATTTTCCAGCCACGCCGGAATCGGCCCAAAGAATTATAAAGATGGGCGAAGAACCGCGGCGCGTTAAAGTGGTTGGCGCGCCGGCCATGGATGTTATTTTAAAGGAAAAATTGTCTGATCGGCCGGAGCTGTTTCAGCAACTGGGCTTAAAGCCAGAGAAAAAAGTTATTTTATTAACCCTGCATCCGTTGCCGGAAGAATGGCAACGGGCCGACCGGCAGATAAAAGCAAGCTTGGCGGCGGTAAAAAGTTTCGGTTTGGAGGTGGCGGTAATTTATCCTCATGCCGACCCCGGCGGCAGAAAAATGATAAAGCAAATCAACCGAGAAAAAAATAATCAGCATTTTCATATTTTCTCCAGCCTGCCGCACCGGCAATTTTTAGCCCTGGCTAGGCAAGCGGCGGTTTGGGTCGGCAATTCCAGCGCCGCCATGATTGAATCAGCCGCTTTTAAAGTGCCGGTGGTGAATGTGGGCCAGCGCCAGACGGGGCGGCAGCGCGGCGCTAACGTGATTGACGCCAACTATAACAGAAAAACCATCGTCCGGGCGATTGAAAAATCATTATATGACCGGGAGTATTTACGGAAATTAAAAAAGACAACCAATCCCTGGGGCGACGGCCGGGCCGGACTAAGAATCGTCAAAGTTTTAGAACGGTTGGAAAACAGCGAAAAATTATTAAAAAAACAAATAACTTATTAAACCATATGATTTCAAGATTTAAAAATTGGCGCGCGCCGAAAATAACCGATGGCCGTTTGACTAAATGGCATTGGCTGGTTAGCCGGGTTAAAAATTTAAAATTGGGCAAAAATACGGACATCGGCGCCTTTACTTACATCAACGCCAAGAACGGCGTGGTGATTGAAGACCAAGTTCAGATCGGATCGCACTGTTCTATTTATTCCGTTTCCACCATTGATAATAAAGAGGGGAAAGTGGTCTTGAAGAAGAACTGCAAAATCGGTTCCCATAGCGTAATAATGCCGGGTGTTACCGTGGGTGAAAATTCCATTGTGGGTGCTTTTAGTTTTGTCAACAAGAATATTCCGTCTAATGTTGTCGCCTGCGGCGTGCCGGCTAAAGTGATGCGCCGGTTGATGTAAATGATTAATAAATATGACTCGTTTGAAAAACCTCCGTCGAGTTAACTGCGTAAGTTCTAAAATAATCAATATGAAATTCTATCCCTTGGCCAAGCCGTATATCACGGCCAAAGATAAAGCAAGCGTGCTGGAGGTGTTAAATACCAATTATTTAAGTCTGGGGCCTAAATTAAGCGAGTTTGAAAAAAAATTCGCTAAAAAATTGGGCGTTAAATACGCCTGCGCGGTATCAAGCGGCACGGCCGGCTTGCATCTCTCTATGCTGGCGGTCGGCATTGGCGCCGGCGATGAAATTATCACCACGCCTTTTTCTTTTGTGGCTTCGGCCAACAGCATCTTATGTGTTGGCGCCAAACCGGTATTTGTAGACATCAATCCTTTGACCTACAACTTGGATCCGGCAAAAATAAAAGAAAAAATAACCAGCCTGCCCGCCGACCGGCGGAAAAAACTCAAAGCAATTTTAGTGGTTCATATTTTTGGCCAATGTTGCGATATGGGAGCCATCCAGCGGCTGGCCAGCAAATATAAATTACTTATCATTGAAGACGCTTGCGAATCAATCGGCGCCGCTTATAAAGGCAAGCTGGCCGGGACTTTCGGCCAGGCCGGGGTGTTCGCTTTTTATCCCAATAAGCAGATGACCACGGGCGAAGGCGGTATGATAGTTACCAACAGTAAAAAAATTTATGAAATTTGCAACAGTTTAAAAAACCAAGGCCGGGCGAAAAACGATCAATGGCTTAACCATAAATCTTTGGGTTATAATTACCGGTTGGACGAAATGAGTGCCGCTTTAGGTATCAGCCAGTTGGAAAAATTAGATTTTATGATTAGAAAGCGCAGGCAAATCGCCGCTTGGTATAATGAAATTTTAAAACCTTATGATGATATAGTCCAGTCCCCCATGACGGCTGCCGTTAACACCCACAGCTGGTTTCTTTATGTCATTAAGATAAAAAATAAAAAAATAGATCGCGACTTATTGATTGCCAATCTAAAAAAGGCCGGCGTCAGCAGTAAGCAGTATTTGCCTTCAATTCATTTATTTGATTTTTATAAAAAACTTTTCGGTTATAAAAAAGGCGATTTTCCGGTCAGCGAAAATGTTAGCGGCCATAGCTTAGCTTTGCCGATTTATCTGGGTTTGACAAGGCGGGATTGCGAATATATAATTCATAAATTAATAGCGGAGATTAATAATTTAAATGACGCTGGATAAATATTTTATAAATTTATGGCCAATGAATTTAAAAACAGAAGAATTTTAGTGACCGGCGGCACCGGTTCAATCGGTGCGGCGATCGTTAAGGCCTTGTTGAAAACGGAGCCGCGGCAAGTTCGCGTTTTTAGCCGCGACGAAACCAAACAATTTGAATTGATGCACGCCATCGGCCAAGGCCAGCCGATAAATTTTTTAATCGGCGACGTGCGCGACAAGGAACGTTTAAATTTAGCCATGGAGAATATTGATGTCGTTTTCCACGCCGCCGCTTTGAAACACGTTTTGGCCTGCGAAAGAAATCCTTTTGAAGCGGTTAAAACCAATGTGCAGGGCACGCAAAACGTGATTGACTGCGCTTACGCCAATCAGGTTGATAAGGTCATCATGATTTCCACGGACAAGGCTACCGACCCAACCAATGTCATGGGCTGTACCAAGCTGCTGGCGGAAAAATTGATTTTAGCCAGCTTTCTTTATAAAGGCGAAAAAAGAACTAAATTCTGCTGTGTCCGCTTCGGCAACGTCCTGGCTTCCCGCGGCTCGGTGGTGCCGCTGTTTGTCAATCAAATAAAATGCGGCTTGCCGCTTACCGTCACCGATCCTAAAATGACTAGATTTATTATGTCCATTCACGAAGCGGTTCAGCTGGTTTTTAAATCGGCCGAGTTAATGAAAAATCGAGAAATTTTTGTGCTTAAGATGCCGGTGGTTACCATTAAAGACTTGGCGCAGGCCACGGTGTTGGCGGCACAGGAAAAAAATAAGGTGAAACTTAAAGTACCGATAAAAATTATCGGCAAATCCGACGGCGAACGGATGGATGAAAAATTATTGACAGCCGAAGAAGCGGCCGGCGCCCTGGAATTAGACGATATGTTTATTGTGATGCCGAATTTATTGGAACCCGGTTCGGGATATAAATTTTCCGATGATAATTCTTACCCCGGGGCCAGGCGGGCCAAAGTCCGCGATTATTCGTCAAAGCTTGTTAAAAAAATGCCGCTGGCCGCGATAAAAAAATTATTGCTGTCAAACGGCGACCTTAATTTTACTTTACATTAGGGATCGGCATGTTTAAAAACAACAAACCATAAAATTATATCATATGCGCCTATTCTTAATTTGGCCGAGCGATAAAGAGACAGCGACATATTTATTTACCGGCTTAAAACAGGCCGGACATGAAGTAGTTTATTGGACTGGACTGAAAAAAAATGATAGCGGGTTTCCCGGGGTAATCGCTCATGATCATTTTGACGCCTGGGCCGGCATTCCTCCGCCTGAACTGGCCGAGATGAGCTTTAATCCGCCGGAAGAAGAGCTGATTAATAAAATGTCCGGCGCGGAATCCACTATCATGACCATGATGAACAAGCATTTTCAAGGCATGAGCGTGGATGAGCGCAAAAATTTTTATTATAATTCATTAGCTTATTGGTACAGGGTATTAAATAAATTCAAACCGGCAGCGGTGCTTTTTTCCGCCTTTCCTCATCCAATCCATAGCTACTTGGTTTATGAATTGGCCAGGTTGTTAAACATTAAAACTTTGATGTTTGACGTGACCTCAGTGGCCAATCGGACAGTTTGGTGCGAAGATTTCCGCCAGGGCAGTCGGCGGCTGGAGGAAAAAATAGAGAAAAATCAGGGAGTGAACTTTTCGGTCGCTGATTTAAGCCCGGACATTCAGCTTTATTTAAAGCGCTATTCGCCCGATAATAACGACGCCACACCGGAATATTTTAAAAAAGATTTGGCCAAAGGCAATTTAAAAAACAAAATAATTCTGCTGACCATCCTATTTTTTAAGAGTTTTACCGACTTTTCTGTTTTGAAAAAAACTGCCGTTTATTTAAAAAAAATATTTAAAAATAATATTCAGAAAGAATACCGCCGTGTTCATAACCCCCAGCCGGATTTGTCCAAAAAATTTATTTACGCGCCGCTGCATTATCAGCCGGAAGCCAACACCAGCCCGACCGGCGGTATCTTTGTTTCCCAGATTTTAATGATCCGGGTGCTGGCCGCCGCTTTGCCCGCCGGCTGGCTCCTCTACGTTAAAGAGCACCCGGGCCAATGGCTGGCTTACGGTTTAAATTATACGGATTATCGCTATCCCGGCTATTACCGGCAAATCGCCGGATTTAATAACGTTCAGCTCATCCCGGTTAAAAGTAATAGCTTTGATCTAATCAATAAATCCCAGGCCGTGGCCGTGGTTTCCGGCACGGCCGGCTGGGAGGCGATTTTACGGGGAAAATCGGCCTTGGTCTTCGGTTTCCCCTGGTACCGAATGTGCCCTGGCGCCTGGCCGATCCAGGGCGTTAAATCCTGCCGGCAGGCTTTAGAGAAAATTACCGGCGGCTATAGTCCGGATTCTCAATCCGCCATAAATTTTTTAAAAAACTTTGAATTATCGAGCGTCCGCGGCTATGGCGAAGAAGGGAATCAAGGGGAGATGAAATTAAGCCGGCAGGAATATTTCGCGAGCCTGGTCAAGGTGATTAATGATGAATTAAAAAAATAATCCATAAACATAATCTACCCGAATTGCGCTAGTTAATCGCCGTAGTTTTGGCTAATTAGCGCAATCCATAATCTATAAATTTATGACCGCGGATTTTTTAAAAGACAAAACCATTTTGATCACCGGCGGCACCGGTTCTTTCGGCTGGAGCTTTATCAGCTATCTGCTCCATAATTCGGCGGCTAAAAAAATCATAGTTTTCAGCCGGGACGAGCTTAAGCAATCGCGCATGCAAACGGCGCTAAACAACGACGGCCGGCTGCGTTTTTTTATCGGCGACGTCAGAAGCCTGCGCCGCTTGCATCGCGCTTTTTACGGCGTGGATATCGTGGTTCATGCCGCCGCCTTAAAGCAGGTGCCCACCATAGAATATAATCCTTTTGAAGCCGTGGAGACCAACATCTTGGGCAGCCAAAACGTGATTGACGCCGCCATTGACCAGGGCGTAGAAAAAGTCCTCTTAATTTCTACCGATAAAGCCGCCCAGCCGGCCAACCTTTACGGCTCTACCAAGCTCTGCGCCGAAAAATTGTTCATTAACGGCAATTCCTATGCCGGCGACAAAACTAAATTCAGCTGTGTCCGTTACGGCAACGTCATCGGCAGCCGGGGCAGCGTGGTGGAAAAACTTTTTCGCGAACCCTGCGTACCCATCACCGACGCGCAAATGACCAGATTTTGGATTTCCCTGGAGCAAAGCTTCAAGCTGGTGCTGTTTGCCCTGGAAAACATGGAAAAAGGCGAGATTTTTATTCCCAAGATTCCCAGCATGAAATTAATTGATTTATTTGAAGCCATTCAGCCGGGAGTTAAAAGGCAGACCATCGGCGCCCTGCCCGGTGAAAAAATTCACGAAGTGCTGATTTCGGCCGAAGAAGCCCGCCATACCCTGGAGCTGGCCGATTGTTTCGTTATTTTAAGCGAATGCTATCAATCTCCGCCCGAGAACTATGGGGAATATTTAAAACAAGGAAAAAGGCTGCCGGCCGGTTTCTGCTACGCCAGCGATACCAATACCGATTGGCTGACAAAAGAACGGCTGTCGGCCATGATTAATAAATTGTAAAGTTATTAATTAAGAAATTATATATGATACCTTACGGCCGTCAATCAATTGATAACCGCGACATTCAAGCCGTGGTCAAGGTTTTAAAATCAGACTGGCTGACGCAGGGGCCGAATGTCCCGGCTTTTGAACGCGAACTGGCTAAATCGATCGGCGCCAAATATGCCCTGGTTTGCTCCAGCGGCACGGCCGCGCTGCATCTAGCCTTTTTGGCGGCCGGTCTCAGGCCGGGCGATGAAGTAATTACTACGCCCAACACCTTCGCCGCTACCAGCAATATGCTGGCCGCTGTCGGCGCCAAGCCGATTTTTTGTGATATCAGGCTTGATACCTATAATATAGCTGAAAATAAAATCGAGGAGCTGATCAATAAAAAAACTAAGGCGATCGTGCCGGTGCATTTCGCTGGTCAGCCCTGCGAAATGGCCAGAATCAGACGCCTAGCAAAAAAGTACAAATTATCAATCATTGAAGACGCCTGCCACGCCTTGGGCGCGCGCTACAAAAAAGATAACATCGGCAATGGCCGCTACTCGGATATGGCGGTTTTTAGTTTTCACCCGGTTAAAAGCATTACCACGGGCGAGGGCGGGGCCATTTTGACCAATAGTAAAAAATATTATAAAAAAATGATTTTGCTCCGTAATCATGGCATTTATAAAGATCGGTCCGGTAAAAATGTTATGGTTGAATTAGGTTTTAATTATCGTTTAACCGATATCCAGGCGGCTCTGGGGATCAGCCAATTGAAAAAACTGGACAAATTTATTCAAGCCAGGCGCCGAGTGGCGGGCTGGTATAAGAGTGAACTAGCCGATATTAAAGAGATAATTTTACCGCGAGAATTAATAAATAATTATTCAAGCTGGCATATTTTTGTTGTTAGAACTGCCGCGCCAAGCGACCGTGACAAATTGGTAAAATATCTGAAAGACCGCGGCATTGGCGTTAATTTTCATTACTCGGCGGTTTATTCCCATCCTTTTTACCGTACTCACGGGTATAAAAATTTGAAGTTAGATGCTGAAGATATGTATGACCGAACTTGTCTGACTTTGCCTTGCTATGCCGGCTTACCGCGGCCCTGGGTCAGGCGGATAAGCCGTATAATAAAAGCCTATTATGAAAAAGCTTAAAATTTTGGCCATCAACCTCTGTTTAAGGCCGTATATGCCGTCGTTTTTATTTCCTTTGGGGCTGTCTTATGTTATCGGCGCGGTTCGCCGTGCCGGCTACGATTTAGAACTTTTGGATTTGGATAAAGACAGGAAAACCGACGCGGAAATTGAGGAGTTTTTAAAAAAGAAAGATTTTGATATCGTCTTAATGGGCTGCATCGTTACCGGCTATAAAATTATTAAAGAGCTCTGCCGAATAATCAGACAGGTAAAAAAAGACGCCGTCATTATCACGGGCAATTCGGTGGCTGATTCTATCCCGCGCATTTTACTCGAAAAGACCGAGGCGGATATCGCGGTTATAGGCGAGGGCGAGATAACGGTGGTGGAGGTTTTAGCTAAATTAAGCCAGGACCAGCCCTTGGAAGGGATAGAGGGAATTTGGTATAAAAAGGATAACGGAATATCCTATAACTCCAAACGCGCGGAGGTTTTGGATATTAATACTTTGCCGTATCCTGATTGGGAAATATTTGATATGCCGGGCTACATTGAAATAATGAAAGCCGGAGTTTCGGAACCCTTACCCATGCCTTTAGAAAAAATCAGGCCGTTTTTAATTAATACGGCCAGAGGCTGTCCTTTTCGCTGCACTTTCTGCTATCAAGTTTTTCAAGGCTATCCATATCGGCATCGCCCGGTCAATTCAATCGTCGCCGAAATCAAGGAATTGCAAAAAAGATACGGCGTTAACTATATTTCTTTTAATGATGAACTTTCTTTTCCGACTAAAAAATACGCCGAAGAATTCGTTGATAAAATTTTATCGGAAAAATTAAGCTTTTTTTGGTTGGCCGATTGCCGTTCCGATTTATTTAGTTCCCGAAGCGATTTGGTTTTTTTGAAAAAGCTGAAGCAGGCTGGCTGCGTCGGCTTAGGCTATTCCTTGGAATCGGCCAATGCCGGTATATTAAAAGCCATGAATAAGAAATTGAGCCTGGAAAATTTCATTGCCCAAAAAAAGTTGCTGGATGAAGCGGGCATCACCAGCTGGACCAGCCTGGTGTTCGGCTATCCGGAGGAGACCAAGGAGACGATTAGAGAGACCATGGACATGTGCTACGAGCTTAATATCTATCCCAGCACCGGCTATCTTTTACCTCAGCCGGGTACGCCCATGTACGACTATATTTTGGCCAAAGGCCTGGTTAGGGACGAAGAAGAGTATTTGCTGTCTTTAGGCGACCGGCAGGATTTAAGGATAAATTTGACTCAAATGAACAACGACGAATTTCAGGCGGAAATAAAAAAGCACTTAAAACGCATTGCCGATAAATTGAATTTGGGCTTAACCGAAGATAAGTTGATTAAGACGGTTCATTATAAGGCAGCCAAAGAAAAATAAGCCGATTAAGTTGTACCGCCCGGTAGTTATCTTGTATCCTTTGGCAATGTTAGGGTTGCTCGCAGCCTAGATAAATATTAAATGGTTAGAAATTTGTCCTTATGTCAATTAAAATAATCTTTAAAGAAGAAAATGAAAAACTATTTTGGGAGAAATGGAATGAATATACCGCCAGCCAAAAATCAGGCCCGCTTTATTTAAAAATAAATTTGGAGTATAATTTGTCTTACTTCAAAAATTTTTATCGAGATAAAAGCTTTGTTTATTTGGAAAATAATCAGCCCTTGGCCTGCGTTTTTTTGCCGCTGGAAAAAAACGGCGATGAAACCGCCATCAGCCATTCAGGCGGTTATGTTGACGCGCCATTGGCTTTAAATAATAGCGCGCAAAAAAAAGTTTTTTCAATTATTGACGAGATTGCCGAAGAAAATAGGGTCGCCAAAATAAAATTTTCCATTGATGTTTTGGCCGGGGTTAAGCATAATTATCTGATAAAGTATAATTTTTTGGATACTTCAATTTTAAATTATTTGATTGATTTATCCGGCGATTTGTTAAAGCCCATGAGGCGGGGGCATCGGTCGGATGTCAAAGACATGCTAAAGAACCCGGAATTCAACGTTTTTTTTCTGGATAAAAAAAATGTTTCGGTCAAGGCCTTCCTGGAATATGCCGAGCTGCATCATAAATGCTCGGGCAGAATCACTCGGCCGAAAATAACGTTTGACCTGCAGCTGGAAAAAATCCGGCAGGGCGTCGCCATGTTATCCGGTCTGAAATATAAAAACAAAAGCATCGCTTTTTGTTATTTTGAATATTACGGCGATCAGGCGATTTACGGCTCGGCCGCTGATGATCCGGATTATGACAAATTGCCGCTGTATCACGTGTTAATTTATTCCGGCATGGAATATTTAAAACAGCGGGGCGCGCGCCTGATTGATACGGGACAGCCGTCCTGCCCGGCGCCGCAGTTTGATTATTATCCGGATAAAAAGCAACTCAATATCGCTTTATTCAAACGCGGTTTCGGCGGTTATTTTAAACAAAATTTCCGCGGCATAAAATATTTTTCGAAAGAAGCGTGGAAAGAAGATTTGAAAGTTTTTGGCGAACAGTATGATTTTAACGTTAAATTGTAAAAAATAATTTTTTTTATAGTATAGTGGGCTTTACCAGATAATCAGATGAAAAATTTAATCAATAAATTAGTCCTGGGAACGGTGCAGCTGGGTTTGGATTATGGCATTAATAATTCATCCGGCAGGCCTTTTCGAGAGGAGGCGCTTATGATGCTGGATTGGGCTTATGAAAAGGGGATTACAGTTTTTGACACGGCCGATTCCTACGGCCAGGCGGAAGAAATCTTGGGCGAATTTGTGCGGAGCCGGAATTTGAGCGGAGAAATTAAGATAGTTACCAAATTTAAGCCTAACCTGGAAGTGAAAAATTCGCTTGAGAAGACGATGGCTGATCAATTGCGTCAATCTTTAAAGCGCCTAAACAGCGACTATGCGGCTGGTTATCTCTTGCACGACCCAGGGTTGATCGGGAAAGAAACAATCATTAAGGTTATGCGTGGCCTTAAAAAAGCCGGATTGGCCAAAAATATCGGCGTTTCTATTTATGAAGTAGAGGACGCGATTTACGCGGCCGAGCATAAAGGGATTGATTATATCCAAGTGCCTTATAATATCCTGGATCAGCGTTTGGATAAAACCGATTTTTTTAAGCTGGCGGAAGCCAACGGCGTAACGGTTTTTGCCCGCAGCGCGTTTTTACAGGGATTGTTTTTTATGCCTGAAGAAAAAATTCCAGCTTCTTTAGCCAAGGTGAAAATTTATCTTAAGGAGCTGGATAGAATCATTAAGAAGTACGGCCTGTCCAGGCTGGAGGCCGCCTTGATGTTTTCTTTAAACAACGATAACATTGATTATGTGGTTGTCGGCGCTGACAATATTCGGCAACTAAAAGAAATCATCGGCTTGGCCGCAAAGCAGAATGATAATCCGGATTGCCGGCGTGAGCTAAAAGAACAGTTTAATAGCGTGGAAAAATATATTATTTCACCAAGTTTATGGAAAAAATAAAAAAATTATGCGTTATTCAAGCCCGCATGGGATCAACCAGGCTGCCCGGCAAAGTGCTTTTGGAGGTTAATGGAACGCCTTTATTGGAATATCAGATAAACCGAGTCAGGCAGTCGAAAAAAATTGATAAAATCATGGTGGCCACGTCAGTTGAAAAGAAGAATGACCGGATTGAAAGATTATGCGATAGCCTGGGTGTGGGACTCTACCGCGGTTCCGAAGACGATTGTTTGGACCGCTATTACCAATGCTCTCTTCAATATCCAGACTATGGCCATATCTTGCGGGTGACCGCCGACTGCCCGCTGATTGACCCGGCGGTGATTGATCAAACGATTTCTTTTTTTGAAAACAGCGATTACGATTACGTCAATAACGCCCAGGCTGGCCGGGAAACCTTTCCCGACGGCATGGACACGGAAATTTTTAAAAAGTCCGTATTGCATGAAACGGCCAAGCTGGCCGAGTTGCCGTCCGACCGCGAGGAAGTCAATGAATATATTTTTCGCGAAAAAAAATATAAAAAAGGCTACTACGCCGCGCCCCAAGACTGGTCGCATTTTCGTCTGACCGTGGACGAGCCGGTAGACTTTGGGGTGGTAAAATTCGTCATCGAGAACAGTAAGATTAACGACGGCTATTTGGATTTCATTGCGCTGTTAACCCGGCACCCCGAAGTCATGTTAAAGAATATGCACATTAAAAGAAACCAGGGGATATTTAAAACGCTGGAAAAAGACAAAATATATTTAAAAAACAAGAAAAAATCAAGCATAGCCAGCCATTCCTGATAATAACATAAAGCCGCTGTCTGAAATTATTTATTTTTTCGTTGCGGAACTCGCCCCCACCACTTTTTAAATTACTCTTGAAACTTATATAATAAACGACAATAATTAATTTTTATTTGTTGTGTCATAATATAAAAAGCGGTGGTGGGGCTCAAACAGTCCTCACTTCAAAAATAAATAATTTCAGACAGCGGCTAAGTAAGTTATAGAATTATATGAAAAACATAAAAAGAGGTCAGGCGCTTTGGCGCCGGGCGAAAAAAATAATACCGGGCGGTTCTCAATTACTGTCCAAGCGCTCGGAGCTTTTTCTGCCTGAACAATGGCCGTCATATTTTAAGAAAGCTAAAGGCGTTTTCGTCTGGGATCTGGACGGGAATAAGTATATTGATACCTGCGCCAGCATCGGCGCCAGTATCCTGAGCTACGCCGATGCGGATGTTAACCGGGCGGTTAAGCGGGCGATCGACCAAGGCAACGTTTCCACCTTGAACGCGCCCGAGGAAGTGGAACTGGCCGAATTGCTTTGTCGCCTGCATCCTTGGGCGGGCATGGTGCGATACGCCCGCGGCGGCGGCGAAGCCATGACCGTGGCGGTGAGAATCGCCCGAGCCTATACGGGCAAAGATAAAATCGCTTTCTGCGGTTATCATGGCTGGCATGATTGGTACTTGGCGGCCAATTTGGCCAATGACAAAAATTTAGACGGCCATCTTCTGCCCGGCCTTATGCCTAAGGGCACGCCTCGCTGCCTGGCCGGCACAGCCATGCCTTTTAATTATAATAAGATAGAGCAGCTGGAAAAGATCGTGGCGGGAAATAAGGATATCGGCGTCATCGCCATGGAGCCGGTCAGGGACCATGAGCCCAAAGATAATTTTTTGGAAAACGTTAGACATATCGCCGACCGCGTGGGAGCGGTTTTGATTTTTGACGAGGTGACCATCGGCTGGAGACTAATGGTCGGCGGCGCGCATTTAAGATACGGCGTCAATCCGGATATCGCGGTTTTTGCCAAAGGCATGAGCAACGGCTTTCCCATGGCCGCGATCGTGGGCCGGTCTGAAGTCATGCAGGCGGCGCAGGATTCATTCATTTCCAGCTCCTCCTGGACCGACCGTATCGGCGCGGTGGCGGCTTTGGCCACGATAAAAAAAATGATTAGTAAAAAAGTGCCGCGCCATTTGGAAAAAATCGGCCTGATTATTCGGGCTGGACTGAAGGAGCTGGCCAGAGAATTAGGGATAAAACTGGCCATCACCGGCTTCCCCCAACTGATCTGTTTGTCCTTTGAATATGGCCCAAAATCCCAGGCTGTGCATACCTTGTTCATTCAAGAAATGCTAAAACGAGGCTTTATCGCCTCCAGCAATATTGATGTAAGCTATAGCTTGAAAGCAGAGCACGCCAAAAAATACCTTGGGGCGGCGGAACAGGTTTTTGGCATAATCAAGCAAGCTGTTCATGATAACAAGGTAAATCAATTGTTGGCCGGTCCGGTGGCTCATTCCAAGTTTTTAAGATTGACATAATATATCTAGGATTTACGCGGTTGACTCCGGAGGTTTTTCAAACGCGTAAGCCCTAATATTATGGGAATGGGAAAGGACGGTTAAAAACTGGCCGAAAAGTAATATGAAAAAAAATGATAAAAATAAATACGTGGCCGTTTTGGCCGGAGCGATCATCAAAGATAAAAAAAGCGGCCGCTGGAGAACCGCGGATTTTGACGAAGGCGATAACTTCGGCGTCAGCGGCGACCGGCTAAGAATTACGGCCGCTTCTTGTCTTTATCAAGCAGACCAAAATATAATATTTATTGCTTCAGGCGGCCAAGGCCAGACAAAAAACGCGCCGGATTTATCCACCATAATAAAGGCAGAGCTGATAAATTCAGGCATCCCAAAAAATAAAATCATAGAAGAAAATAAATCTGCCAATACTTATCAGCAATTAAAAGAGCTTATAAAACTGGCCAGAAGCAAGAGACTTGAGGGATTTTTAATTATTTCCAATTTTCATCATTTGCCGAGAATAAAAGCCATGTTTGAATATGCGCCCGGACTGCCCGGCAGGCTAGGCGGCATCAAACTGATCGCGGCGGAAAAAATCGTCTTAAAATATGAGCCAGAGAAGTGGCAAGCAAAAATTAAAACAGCTCAAGCCAGCGCGGCCATGAAAAAAAGAATTGAACTTGAAAAAAAAGGAGTCAGGCAAATTAAAAACGGAACCTATAATTTTCGCTAATTATTTAACAGTACTTACGCGTCTCTTATTTTTAACTGATATTACTTGAAAAACTGTTTATTTATTTTTCCAATTATAATATAATGCGAATTCGTGAATAAATGCAAATGCCGCGAATTTTATTAGCGGCATTCACATACCAATTCGCGGCATTAGCATTATATTGTGAATATTTTAATGAAATTAACTTTAACATCAGCTAAAATCATTAAATGCGTAAATCATGTTTTATTTAATTAAAAAAATATGGATTTAAAAAATAAAAGAGTGATTGTAACCGGGGCGGCCGGCGTAATTGGCAGAGAGCTAACCGAGCGGCTTGAGAGCCAGGGGGCGCAAATTAGATGCTTTGATCTAAGGCCAAAACCAAAAAATTTTGCTGCAGAAGTTGAATATTTCCAAGGCGATTTATCAAGCCTGAATAAGCTTGAGTTTATGGCCTTTAAGCCAGATTTAATTTTTCATTTAGCGGCGGTGTTTGAGCGCACTCAAGAAGAATTGGATTTTTGGGATTTGAATTGGCAAAATGAAATGCTGGTCAATCATTTGGTTTTTGACGCGGCTAGAGAATGCCCAGGCCTGGTTAAATTCGTCTTTGCTTCCAGCTATTTAATCTATAATCCGGCGCTTTATCTGGTCAAAAATCAGTTCAGCCCGGTGGTTAGCTTAAAGGAAACAGACTCGATTTGTCCGCGCAATCTCTGCGGTGCGGCTAAACTATACGGCGAAAGAGAACTCTTGTATTTAAGCCAATTTAAAAAGGATTATTTTTTTTCCAGCGTTTTTGCCAGAATTTTTCGGGTTTACGGCCGGGGTTCCGACGATGTGGTGGAAAAATTGGTCAAGTCGGCCATGAAACGGGAAA
>Ga0156310_147_pt2 | contig 25580 bp, 19 predicted proteins | sample RifCSPlowO2_12_FD_107958 | JGI IMG/M metagenome (GOLD analysis project Ga0156310, IMG submission 107958) | Candidatus Falkowbacteria bacterium RIFCSPLOWO2_12_FULL_45_13 | reverse complement strand
GAGCACTTAGACGACGTGATCGCGGTCATGGAAGAGTGGCATCGGCTTTGTCGCCATGGCGCCATTATTAAAATAAGTTTGCCCTATTATAAATCCAGCGGTGCCTTTACCGATCCGACGCACCAGCATTTTTTCACGGAAAACAGTTTCCAGTATTTCACGCCGGAGCATAAATACCATTATTACACTAAAGCCAAGTTTAAGATCTTAAAAACGCAATTGCTGGCGGAGAATTATAATGACCGGCGGCACAAAATAAGAAATCTCCTACCCGGTAAGAAATTTTTAAATTATTGGCTGTTTAATATTTACGATGGAATCTATTTTGAATTAAAGTGCTTAAAATAATATGATAGATCTATCAATTATTATCGTTTCCTGGAACGTCAAGGAAAAGTTAAGCGATAACCTGCGGGCCTTGTTTTCCAGCCAATATGCCAGTTTTGAAGTCTGGGTGATTGACAATAACTCAAGTGACGGCACGGTTCGGATGATTAAAAAAGAATTTCCTCAGGTTAAGTTAATCGCCAACCAAGAAAATTTGGGCTTTGCCCGCGCCAACAACCAGGCCATTAAACAAGCCGGTGGCAGATATATTCTGCTCTTAAATCCGGACATGAGAGTTTTTGACGATACTTTATCAAATGTGATTTCCTGGATGAATTGCCACGAGCAAGCGGCCGTGGCCGGCTGTAAATTAGTGGATGAAAACGGAGCTATCATCAAGCAGGTGCGCCGTTTTCCCGGGATATTGGATCAGTTGGCGATAATTTTAAAACTGCCGCACCTGTTTCCGAAAATTTTAAATAAATATTTAAGAAATGATTTTGATTACTCTAAATCCAACCGGGTAGACACCATCCGGGGCGGGTTTTTTATGATTAGAAGAGAGGCGGTTGAAAAAATCGGTTTATTGGATGAAAGATACTTTTTATGGTTTGAAGAAGTTGATTATTGCCGCCGCGTTAAACTGGCCGGCAGTGAAGTTTGGTACGCGAATGCGGCCGAGTGCATTGATTTGGTGGGCCAGAGTTTTAAACAGTTAGATTTAGTCGTTAAACAAAGATATTTTCGTGACTCAATGCTAAAATATTTTAAAAAATGGCATTCGCCATTGGAATATTGGATTCTAAGATTGGCTTGGCCGGCCGGCCTGCTAATCGCCTGGCTGGGGGAAAGAATCAGGGTAAAAAGCCGAACCAAAACCTGATCTTAGGCTTTTTCTACCCGGGTTAATTTTAATGCAAATGGCCGCCCGGCGAGACGTTTTTGTCGGGCACGATTTAATAATTTTTACGGCAAACATAGCTAGGATACGGATCTATTCTGGAAATTTTTTTTTCATTTTCGCTGTATTTACTGACGACTTTCAAAAACTCAAACCCAATTGCCTTAAGTTCAGCGATTTGATTTTTTACTGAAATATGGTGGGTTAGCAGACGGCCAAATTTAAGAAATTCCAAGCGATAAGGACTTATCTTGCCATAAAGAGCTGTTTTGAAAAAATTTAAAATTCTTCTCATATTATTCGGTATAAAAAGAGAATTATGAGAACTGAAAGCGAAGATACCGCCTGGCTTTAAGACACGATAAATTTCTAATAAGGCTTGCCGGCGTTCTGGTTCAGCGCTCAAATAATCTATGCCGTTAAATGAAAAAAAGACGTAATTAAAATAATTATCCCCGTATTCTAAATGTTTGGCATTCATTACTTTAAAATGGATATCGGCTGATAAATTGGCATGCTTTTTTTTCGCCCTTTCTATCATTGCCTCCGAATAATCAATAGCTTCAACAATAAAACCACGCTCAGCCAAGGCATAAGTGGTTCTTCCCGCGCCGCACCCCAGGTCTAAAATAATTCCCGGCGGTTTAAAATATTTATCAAAAATATACTTCTCTGTTTGTTTTAGATCCGCGGCGTCAAAAGTATCAACGCTGGCGAGCGATTCATAAGTTGTTTTATTTAAATCTTGTTTTGAGTTTACCATAAGTGGAGGCAATGTAATTATTATTCGGCATGAATTTTTAGTCTAAAACCCCTTATTACGAATTGGCTATATACGAGGCGGATTGGCCTTTTCCGATGGCTTTTATCATCTTTATAGTTTTTTCCCAGGTTAACGGCTTGGTAATAATATGCCGCCTGTTAGTATTCTTAGGACTTACGCCTTTGAAAAACCTCCGTCCGGTCAACCGCGTAAGTCCTGTTGATGGTTGAATTTATTATAGCACTTTCAGCGATATTTCCATAGCCCTAAAAATCATAGTCGCTCATAAAGCTTTAGCCAAAATTAATAAATCAAGATTACCCAAAGATGTTAAAAAACCACTAGCTCCTTGACAATTATTTATGTATATGCTATATTAATTAGTTATATTTTTGTATACTATTTTTGGTAAATAGCTAATATTAAATAGTTTTATCAATGTTTGTTAATTGTTTATATAGGCCCTAGCTGCCTGCGGATTATTCGTAATTTAAATTTATGACCAATAAAACCCCGTTTGCTATTTTTCTAAAGATTTTTATACTCGCGTTGGCCGTCAGCCAATTTTTTATCTTGGCCGAAAAAGCCCGGGCCTCGACCGCTTGCGCCAGCGCCACAGTGCACGTAGTGGCCAGAGATCAAGCCGGCGTGGTTATCCCGGGGATAACTTATGAAATTTCAGAAACTGCCATTAATTCTGACGGTAAAATCAGGCCAGGGAAATTTGTAGCTTCCGGTAAAATTAATCCTGTCCTGGGCGAGGGTAAGTCCGCCTTTAGCCCCGTCGGCTTGAGCTATGTGGTGAAGATGTATGATCAGAATGCTACTTACGGCGCATTTTATTTTTATAACGAGCTAACCGTGGCTTGCGGAGAAGAAAAAACTTTTACCGCTGTTTTAAGCGGTCTGCGGCTGGAGCTAAGAGACGCCGAAGGAGCGGTTAAGAAAAATATCCCTTTCGTTATCAGTCCGCAAACTTATGACGCTAATGGCGGGCCAGTCAGACAACAAGGCGCGGTTATCGCTTATCTAAATTCTGGCGTTACCGGCCGGAACACAATTTACCTGGCGGATGCCAGCCATACGATTGGTCAAGCGCCGGCTAGCTATGTCTTTTCCTCGGCCGGATACGGCGGCAGCGAATTTATTCTTTACAATATAAATTTGGAGGACAAAAAAACCAAAGTCTTAAATTATGTTTTCAGCGATCTCATGATAAAGTTCAGAGATAAAAATACCAATAATCTGCCGGCTGGGACCATGGTTGAATTTTTTGAGCAAGAAATTGACGCCTCCGGCAGAAAAGCGGTCGGTAAGTTTATCAAACAACTAAGCGTTGATCGCTATGGTTATGTTTTATTTGAATATCCGGCCGGAGTTTACTGGGCCAGGATAAAGAAAAGCGGCGGCGATTATCATAATTTTCCCGATATTACCATTAATGACTTGACCAGAACCATTAAGGTTTTTGATATCTCGGATAGCGCCACCGCCGAGCTGGCTTGCGCTGCCAATTCAACCTTGAACGTGGTGGCCAGAAAAGCTGCCGGCGATTATATTGCCGGAATAAAACTGAAATTATATGAAAAAAAAGTAAACGCCAATAACGTGCCCGCGCCCGGCGCGCTTATCGTCAGTGGCGTTACCGATGATTTAGGCCATGGTACGGTTACTTTTAGACCAGATTCAAGCAAGTCGTATATTTTAAAGCTTTACGATAAAAATGCCAATGTCGGCGCTTTCTGGTTTTATGACGATATCAAATTCAATTGCGGAGAAAATAAGATTCTAGTCAAGAATTTGTCCGGCCTTAGCCTGACCGCCCGCGACTTAAACGGCAGTTTACTTAAGGATTACAATTTTTCTCTCTATCTTGTAAAAAAGGATATTGATAATAATGTGTTAAAAATCGGCGATAACCTGGTGGCGGACATGAAAACCAATGCTTACGGACAAGCCGTTATTTATGTCAGCGGCGGAGACCCGGTGCAATATCAAGACATCGCCAGATATCTGATTTCAATAAAATATAACGAGATGGTTTTTGATAAATCCGACATCAACGTCACGGCTGGGGCCGATACCCGAGTTAATTTGGCTATAAGCGGTTTAAGCTTAACCGCCATTGACGCGACCGGCAATAATTTTAATCAAGGCACGGCTGTTTATATCTATGAGCAAAGCCAAGACGCGAAGAAAAATAAAATTTTGGGAAAGAATGTCTTAAGACTTGCGTTTGATAGCCGCGGCCGAGGCGCCGCGGCTTTGCCTGCCGGCACTTACGCCCTAAACTTAAAGGATAAGAATGGCCGAGAGGCGACGATTTGGGATATTAAAATAGCGGCTGAGTCGGTCAACAGCCAAACCATAACTTTTTCGGCTTCAGCCATCTCATCTTCAAGCGCTTCCTGGTTAGCTGATAAATTAAACGGGCGGATTTTATTGCAAACCGAATCAAACGGCCAAGCCTGGTATTTGAATCCGCGGGATAAAAAAAGATATTACGTGCCAGACGGCGCGGCCGCTTACGCCATAATGAAAAGATCGGGGTGGGGAATAAAAAACAGCGATTTGAACAAAATACCGGTTGGTATTTTACCGGCCGGCGGAGAAGCGGATTGCGATCATGACGGCTTGCCTGACGCGCTGGAAAAAGCGATCGGCACGCAAGCCTGCAATCAAGATACCGACGGCGACGGCTATCTTGACAGCACCGAAGTTTTTCATAATTACAGTCCGCGCTGTCCGGGGAAAATAAAAATTGACGAGAAGCTGGCGGTTAAGCTAAGCGGAAGAATACTTTTGCAAGTTGAAGCCAACGGCGAAGCCTGGTATGTCTCGCCGATTGATAAGAAAAGATATTATCTGAAAGACGGCGAGGCGGCTTTTAAAATAATGAAATATTTAAGCTTGGGCATAACTAATGCTGATTTGAACATGATTGAAAGAGCAGACTAAATTTAATAGCTGGCTTGCGGCCCTGCTTAAGCGGAAAAATTACAATATTGATTATTCAAAAACCGTCTGCTGGCTTCGTTGGGCGGTTTTTTGACAAATCAGCTTGCTTGGAAATCTAAGTTAAGGTAAGATTAAGGCATGGTAAAACTATTTTTATACAATACTTTAAGGCGAAAGAAAGAGGAATTTAGGCCGATTAAAAAGGCTCGGGCTGGGCTCTACACCTGCGGCCCTACGGTATATAATTTCGCGCATTTGGGTAATTTGCGCAGTTATGTTTTTGCCGATCTTTTGACCAGGATCTTGCGTTATAATCTGGGCTTAACTAACGTTAAATGGGTAATGAATATCACTGATGTTGACGATAAGACTATTAGAAACGCAAAAATGAAATATCCTGATTTAGAGCCCAGAGCGTCATTAAAAAAATTTACCGCTGAATTTGAAAAGTATTTTTGGCAGGACTTGGCGGCTTTGAATATTTCCAAGCCCGATTACGTTACTCATGCCGCGGATGAAAAATACATCAACAAAATGAAGAATTTGATAAAGAATATTTTTACTTCAGGCTATGCTTACGTAAAAGACGGTTCGGTTTATTTTGACGTGATAAAATATGGCCAAAAATATAAATACGGGCAACTAGCGGAGGTTGACGTTTCAAAGTTAAAACCAGGCGTCAGAGTTGACGCCGATGAATATGGAAAAGATAACGCGCAGGATTTCGTCCTCTGGAAAGGGCGAAAAGAGAATGAGCCGTCATGGGATTTTGAACTCAACGGACAAAAACTGCCCGGCCGCCCGGGCTGGCATATTGAGTGTTCGGCCATGGCCGAAGCCGAGCTTGGCACGCCTTTTGATATCCACACGGGCGGGGTGGATTTGAAATTTCCTCATCATGAAAACGAAATCCATCAGAGCGTGGTCGGTTATAAAGTTAAAAAACCGGTAAACTACTGGCTGCACAATGAGCATCTGTTAGTGGACGGACAAAGAATGGGCAAGCGGTTCAATAATTTTTATACCCTGAAAGATCTGGCGGCCAGGGGAATTAACCCGTTAGCTTATAGATTCTTGTGTCTGCAGACCGGTTATGGCAAAGTCATGAATTTTACTTGGGAGGCGCTTAAGGCGGCTGATGAGGGTTTAAAACATTTATATAATCAGGTAAAGGAATTACGAATTACGAATCACGAATTAAGGATCAAGGATATAAATGTTAATTTTAAAAAAAAGTTTTTAGAGGCTGTTAATGACGATTTGAACATGCCGCGGGCGCTGGCCGCGGCGCAGGAATTATTTAAGTCTGACCTGGCCAGCCAGGAAAAGCTGGCCACGGTTTTGGATTTTGATAAAGTGCTGGGGCTGAATTTGGCCTCACCGGAAAGCGGGTGCGATAAAGAAGCGCCGGCGGAAATAAAAGAATTAGTCAATCAAAGAGAAAGAGCGCGTCAAGAAAAAAATTGGCCGGAATCTGACCGTCTGCGCGCGGAAATTAAAAAATCAGGCTGGAACGTGGAAGACACTAGTGAGGGGCAGAGGGTAAGTAAGAAGTAATGGCTGAGTTTTAATTTATGAAAAATTTTTGGCAAGAACTGCCTAAGCCGATTTACGCCTTGGCGCCCATGGCCGGAATAACGGACAGCGCTTTCAGGCAGATAGCGAAGCAGTTTGGCGCGGACGTGGTTTACGGCGAAATGGCCAGCGCGGCTGGCTTGGTTTATAATCCCAAAAAAACTTTAGCCCTGCTGGAATTTGCCGAAATTGAAAGGCCTTATGTGGTACAGCTCTTTGGCGCCAAGCCGGAGCATTTTGTTCAAGCCTTGCGCCTGGTGGACCAGAAAATCACCGCCCGACAAAGCGGCGGCAGACCCGATGGCATTGATATAAATTTCGGCTGCCCGGTTAAAAAAGTGGCGCGTCAGGGCGCGGGCGCGGTTCTAATGAATGATTTTAAACTGGCGCGGGAAATAATTAAAGCGGTTTTGGCAAATACCAGTTTGCCCGTGTCCATAAAAATAAGAGCCAGAGTCGGAACAATCTCGGCTTTGGATTTTTTAAAAAATTTAGCTGACTTGGACATCAAAGCCGTGATGATTCACGGCCGGACCATGGCGCAAGGCAACAGCGGGGCAGTGGACTGGAAAATCATCAAACAGGCGCGGCCGTTGGTTGAAGGCGTATTACTGGCCAATGGCGGGGTGGGGACGCGTGGCGGCGCGTCCGTGGCGCGTGATGACGCCCGAGATTTATTAAAAAAAACTGGTGCGGACGGGATAGGTATCGGCCAGGGCGCTTTGGGCAAGCCGTGGATATTTGAAAATGTCAAAAGTCAAATATCAAAAGTCAAAACTAAGGAAGAGATATTTAAGATTATTTTAAAACATGCCAGATTGGTGAATAAACTAAAAGGCGATTCGGGGATTGTGGCAATGCGCAAGCATTTATGCTGGTATGTGAGCGGCCTGCCCACAGCTCGCGCCTTGAGAGAGAAGCTGGTGAAAGTAGAAAATTTCAATGACATAAAAAAAATTTTAAGATAATTTTGTGCCTTCCTTGTAAAAACGAAAATAATCCCCTAAGCCCCCTTTATCAAGGGGATTTATGTTGTTTTATTATTTGTTAATTTTATGTTATAATATTGGTTAGATGTCGCTGTGGCCGTGCACCAAGCAGGTTAGTGAAACGGCAATCTTAGGTAAAGTCGATAACAAGTAAATTTTTATTTTATGGCTGACATAAAGCCGGATAAACAATTAGAAAAACCTTTGTATAATCCCGAAGGACTAAAAGAAAGAATTGGGCCGGACGTGGAAAAAGAAAGAGTAAAAAAAATAGAGGAAGCCAGAAAAACGGTAATTGATGAGATTGTCCAGGCGGAAAATGCGGCGCCTGGGACCATCGGTCCGTCGGTCGGCATAGCTGCGCCGCAAGTCAAGCAGCAGAAACAAATTGAAAAAATTTTAGCTTCCGGCCTGGAAGAAATCTATTTAAGCCTGACCCCGGAAAAACAAAGACAATTTAAGAAAGTTGGGGAAGAAACCGCCAGTAAAATAAATCAGCTTTTGAGTAAAGCTAAAGTTAATCTGGGCGCCATTGTCAGATTAATCAGAAAATGGCTGTCTTTAATACCGGGCATAAATAAATTTTTTTTGGAGCAAGAAGCCAAGATTAAAGCGGATGAGATCGTGAAAATAAAAACAAATGACAAATAACAAATTTCCAATGTCAAATCAATGACCAATGACTAATTTCAAATGAAATTATTTTTGACATTTGTCATTGAAATTTGTTATTACAAATTTATGGACTACGGCTTAGCCGAGCAAAATACTCAAACTTTAAATAATTTCAGTTTGGCCGTCAATCTGGACGGCTGGCTTTTGTATTCAATTGGCGTTTTGGCTGTTCTGGTTTTACTACTTATCACCAGAAGAATTATTTTAATTTTAGCCTTAAATTCAAAATACCATGAACACGCGGTCTACCTTTTAAGAGTGCCGAAAGAAAAGCCCAACGAAAAAGAACAGCAGAGTAATATCAATTACGTTCAAAATCTGCGCGAGCAGATTGCCCGCGCTGAAACTATTTTTAAAGCCATCGGCGGCCTAAGGGCCCAGAGATGGCATCATAATTTTTCCTGGCTGATCGGCCGGACCGATCATTTTTCGTTTGAAATAGTGGCTGACAAAAAATTTATTTCTTTTTACGTGGTGGCGCCCAAAGACATAAGCCGCTACCTGGAACAGCAAATCCAGGCCTATTATCCGGAAGCGGCGCTGGAGGCGGTGGCCGATTATAATATTTTCAGCCCGCGCGGGCAAATCGTGGCCGCGTTTTTAAGAACCAAGAGAAGCCCTATTTTTCCCTTAAAGACCTATAATAAAATGGAGGCTGATCCGCTGGAGTCTCTGGTTAATGTCATGTCAAAGTTAAAAGAAAACGAGAGCCTGGCCATCCAATATATTGTCAGGAGCGCTTTGCCTGGCTGGCATCAAAAATCAAACCGAGTCGTCTCTAGCGTAAATCAGGGCAAGAAACTATCTGAAGCCTTGGGCGTGGGCTTTTTATCGCGGATACTGGCGTTTTTAAATGATTTGGTCAAAGCCGCCAAGCCGACTCCAAGCCAGGACAAAGTAGCCAAGGAAAATCGGCTGACTGCCATGGAGTCGGAAGTTTTAAAATTAATTGAAGAAAAAAATAGCCGAGCCGGCCTGGACGTTAATATCAGAATCGTGGCCAGCGCCGGCGATAAAGCTCGCGCCAGAAACTACTTAAATAATTTGATCAGCGCTTTTAGCCAGTATAACTACTATCAATACGGCAATGTTTTTTCCAATAAAGTGGTTTTTTACAATAATTTTATCCAGAAATTTTTAATCAGGGATTTTATTTTCCGCCGCTTTAAACCCGACCTTAGCTTTCTGCTAAATACCGAAGAATTGGCTAGCCTGTATCATCCGCCGCTCTCGGAAACCGAAACCCCGAATATTCTATGGCTGTTCGCCAAGTATGCGTCCGCGCCCTCTAACTTACCCGATGAGGGCATAATTTTGGGGAAAAACGTTTATCGCGAGGTGGTCAAAGAAGTAAAAGTCAAGCGGGCCGACCGCCGCCGCCATACCTATGTCATCGGCAAATCCGGCGTGGGCAAATCGGTGCTGCTCGCCTCCATGGCTATCCAGGATATCGCCAACGGCGAAGGCGTTTGCGTAATTGATCCTCATGGCGATTTGATTAAAGAAGTAATTTCAAGAATCCCGCTCGAGCGCGCGAATGACGTAATTTTATTCGCGCCGGCCGATACCGAACGGCCGCTGGCTTTGAATTTGCTGGAGTTTGACTCCAGATACCCGGAGCAAAAAACCTTTGTCATCAACGAAATGATAAAAATTTTTGACAAGCTTTATGATTTGAAGCAAACCGGCGGACCAATTTTTGAACAATACATGAGGAACGCCATGCTTCTGGCCATGAGCGATCCGGAGAGCGGTTCAACCTTGATGGAAATTCCCAAAGTTTTGGCCGATCCGAATTTTAGAAAGATGAAATTGGAAAGATGCCAAGACCCGACGGTGGTGGATTTTTGGCGCAAAGAAGCGGAAAAAGCCGGCGGCGAAGCGGCTCTGGCCAATGTCGTGCCCTATATCACCTCCAAGCTGACGTCGTTTATTTCCAACGACACCATGCGGCCGATCATCGGCCAGCAGAAAAGTTCGTTTAATCTGCGCGATATCATGGATACCAAGAAAATACTGCTGGTGGATTTGTCCAAAGGTTTGATCGGAGAAATGAATGCTCATTTATTGGGCATGATTTTGGTGGGCAAGATTTTAATGTCCGCTTTGTCCAGAACCGACTTGCCGGCCGAAAAAAGGGTTGACTTTTATCTTTACATAGATGAATTTCAAAATTTTACCACCGATTCGGTTAATTCTATTTTGTCAGAAGCCAGAAAATATAATTTGAATTTAATCATGGCCCACCAATACTTAGGCCAGCTGGTAAAAAATCAGGATGCTTCCATTAAAAGCGCGGTTTTCGGCAATGTCGGCACCTGGCTGGTGTTTAAAATCGGCTCGGAAGACGCCGAGGTCATGGCCAAAGAGTTCGCGCCGGTTTTTAACCAGTATGACTTGATTAACATTGAAAAGTACACCGCTTATGTTAAATTATTGATTGACAATACGGCGGCCCGGCCGTTTTCCATGTCAACCGTCTGGCCTTTGCCGGGCAGAAAAAGGGAAGACGCGGCTCAAAAAATAAAGTCTTTAAGCCGGCTTAAATACGGCCAAGACCGGAATATTATTGAAGCGCAAATTATGAGGCGGGCCAACGCGGTTTAAAGGCTGGACAAAAGTAAGCATATTGGGTAAGATAATAAAATCTTAAAATTTAAAATATTAATTCTTAAAAACAAAACTTATGTCAAATCAAAATAAAAATTTGGCTGATGATCTGGCTATGGAGTCCGAATTAAACCGACCGTCAGATAAAGATTATTCAGGAGCCAAAGCAGATAATACGCCGGCTCTTTCGGCAAGTTCCCCTCGGCTTGAGCTCGGAACGAAGGCGGGGCAGGTAAACCAGGTAAACCAGGAAGAAACCGTCAGCCTGGCGAAATCAAAAATGGTTTTAATAAAAAAATTGCTGAACAATATTAAAGAAAATAATGATCGTCTGCTTCAGCTTTTGTCGCCCTCGTTGGGCGCTAAAGACGAGACCGCCATCAGCATCGGGCAATTAAGCGATGGCAGTTTTGAGGCCGGGGAAGAAGCTGTCGGTGAATCCAGGACCATCGAGGGAGTGTTTGACGGCGAGAATATGATCGGTCCGGACGGCAAGCAATACAGCGTGCCGGCCAATTACGCTTCAAAATCAAAATTAGTGGAGGGCGACATTTTAAAACTGGTTATCACTTCAAGCGGCACTTTTATTTATAAACAAATCGGTCCGATTGAGCGCGCCCGGGTGGTCGGCATTTTGGATCGTTCGCCCGCCGGCGATTATTTGGCCGCAGCGGACGGGAAAAAATGGCGCCTCCTAACCGCCAGCGTAACTTATTATAAAGGCGAGATCGGCGACGAAGTGGTTATTTTGGTGCCGAAAAATAGCGAGAGCAAATGGGCGGCGGTGGAGAATATCGTGAGAAAAACTGGTTGAAATTGTGTGTTTATTAAGCAATCGGTTATCTATTTTATTAATTCCTTCTATAAAACTCAAAACGCAAATCTCAAATCTCAAAACTCAAAACTATAACTAAAATGTCAAAACTTTTTAAATTTTAAACCTTGACATTAGTTTTGACATTTTCCGCCAAAGTTTGTCGCGCCAGCCAGAGGCTGGTCCGCCTTGGGCGGAGATCCCTGCCTGCCGGCGGGCACGGCGCCTTTGGCGGAGACATTTGAGCTTTGAGTTTTAATTATATTTGCTTTATTGCTTGTAAGTGGCTAAAATGTATTAGTAAACCAATTAAATATAAGAAATTATGTCCACTCTATATCGAAAATACCGCCCGCAGAACTTTAAAGAAGTGGTCGGGCAAAACCATATCAAGGTGACTTTAGAGCAGGAGATTAAATCCGGAAAAACCGCGCACGCTTATCTGTTTTGCGGCCCCCGGGCCGTGGGCAAAACCACTCTGGCCAGGGTGCTGGCCAAATCAATAAATTGCGAAAAGCGGAAAGACACTTCGGCCGAACCCTGCGATTCGTGCCCAAGCTGCCAGGAGATAACCCAGGGGCGGGCTTTGGACATAATTGAAATTGACGCGGCCAGCTACACTCAAGTTGAAAATGTCAGGGAAAATATCATTCCGAGCGCCAGAGTGGCGCCGGTCAGGTCTAAATATAAAGTTTTCATTATTGACGAAGTCCACATGCTGACCACCCATGCCTTTAACGCACTGCTTAAAATAATTGAAGAGCCGCCGGCCCGCGTAGTCTTTATATTATGCACCACCGAAGTCCATAAGGTGCCGCTGACCATCATTTCGCGCTGCCAGCGCTTTGATTTTAAAAGAATCAGCGTCAATGATGTGGTTAAAAAACTCGCTTATATTGCCCAGGCGGAGAAAGTCAAGGTTGAAAAGGAAATTTTGGAAGCCATCGCCCGGCAGGCTGACGGGCATATGCGGGACGCCGAAAGCACGCTGGGACAAATTGTCGCCATCGCCAGCCCCGAGAAAAGCCCGGGGGGCGGAACGTCCATCAGCCAGGCGGATGCCGACTTGGTGATCCCGCGCTCCGATTTAAACGAAGCCATCAACTTGCTCGGCCTGCTTTTGAAAAAAGACGCGGCCGGAGGCATCAGGCTAGTTAATCAACTGGTTAACGATGGCGTTGATCTTAAGGTTTTCGTCAAAAACACGATTGAAATTTTAAGGAAACTGATGATTATAAAATTAAGCCCCGGCTTGGCGGATAAATTAGCCTTAGAAATGGGCGAGGCCGTGGAATTAAAAATCAGTCAGCTGGCGCAGGATTTAAAGATTGAGCAGATTTTGAATTTCATGGAAAAATTAATTAAAGTGCATAATGAGATACGGGCGGATTTCATCAAGCAATTATCTTTGGAAATGGCTATCGCCGAAATCTGCACCATGACGAGTCCGGCGAGAAGCGCCATGGCGCTCGGGTCCGCGTCCTTGGCCGCGCCAAAATTTACGGCTTATCGGAGCGCGTCTAACGCGGCTAAACCATTCCCGGATAAAGTCGTGGCGGCTGGAACGCCGTTAAATATTACCAGCGAGCAGATTATGGAAAAATGGAATGAAGTTTTAGCTAAGGTTAAACAATATAATCATTCTCTGTCTTTTATCTTGCGCGTCTGCCAGCCCAAGAATTTGGCCGGCAACCAGCTTTGCCTGGCTTTTAAATATAAGTTTCACCGCGACCGGGTCAGCGAAGCCGCAATAAAAAGCATTATAGAAAAGGTCTTAAATCAGGTTTACGGCGCGCCGGTTTTTATTGAAGCGGTGGTGGATGAAAATTTGGAAGTGGCAGCGACTAAATTAGTTTCGGATGAGCCGCTGGACTTAAAAAAACAGCCGGCGAAGGACGAACCCAAGCAAGGGGGGGAGCAGGGGAATATGATTGATAATCTCCTAAAAACTTTTGGCGGGAAAATCGTGAGCTAATGCTTCTGTCATTACCGCGAAGGCTTGCCTCGCGCGCCGTTGGCCAGAGCCTTGGCGACGTGCCACCGGAGCTTTCGGCGTAGCGCGGGCGGGAAGCCAGTAAAATAAAGATAGGGTATAAAGGATACTTCGACCTACAAGCGCCTGGCAAGGCGGGCTAAAGATAAAAAATATTTAAGAAATAAATCGTAATTCGTAAATCGTCAATCGAAAATCCCGATGCGGGATCGTTTAATGGTAGGACATCGCCCTCTGGAGGCGAGTATCTTGGTTCGAATCCAAGTCCCGCAGCACATTTGGACAAAGCTCCCAATGTGCTGGCATTTTATAAATTAGCTCGAACTGAATTCAAAAAAAGGTTTTAAACTATTTTTTAAAAGCGCCCGCCCACGCTTTTAAAAGCAAGAAATTCATTAACGGGCAAAGCCCGACTTTAAAAAACTGCCAAAGAGCCTATAAAAAATATCGGCTCGAACTTTATTTTAAGCCAAAAGCAAACTTTTCTTTTTTTGTTGCATAATACTCCCGTAACTTAGATTATTGTTCTTACTATTGCATTATATACTAATATTGAATAGAATGGCAATAGGTATTATGCTTATGGTATAATATATGCAGGAAATATCAAAAAAATTAGGTAAAAACTTAAAAAGAATTAAGAACAAGAAAAGGCATGTCGCAAGGCGATATTTACCGTTCAACTGGAATGGATCGGGCGTATTTAAGCAGTTTGGAAAACGGCAAAAGAAACCCGACGCTTTCTAATATAAGAAAAATAGCCGAAGCATTAAGCGTTGAACCTTTTGAAGTTTTCAATCAACTAATTAACCAACGCTGTTGCGTTAGAAGTTAGAATCTAAGTCATTTGTTATTGACAAAAAAGAAAAAATTATTTAAGAAAAAATAAAATTTTTACAGTAGAAAATTTGTCAGTTTTTGATTAATCGAGGCTGTGATTTTAAAAATATGCTGCCACCAGGGACAATATCAAGGATGATGGATTATTATTATACTCATCCCAGATTTAAGGAGGAAGTTTTAATCGCAATGAAAGATTTTTTTGACCGGCCGGATTTAAAACCAGGAGCTAAGTTAGAAATGGGAAAATTTGACGGAGTGCTGTTTAACGAATGGTTTAGCTATGATTTTATTTTTAAGGACGGCAAGGCAATGCCCGAGAAATATTATTATGATAATCCCCGCAAACTGCCCAGGCATACTCTTAAAATTTATGAGTATTTACAGGATAATTTTTACAGCTTGTTTAAAATTTTGGAAGTCAACATGGGGTATAATATGCTGTTGAAAAATTTGCGCGATGATAAGGAATATCGGGTTATGGAATATAAAGCGACTCTAACGGCCAGGCCAGGTTTTGTTTTGGCCAACAGGCTGGCAATGATTGGAGATCATTATGAAATGATTGGTTGCGATACACCATATTTAGATGATAGTAATTTTAATGGTGATATAGAAATCGTAATCAGAAGACTAACGAAAAGCAAAGACAAATTAACACCTAAAGATACAAGAAAAATTTTTAATCGATAAGTTATTTATATATATTTTTTGTTTTTTGTGTAATTTGATGATATAAATTTTTGATTGATAATGTAAGAATTTGCCGTCAAAGAAAAACTTGAAATCGCCTAAAGTCGGGCTTTGCCCGCTAATGAATTTTTGCCCGAATTGCTTTTAAAAGCGCGGGGCGGGCGCTTTTAAAAAATAGTTTAAAACCTTTTTTTGAATTCAGTTCGAGCTAATTTATAAAATGCCAGCAAGTAATTTTTACCCATTATGCGACTTAAAATTTTGTCATGGAATATTTGGTATGACGGGCAGTTTGATAAAATCTCCCGCTTCCTCACTTCTGGCGAGGCCGATATAATCTGTCTGCAGGAAATGACGCCGGACGATCCCACGAGAGATACTATTGGTTTGCTTAAAAAATTGGGTTATAAATACGCGTATGCTCCGGCTCATACCATTGAAAATGACGGCAGAACCATGAGTAACGCGATTTTCAGTAAATATCACATAATTAGACATGAAACTTACGTGTTATCGGATACGGACAGACGCAATGCCTTGCGAGCGGATATAAAAATCGGAGAAACCATATTGCATGTATTCTGCACTCATCTCTTGCACACCCATCAGCGACCATCAGCAGCGCAAGAACTTCAAGCCAAGAATTTAATGAAGGTTCTATCCAATGAAAGAACGGTCGCGATGGGAGATTTTAACGCCACGCCTGAAAGCGCGGCCATAAAGGAAATGGCTAAGATCATGGCAGACAGCGACCCCTCTTTAACCGCGACTTTATACGCGCCTCTGTTTAATTGCTCTGGTTGCGATTCGCGGACTATAGCCGGTACGCGGCTGGATTATATATTTACCAGCAGGGATATTAAAGTTAATTCATTTAAGGTTCACGGCGCGGCCGGCTCTGACCATCTGCCAATTTCGGTTATAATCGAGATATAATTTTCTTAAAGACTGAAGCGCAGTCAAGACCTAAATTTATTGAAGATAAAAAGGCCATCGCCATTTTAATGAGTCTTTTAAAAAAGCATCCGCTAGAACGCCGCGGAAAAGGCGGCGGTTGAGTCTGCTATCGGGCTTTTCGGCTGGACTTCTTTGTCCAAGAGCTGGATGAAAAAGCTAAAGGCCAAACGCGAGCGGAGCGTTCAATGGTCAATAAATTTTTAAATATGCGGGTGAAAAAAACCAAAAAACTCATTAAAATAACCATCAGTTATCTTAAGAAAAAAGATAGGATTTTGTTTATTACCACATCCAATCGCTGGAGCGGCGAAGAGGGCGGGGAGAAGCCGAAAAGCACCCGGCTGGCCGAATATCTCAAGGAAAAAATCGGCCAAGACCGTGTCACTATTTTGGACGCAACTAAAATTAAAATTTATCCCTGCGAAGGCAACGTGTCCACGGCCAGAGGCAACACCTGTGGCACGCCCGACGCGGTCCTAAAAGATAAATTTAAAAATTCCAGCGGCTACCATCGCTGCTGGGCCAGCATCAATAATCAAGACGACGAGTTATGGAAAATCAGTCAGGCCTTGTTTAACGCCCGGGCGGTGGTATTTTTTGCTTCAGTCCGCTGGGGCCAAGCCAACGCTTTTTATCAGAAGCTGATTGAAAGGTTGAACTGGATAGAAAATCGCCATACCACCCTGGGCAAAGACAACGTTGTTGGAGACATTGAGGCGGGCATTATACTCTTGGGCCACAATTGGCGCGGCCAAAATGTTTTAGCCACGGAAAAACAGGTATTGAAATTTTTTGGGTTTAAAGTGCCGGCCGCCTTATCCTGGAATTGGCAGTTTACCGATGATGCCCACGACGAGAGCAATGAATCCTATATAAAAGCCGCGGAGGAATTTAATTCTTTGTTTCGCGGTTGGGAAAGTAATGATAGATAGCAATCCCTGGTCCATGCCGATTAAGAATAATTTTTATTTCGTCCGCATATCGGTGGCCTGCATTAAACCAAAGCGGTTGTCTTCAGTATCCACGGCGCGGGCGAACCAGCCGACTTTGGGGATTTCCATTTTATTCCGGATGATCATGCCGCCGCCAGCCTTCACGTCCGCCATGGCTTTATCAAGATCGGCCACGCCGATAGTGCAATCATAGAGGTAAAATTTATCCTTGCCCTCTGACCGCTGGTATAGGCCGCCATTGATGCCCGGAGTTTTATTTCCGGTTTCAATCATCCAATAATCCATGCCGCCAGCCTCGCCGGGCCATTTGGTAATTTTCCAGCCCAGCGCGTTTTTATAAAATTTTATGGCGCGCTCAACGTTGTCGGCCTGAATCTCAAAATGTATTACTCGGTTCATATATTTTTAGTTAATCATTATTAATAATCATTATACCGACGCCAGATTAAGTTTCAGTTAATTTATAAACCTTTGACATCGTTCGCGCTTGACAAGTCCGCGCCAATGATTTAAGATTATATTATGAATAAACTTTCCGTTAAAAATTTGCTGTTAGGTTTGCTCTTGAGCCAGCTCTGCGGGGGAAAGTTTACTAGTGTTTAACTGATTAGCTTTAGATAAATACCAGCCAGCTTTCCACTTAAGGATAGCTGGCTTTTGTTATGGGGGGGGCGCTTTTTGACAAACAAAACAAACTAAAACAATCAGCAGGAGGAATAACCGTGAATACATCCCAACTGAATATTACCGCCATGAAACCGCCGGTTTTTTACGATGTCACCTTGCGTGACGGTAACCAAGCCTTGGCCAGACCCATGACGGTCAAGCAGAAGCTAGAGGTTTTTAATTGGCTTGTGGCTCTGGGCGTAAAGCACATCGAGGTCGGCTACCCGAACGCTTCCGATATGGATTTTCAAGCTTGCCGGGCGATCGCCGAACAAGCGCCGAGCGGCATGATCATCTCGGTTTTGGCCAGATGTCATCGATTAGATATTGACTGTGCCGTCAGAGCTTTGGCTAATGTCAGCCAGGCGACTCCCAGGCTGCACACCTTTATCGGCATGTCGCAGTTCCACATGGCCCATATCTTGGGTAAAACCCCTGAAGAAGTAAAAGATATGGCTATCATCGGCATTAAACGGGCAAAAACGATGCTTGAGGCTACCGGAAAGCAAGCGCAAATTCAATTTAGCCCCGAGCACTTTGGCGACTGCCTGGTCAATTTGGAATGGGTGATATCGGCGCTTAAGGAGATTGTGGCCGCCGGCGCCGACGTCATTAATCTGCCTAATACGGTAGAACGGACCCGGCCGGCGATTTTTGCCGGCATGGTCAGAAAGGTGGTGGAAGCTCTGCCCAGCAACACGATTATCGCGGTCCATTGCCACAATGACTTGGGCATGGCCACGGCTACCACGATTGAGTCCTATTTTGAAGGGGCCAGACAACTGGAAGTTACACTTAATTCCTTGGGAGAGCGCGCGGGAAATACCAACCTATATGAAACGGCGGTGGCGCTGCATCTAGCCGGAGTACCAGTCGGCCTGGACTTGAGCCGCATCTATGATACGGCTTTAAGGCTGTCGGAGTTAATTGGAGTGCCGATTTCGCAGAACGCGCCAATCATCGGGCAGGAAAGTTTTTACCATCGGAGCGGCGTCCATCAGCATGGCGCGGTTAGAACGTTTGAGCGGGCCAAAAAAGCTTATTTGCCGTTTGATCCAGCCCTAGTCGGCCGCGCTGGAGACGAAGAACTGCGTTTTACCTCGCAGTCCGGTTATGCGGCCGTACTGGCGATCGTAAAAGAAGCCGGGCACCTTATCATCGAGCAGGAAGCCAGGGAATTGGTGCCAGCCTTAAAAGAGGTCGCGTCAGGCAAAGGTGAATTAACGCCCGAAGAGGTTGTGGCGGTTTACGAACAGTATCAAGCGTTAAAAATCTCTAAGACGCAGGTTGGTTCCGAGGATCTCGCGGCTTTGGTCGGCGATATTACCCGCGACCGCGGGCAGCAAATCTGGCAGCGGGTTTTCACGCGGGCTGTGGCTGGCGATCATCCCACAGCCACCATAAGCCTTCGACGCAACGGTGAAGCCATAACCAGAGCGGCTCTGGGCGATGGGCCGGTTGACGCGGCCTTTGAAGCGATCAGGCAAATCACGGGCATCCCGGCTAAAATCGAAAAATACCGCATTGACAATGTAACTTCAGGCGGTGATTCGCTGGGCAAAGTCGTCTGCTGTTTAATGCATGATGGCCGCTGTTGCGAGGGCAGTAGCACCGGGACTGACATCGTCATAGCCTCGGTGGACGCTTACCTGGACGCGCTTAATCAGTTGTTAGTCGGAGAAAGCAATGGCAAAAAACCTTGATTTCTTTAAGGCCTCGGCGTTTCGCGCCGATCAAACGGGAATTGCGGCAAAGCAATTTCCGTTATTTTAATTTCAACTATTTTAAAATGCTTTCAGACATAAGGAATATGCCAGCATTATAATAATTAAAAAGTTTTGTAAAATTTGAGCGCGATCTAATATCAATGCACGCTGTTAAAAAATTAATCGGGGGCTATAGCTAAAAGCTAAGATTAAGCAATAAGGTTTAGTTTCTGACCTGGACAATAATTTAATAAAATGATATTGTTTTATGTTAATTTATTAATAGTCATCCAGGCAGGTTGCTAGCAATCTAAAATATAAAATTTATGAACTTAAATGAATTTTTTGGCCTTTTAAGAACAAAAAAGCAGACCATCGCGTCCGTGGTTATTTTATTTTTAGCCATCACGGCGATTTTTACCTTTAGCCAGCCGCTGAAATATAATTCGAAATCCAGCGTCTTGGTAGTTCAAGGATTCGCCCCAGGGACTGATCAGTATGCCGTCTCAAAATCAAATGAATATATCGGCAATATTTTAGCCAAAGTGATTTCTTCAAACTTATTTTACAATGATGTGATAAGCTCCGGTTTTAACATTAATAAGAATTATTTTTCTAAAATCAACAATATCAACCGTGAAATGGATAAGTGGAGAAAGACCGTTCAGGCCCGAGCCATCAGCGACACGGGCATTATTGATATTAAGATCTATCACCCGGACAAACAACAGCTGGATCAGGTTGCCATGGCCGTGAATTTTATTTTGCAAAGCAAGCACGGGCAATATCATGGCCTGGGCAGCAAGGTTGCCATTAAAATAATTGACAAGCCGATTATTTCCATCTGGCCGACAAAACCCAATATTATTTTGAATTTGCTATTGGCCGCCATAGCCGGCCTGATAGTTTCTTTTTATTATATTTATTTGTTCCAGGAGAAAGCCTTTAATTTAAAATTGTGGCCGGAGTTTAATGTCCGCCGGACGAAAGAAAAAAAAGTATTTAATAACCAATTCGTTAAGCCAAACATTCAATTGACTGATTTTAGACCGCCGGAAACAAACCAGGCGACTGGCTTAGATCGAGGATTAGATTTTAACACCAAACAAAATAATCAAGAGATAGATTATCCGTTCCGGGACGATATCAGGCAACCGCCTGACCGTGAAAATCAAGACAAAGAGGTTGAATCCGCGGCTACCGGGGAGGCGAGCCGCGCTAATAGTGAAACCAAGGATTTTACTCCGCGCGGAAGCATCAATAATCTATTCCTAAATTAAGCGTCAAGACGGTTAATTAATATGCCTGCTAGAACCATGGTCCAAGCAGCTCAAACAAGTAGCGGCCGCAAGCTGATAAAATTATCTTTGTTGGTCATTTTGGTTTTAGCTGTTTCCGTTTTTTTTAACTTGGCAGGCGCTTACATAATTTTTGCCAGCCTGGCTATTTTTTGGGGCTGGGTATTTTTTAGGGACAAGCTCCATTTTTTTTTAGTTTTGTCAATCCCGGCGCTAGCTTATGGGCAGTTTATCAGTTTTCCCATTACCGTCAACTGGGTTTATGAAGCCAGCTTAACGGAAGTTTTGATTATTTTGGTTTTTTTAATATTTATTATTGATAAATTCATTGGCGGCGAATTAAAAATAATTAGAACCAACAGCCTGCTTTATTTATTAGCCGCTTATTTGATCATTTCGCTGATCTCCTTCGTCAATATCATAGATTTTCGGCTCTATATCGTCGGGCTGAAGGCAGTTGTTTTCAGTTGCCTAGCCTATTTTTTAAGCTTAAATTTGCTGGATAATAAGCAAAAAATCGATCTTTTTATTTTTAGTTTAGCCGCCACCGCCCTCATCTTATCTAGCCAGATTTTAATTAAGTTTTACCAAATCGGCTGGTCAGATAAATTCTTCTTTGAGCGCAGTTCCATCACCATCGCTTCGGGCGCGATCGCCACCGTGGCCGCCATCTTGGCTTTGATTTTACCGGTAGTATTATCGCATTATTTTTATTTCAATAATCAAAATAAAATTAAGCCGTTATTATTTTTCGGTTTTATTACCGGGTCGTTGGCTTTGTTTTTAACTTTAGGCAAAGCCGCTATTTTCAGTTTAAGCCTGGGTCTGGGCTATCTTTTCGTTAAGCTTAAAGGTAAAAGGATAATTTTTACCCTGGCCGCCCTGGTTTTCGTCGTTTTTAGTTTTATTTTTTTCTTCGCTTTTTTCAGCGGTCTGCTTGAACGGTTGAGCCGGGTTTTTATTGACAGCAACAGCAAATTCAGAATTCTTGAATATCAAACCGGCTGGAAAATCATTAAGGATAATTTTTGGTTTGGCGCGGGCGCGGGCCAGCAATTGCATTATTTTAAAAAGATGTTAAATTTTGATAAGGCCGAACTGGTGAACAACTTTTTTTTCCAGGCCTGGATTGATTTAGGGGTGCTAGGTTTGGGCTTAACCGCTCTAATATTCGGCAATATTTACCGCCGAGCTGTTAATTTCTCCAAAAGCGTAAAACCGGCCGAGTTGACCATCGTTTGCGGTTTTATCGCCGCTCTGATCGTGAGTTTGCTAAACGGCTTGGCTGAAGTGACTTTTTTTGCCTTGCCTTACGCCATTATTTTTTGGTGCTTAGTAGGAGTTTTTTATAATTTGGAAAAATATGGAGCTAGTATCAGTCATAATAATTAATTATAATACGCCGGCCATGACGGAAAAAGCCATCCGCTCATTTATAAATAGCGCCGGCGGTCTTAACTACAAAATTATTTTAATAGACAATAATTCCAGCGAAAAAATTAGCGGCGCGGCTTTAAAAGATTGGCCGATAAAATTCATTCAAAATGCCGAGAACGTGGGTTTTGCCAAAGCAGTTAATCAAGGGATAAGGGCGGCGACCGGAGATTATATTTTGCTGTTGAATTCTGACGCCATTGTTGAAGCGGGGACGGTTATAGAGATGCTGGAATATTTGAAAAATAATACCCGAACGGGAATAATCGGGCCAAAATTTGTTTACCCTGGCGGAAAAAATCAAGTCAGCTCGGGGAAATTTCCCGGTTTTTGGAGTGAATTTTTTCGCTTGTCGGCGCTTCATAGAATTTTGCCGTTTAGCGCCTTTAATAAAAATTATAAAACTATAAAGTCGCTGGACTGGGTGAGCGGCGGCTGTATGCTGATTAAACGCGAAGTTATAAGACAGCTTGGCGGTTTTGATGAAAATTATTTTTTTGGCGCCGAAGACATGGATTTTTGCCTGCGCGCCAAAAAACGAAGCTGGCAGGTGATTTATTATCCTTTAGTTGAGGTTATTCATTATCATAAGTTTTCTGCCGGCGGCCGGCGAGCGGTCAAGGCCATAAAAATGGAGAGAGACGGCTTTGATTATTTTTTTAAAAAAAATTATCCTAAAAAAATAATTTCACGGCAATTAATTTGGCAAATGCATAATTTTAAAATTTTGGCTCTAAATTTATTGGGTTATAATTAACAATCAAATTATGCGATTGGTTTGGGCTAGGTTTTTGAATTCATTCGCGCTAAAAATCATATTCCCGTTTATAAATTCAAAAGCTTAGCTCAAACCAAAATATAATAATTGGCATGAAAAAGTTTATATGAAAAAGCTTAAAGCCTTAGACGCGACCATCGCCATTACCTATAAATGCAATTCACGCTGCCGCATGTGCAATATTTGGCAAATTAAAAATCCCGGCGATCTGCCGCTGGAAGTTTTTTATAATTTAAGCCCTAATCTAAAATACATAAATTTAACCGGCGGCGAACCGTTTTTAAGGCCGGATTTGCCGGCGATCGTTAAAATAGTAAAAAAAGTCAGCCCAAAAGCGCGGATTATAATTTCTTCCAACGGCTGGGCCACTGGTTTGATTACCCGTCAGGTTAAAGCCATTATAAAAATAGATAAAAATATCGGTTTGAGAATTTCTCTGGACGGGCTGGACGCGGTTCATAATCAGATCCGCGGCCTGGTTGGGTTTTACGGCCAGGCGATTAAGACAGTTGAGTCGCTAAAAAGATTGGGAGTAAAAAATTTGGGGTTTAGTTTTACCATCATGGATTTTAACGCCGACCAGCTGAAAGCGGTCTATGATTTGTCTAAAAAGATGAACTTGGAACTGGCTTTGGCTTTAGTGCAAAATTCAGAGGTCTATTTTAAAAAAAATGACAATCAGATAAAAAAGATTGAGGCGGCGGCTGAAAATTTAAGCTATATTATCGCGGCAGAATTAAAAAGTTTTAAGGCTAAGCGCCTGCTTAGGGCTTATTACGACTATGGCCTATGGCATTACCTTAAATTCAATAAACGGCTATTATCCAGCGGCGCTGGCTTTGATTCTTTTTTTGTTGATCCGTCAGGCGATATTTACCCCAGCAATTTGATTAATTTACGCCTGGGTAATTTGGGGTGGGCGCCGCTGGATCAAATCTGGAATTCGGAAGAAGCCGGCCAGACGAGGCGGGCAATTAAAGGAAAAAACACCCAAGAAAGCTGGATAATTTGCACAATTCGCGGGCAAATGAAAAAACATTGGCTGAAAATCGTTTGGTGGATATTTAAGAATAAGTTTTTAAAAAGAAATGCATTATTAAACGACTTACACGCTTAAGAAATATTTTTAAGGCGGCTGGCTGGAATTAGTAATTTTTTCACTGCGGAACTCGCCTGCCTGCGGCCGTCTCAAACAGTCCTCGTTTCAAAAATTACTAATTCCAGCCAGCCGCCAACCGCCCTGTCAACCGCGTAAGTCCTAAAATTAATAAAATGCCAAAAAAATTAAAAATTTTGCAAATCAATAAATTTTATTATCTTAAAGGCGGCGCCGAGCGCTATCTGTTTAATTTGTCAAAGCTGTTAGAAGCGAACGGCCATCGGGTGATTGCTTTTTCCATGCGGGATGAAAAAAATCGGCTGTCGCCTTTCGGGGATTATTTCAGCCAGCCCATGGACCTGCATCGTTTTAATTTAAAAAATATTTTAAAAATTTTTTATAATTGGGAAGTGGCGCGCCGCCTGGAGGAATTGATTAAAAAAGAAAAACCGGATTTGGCCCATTTGCATAATATCGCTTATCAGCTTAGTCCGGCGATTATCCGGGCGTTAAAACGGCATAAAATTCCCATAATTATGACGCTGCATGATTATAAAATTATCTGCCCCAATTATAAGCTTTTCACCAGGGGCAAACCGTGCCAGCGTTGTTTAGGAGGCAAATATTATAACTGTTTTTTAAATAAATGTTCGCACGGACGTTTGGGCCAAAGTTTTTTAGCCATGCTGGAAGCCTACTTTAACGTCGGCTGGCTAAAATTATACGATCAAATAGATTTGTTTATCGCTCCCAGCCAATTCATGAAAGACGTCTCGGTTAAGTTCGGCCGGCCGGAAAATAAAATTGTAAACTTAAGTTATTTTATCGAGCCGAATAAAGATGATTTAAAAGCGGGCGATTTGTCAAATTATATCTTGTCGTTCGGCCGGCTGTCGCCGGAGAAGGGGATTGGAGTCCTTTTAGACGCCATGACTAAAGTTGACGGCAGGATCAATTTAAAAATCGCCGGCGCCGGGTCTGATTATTTAAAACTTAAAAATAAAATTAAAAAATTAGACCTGTCGGCCAGGGTGGAATTTACCGGCGTGAAACATGGCCCCGATTTATCAAACCTAATAAAAGGCGCGCTGGCAGTAGTGGTGCCGTCGGTTTGGCCGGAAAATATGCCATACACTGTGCTGGAATCGCTAGCTCTGGGGAAAATAGTCATCGCCAGCCGCATCGGCGGCTTGGGCGAGGTGATCAAAGATTCCGAGAACGGCTGGTTATTTAAAAGCGGAGACAGCGCTGAACTGGCCAAAAAGATTAACCTGGCAACGATTAGAAACGATTTTATAAAAATAATGGAACATAAAGCCAGAGCCAGCCTGGACCAATTAAACGTGCGAAACCATTATGAAAAAATTATGGAGTTGTATGAAAGAATATTAAATCCCGAGAATCCATTAAAACAGGCAGGGGATTAAGCGGCAAAGGCGGCATGGCCGGAATTATCATGGTTTTAATATTATTTTAATGTTGCTTCAATAAAGTTTATTTATTGTTCAAGCCCACGAACATAATTAACACTTTTAAGAATTAGATTTTGAC
>Ga0156310_136_pt1 | contig 33181 bp, 27 predicted proteins | sample RifCSPlowO2_12_FD_107958 | JGI IMG/M metagenome (GOLD analysis project Ga0156310, IMG submission 107958) | Candidatus Falkowbacteria bacterium RIFCSPLOWO2_12_FULL_45_13 | reverse complement strand
CTTGACCCGGAACAGGCCAAATTTCAAGCCAGGCTGATCGGCGCGCCGCCCAAGGAGGTTACCGAGATGTGGCAGGGGCTAAAAAATCTGCTGGCGGCTGGTTTCGCTAAGGGGAAAATCGGCGTGGAGAACCTGGTTCGAAGAACCAACATTGAGTTGGCGCCCCAAGTCTATGAAGTAGGGTTAGAGATGGGCTTCTTCGTAGACCTGGAAATCCCCACCTGCCCGTTCGCTGGCGGCGTTCGCGCCCTGCGCCAATGGCTGGAACTTTTTCCGGCCAAAAAGCAGATTCGGGCCTGCGTTCAGGCAGTGCAAGAAATTAACCAGCGCCACGGCATCCCGGCTTACACGGCCATGATGCCGCACCTAACCGGCCGCAACGCGTCGGGCGTGGGCACGGGCTGCGTTTCCTTTAAGCAAGGCGCGCTCCTAACCGAGCGGGACGGCCGGGTCGGGCTCTGCACCAGCGGCAAACCGCTCCTGGATGAAAGCGGGCGGCAGCTTAACCTGCTTACGGACTTACCCGAGGCGGTTTTTTCTCACCCTGACCTCTTGGCGCGCCGCCTAAGCTGCGAGCAAAGAAACATCAAGAGCGGACCTTGCGCGACTTGCCAGTTTTGGCAAAATTGCTTAGGCGGCTGTACGGCCTTACGGGAAACCCTGGGCCTGGTAGCCGATTCTTACCCGCTTTGCTATCTTCACGACTGGCCAGGGCGCGAAGAATTGCTGGCGTTAGGGGAAAAGACCCTGGGACCGGGCGTAAAAGTCTGGGAAAGTGTCGGGCATTAATCAACGGGCTGGGAACGAAAAAAAAAACGTTTCCAGCCCCCTTTTTTAAATTTATGAATTTAATCATAAAACAAGCTCAAAGAAAATTTAAGCAATTAGAGAAAAAATACGGCGATTTTATTTTCGTTATCGCCGACGACTGGCGCGGCTGGCGCTTTGTTTATGATACCGGCGATGTGCGCCGTTGCCAGAACGATTGCGCCAACTGCCGCTTGTTTAATTTGCTTAAAAAAGAAAGGCCGGGCGAATTTACGGCCGACTTATACCGAGGCAACGTCAGGGATAAAAAATTTTTTGGGCCGCAAAATTTTTTAAATTGCAAAACCCTGGCCCAATATGGACAGGGCTATGTTAAGTTTATTAAAAAAATAAAAAATCCGGCTGAACTAAGAGAGGAGTTGAATTTAGTAAAAAATTTAAAAATTATTTACGCGCGAACCGGTAATAAAGTTCAAATGGAAAAAATTTTTAAGCGCTCAATTTTTCGCCAAGCGCTTAAACAATCCGGCGGTTGGAAGAAAGAGATGATAAAGACATTTTTATAGAAAAATTTGGATTTTTTTCAAAAATATTTGGTGGGCGAAGAATAACCCATCCCCACCCTCCCTTGTTAGGGAAGGGTTTATATCATACTCTCGTGAAATTTTGCCGTAATTTGTCGCGGCGTGATGCCGTGCTTTTTGTTGTATGATGCCTGAACTGTTCGGCGGCGCTTGGTTTCGTTAATGGTATAGCGCATGGCCGGAGTGATTTTATCCGCGTACATAATGACCTTGCCTTCTAAATGGCGGGCGGCGCGGCCCATGGTTTGGATTAAAGAGGTTCCGGTGCGCAAAAAGCCGGACAGGTCCGCGTCTAAAATGGCGACCAGCGAAACTTCAGGCAAGTCCAGGCCTTCGCGCAGGAGATTGATGCCCACTAAGACGTCATACTTGCCTAAGCGCAAGTCGCGCAAAATATCAACCCGCTCTAAAGTTTCCACCTCGCTATGCAAATATTGCACTTTGATTTTCTGTTCGGCAAGGTAGCTGGTCAGTTCCTCGGCCATGCGCTTGGTCAGGGTCGTCACCAGGGTGCGCTGGCCATGGTCGATTCTCGTCTTTATTTCTTTGATTAAGTCCTGAATTTGCCCGGGGTTGGGCCTGACTTCTATTTCCGGGTCTAGGAGGCCGGTCGGTCTGACCAGCTGCTCCACCACTTGTTTTGAATTTTTGATTTCATAATCGGCCGGCGTGGCGCTCGTGTAGATTACTTGTTTTACTTTGCCGTTGAACTCTTCGAAGTTTAATGGCCGGTTGTCGCGGGCGCTGGGCAGGCGGAAACCGAAGTCAATCAGGGTTTGCTTGCGCGACTGGTCGCCGGCGTGCATGCCGCGGATTTGCGGCAGAGTGACGTGCGACTCGTCTATCAGCAAGAGATAATCTTTGGGCTCGCCTTCGCTAAAGCTACGGCGCGGCGAAGGAAAAAAATCAATCAAAGTTTCCGGTGGCTCGCCGGCGGCGCGGCCGGTTAAATGACGGGAGTAATTTTCTATGCCATTGCAGTAGCCCACCTCCGCCATCATTTCCAGATCGTAATTGGTTTTTTTCTCCAGCCGGTAAGCCTCAACCTCTTGGCCGAGTTTTTTTAGTTCTTTAAGCCTGGATTTTAATTCTTGGCGGATATTTTTTAGCGCCCGCACCATTTTTTCTGGCGGCGTGATAAAGTGTTTGGCCGGCAGAATGATGATTTCCGAGAGCGTCTCGGCCTCCAGGCGGCGGGAATCGAGCGACCAGGAGGGAGCGTCCAGCCCCGGCCGGATGGCGTAGATTTTGATTTTATCCACCAGATCGCCGAACAGGACAATCCGCGCCACGGCTTCGCCGGTGGCCAGATGAATATCAATATTTTCGCCTCGGACGCGGAAATTGCCGCGCTTGAATTCGGTTTCGTCGCGCGCGTATTGAATGGCGACCAGTTCTCTTAGCAGCTGATTTCTTTTTATTTTTTGGCCGACCCGGAAGGTTTTACCCATGGCCTGGTAATCCGCTTTTTCGCCCAGCCCGTAGATGCAGGAAACGCTGGCCACGATTAAAACATCCCGGCGGTAAAGCAAGGATTGGGTGGCGGCATGGCGCAGGCGGTCTATTTCTTCGTTGATGGCGGTTTCTTTTTCAATATAGGTGTCGGTTTGCGGGATATAGGCTTCGGGCTGGTAGTAGTCGTAATAGGAAACAAAGTAATGCACGGCGTTGCCCGGAAAAAATTGCTTGAACTCGCCGTAGAGCTGGGCGGCCAGGGTTTTATTATGGGAAATCACCAGTGTCGGCTTTTGAATTTTTTCAATAATGCCGGCCATGGTGAAAGTTTTGCCCGAGCCGGTTACGCCCAAGAGCGTTTGGTCGCGATAGCCTTTTTTTAAGCCGTCCACCAATTTGGCGATAGCCTCGGGCTGATCGCCGGCGGGCTTGAACTTACTTTTTAGTATGAATTTGGGCATAGAATAATAAAAATCATTTTGCCGATCCTGGCTTAGTTTTAAGGGCAGCCGCCGTGGGTGGGTTTGAATAATTGTAAGCGCGCGATTTTAGCCCCGCTCTTTTGTAGGTTATAAATTAACGCGGTTAATATTAATGATAGTCCGGCCCGGCTTCTTTATCAAGGGGCGCCCGTGGCAGGATTTATTTTAAAAAATTTTTGACATTTAGTTTAATTTGGGCTAAAATAATTAATAATACAGAGAAAATTGAACGCTAAGTTAGCGGAAAATTTATGATTGATAAAAAATCAGATTCGAAGCAGTCAACCAATCCTTTTCCTAAAATGGAAGAGCAGGTTTTGGATTTTTGGGAAAAGAATAAAATTTTTGAAAAAAGCGTAAATAATCCCCCCGGAGAACCTCGCCCTAACCCTCTCCTTCGTAAGGAGAGGGGATCTTATCAAGGGGGCAAAAAGAGAGATTATGTTTTTTACGACGGGCCGCCGTTCATAACCGGCTTGCCGCACTACGCCACATTGCTTCCTAGTATCGCCAAAGACGTAGTGCCGCGTTTTTGGGCCATGAAAGGCTACCGGGTGGAAAGGGTGTGGGGCTGGGACTGCCACGGCTTGCCGGCGGAAAATCAGGTGGAAAAACAATTGGGGTTAAGGAATAAAAAGGATATTGAAAAATTGGGCGTGGACAAATTTATTGACGCCTGTCGGATTTATGTCGATCAGGGTAGCGAGCAATGGCAATGGTATATCAATCGGATCGGCCGGTGGGTGGATATGAAGCATGCTTATCGGACCATGGATTTGAACTATATGGAAAGCGTCATCTGGGCTTTTAAAGAACTTTATCATCAAGGTTTGATTTACGAAGGTTACCGCTCTTCTCTTCATTGCCCCCGTTGCGCTACGCCCTTGTCCAAATTTGAGATTACCATGGATGCCGGCTCCTACCGCGACGTCACGGATAACACGGTAGTGGTAAAGTTCAAATTGAAAGGCAAAACCCCCTCAACCCCCCTTTTGAAGGGGGGCAAGAACGTTTATTTGCTGGCCTGGACCACCACTCCTTGGACCCTGCCGGGAAATTTGGCTTTAGCCGTTGGAGAAAAGATAAAATACGCGGAAGTGGAATCTGCGGGTGAGTATTATATTATAGCCGAAGAGAAAGTAAAGGATATTTTTAAAGATAAAAAGCATGAAATCATAAAAAAATTTGCCGGCAAGGACTTGATAAATTTAAATTATGAACCGATTTTTGATTTGAACAATAAACAGATTGCGGAAGATAAAAACGTTTTTAAGATATACGGCGGGGAATTTGTCAGCACTGAAGAAGGCACCGGCGTGGTGCATATCGCCCCGAATTTCGGCGAGGATGATTTTGAACTGGGGAAAAAACAATCTTTACCCGTGGTTGATTTAATGGATGAAAACGGGATCTATACCAAAAACGCCGGGGCCTGGTTTGGCCATTATTTTTCCAAAGCGGGCGCGAAAGTTTTGGCCGATTTGGGTGATAAATTATTCAGCTCGTTTGCTTATGCGCATAGTTATCCGTTTTGTTATCGTTGCGGTACGCCGCTCATATATCGGGCGCAGAAAGCCTGGTATCTGAAGATTTCCGCGATACGGGAAAAACTCCTAAAGAACGGGGAGAAGGTAAATTGGATTCCCGAGCATTTTAAGTCGGGCCGGTTCCGCTATAATTTAAAATCAGCGCCGGACTGGAGCCTGTCGCGCTCCCGCTATTGGGGGTCGCCGATTCCGGTCTGGAAATGCAGCGGCTTGGCCGAAGTCAAAAGTCAAAAGTCAAAAGTCAAAAGTGGATATAAAAATAATCAACCTTGTGATAACATTAAGGTTGTTGGTTCAATAAAAGAGTTAGAAGGGTTAAGTGGAAAAAAAATTATTGATCTGCATAAACCGGCAATAGATGAGGTTGAATTTACATGTACTCAGTGTGGCGGCACCATGAAACGGGTGCGTGAAGTTTTAGATTGCTGGTTTGAATCCGGAGCCATGCCCTTCGCCCAATTCCATTATCCCTTTAACCGTCAAGATGAATGGCAGCGTCTTTTTCCGGCCGATTTCATCATTGAATATACGGGACAGTTGCGGGGTTGGTTTTATTATCTCCATGTTTTGGCCAATTCTTTATTTAATAATGTTGCTTTTAAGAATGTTATCGTTACCGGCGTTTTAGCCGGAACCGACGGACGAAAGATGAGCAAATCCTACGGCAACTATCCCGACCCCAAAGCCACCCTGGAGAAATATACCAGCGATGCCATCAGGATGTATTTTATGTCCAGCCCGATAATGGTCGGCGATGACATGAGTTTGTCCGAAATTGATATCCAAAACACTTTAAGAAAAAATATCATTTTATTGTGGAATGTTTTTAAGTTTTACGAGCTTTACGCCATCTCTCCCAACCCCCTTCTTATTAAGGAGGGGGAGGTTCTCACCCTTACTAAGAGGGAGATTTCCGCCAGAGGCGGATCCGCCTCTGGCGGAAAAGAGGGGGTTAACATCCTTGACCAATGGATTTTGGCGCGCTTGAATCAATTGATAGGCGAAGTCACGGAAAGTATGGATAAGTATGATTTGCCGCGCGCCGCCCGGCCCATCACCGATTTTATCAACGATATCTCCACCTGGTATCTGCGGCGTAGCCGCGAACGGTATAAGTCCGAAGACGTAGCGGATAAAAATAATGCCCTGACCGTGACTAAGCATGTTTTGATCGAACTGGCCAAGATTATGGCTCCGTTCATGCCCTTCATGGCTGAAACCATTTGGCAAAAAGTTACGGAGCTCGATTTTAAGGATAAAAATAGGAGCGTGCATCTGGAGGCTTGGCCAAAAACACAGATCACAGATAAAGGAGGTGAGCGAGTTTTGACAGAGATGGCTAAAGTCAGGAAAGTCGTGGAACTGGGATTGGCCAAGCGGGATGAAGCGGGCATTAAGGTCAGGCAAATGCTTAGTGAATTAAGAATTATAAATTATGAATTAGGGAAAGACTATGAAGGACTGTTGAAAGATGAATTGAATGTGAAAAAGGTTACGGTCAAAAATGGCAAGGGCGAAATAAAGGCGGAGCTGGATACGACTATAACCGAAGACTTGAGACTGGATGGCCTCAAGCGGGAAATCGTGCGCTTGGTTAATAATATGCGCAAAAACGCCGGTCTAACCATAAAAGATAAGATAATTTTGAGCTGGCACAGCGATTCGGAAATGGTGAAAAAGGTTTTTAAAGAAACGGCCGGGGAATTGAAAAAGGATACTTTGAGCGAGAAAATAACGGAAAACGAAGCTGGGGGCGAGGCGGTGAAGGTGAACGGGGAAAAAGTTAGGTTGGGAATAAAAATATGACTAAAGCTCTTATTTTACTATCAGGCGGACTGGATTCCATGCTGGCGGCCAGGCTTTTAATGGAGCAGGGCGTTGAAGTTACCGGTCTGTCTTTTAAGAGTTATTTTTTTGGCACGGCCAAGGCAAAAAAGGTCGCCGAGCGATTAGGCGTAAAATTAATTGAAATGGATTTTTCAGAAGAGCATCTGGCCATGGTGAAAAATCCTCAATACGGCTATGGCAAAAACATGAACCCCTGCGTTGATTGCCACGCGCTGATGCTCGGAAAAGCTAGAGAGATAATAGAAAACCCCCCTCTTAATCTCCCCTTTACTAAGGGGGAGAACGTTAACGGAGAATATGACTTCGTGGCCACGGGCGAAGTTTTGGGCGAGCGGCCCATGTCGCAAAATCCGGAGGCGCTTCGGCTGGTGGAGAAAATCGCCGGGCTTAAAGGCAGGCTGATCAGGCCGCTCTCGGCCAGATTATTGGACGAATCGGATTTGGAAAAAACCGGCAGGGTGGACAGGAGCCGGCTCTTGGATTTAAACGGCCGGGGAAGAAAGCGCCAGTTGGCAATGGTAAAAAAGTATGGTATAAAGGAATATTCCAGCCCGGGCGGCGGCTGTATTTTGACCGATCCGGTGTTTAGCGAAAAATTAATGAAACTAATGGAATATTGGCCGGAATGTTCTGGTAACGATATAGAGCTCTTAAAGCACGGCAGGATTTATTGGCTGACGCTGAAAACGTCAAAAGACGCTAAGGGACGCCAAGGCGGATCTAGGGCGCTGGTGGTAGTGGGCCGGGACCAACAAGACAATGAGAATTTATTGAGATTTGTCCAGACCGGTGATATATTAATCAATATGGCAGAGGCGGCCGGACCGACGAGTTTAATACGAATTAAAAATTACGAATTAAAAATTACGAATGAAACGCGCGAAATAAAAGTACCCCAAGAGTTGAAAATGAGTGAATTAAAAATGGACGAGGGAAAAAACGGAGAAGAAATTATCAGCCTGGCGGCATTATTGGCTAGCTATTACGCGACTAAAGCGAGAGGTAGAAAAGTTAAGTTAGAAGTTAGAAGTAAGAATTTATAAATAAAAATGATCGTTTCTTGTATCGCGTTATGAGTTATGCGTTATGAGTTACGAGGTTAAATTTTATGACTACATTTCTCTGGATTGTTTTAGCGGTTATCGCCGTTTTAATTTTAGCGGCCATCGTCATCTACAACAGTTTAATTCGTTTGAAGTTGCGCGTGGACGAAGCCTGGAGCGACATTGACGTGCAGTTAAAACGGCGCCACGACCTGATACCGAACCTGGTGGAAACCGTCAAAGGCTACGCGGCCCATGAGCAAGGCACGTTTGATAAAGTAATCAAGGCCAGAAATCAAGCCATGCAGGCGCAGGCCGGCGGCGACAATAAGGCTTTGGCTGAAGCGGAAAACATGCTTTCTGGAACCTTAAAATCGTTGTTCGCCTTATCAGAGGCTTACCCGGTTTTAAAGGCTAACCAGAATTTTTTGGAATTGCAGAGAGAATTGACCGATACGGAAGATAAAGTTCAGGCGGCTAGAAGATTTTATAACGGCAACGTCAGGGATCTTAACACCAAGTTGCAGGTTTTTCCCACTAATTTTATGGCCGGCGCGTTGGGCTTTAAAGAAAGAGAGTTTTTTGAGGTGGAAAACGCGGCTGAACGGGAAGCGGTGAACGTCAAGTTTTAATGTATGAATTTCCATTAATTTCGCGACCCCGTGCTTGACACGGGGGAGCTAATTTCTTAATTTCTGAAATTGATAGAAATTTGCTCCTGTCGCTTCGCTCCAGTCGCGAAATTTATTGATATTATTTATGCCCACCCTATATACTCATATTGATTCCAACAAAAGAAAGACTTGGGCTTTGTTTGTCGCCTTTTTTGTCGCCATCATTTTAATCGGCTATGTTTTTAGCTATATCATGAACGATCAGGCGATTCTGTATTTCGCCGTTACCTTTAGCATTGTTTCCAGTTTCATCAGTTATTGGTGGAGCGACAAAATCGTCCTGGCCATGTCCAGCGCGCGTGAAATTGATCACGACTCTAACCGCGAGCTCTATCACCTAGTGGAAAATCTTTGTATTACAGTCGGCTTGCCAGTTCCTAAAATTTATATAATCAATGACACGGCGCCAAACGCTTTCGCCACCGGCCGAGATCCCGCCCACGCGGTGGTGGCCGTGACCAGCGGGTTGCTGTCTAAGTTGGAAAAGACCGAGCTGGAAGGCGTGATCGCCCATGAGCTATCGCATATCGGCAATCGCGACATCCTCTTGGCTACTTTGGTCACGGTGATGGTGGGCATGATAGTCTTATTGGCGGATTGGTTTAGAAGATGGTCATTTTTCGGCGGCCACCGGAGAAACGATAATAAGAGCGGCGGCCAATTAGGCCTGATTTTAATGATCATCGCCATTATCTTATCAATCCTGGCGCCGATATTCGCCTATCTGATGCAATTCGCCATTTCCCGTAAACGAGAATTTCTGGCTGACGCCGATGGCGCGCTGTTGACACGCCACCCCGATGGTTTAGCAAGAGCGCTGGAAAAAATTTCGGCTGATAAGGAACCCCTGGAAGTGGCCAATCGCGCCACAGCTCATCTCTATATCGCCTCGCCCTTTAAAGAAGACGAGGAACATCGGGTCAGCTGGCTGACAAAATTATTCATGACCCACCCGCCGATTGAAGAAAGAATCGCGGCCTTAAGGGGAATGGAAAAAAATTAATTTATGCAAGGAGGGAAATATAATCGGCGGTCGATTCGTTTGCCCGGCTATGATTACAGTCAGGCTGGCATGTATTTCGTGACAATTTGCGTAAAAAATCTGGAATGTTTATTCGGGGAGATTGTTGAAGAGGAAATGATGTTAAATGAATTGGGCATTATCGTTAAAAGGGAATGGTTGAGAACGGGCGTAATCAGAAAAGAAATTTATTTGGATGAATTTATCATCATGCCGAATTATTTTCATTTTATTGTGTTTATTAACGAATGCGGCAATGCGCTAACGGTAGGGGCAAACGGCCGTTCGCCCCTACGAATGCGGCCAAAATCAATTTCGTCGTTGATGGCCGGTTATAAATCAGCCGCGACAAAACAGGTAAATTTATTTCGAAATATGCTCGGGACGGATTTATGGCAGCGCAATTATTACGAACATATAATCAGAAACGAAAATTCTTTAAATAGAATACGAAATTATATTTGGAACAATCCCGGCAACTGGCCGAATGATATTGAAAATTTAGCCGTAAATAAAAATATAACAGAATCGTAAAGGCAGAATTATTGTAAAAATATTTATAATTAAAAGTAGGGGTGAACGGCTGTTCGACCCTAAGGATGTCATATGACCACACAACAAATTTTCGATTTGGCGATTAAAATGGGCATCAAGGCCGATTTGCGCGGACTGGAAAAAGTGAAAAAATATTTGGCGCGTCTGAATAAGAAATACGAAGCCATGTCGGCGGCGGAAAAAAAGGATTTCGACGCGGAAAAGCTGTCCAATCCTTTCAGCGATACCCGCGTGCTGGTGGATACGGAGAGAAATGCCGTGAAGAAAATTTTGGCCGGTATCGACATGAAAGGGAGCGAACTTTTGCTCGCCGATAAGCTGGGCATCGACCTGGTTATCGGCCACCATCCGGAAGGTAAGGCGCTGGCCGACCTGTCCGGCGTCATGGATCTGCAGGCTGAAGTCCTGGCCCAGTACGGCGTGCCCATCAATATCGCCGAGTCGGTTATCAGGCCGAGAATCAGCGAAGTTAGCCGTGGTATTTCGCCCATCAATCATAATCGTGACGTGGATTTGGCCAGGATGCTTAAATTGGATTATATGTGCGTGCATACCGCGGCCGATAATCTGGGCGCAAGCTTCATGGTTGGTGTTCTCGATAAAAGTCAACCGGAAACCGTGGGCGAAGTGATGGAGATGCTCCGGGAGATTCCGGAATATCGGGAGGCGATAAAATACGGCGCCGGACCGAAGATATTCGTGGGTTCGCCCGATTCCAGCTGCGGCCGTATCGCCGTGACCGAATTCACCGGCGGCACCAGCGGTTCGAAGGACATGTACGAAAAAATGGCGCAAGCCGGCATCGGCACGATCATCGGCATGCATATGAGCGAAGATCATCGCAAAGAAGCGGAGAAGAGCCACGTCAACGTGGTTATCGCCGGCCACATGTCGTCGGATTCGCTGGGCATGAATCTTTTCCTGGATGAACTGGAGAAGCGCGGTCTGGAGGTTATCCCCGTTTCCGGACTGATTAGGGTGAAAAGGTTCAAAAAAAAATTGATACATCCGCGGACTTTTTATTCTTAGTCCCGTGAGGTATAATGTATTTAGAGAATAATACCAAATATCCAAATCCCAATGTCCAATGAAGCCCTAAATTTTAATTTATTTTTTGGGATTTATTCATTGGGATTTGTTTGGTTATTGGTCATTCGGATTTGGGATTTTATTAGATCAATTAGGTTAATTAGGAATTAGAAATTATTAATTTTTCATTTTGCCTGCCCCGCTCGCTGTTTTATTGTTTATTAATCATAAATGTTCGTTAGATATAATCAGCGATTATTAACAGACAAATTAACGCGAGGCGGGCCGGGGAGATTTACATTTTAAATTTTGTATGTCCAATACTCCATCCATTAAAGATTTATACGACGGCGAGCCAAGTAACGAGGAAAGCGCGGCAGCCAAATTCGCGGTCAAGCAAAAGGCGTTTAAAATTAAAGAGCTGGAACGGCTGACTAAACAAAGAGCCGACAGTATGGGTTGGCCCTATGTTGATCTAATTGGTTTCCCCATCAGCCCGGAAGCTTTGGTTTTAATTGGGGAAGGCCAGGCAAAGGAACTTGGCGTTTTATGTTTTTTTTATGATGGCAAAAGCATCCGCCTGGCCAGCCTGAACCCCGCTAATCCTTTGGCGGTCAGCCTGGCCAAAGAATTGGCGGAAAAATATTTTTCCGAAATAAAAATTTATTTGGTTACGGAAAACAGTTTTAATTACGGCTTGAACATGTACAAAACCATACCTAAAGTAAAAGAGGTGGTCAGGGGCGTTAAAATCACCGAAGAAGATTTAAATAAGTACGGAGAAAATTTTTCCAGTTTCCGGGATTTGCAGAGTGGCATAAATCAGGCGCAGACCACGGAAATTGTTACCATGATTTTGGCTTCGGCCGTAAAATCCAACGCTTCCGATGTTCATATTGAAGCCGAGGAGCAGGCCATAAAAGTCAGGTTTAGGATTGACGGTGTTTTGCATGACGCGGCCGCTATAGACAAATCATCATGGGGGAAGATAATTTCGCGCTTGAAACTTTTGGCCGGGGTGAAAATTAACGTGCTGGATAAACCGCAAGACGGCCGCCTGTCGATTTATTTAAAAGCCGACCGGATTGACATCCGGGCGTCATTTTTACCGACCAATTTCGGCGAAAGCGTGGTGATGAGACTGCTAAGATCCAGCGCTGTCGGCTTGGAATTCAATGATTTGGGCATTCGCGGCCGAGCCTTTGATCAGCTTAAAAGAGAGGTGGAGCGCCCCAACGGCCTGGTTATCACCACCGGTCCGACCGGCTCGGGTAAAACTACCACGCTCTACGCGATTTTAAAAAAACTGAATAACCAGGAAACCAAGATTATCACCATTGAAGATCCGATTGAATATCAGCTCTCCGGCGTCAATCAATCGCAAACCAGCAAAAATTATGCTTTCGCCCAAGGTTTGCGCTCAATCGTGCGTCAGGATCCGGATATTATCATGGTGGGCGAAATCCGCGACCTGGAAACCTCTGAAATCGCCATTCAGGCCGCTTTGACCGGTCACCTGGTGCTGTCCACTATCCATACCAACGACGCGGCCGGAACCGTCCCGAGATTTCTGTCCATGGGCGCTAAGCCTTATCTGTTGGCGCCAGCCTTAAACGCCATGGTTGGTCAAAGGTTAGTTAGAAAGATTTGCCAGCAATGCAAACACGAGATTAAGCTTGAAACAGAAGTTTTAGGGCGGGTCAAAGATCTTTTAGCCGGACTCTCGGAGGAGGATAAGAAAGTCATTGATTTCAATGATTTAAAATTTTATCAGGGCGCCGGCTGCCAGGCTTGCCAGGGCATTGGCTACAGAGGCAGAATCGGCATCTATGAAGTAATGAATATGAATCAGGAAATGGAAAAAATGGTTTTGAGCGGCCAGGCCAGCGAATATGATATGCGCGATATTGCCAAGAAAAATGGCATGATTACCATGGTTCAGGACGGGCTCTTGAAAGCCTTGGAAGGCATCACCAGCGTGGACGAGGTCTTCAGGGTTTCGGAGTAAAGGCACAAATTTACACAAATTTATTACAGATTCAATATAAATTTGCGTAAATTTGTTCCGCCGTAAGGCGATAATTTGTGTTAATTTGTGTTTATATGATCAACAAAAAATTCATTCGTGAGTTGAAAAAGGAGTTTGACGACCATGCCAGCCAAGCCCGGCAGATTATCAGTTTGGCCAATGCGGTTTTGCATGACGCTAAAAAAGCGATTTTTTCTTTGCATCGCGATGACCTGGACCGCGCGGCCAAGATGCTTGTGGAAATCGAGTGGATTTTATCCGACCTGGAAAAGAAGTTCGGTTTGGAGCGGCCTTTGGAAGAAGGCTCGTACCGGGCGGCGGCGGAAGAATACGCCGAAGCCAAATTATTTTTTCTGGTCATGACCGGAGAAAAGATTGATAAGATTAATAAAGTCGGCTTAACTTATGAAAGTTATCTGGGCGGCCTGTCGGATTTAATCGGCGAATTGGTCCGCTGGGCGATTAAGATGGCAACCCTGGGGAAATATAAGGAAGTGAAAAAAATCCATCAGATTGCCGATGACATTATGGCCGAACTGGTCGAATTCGATATGAGAGGTTATCTAAGGACCAAGTATGATCAGGCCAAGGGCCATCTAAGGAAAATTGAGCAGATAAATTACGAGGTGAATTTGAGAAAATAGGTTGGTTAAATAAAAAACGGCAGAGACGCGATTAATCGCGTCTCTGCCGTTTTTTATTTGGTCGTTTTGGGTTTAATACTTAAAATTGGTTGGTGAAAACTTTGTTTTCGTTGTAAGATTAGGCGTAGATTAACAACAAATTTAAATCGATTTGAATTAGTGTGTGTATCAATATACTAATTTAGTATTTACGCGCCTAAATAGCAACAAATAAGCTGTCCGTAAGATAAATTTTTGATTTGGCCAAAAAATTACCAACCATTTTTAAGTATTAAACCTCGTTTTGATATAAATTAGATTTTATGATAATGTTTAAATAATTTGAAGCGTTCTTTTAACCGGAGGTTTTCCCGCCGCGGCGAAGAGCCCAACCAAAACAATCTGAACAGGTTTGTTAAACCTAAGTAATTTCAATAACGAAAGGATAACGATGAACATATATCTCATTTTTGGCGCGATAGTTTCGGCCTTTGCCGTAATCGCGCCCGGCTGGTTTTTTTATCGCCTCTACAAGCGAATCGGGCGTCGTTGCACCATCCAAGATTGCGGCCGCATGTTAAAGCGCGTATCCAAGATATTGCTCCCGCCAGACGAAGTAATTTCTTTGCGCAGTTCTAAAAACAGGCGGCGCTGGTGGATTAGGCGCGTCGTTAAGCTGACTTTTACCGTTTGCGAAAGACATGGGCCCAAGCTGGTGAAGATTGATACGAATCCCATTTCTTTGTGGCACGCCTATTGGGTGCAATGGTTTCATAAAGAGCAATATTATTTGGATGACCAGAGCTTGGTTGAAGCGACCCGAAAGAAATTACGCGAGCTCTATATGGGTGGCAGACACGAAAACCTTGACCCGCAAGTCACCGATACGCCGCCTATCTCGTTGGGGACTCTATTTATAGGTTTTTTTGAAGAACTTGACGAGATCGTCGGGGGCGAATAGGAGGTATCCGGCGTTAAACGCCAAGCGCGCACTCAAGGTAGCGCGCTTTTTTATGTTATCGCCTGCCTGCCGGCAGGCAGGCTTCGCGAGCCGCGCTACCTGCCCGCCGACAGGCAGGCAAATTGCAGCAAAAATAGTTTTGTAACCATCTCAATCTATATTTGGTATACAAGGTTATTTTAAGCTATAATTAAAGCATGGTAAAATTAGACAAGTTTATTAAAATAGCCGGTTTTTTGGCTTTGGTTTTTGTTTTAATTATGATTTCGACGGGTTGGTTTTTTTATCAAAAGATCGGGGTCTTGGATTATTTCAAAAAGGATAATTTGAGATTTTTTAAAATATAATCCCCCAACCCTTTTATCAAGGGGGCAAGATATCCTATGTCCAATTACCTTCTGGCAATCACCACCCTGATCGGCGCCATCATCGGCGTCGGCTTATTTGCCATACCTTTTGTGATCAATCAGGCCGGCATTATACCGTTGTTTGTTTACATGTCAGGGTTGGCGGTTATTCAATATTTTTTACATCTGCTTTTTGCCGAGGCGGTTTTGTCGACCAAAGATAAGCACCGGTTGCCCGGTTTCGTGGGCAAGTATATTAACGAAAAAAGCAAAAAATTTACTTTTTTAGTTGATGTCATCAGCTCTTATGGCGCGATTTTAGCCTATATCATCGCGGGCGGGCTTTTTTTGTATCAGCTGTTGAATCCCTATTTGGGCGGCAGTATTTTTCTTTATTCAACCGGCCTGTTTGCCCTGGTTTCATTAATAACGTTTTTTGACATAAAATTGATCGCCGGCACGGAATTGGTTTTAACCGCTCTTTTAGTCGTAGCCATGGGACTAATCGCCTGGCGGGGCTTTGGCCAGATAGAGCCCGGCAATTATGATTTAATTAATTGGAAAAACATTTTTTTGCCCTATGGTCCGATATTTTTTGCCGTTGGCGGCGGCGCGGCCATTCCGGAAGTCTGCCGCCTGTTGGCTTATGAGAAACATAAAATTAAAAGCGCCATTGCCTGGGGAACGTTTCTGGCCGCCGGTTTAATGTTGTTTTTTGTTTTAATAATTTTAGGCATCACCGGCGCTCGGACTTCGCCCGACGCCCTGGCCGGGTTGGCTCTGGCCTTAAACGACGGCGTGATTACCCTGGCTTTGATTTTCGGCCTGTTGGCCGTAATTACCTCTCACATCGTTACGGCCCAGGCCGCGGAAGAAATTTTTGAGTGGGATTTTAAATTAAGCAACAAATTGGCCTGGTTTTTGGCCGGGTTTATTCCCTATTTTTTATTTTTAATCGGTTGGATCAATTTGACCGGAGTCATCAGCTTTACCGGCGCGGTTACCGGCGGTCTGTCCGGCCTGATTTTAATCTGGCTGGTTTTCAAAGTTAAAGCCAAACCGGAGCAAGTTTCGGCGATTAACAATAAACTAACCAAGCCTTGGGCTTATTTCTTGTCCGGTTTGTTTATTTTGGGAGTGATTTATGAGGTTTGGGCGATAATTAATTAGAATTAGCCGTTGCCTGCTGCCGTTTTTATAAAATATTTTAGGGCGTAACACGATAAACTTATGAAATTTTTAATTATCTCCGACATCCATGACAACCTGGTCAATCTGGAAAAATGTTTAAACTGGGGCAGAAACCAGGGCATAGAAAATGCCGTCTGCGCGGGCGACGTGGTGAATAGCGATACTTTGGCCTATCTGGCAAAAAATTTTAAAACCATATATCTGGTGCGCGGCAATTTAGAAATTTACGATGAGGCAGAAGTTGGACAGTATAAAAATATAAAATATCTGGGCCGGTTCGGCGTGTTTGAGATAGACGGCAAAACCGTTGGTTTATACCACGAACCCTGGTTTATAAAAAAAGTAGCGGCGCATTGCCATGCGCCTTTGAAAAAATGCGACATAATTTTTTACGGTCATACGCATAGGCCGTGGCTAGAGGAAAAAAATGGGGTGATGATGGCTAATCCGGGAACTTTGGGCGGAGTTTTTTTTAAAGCGACTTTCGCGGTCTGGGACAGTGTAGGGGCGGCTGGCCAGCCGCCCCTAGAGCTGAAAATTTTGGAGTTATTGTAAATAAGATTTAATAATAAAAAAATATTATTATGGACAAGCAAATAAAGCAAATGGCCTTGGCCGCGGTCAAACGGTCGGGTCGGATGCTAAAGAAAGCCTATACTAAATTCAATCGCTTAGATGTCAGTTTAAAGTCTAATCATGAAATTTTAACCAAGGCTGATTTAATGTCGCAGGAAATAATTATCAGGGAAATTAAAAAACATTTTCCCGGCCATGGTATAATCGCCGAAGAACAAGCTAACAGAGAAAGCGGCTCGGGATATGTTTGGTATCTTGACCCGCTTGACGGCACGACTAATTTTTCCATGCATAATCCTTTGTGGTCGGTTTCTTTGGCTTTAGCCAAACAAGATGAACTGATTTTCGGTTTAGTCTGCGCGCCCATGCTAGAGGATATTTATACGGCCGAGGCCGGGCAAGGCGCTTTTTTAAACGGCAGAAAAATTAATGTTTCCGGCATTCGGCAAAGCAAAGTTTTAAATCTTTTTTGCCACGGCAGTAAAGACGCGGATATTAAAAAAGCCATGGCTTATTGCCGCCGGCAAAAGTTGAACCAACTGGATTGCCGGCAGTTGGGCTCGGCCGCCATTGAATTGGGTTATGTGGCCGCCGGCCGGGCGGAGTCGTATGTGGCGCCCGGCATCAAGGTTTGGGACGTGGCCGCTGGGGTTTTGTTAGTTAGAGAGGCCGGCGGCCGAGTGACGGATTTTAAAGGCCGCGATTGGCGTCTGGGCGGGCCCAATATCGCGGCGTCAAACGGCCAGGCGCACAGGCAGATATTAAGAGCCGTGGGCGTAAAGTAATTTAAACATCAAATTATGCGACCATCTCAATGAATTAATTGTGAAAAATTATTATTTATATTTCTCGCACCGCTATTTTTAACCGCCTGCTTAAGTCTCCGGGCGACATTTGATATGCCAAAAAAAATCAGGCAGCCGGCCGTGGTCGGGCAGTTTTATCCCAGCGAACCGGGCGCTGTCTCGGACCAGATTGAAAGATTTTTAAAACAAACAACCCCCTCAATAACCTCCCCTGGCCCCTCCTTCGTAAGGAGGGGAACTTCTGCGGAGAGAGAAAGCGGGAGTGGCCAAATTCGAGCCATTATGGTGCCCCACGCCGGTTACGATTATAGCGGAGCGGTGGCCGCTTACGCTTTTAAAGCGCTTCAGGGCAGAAAGGTGAATACGGTGGTGATGATCGGCAATTCACATCAAGCCTATTTTGACGGCGCGGCCATTGATGATAGCGATGCCTGGCAAACGCCTTTGGGCCAGGCGGCGGTTGATAAGAAATTGGCGGATAAGCTGGTCGTTGCCGGCGGCGGCGCCATAAAGTTTGACAGCGCGCCGCATCAAGCTGACCATAACTTGGAAGTGGAATTGCCGTTTTTGCAAACGGTTTTAAGCCCGGGCTTTAAGATTGTACCCGTTGAATTTGGCAATAAAGACGATGGCGGTTACAAGAAACTGGCGCGGGCGCTGGCCGCTAACTTGGGCGAGAACGATTTAGTGGTGATTTCAACCGACATGTCGCATTATCCTAAGTACGCGGATGCCAATAAAATTGATCAAGGCACTTTGGAAAAAATTAAGAGCGGAGACGTAGCCGAGTTAGAAAAATATGCGGCAACGGTGGAACAGGCCAGTTACGCCAATGAGCAAACAGCGCTATGCGGCATTGACGCGGTCAAGACTGTGATGGAGCTGGCGAATTTGGCCGGCTGGGATGAAATTAAAATATTAAAATACATGAATAGCGGCGACGCGCCGATTGGCGATAAAAATCAAGTGGTGGGGTATGGAGCGGTCGCTTTCGCTCAAGTGGAAAGCGTAAAAGTCAAAGTTGAAAATGAAATTGCAAATGCAACCTCGGCTGAAGCCGTGGCAACCGGTGGATTAAATATTAAGCAACAGCAAACACTACTGAAAATCGCTAAAGACACAGTGGAGATTTATGTAAAAACCGGCCGGGTGCCTGAATTCAGCGTGGCCGATGAAAAATTAAACGAAAAACAAGGCGCGTTTGTAACTTTGGATGAAAACGGCCAGCTTCGTGGCTGTATTGGCCAGATCGTGCCATTGGACCAGCCGCTCTGGCAGGTGGTGCGCGATATGGCCGTGGCGGCTTGCAGCGAAGATTATCGTTTTAGTCCGGTTAGTCAAGACGAATTGGACGAATTGGAATATGAGGTAAGCGTTTTATCCGCCCCTTGGCGGATTGACGATTGGCGGAAAATAAAATTGGGTGAACAAGGAGTAATTATTAGAAAAGGAAATCATAGTGGCGTTTTTTTGCCCCAGGTGGCGGTCGAAACCGGCTGGAGCCTGGAAGAATTTTTAAGTCAGCTCTGCCGGCAGAAGGCCGGACTGCCGTCCGATGCTTACAAAGATAAAGACACGGAGATTTTGGTGTTTACGGCGCAGGTGTTCAAACATTCACATAAAAAAATGCAGAGACGCGATTAATCGCGTCTCTGCATTTTTTTATGTGAATGTTTATTTCAATTTTTTCACAATCTCTTTATCTTTAATAATCTTGCCCTTATATTCATTTCTCTTTTTTATTTCCACGCTGCCGGCCTTAAGCGACTTGTCGCTCACTACCAGGCGGTAGGGCAGGCCGATTAAATCCGCGTCCGCGAATTTTTCGCCTGGGCTTAAGTCGCGGTCGTCGTATAAAACTTCAATTTGGTTTTTTTCTAAGTCGCGGTATATTTTTTCCGCCTGATCGTTTTTATTTAAAGACAGGAGATGAACCTTAAATGGCGCCACGGCTTCGGGCCAGACAATGCCTTGATCGTCATGATATTTTTCCACGATCACGCCTAAGAGGCGCGAGATGCCGATGCCGTAGCAGCCCATGACCGGGTACTGCTTCTCTCCGTCCTTATTGGTAAAGCCCAGGTTGAAATCTTGGCCGTATTTTTTGCCCAAATCGAAAACATTGCCCACTTCCGAGGCTTTGGCGCCGCTTAATTTACTGGACTTACATTTGGGGCAGGGATCGCCTTCTTTTTGTTTGGCGATTTCACGGTTAACGCAAAAAACGCATTTATCGCAATAGAGGATATCGTCCTCGCCCGCGTCGGTCAGCACCATGAATTCATAAGATATTTTATCGCTAAAGCTTCCGCCCGAAGCTTCGGTGACTTTAGCCGTTAAGCCAAACCGTTTAAATATTTTTAAATAAGCCTGTTTGACGATTTCATAAAATTTGTCAAAATCCGCTTGATCGGCATGGAAGCTGTACATATCTTTCATGAGAAATTCCCGTCCGCGCAATAGTCCGGATTTTGCCCTTAATTCGTCTCGGAATTTCCAGTGGATCTGGTAAACCGCCAAAGGCAGATCTTTGTCGCTCCTCGCCCAGCGCATGACCAGCGGCGTTGCCACCTCTTCTTCGCTCTGGCCTAAAGCGTATTCTTTTTCCGTCCGGCTTTTAATCTTAAACAGCACGTCAATGCCGCTCCAGCCGCCGGTTGCTACCCAGTTTTCTTTAGGGTGCATTATGGGCATCAAAATTTCTTGTCCGCCAATGGCGTTCATTTCCTGGCGCACCACCTGTTCAATTTTTTTGAGCGCCTTGAAACCCAAGGGTAGGTAGCTATAGACGCCAGCCATAAGTTTTTCCACATAACCGGCCCGGCTTAAAAGCTTGGCGTTGACGGTTTCTTCGTCTTTAGGGGCGAAGCGCTCGGTTTTAGTGAAAAGTTGAGATTGTTTCATATTTTTTAGGGCGCTAAATTAAAGACGGTAAACTGTCTGGTATTCTTTTATTTTAAAGCAAGACCAGGGAAGTGTCAAAACAATTAGAGTTGATTAATCAGGCGTCAGCTCTGGTCCGGCCACGATTATGATCGCGTTTTAGGCGGTTGATATGAATTTGCGCCCGACCCGCAGTTGACATAAAATAGGCTTAGCGCTATACTTACGCCCACCAAGCTCTTTAAGTTTAGCCCAACTTTTTGGAGGGAAAGAGCCCGGCACCTTGAATGGCCATAAACAATGAAAATGAAATTAAACAGAAGAACCAGCAAAAAACAGCGCGCAACCGCCATCTTGAAAAAACTTTTCCCCGAGGGAATTAAGGAGGAGAAGATTTGGAACAGCTTTGTCGGTTGTTTGAAACCAGGAGAGCGGGCGCCGCACTTGTCTGCTCAAAAGCTTAAAATCGTGAAAGCTCGGAAAACCGGGATTAAGGAGCGGATTCAAAAGAATTTCCCGAACGAGGAAGATCAGCTTTATATCATCCGCCATGGGGAGGTAGGCTTGCAGCAAACCCTTATCCAGATTATTTGGCATTTTCACGATTCTCATATCTTGGAAGCAAAAAATGGCGTCTTCCTCCAAGGCGATACGGTTAGCCAGCTTATATTGGATTGGGCCGCGCAGGCGGTCATCACCATGCTGCTGACGCGCATTAAAGCGCGCCCAACGCCTCCGGCCTGATTTCACGTCCGGCCAAGGGGCTATAATTTTTCAAAGACCTGCGGCCAGAGAAGCTCGCAGGTCCCTTTTTTTAAATGGTCGGTAACCCAAATAATTTGGCGGAGGATTAATTTTTAATAGGATTTACGCATTTGACATACCTCCGTTCAATCAACCGCGTAAGCCCTGCTTAAATTGAACTGATGCCGGATTTATGTTAAAATTTAAATGAATTAATATAAATCATATGTTTTTACAAATTTTTTTAATCCTTATTTTAGCCATTTTAATTATTATTATCTTGGAATTGGACAAAATTAAAAAATCCATTACCGATTTAATGGGCCGGGCCAAGGACGCCAGTCTTTTAAACCGATTGTCTAAACCTGGCCAGAGGCATCTTAGCAACAGCTGGTGGTGTCTGGAAACGCCTGACATTAGAGCGCCCCTAAAACTTCTGAAATCGTCCGGCCAAAAATTCAGCTCGGACGATGTCAAGCACCTTAAAGAAATTATTGAAAAAGCCTTACGCGACCATAATATTAAAGTTGAAACCATGAATGAGCCCCTAATTGGACCCCGGGCCGCGACATTCTCTTTTAAGCCGGCCGCCGGCGTCCAGGCCGCGGAAATTTTAGCCGTAAAACATGACCTGGCTTCAGAGCTCTTGGTCCATCCCATAAAAATCGAGGCGCCGATTTCCGGCACAGATTTAATCGGCGTAGAAGTGCCATACCGGCGCCAAGCCGGCGTCAGCTTGGGGCATGAGCTGGAAACCGATAAATTTATAAATACCAAAAATCCTTTAACTGTGCCTTTTGGCAGAGATTCGGAAAACAAGCAACGGAGCGTGAATTTGCATAATTTACCCCATTTATTAATCGGCGGCGCCGCCGGTTCGGGAAAATCGGTTTTTATCAATTCTTTGATTATCAGTCTAATGACTAAGCATAGTCCGCGCGTGTTAAGATTTATTTTAGCCGATTCAAAGAGGGTTGATCTGACGGTTTACAATAGTTTACCGTATCTTTTGACTCCGGTGATCACTACCTATCAAAAAATTATTAACGCGCTTTACTGGTGCTCGGGCGAGCTGGACCTCAGGCTCAAAATTTTTGCCGCGGCTGAAATGCGCAATTTAGAAGAATATAATAAAGACCGCCCGGAAAAGCTGCCTTACATCATTTTTATCCTGGCTGAAATTTCTGACTTTTGCATTGGCGATCAGAAGAAGATACTGGCGGGGAAAATGATTAAACTTTTACAGCTGGGCAGGGCGGGCGGCCTTCATTTAGTAGCGGCAACGTCTAAGCCGGGCGATGAATTATTTTCCGGCGCATTGAAAGCCAATTTTCCGGCCAGGCTGGCCTTAGCCGCCTCCTCCGAACAAGAATCCAGAGAGATTTTAAATACGGGCGGAGCCGAACGGCTGTCCGGCAAGGGAGAGGCTTTGTTTATTAACGCCGAAATGAGCCAGCCGGTTCGGCTCCAGCTTCCTTACGTTGGCCATGAAATTATAAAAAACGTGGTTGATTACTTTCGCGGTCAGAGCGGAAATTTTAAACCAGCCGATGTGATAGATTTGGCTTCTTCGGGCGATGATTTGGATGAGTTGCTCGAAACGGCCAAAAGCCTAGTCATTGAAGAAGGTCATGCCTCGATCTCGTTGCTGCAAAGAAAGCTGCGCATCGAATATGCCCGGGCCTCGTATATCCTGGATCAGCTGGAAAATTTCGGCGTCATCGGCCCGGCCAGCGGCGCTAATCCGAGAGAAGTTTTTATCACGCCGGAGATGTACAAGAAGATGAAGAAAAGAGCCGCCCTGGAAAATGCCAATCCGGCCTTGGTTGATGATATGCTCGGAGAAGCCAAAGAGCTGGTAATTAAATCCGGCCATGCCTCCGCCGCTTATTTAGAACGCAAGCTTAACATCAGTTACGCTCGTTCGGCCAGACTTTTAGATCTGATGGAAGAGCAAGGCGTCATCGGCCCGGGCGCGGGCGCTCTGCCCAGAAAGGTTATAAACAATAACGAGCAGGTTATATTGGCCGGAGAGGCGTCGTTGTTTAGCGCCTCGGCAAAAAAAATGAATTTTAGAATTTTGCATTTTGAGGACGATGGGATGCTGGCTAAAATGTATGGCGCCAAATTCGAGAAAGCCGGCTTCGCTTACGTGAATTATGGCAGTCCTTCTAAAAATCCGGTAGCGGTGGTTTTAAAAGAAAAACCGGATTTGATTATTATGGACATAATTATGCCCGTGATGGATGGATTCACGGCCGCGGAAATTTTAAAGTCTCACGCCGCAACCAAGAAAATTCCCATAGTCGGTTTATGCAATATGAGCCAGCAGGCGGACGTGGCCAGGGCCGCCGGGCTGGGTATGATTGACTATTTCGTTAAACAGCACTTTATTCCGGGCGAAATTGTTGAAAAAATAAAAGATTATTTTAAAGATCCGAAGAGTTATAAGCCGATCGCCTTTTATTTAATGTCAGGTAATCTTAGAGAACGCGTAAGCCCTGTAAAATAATTAATGAGCATAATCTGTAAGTTTATATGCCTGAAGAAATAATTTTACGCGTCTGCCGGCTGGAAAAACAATACCAACTGGTCAAAGCGGTGGACAATATTTCTTTTTCGGTGCGGGCCGGAGAAATTGTCGGCCTACTGGGCCCGAACGGCGCTGGAAAAACCACCACTATTAATATGATTTTGGGGATTTTAGAACCCAGCGCCGGTTCGGTCGAAATTTTATGCCGAGATTTAAAGGCCGACCGCTGTCAAGTCAGTCGCCAGACCAATTTTGCCGCGGTTTACGCTCATCTGCCCGCCAACCTGACGGTTTGGCAGAATTTATATATTTTCGGCCTGCTTTACGGCGTTAAAAATTTAAAAAAAAGGGTAGATATCTTGCTTAAGGATTTTGATTTGAAAAGTTTTTCTAAAACCAGAGTCGGCTTTTTGTCTTCGGGCGAAGCCAGCCGCCTGAATTTAGCCAAAGCCGTGATAAATCAGCCCTTGCTTTTATTGCTGGATGAACCCACGGCCTCCCTGGACCCAAGCATTGCCCAGTCAATAAGGCAGAAAATAATAAATTACGCCGCAGAAACCCGTTCGGCCGTACTTTGGACATCGCATAATATGGCTGAAATCGTGGATGTCTGTAATCGGGTGTTGTTTATGTCGCACGGCAGGATCTTGCTGTCGGGCGACCCGAAAACTCTGCCGGCCGAGCACGGCAAAAAGGATTTGGAAGAATTATTCATCGCCGCAGCCAGGGAGCCATTAAGTTTTGACAAGTAAGGTCATAATGTTCTCCCCCTTTGACTTTTGAATCATATGAGCCTGACCAGAATTTACGCCATTTTTATCCGCCAAGTATTTTTATACAAAGGCAACCCCATGCGATTGACCGCTCCTTTCTTATGGATTTTTGTTGATATTATCCTGTGGGGATTTATTAGTAAATATTTAAGCGCTTTTGGCAACGCCACTTTTAATTTTACCAGCGTGATTTTGGGAGCGATTATTTTATGGAATTTTTTAACTCGCATTCAACAGGGCGTGATGACGGCTTTTTTAGAAGACGTCTGGGCGCAGAGTTTTATTAATTTTTTTGCTTCGCCCTTAACGATTAAAGAATACGTGGCCGGCCTGGTAGCCACCAGCCTGGCCATGGGCTTGGCTAGCTTTCTGGTTATGGCCGCAGTAGCCGGCCTGGTTTTCGGTTATAATGTTTTTAAAATCGGTTTAATAATTTTGCCTTTTATGCTGGTGCTCTTTATTTTTGCCGTGGCCATGGGGATTTTTATGACGGCCATAATTTTACGCTTCGGCCCGTCGGCCGAATGGCTGGGCTGGCCCATACCGTTCGTTTTGTCGATCTTTGCCGGGGTTTTTTATCCGATTAGCACCTTGCCGGCCGCGCTTCAAGCTGTCTCTAAAATTATTCCAGCCTCGTATGTCTTTGAAAGTTTTCGTGGTTTAACCGGCGCTGTTTCAACGCCTCATCTTTTAGCTAATTTTTTAACCGGCGCGGGGCTAGCCATAATTTATCTCGCGTTGATGTATATTTTTTTAATTATGATTTATCGCCGTAATTTAAAAAACGGCCAACTTTCAAGATTTGGCGCTGAGTGATAAAGCGGCTGTTACTGATTAGGCAGATTTTTTTTGACTTGTTAAAGATAATTTGTTATTCTATCTAAATAAGATTAATTTTTAAAAACATGAAAAAAATAATTATTTTAAGCCTATTTTTGGCTGTATTGGTAAGCGGCTGCGCCATTCCGCTGGCCAAGATTGATCAGCAGGCCAGGAAAATTCTTAGCCCGGAAGAAGCCAAGGCGGCGGCGGAAAAATTTATTAACGAAAATTTATTGCCGTCAGACATCAAGGCCACGGTTAAAAACGCGATTTTGGAGGGCGATGTCTACAATATTAATTTAAACGTCAGCGGCAAGGACTATACTTCATATATGACCAAGGACGGCGGGAAATTTTTTCAAAGCGGCCTTGATATGGCAACTTTCGCCCAGGAGAACGCCGCCCAACAAGCGACGGCAGCGGCTTCGGCGGATAATTCTCAAGCCGTTGCGCCGACCGCTAATGTGCCAAAAACCGATAAACCAAAGGTTGAATTATTCGTTATGACTCATTGCCCTTACGGTTTGCAGGCGGAAAAAGGCATCATTCCCGCCTTTGAAGCTTTAGGCGATAAGATTGACGCCAAGGTCAGGTTCGTCCATTATTTCATGCATGGCGACAAGGAAAATCAGGAAACCTATGCTCAAGTTTGCCTGCGCGAGCAGCAAACCGCCAAATATTATAATTATTTAAAATGTTTCACCGAGCAAGGCGATACCAGCATCTGTCAGACCCAGGCCGGGATTGATAAAATCAAATTGGCGAGCTGCCTTGCCGCCAAGTCAAAAGATTATTATAAAACCGATTCTGATTTAAGCCAGAGTTATGGCGTGCAGGGCAGCCCGACTTTAGTGATCAACGGGGTTCAGTCCGATGCCGGCAGGGACGCGGCAAGTTATTTAGCCGGCATTTGCGCGGCTTTCAATAATAAACCGGCCGAATGCTCCAAGCAGTTATCCAGCGTCTCTCCGGCGGCCGGATTCGGCGCCGGCGTCAGTAATAGCAACGCCGCGGCCGGATGCGCCACGCCGCAATAAAATTAATTTTACCCTATTTAGAACTTACGCGGTTGACTGAACGGAGGTTTTTCAACCGCGTAAGTTCTATTATTATATTTTTTTAACAGGGCAAATATCAGGGGCGCGTGCAGCGCCTTTTTTATTTGGATAAATATTGCTATAATATGGATGACTTTAGCACTGTCGGCCATGGCTTCGCCGTCCCCCGCTAAATTTTAGCGGGGGACTCTTGGCGAAGACAAACATGCTTTGCTTATGTATCAGACCGATTATTCTATAAAAATTACCGTTTTATTTCTCTCAACTTTAGTTAGTATTTTTATTATTTGGTATGCTTTAGTGCGAGAGGAAAGCGCGGACTGGATCAGCGCTCAAATCGTGCATCAGGCTTCGCCTTATGCCGTGACCGAAGCCGCTGATGGCCGGCTAATCGTGGATAATGTGGTTATGGGCTACGGCTTCAACCTGCCCCGAGGCTTTAAAACCGCGGGAGCCAGGAATCTTGAATTTTACCGCGAAGAGGACGGCAAGAAAACTTGCCCGGCCAAGCATTATAACATAATCGCGAAGCAGGCTGATGCGGGAACGGAAAGCGATGGCAGGGTTATCGTTCCCTATAACGGCCTGGTTCTGGTTTTTGACCTGACCGGCCCGGCCAGCGAATGGGCCGACTGCATGGGGTATTTGAAACAAATCAAACCAACTTTATTTACGGAATAGGTAAAATATTAGATATCATAAATAATTTTACATCAATATGGGATTTGAATTTAAACATCGTGAACCGCTAAAACCGAAAGTCGGCGCCGATGTTTTGGTGTCAGAAAATGCGGACAAAAAAGCGGCGGAAGACCTATGCGTCAAACTGGCGCGGCCGTTGCTTACGCCTCATTTTCCTTTGAGTGCGAAGGGAAAAGAAGTGGCGGGAAAAATTGCCGCTGGTTTAAGGATGGACCCGCGGGAACTGCCGACCGTGGAAAATCCTCATGGAGAATATTTTTCCGGATTGGCGGAACTGGAACCGGCGGAAGAAAAAGAATTATATGGGGCGCACTTGGCCGTGGTTCAAACAACCAAAGGCTGCCGCCATCAGTGCACTTTCTGCGCCGCGGACACTTCACGAGAGGTGCAAACCATGCCGTTCCAAGCCGTGCTTAAAATTGGCGAACGGATGCGAAGAAGAGAGGCTCTTATTGAGAAAGATTGGATAAAGTTTTGCCATGACCTTGGTGCTCAACTTAAAATTGACACATCGTTTATGCATGATGACCGCTTTAAAGCCGATTCTTCTACGGGCGGTGAGTGGGACGCGCGGACGGCGCTGGCTAAGGCTCTTGGTTTACGGGGCCGCGGCTTTAATCCCCAAACGGTTCGTGAGATCAATGAATTGCTTATTAAAATGGTGCCCAGCTACCCGGTGTTGATTGAATATTTTAGGGGTGCTAAAAAAACTCCCGAGGAACTTCTTGCGTTTGTCAATGGACCTATGGGCGACTATCGCGACGGCAACCAGTTATTTGTAACTGATTATGTAAAAGGACTTGGTTTTCCTATTACTACCTCACAGTTTTTTTCTAGCATTATGAATTATAACGATAGCGACCCCTTTGACTATCGCGATAATAAATTTTTACATAGCGACGGTTCTCCGGCAGATTATGGCGACGTAGTAGAAGTCCTGGCGTCAAAGAAGCGGAGAATACATATTACTACTGCCGGCTGGTATCAGCCGGATTCAGTCGCGCAAGGCGCGGCAGAAAAGATAGTAAAAAAGGGAGGAGAGTTTTTGGATAGGGTAAGAATTTCAGTCAGTCCCTACGAAGTACGGGCGAGAAAAAATCCCAAACAATATATGTCAGACATGGTGAATGTCTGCCGAACGCTACAACCACTTCGACCCGAAATACTTCTACATGGTAACGACGATTTCGCCAATATGTTTAAGGAGGCAATAAAGCAAGCTAGCCCAGATTATGACAAATGGTTTATAAAGCGACAGCCCAAAATATCTTATTTTTCCGGGCGCGCCAAGAATATGGAGCATGATGAAAATAAAAAAGAGCAAGACATTATGGCCTGTTCTCCCGGGCATTACCTCTTACCAGACGGCACAGTATCTTTTTTAAGGCAGAGCAAGACAATGAACGAGGGAGGTCAATATGTCACGCCAGGAGATAGGCCGGTACCTACTGGAAAAAAGTTGTGGTGAAAATAAAAAGGTTGGTGGGCAAAACAAGGGCAAAACAAGGCCTTGTAATTATTATCAAATAGTGTATAATAGTAAAACAATTAAATAAGCACCTATAATTAAACCTTCGGTATAAGGTGACCGAGGGGCTTCCTTTGACCGCCGGACGGCGGCGGGAGGTTAGAAAAGTTTTTTTATTTTCGGATAAAAATCGGAACAAAATATGGCCGAAGAAACAAAAAAGAATAATAGTATCCAGAAGCCGTTCAACCCGGACGAGTTGAACCATGACCCGGCCAGCCGGGAGGAATTTCAAAAATTATTGGATAAGGAAAACATAAAAATTCCGGTGGCCGGCGATATCGTCAAGGGTACGGTCTTGGCCGCTTCTAAAGCCGAGGTTAAGTTGGACGTGGGCGGCATAACCACCGGCGTGGTCCGTGGCCGCGAACTTTATTTTGAAGCCGAGGAATACGCCAACCTGAAGTCGGGGGATGAAGTTGAGGCCACGATTATTGAAGAAGAAAACGAGAATGGCGAACTGGAATTGTCATTCAGGAGCGCGGGCCAGCAGAAGGCCTGGAGCACCCTGATTGACGCTTATGATAACAGGAAAATATTGAAGGTCAGGATTAACGACGCCAACAAGGGCGGATTGCTGGTTAGTTTCGCCCAAATTCAGGGATTTTTGCCGGTTTCGCAATTGGCGCCGGAAAATTACCCCAGGGTCAACGGCGGCGATAAAGGCAAAATTTTGGATAAACTGAAATCTTTCATCGGCGTTGATTTTGAAGTTAAAGTCATGACCCTGGACGAACCGGACGAAAAATTGATTGTCAGCGAAAAAGAGGCCTGGCAGGAAAAGCAAAAAGACATTATTTCCAAATATCGGGTCGGCAGCGTGGTTAGCGGTGCCATCACCGCTTTGACTGACTTCGGCGTCTTCTTGAACTTTGGTGAAAATCTGGAAGGTTTAATCCATATCAGCGAATTGGCTTGGCAAAGAATTGACGATCCCTCTGATTTATTCAAGGTCGGAGACAAGGTCAGGGCCGAAATTATTTCCATTGAGGGCTCAAAGATATTTTTATCGGTTAAAAAACTTCTGGCTGACCCCTGGCGCGAGGTGGAGAAAAAATATCAGGTCGGGCAAAGCGTTACCGGCACTATTTTAAAAATTAATCCTTTCGGCCTGTTTGTTGAATTGGACAAAGATATCCACGGCCTGTCGCATATCAGTCAACTGGAACTCGCGGCCGGGCAGAAAATCAATGAAGCCTACAAAGTCGGCGAAAAAAAGGAATTCACCGTGGTCTCCATTGAGCCCAAAGATCATCGTTTGGGCTTGGCCATTTCGGCTAAAGACAAGACAGCGGCGGAGGCGGAGAAAAAGCCGGCCTTTGAAGCCGCTTTATCTAGAGAGCCCAAGGCGAGCGCCGCCGGCGCCGAAGAAAAAGCCGGCGCGATCAAAAAAATTGAAGCTCTGGCAGAGACACCCTCCAGCGGCGCCGCCATGGCAAAGCCCAAAGTTAAAAAGGCCAAGAAGGAAAAAGGAGCGGCAGTAAAAGTGAAATCCGCTCCAAGCGGATCCCTGCCTGCCTACCTCGCCGGCCGGCCGGCCGGCGGGCACGGCGCCTCTGGCGGAAGAGAAAAAACCGAGAAAAAGAAAAAATAACCAGGGCTTATCGCAAAATTTTAAAAAGCTGAACTTTCTCGGCCGAGAAAGTTCAGCTTTTTAAAATTTTGCGATAGACTTTTTTAAGGCAAGGTTGCAAAATAAGTTATAGTATTATACAATAGACTTGTTGCTTAATAATCTTTCTGCTGTAATTTGAAATTTCCGCTGCAAAATAAGAAAAGCTCCTCTGCTTATATTAGTCTATAAACATCGTCGCTTTTCTAATTTTTCGTTGGAAATTTCTTCATTTCGCGACGAAATCTTATTAAGCAACAAGTCTAATCTTTACATAATTAAAGAATTAAAACTAATGAAAAGCTTAATTAAAAATTTTTTGATATTTTTTACGACTTTTTTGTTAATCGCCGCGGTTTTCAGTTTTTTTTCCGGCGCCGGCCGAAAGAGCGAAATCGTGGGCATTGATACTTTGGTGGCTCAAATAAATAATCAGGAAGTGGGAAAAATCGTAATCGCGGGCAGTGAAATGCAAGTAACCTTAAAACAAGGCCAGACCGAGGTGGTAAAAAAAGAAATCGGCGACACTTTCTCGCAAATCGTTAAGAATTTTAATCTTGATCCGGTTAAAGTCGCGAGCATTAAGATTGAAGTTAAAAGCGATGAAGGCCTTAACTATTGGCTGGGCGCGATCTTGCCGTTCTTAATTCCTTTTTTGCTGATCAGCGTTTTTATTTATTTTATGCTGCGTTCGGTTCAGGGCGCGAATTCTAAGGCGATGATGTTCGGCCAGTCTCAAGCCAAAGAAATCGGCCGGGAATTTAAAGACAAGGTGACTTTTAAAGAAGTGGCCGGGGTTAAAGAAGCCAAGGAAGAATTAAAAGAAGTGGTAGAGTTTTTAAAAAATCCGCAGAAATTTTCCGAGCTGGGCGCGCGCACTCCGCGGGGAGTTTTGCTGTTAGGCAGTCCGGGCACGGGTAAAACATTGCTGGCCCGGGCCGTGGCCGGCGAAGCCGAGGTGCCGTTTTTTAGTTTGTCCGGCTCTGAATTCGTGGAAATGTTCGTCGGTGTGGGCGCCTCCCGCGTTAGGGATTTATTCCGCAAGGCCAAAAAAAGCGCGCCCTGCATTATTTTTATAGACGAAATCGACGCGGTCGGCCGCAAGCGCGGGTCGGGTTTGGGCGGCTCCCATGATGAGCGCGAGCAAACCCTAAACCAAATTCTGGTGGAAATGGACGGTTTTGATCCTAACACCAATATCATCGTCATCGCGGCCACTAACCGGCCGGATGTCTTAGACCCGGCGCTACTCCGGCCCGGCCGTTTTGACCGCCGGGTTATTTTGGATGAGCCGGATTTAGCCGATCGCGAGGCGATTTTAAAAGTGCACGTCAAAAAGAAGCCGCTGTCTAAAGAAGTCAGCCTTAAAAGAGTGGCCGAAAGGACGCCGGGTTTTACCGGCGCGGATCTGGCCAACCTGTTAAACGAAGCCGCGATTTTAGCGGCCATGAAAAATCGTAAAATAATCAGCCTGGAAGATATTTTTAAATCCATTGAGAAAGTCATGATGGGACCGGAAAGGAAATCGAGAATTTTATCCAGCAAAGAAAAAAGAATTACGGCCTATCATGAGGCCGGCCACGCGCTGGTGGCCCATTTTTCTTCTCTGGCCGATCCGGTACAGAAAATTTCCATTATTGCCCGCGGCCAAGCCGGCGGCTACACCCTAAAATTGCCGCTGGAAGACAAGCATATGTATTCTAAGACGGAATATGTCGAGGAGATCGCCGTTTTGCTCGCCGGTTACGTCGCGGAAAAGGAAATCTTTGGCGAAGTTACCACCGGAGCCACCTCCGATTTGCGGCGCGCCACCGGCTTGGCCAGAAAACTGATTACCGATTACGGCATGAGCGACAATTTGGGCCCGCGAACTTACGGCGATAAGGAGGAAATGATTTTCTTGGGCCGGGAGATCCACGAACAGCGGGATTACAGCGAAAAAATAGCCGAGCAAATCGATCGGGAAATTTCTAATTTTATTGATCTGGCGGCGCTTAAAGCTAAAGGTATTATTAAGGCTAAGCGCGATTTTCTGGAAAAGACCGTAGTTGAGCTTTTGGCCAAAGAGACTTTGGAAAAAGAGGAATTTGAAAAGATCGTGGGCGAGAAGGCGAAAGCGGAGGCATAAGGTTAATTGACGCCAGCCCCGAATTCAAAAAATAGCAACCAAACCATTGGCGGCGGGTTGCTATTTTGTTAGTTTAAATTTTTATGTTATAATAAGATTATTAATAATTAGCTTCGCTTTAATTAAGCGACGGAGGAGGTTCTATGTCATTTTATCGAAATATTTTAAAACAAGCCTGGAAAATAACTTGGCGCAATAAATATCTCTGGTGGCTCGGCATCTTCGCCGCGCTCTTGGGCAACGGCGGCGTATTTGAAATTTTATTTAACAACGCCGGCAGCAACCCCGGGCGGGCGTTGTTTCCCGCCTGGCAAGGCCTGGCTTCAACCGACGTGTTTAGTTTTAAAACTTACGCCAATATCGGCAATTTGCTGAAATACGACACCCTGAATATGGTTATGGTTTTAATTCTCGCTCTGGCGGCTTTGGCCGCGCTGCTGTTTTTAGTCTGGCTGGTGATAGTCTCGCAAGCGGCCATTGTCAACAATTCGGCCGCGCTTTTAAATCAGAAAAAGTCCACCTTAAGGGACGGCTGGGAATCTGGCATGTTAAATTTTTGGCCGGTTTTCACTTTGAATATTTTAGTTAAGGCCGCGGTTTATCTAATGCTTTTTGCCATCAGCCTGCCGGTAATTTTTATCAAGGGGAGCCTTAACGCCAACCCTTTTTATATTTTAGCCTTGATCATGGCTTTTCCGCTGGCTATCATCATGTCTTTTATCACTAAGTACGCTATCGCTGACGCGGTAATCAATAAGTCCACGGTCGGTCAAGCGCTTAAACGAGGCTGGCGGTTATTCATAGCCAATTGGCTAGTCAGCTTTGAAATGGCGATTATTTTATTTTTTATTAATATTCT
>Ga0156310_104_pt1 | contig 45346 bp, 39 predicted proteins | sample RifCSPlowO2_12_FD_107958 | JGI IMG/M metagenome (GOLD analysis project Ga0156310, IMG submission 107958) | Candidatus Falkowbacteria bacterium RIFCSPLOWO2_12_FULL_45_13 | reverse complement strand
GCTATCGAACATATTAAAAGACTAAGAGCTCGCACAAAGACCCTCGTCGCTTACGGCTCATGCGCCGCCATTGGCGGAGTTAACGGTATGAAAAATAATTATAAACTGGAAGATATCCGCAAAAGTGTTTACGGTAAAGATGCCAATTTCTTCCCTACCGTAGAAACAAAAGCCATCCATCAAGTGGTTAAAGTTGATTATGTTATCCCCGGCTGCCCTGTGTATTTACCGGAAGTTGTTGCGGTCTTAAAGGCCTTTTTAGCCGGGCTCCCCCGCCCCGTGCCAGACAATGCAGTTTGCGTTGAGTGTAAGTTAAATGAAAACATCTGCCTGTATGAGCGGGGGGTGGCCTGCTTGGGACCAATCACCCGGGCCGGCTGCAACTCCTGGTGCATAAACCACGGCAACATTTGCTATGGTTGCCGTGGCCTGGTCTCCAACCCCAACACCAAAGGGGCCAAGGATATTCTAGAAAAATACAGTCTCTCCGTTGACTTAATTGCCAATAAAATGAATATGTACAATAAATGTGGGGAGAATGATAATCGTGAGTAAAAGAAACGTAATGGTTAATGTAGAATATTTAACCAGAGTTGAAGGGCATGGCAATATCGTTGTTAATGTTAAAGAAGGCAAATTAGAAACCTGCCAGCTACAAATTGTCGAAGCTCCTCGTTTTTTTGAAGGGATGCTCCAAGGAAGATCAATCTTTGAGGCACAGCACATTACTTCAAGGATCTGCGGGATCTGCGCCTGCGGCCACACCCTGGCCTCGATCCAGGCGGCTGAAGATGCGATTGGATTTATTCCATCAGAGCAAACAATAAAATTAAGAAAGCTCTTGCTCCATCTGGAGAACCTGGACAGCCACATCCTACACATCTATCTCCTGGTTGCCCCTGATTTACTCGGGGTAAAAAGCTTTGTCCCCTTAATTAACAGCCATAATACGGTCGTGCGCCGCGCTCTGCGCATGAAAAAGACTTGCAACGATGTTTGTGACGTTTTGGTTGGGCGACATGTGCATCCTATTTCATCAATTGTCGGTGGATTCACAAAATTACCGACAGAAAAAGCCCTGGACGACATGCTTCACCTGTTAAACGGCCTGAAGCCAGACATGGACGCTACTGTTGGGCTGGCTGCAACCTTAAAATTTCCAGCTTTTGCAAGAGACACCGAGTATGTTGCCCTGGTCAGCGACAACAATGAATACCCGATGTTAATGGGAGATGTCGGCTCAACTGATGGAATAAGAAAAAACAAGAAAGAATATAAAGTACTGACCAACGAATTTGTTGTCCCGCATTCAAGCGCCAAACATTGTAAATTAAGCCGCGATTCTTTTGCCGTAGGCGCCCTGGCCAGATTTAACTTGAATGCTGACAAGCTTCATCCCAAAGCCAAAGCAGCGGCTCAAGCTATCGGCCTCAAGCCAAAGTGTATTAATCCATACTTAAACACCGCGGCTCAATTAATTGAATGTATCCACTCTCTCGAAGATTCAATCGCTATTATTGAGACACTTAAACAAACAGGCATTAATCATGACGAAGCGATCGTAGTCGGCCTCAACGAAAACAAAATGATCCCGGTCAAAGCCGGCTCTGGCGTTGGCGCGGTTGAGGTCCCCCGCGGGATTCTTTACCACAATTATGAGGTTGACGACAAGGGGATCATAGCAAAAGCCAATTGTATTATTCCAACCGGCCAAAACATTAACAATATGGAACACGACATGAAAAAGCTCGTGCCGGAAATCCTTAACAAAACAGACGAAGAGATCACGTTGGCCCTGGAAATGTTAATTCGAGCCTACGACCCATGCCTCTCCTGCTCGGCTCACTTCCTGGACGTGAAGTTTGTTAACCGCTGACCTTAAAAATTTACTCCAAACCGCTGAATTAATAATCACAGTTGGCAACGATTTGCGCTCTGACGACGGACTTGGTCCCCACATCTTTAAGAAATGTCGAATTTCCAATATCCAATGTCCAATTATTAATGCGGGCAACAAACCGGAAAATATTATTGAAGAAGCGGTTTCAAAAAAACCAAAGAAAGTGGTAATTATTGACGCGGCTGATTTTGGAGGGGAGGCTGGGGCAACGCGGATAATACCCAACGAACACATCCCGGACACAACCTTGAGCACCCACGCCTTCCCTTTAAAAATAATTGCCAGGGTCATTGAGGAAGACACCAAAGCTACGGTATATTTTCTGGGCGTACAACCAAAAAATGTTGGTTGGGGAGAGGGCTTAAGCCCGGAGGTTAAAAAAATTGTGGATGAAATCACCAGTACAATCTTGGAAAGATAGCGACCCCACATTAAAATGTGGGGACTTTAGTCCGGGGTGTCATTCGGGAGGCAAGTAAAATGCATGAGATGCACTTAATAAAAAACCTAATAGCTGACCTGTTTAAACACGCGAAACAGCAAGAAGCAAAAAAGATCTGCAAAATTTATTTGAGAATGGGCACGTTTACAGAAATCAACGAAGAAATACTGCGCCATTATATTGCCGAACACTCAAAGGGCACAATTGCCGAAGGTGCTGAGGTTACAATTGAACCAAGCCAGACAAGGGAGATAAGATTAGTTTCATTTGATTGCGAATAACAATGTGTTACACCATACCCGGACAAGTTAAAAAAATAAAAGATAGAATCGCCACCATAGAATACTTTGGCGAGCAAAAAACCGCGATCAATGAGCTTGATGACCTAAAAATTGGCGACTACATTTATGCCCAGGGCGGCTTTGTTATCAAAAAGATCCCCGAAGCAGAAGCTCTCTCCATCCTGACCGTCTGGAAAGAAACTTTTTTTGAACTACAAGAATTGGATTTACGCTTATCTCGCGTGGGCATGGAAAAATATGGCGTCAATAAAAAACTAAGTTTTATTCTGGACAAAGCTTTGGAAAACATGCTATTAAAAGAAGCTGACCTTCTTTATCTTTTAGACCTTGAGGATAAAAAAGAGCTGGCGCTTCTGTTTAAAACCGCCAATTTCCTGCGTCAAAAGCATCTGAGCAATTCCTGTTGCGTTCATGGCATCATTGAATTCTCTAATTATTGCTCACAAAACTGCCAATATTGCGGTATTGCGGCAAGCAACAAAGAAATTAAGCGCTATCGTATGACTGAAGAAGAAATTTATGACGCAGCCAAGCAAGCCATTGAGAAATACGGCTTTCAAACCCTGGTTTTACAAAGCGGGGAAGACTCGACGTATTCAGCTGAGACGCTTTGTGAGATTGTCAAAACCATAAAAGAGCGTTGGTCTGTCTTAATTTTCATTAGTTGCGGGGAAGTTGGCCTGGCTGGCCTAAAAAAACTCTATCAAGCCGGAGCCAGGGGTTTATTAATGCGGTTTGAAACCAGTAACCAGAAAATTTATCGGCAAATCCATCCTGGCCGCACTCTTGATTCCAGAATCAAACACCTGGAAGAAGCATTTAGGCTTGGCTATTTGATCATTACCGGTGGATTGATTGGCCTGCCAGGCCAAACCAGGCGGGACATATTAAACGATCTTCTATTGGCTAAAAAATTACACACAGAGATGTATACTTTTGGCCCGTTTTTACCTCACCCAGGCACCCCTTTAGCAAAAAGCCCTCATCCGGAAGTTAAAGATGTCTTAAAAACTCTTGCCATAGCTCGTTTATTTGACCCGATTAACGCAAAAATCCTGGTTACCACTGGATTTGAAACACTTCACCCAAAAGCACGCGAAGAAGGCTTGATGGCCGGCACCAATTCCGTAATGTTAAACGTTACTCCACACCAATTTAGCAAAAACTATTCAATTTACCCGAATCGTGCTCACAACCAGGAAAGCATACAAAAACAAATCAACACCACTTTGTCCATCCTAAGAGGGATGGGCCGTGCTCCTACAGATTTAGGCGTTTCCCTTGACTCTCCCCTGCCTTAGCCGTAGAATGTGTTTATATGGCTAAACGCATTTTAGTGATTGATGACCAGGAGAGTATGCTCAACATTGTTGCTCAAATGTTGAGGAATAAGGGGTTTGAAGTCAGCACTGCACTAAACGGCGAAGAAGGTTTTAATGTTTTCATTCAAGACCCCAACTCTTTTAATCTCATTCTGGCAGATGTTAACATGCCAAAGCTCGACGGTTTTGAGTTTTTGAAAAAAATTAAATCCAAATATAAGCTGCCTCCTGTTATTTTTGTCACTGGCATGAATGAGGATGTCATCAAGGTTGTTGGCGAAGAATACAAGGTTGACGGAATTATCAACAAACCATTTGTTGTAGAAGACGCCCTCGAAGTTATCAATGAGGCGTTACAAATAGGCAGTTAGAAGCAGGTCTTTCCCCAAGTTATCAATTTGAACATCTTTCAACCATTTTGCCTGGCTTGGGACTCTAACACCTAAGCCCTCAACCCCTGTTTTCGCATCCCTGCCACCAAAAATTTTCGGCGCAATAATAAAATGAACTTTATCAACTAAATTTTGTTCTAAGAAAGAAGCATTAACCTCTCCCCCTCCCTCAACCAATAAGCTGGTAATCTTCATTTCGCCAAGTTTTATCATTAAATCTCCTAAATCAACCAACCCCTTTGGCGCTCTAATCCTTAATATTTCCACGCCCCTAGCCTTCAAAGCCTCAAGCCTTTTGTTCGGGGCGTTAGGCCCCACTACTATAATAGTACGTGCCTCTTTGCCTAAGAGTGCGGCATTTAAAGGTGTTCTGGCGTAAGCATCAAGGACAATGCGGATAGGATTTTTAATTTTTTTAACCAACCGCGTGGTTAATCTGGGATCGTCAATCAAAACATTGTTAATGCCAACCAGAATCGCGTCATAAACATTGCGCAGATGATGAGCAAAATTCAAAGATTCTGGACCCGCCACCCAACGGCTGACGCCCGTTCTCGTGGCAATTTTTCCATCAATCGTCATGGCAGTTTTCATAACCACAAAAGGTCGTTTGGTTGTCACATATTTGACAAATACTTCATTTAGCCGCTCAGCTTCTTTTTCTAACAGCCCTACCCTTACTTTGACCCCATGTTTTCGCAACAACTTAAAACCTTGCCCATCGACTAAAGGGTTGGGATCTTTCATAGAAGCAACGACCTCTTTTATGCCGGAGCTGGCAACCAGGCCGGCACAGGGAGGGTTGTTGCCATAATGCGAACATGGTTCAAGATTAAGATAAAGAGTTGAACCTTCAGCCTTTTTGCCTATTTTCTGGATGGCCCAGGCCTCAGCATGCGGAGTGGCAACTTCTCCATGGTAACCCATGGAAATTATCTTACCCCCTTTAACCAGAACCGCCCCCACCATAGGATCGGGAGTGGTTCGCCCCTCGGCCAGTTTGGCCAGGGAGTGTGCTTTGCGCATAAAGACAACGTCGTCTTTGGTCCAGCTCACTTATTTTAAAGCCTTCATCTTCTTGATCACGGACGCGGGATTTTTATCATAAAATATCGCCGACCCTGCGACTAAAACATTGGCTCCTGCTTTAACAACTTCCGGCGCAGTTTCAAGATTGAGGCCTCCGTCAACTTCAATATCAGGTGGTTTATTATTCTCCACATTTAAATGTGGAGAATCAATAATCTTAGCTCTCAACGCTCTAATCTTCGGCAGCACTTCCGCCATAAACTTTTGTCCCTCAAACCCCGGATTTACCGACATCAGAAGCACCATGGCAAGTTGACTAAGATATGGAAAAACACCATCAACCGGCGTAGCTGGATTAACTACTAAACCCGACTTAACATTATTGTCCTTCATCAACTCTATATCTCGGCCAATATTCCTTGATGCCTCTACGTGAATAGTAATGATATCCGCTCCAGCTTTCGCAAATACCGGAATATATTTGTCCGGATTTTCAATCATTAAGTGGACATCCAGCGGTAATTTTGTAATTTTACGGACTGCCTTAACAATTAACGGTCCAATCGTAATATTTGGCACAAAATGGCCATCCATCACATCAATATGGATCAGGTCAGCTCCGTCTTTTTCCACCCTTTTAATCGCTGCTTCCAAATTCCTAAAATCTGCCGACAGAATAGACGGGGCAATCTTTATTGCCATGGCCAGAACCCTCCCTCTTTCTCTTTTTTATCGTCATTATTCTCTTCTCTCTTAAAGGGTTGGTCTATCTCTTGTGTCGACGACACAGTGATATCAACTTTTGAGCCTATCTCCACTTCATCTTCCGGTAAAGGATTCTGAGTTAGAATTATTCCTGAATCCAGCTCAGACACAAAATCTCTGGTTGCCTCACCCAAAAGCAGCCCTTCGGCCACCAGCACAGCTTCTGCCTGATCCGCGGGACGCCCCAGGAGATTCGGCACAGCAACTTTTTGCCTGCCAGAGCTGGTTATCAAGCTAACGATTCTGCCCGCTTTGACCATTCTGTCCGCCTCCGGCCGCTGAGACACGACCTGGCCCTCGGAATACTTCAGATCAAAAACATTACCCGCATGCCGGCCTTTTAAATTTAATAAATCCAATTCTATCATCGCTTTTTCCAGGGTCTTGCCTGTTAAGTCCGGCATTAGCACTTCGGGAATAGCAGAAAAATAAGTAGCATAGAAATAACCCAGCAGCGCAGGCGTAATTACGGCAAAGATTATAATTAGCGGTAAATATTTTTTCATCTTGTTACCTGGCAAACACAAAGGCATATAAAATACCGGACAATATGGCAGCAGCCAGAACATAGGCTAATATCCAGTTGCGGTGTTTCTCCTTACCCCAGCGAAGCTTAACCCGGCCTAGATCTTCCAAAGATTCGGCTTCTCCACCCTCATCTTCTTCGCCATAACGGATAACGGTGTTATCAAAAAGGTTTATATATTCTTCGTGGGCAATCATTGCCACATTTATATTTCTTTTTTCCAAACTTTCACGGATTTCGCCTGCGTTCAAAAAACGGCGCAACGGATCTGGCTGCAAAGCTTTGACCACTATCTCCTGCAGATATCTCGGAAAGGCCGCCAACGCTTCTTTGTTTATCGGATTTGCGTTCTTGACCCTTTTTAAAGAACCAGCCAATCCCTTTTCTATCGATAAAGATGAAACCAGCATCTCATATATAATTAATCCCAAAGCATAGATGTCTGAAGAGACGCTGGCCGGACTGCCTGTTAATTCCTCCGGCGAAGTATACTTACCATTATCCATAATAGAGATGACTTTTTGGGGCATAGCTTCTTTAATCTCTCCCTCAATTACAAAATCAGCAATTTTAATCATCCCTTTAGAGCTAATAAAGACATTGCTTGGTTTAAGTTCTCCGTGAATAATCCCCTTGGCATGAACAACCTCAAGCGCTTTACACACTTCTATGGCAATTACTTGAGCTTTTTCAGCGCCAATTGCCTGTTTGCTGTTCAGGATCTCCTGCAAGCTTTGTCCTTCGACATATTCTCGAACATAATAAAAACCCTGCCAGCCGTAGTCGCCATCTATCAATTTAGCTATGCCGTGGTAGGTGACGCATGACAGCTCCTTAACTTTTTGCTTCATGCGGTTAATCAGGTTAGAGTTGAGGGTGCCTCGTTTGTAAATTTTAATAATTACCGGCTTATTGGTGCCAATAAAATTGCCCTGATAAGTCACGCTAAAGGGGTTTTCAGAAATGTTCTCGCCAATGCGGTAACGGCTCTTGAGGAAGCGTTCCATGACCTAGATTATAGCACAAGATATCGCCCAAAAAAATTAGGTGAAATTTTAATTGGTTCGTTTGGATAGATAACCAATGGGACTTATTCCAAGCAAAGCTAGAATCAAGGAAGCTGTTTTTCGAGGAACAGCGCGTTCCGGAAATTTGGCTTACACCGCTGCCAGCACATTGCGACGCTCCGCCGTAACAAAATTAGCGGCGCGCCGTCCCGAATCATTTGTCCGGACACCAGAAGCAATTGAGGCAGAAACTTCCCATCGCATGGCCCCAACTCTCCAACATGTCGTAAAAGAAATAACCGGTCGAACCCTGCCTTTGGACCAGGTGCGCCAAATTATTAGACGGGGAGCCCACACCGGGCTCTTTAACAATTATGGTGAGGCTATTTTTATCAACCCGCATCACGCCGAAGATCTCTTGGAAAAATTAACCATTCCCCTGGAACAAAAAAGTGATTTTTTGGCCGCTGCCAGAAAGCATTATTTATTACGAGAATATGTTTTTGCTGATCAATCAAAAGGTTTTTTCGGCGCTGCCTTTCGTGAGTTAGACAGGGGAACTTATATGGAAAGAGGCTATTTTGTTTATACTCGCGACGGCAAACCACTGACAGTGACGCGCATAATCAATCAAGACCGAGTTAAAACAAATGACGACAATCCTTCTCTGCTCTTAATTCCTGGCATTGCCTGTCATAGCGGCATGTTTGATCTGGACGCCGAGACATCCCTGGCCCTGGAACTTGCTGACAAAGGTAATTGGACTTTCTTATTTGATCCACGCGGTCTTGGTAAAAACAAGGGTGAATTTGACGCGCAATGCTTTTTCGACACCCTAGTAAGCAATGACCTCCCGGCAGCAGTGGAATTCTTATACAATCGCCCAAAGACTAAAAAACCTGTTGTGCTTGTGGGTTACAGCATGGGAGGAATGATTGCCGAATTTATGCTGGTGCGGCAAGCTTATAAACTCAACTCTCTGGTAAGGGACATTTGTAAATTATCCGGAAAGCGATCGGACTTTGAGCCAAAAGGTAAAACCAGAAGAGAGGTGGAAACTTTTCTTAACGAAACCACTGCCGCGCTCACAAACGGAAAACAACCTGACCAAGAAATAAAAATTATAATTGCAGAAGCCCGCACCTTCCTGGCAATGTTAGATTGCGTGAAAGGTTTGATCACGATTGGCTCCCCAAAGATCTTTGACAAAAATTCTCACCCAATTTTTCCTGCGCTGCTTATGTTGAATATTTTCTTGCCAATATTTGGCGCTGAAAGTGTGCCAGTCGATGTCGCTAAAGGCCTGGTAAAAGTGCTCCCCTCTTTGACTATAGTTGCGCGACAACTAATAAATCCCGATAATTTCGATGATCCTAAACAGTTTCTGGCCAGTTTCACAAATAAAGGCACAGGCAGTTTCCCGCTTGGGGTGGGCCTACAGCTATTAAAAGCCGTTTACTCAGGCAAAGGCATCAGAAGAATGGGCAATGGCCGGTTTAATTATTCAGCACATTTAGATGAAATCCCTCCTGATATCCCGATTTTTCACTTAACAGGTTCGTTAGACCCTCTCGCGCCGCCTCTTAATCTGGCCTTTATTCAACCTGACTACTACCAGGGGAAGGCCCTGGATTTTTCTCAATTCCCAGGCTATCAACATAGGGAGAAAGGAATCCACAATTTTTCTCGTCAAAGGGATCTACATTATTTGCGCCTGAGCAAGGTAGCCAGTCAAGTGCATGGATTTGCCATCGCGGGGCTAAGCCACCTAGATTTATTATACGGCAAAACCGCAGAAGCAATTGTCCGGCCACTTCTGCATCAACTTATCGACGTGATTTGGCAAGCATAAATAAAATGAAATTTTACTAAAAAGTCAACGATATTGATAGCAGGAAGGAGCAATTTTACTATGAGTTCTACCGGAGCATGTAGATTTAGAACAGATCGTCCCATTTGCAGACATCTCAAGATCCAACGAGCGATCGCTGGTAAACCAGATGAAATGACAACGCGGCTGTCGGAAAAAGTGTCCGGTTTGAGTATTACTGACCTGGGGGGGGGATTAATTAAGGGGCTTTTCGTTCTGCCGGTTACCAGGGTGCCGACCGATCAGCAGAAAAAGGAACAGCCTTTAGAAGAGCGGTTCTATTCCTCTTGTCAGCGCGGTTTTCCTCTTGTTGTTTTTGGAATACCCACCCCTCATGGAGACGGGGGAGACTTCCAGCACATAGATTTAGCCCGGAAGCTCGGGCTTACTCGGGAAAAACTTTTACCTGAAAGAGAGCAAAAGTTTACGGGAGAAATATTTGGGTCAGAGGAACCACAGCCCGGAGTTTGGGGTTTTGTTCTTCATAAATTAAGATTTGATGGTAATTCTAATGCGAACAAAACGAGTATTGAGAGAGAAGCAGAGTCAGGTTATAAAAGCACGATTGTTTTAACGGCGGAAACTTTTAGTGAACTGGTGGATCCCCAGACAGGGGAGGTTAATCTGGTAAAAATGACAGACATTTGGTCGTCTACGGCGAAAATGCTTTCTACTGTTAACCTCTACGCCTTTCTTTTCAGGGCCGCGCGAGAAAAAGATACTGAGGTGTGGGGGGTCTATGCAGAAAGCGGCGCCACCGGAGGCATTCCTGAGATAGCAGTTACAAGCTTTCTGATGACTCTTGCCCTGCATGTTGCTCCCGATTTTAAAGTTTTTCAATTTATTACAGATGGTAAATTTTTCTTTTCTCCTGGCATAATTACGCCTACCTGGAGAGAGGCGCGTTTCCCGAACTGCTTGCAATGGCCAGATGGGATGCAGTTAGAAGTAAATCCTGAGCCACCTGAAGGCTGGTGGGGGGGGTAGTCATGAGAGTTGTTCTAAGTCAAATTATAACTGAGAAATTGAAAGTTAGATAATTTAGCTAACCCGCGCCAAAAATTAAGCCCTGCAAAAAATACTTGACCTGGTTATTCCGTTCAGCTATAATCCTAATATAATAATAAATAATATAATAGGACTATTAACATGGATTTAACTGCCCTAAGAGTAAAGATCGTTGCCTTGCGCGGGGAGAGACACCGCCTGGAAGACAAGCTTATGGCAAAGCCCGGGGAGATGCTGTCCGGCCCGCTGGTGGAACGATATGCTCCTTGCGGGAAGCCCAACTGCCGCTGCAAGAAAAAAGGCAGCAAGGGGCATGGCCCATATTATTATGCCCAAATAAAGATAAAGGGCGCCTACACCAATATTTACCTTGGGCGCAACCAGGAATTGATCGAGCAGGCTCGTCGGTATTCTGAGTATATTAAGGATCTGGCCAGACTTCGGCAGATCAACAAAGAGATTGACAAGCTTTTGGAGAAATTGAATCGCAGTAAATTGAGAAAGAAGGTGAAGTAAATGTCAGCAATTAAAGTTTGGACACACAATCCAGAGAAAGTGGAAGCGGCAATTTTAGCAGGAGAAGAACAGGAGGAAGACCTCACCAAATATGGTGCTAATGAATTTGCAGTTGATTTTCTTAAACAGAGCGGGCTATGGGGTCCGCTCCTGGTCAAACCCGACCGCGGCAAAGAAAACGGCAAAGACTGGAAAAAGATCGCGGGGATTGCCATTCTTCTGGAATTGCTGCATGTAGGGCATTTAGCAAAAGCGGAAAAGGTGATTAAAGACACCAAGTTAATGGTGGAACTGGGCTTTACCCTTGAAGAAGTGGCAACGGCCAGGGGCAGGGGCAAGGGAGTACTCCATCGCGACACTGTCCGTAATTACTTTAAGGCTATTCCACAAGAAGAAAGCATCAAAGAGTTTTATGAGTATGTCAATTTACTCCGGCGCAAACGCTGGAATCGCGGAAAGGTCTATGTGGCCGATGGTTTTGAGCTGGAAGTTTGTGGCAAAACCTATGAGGGCGTGGGGAAAGTGTATGACGATAAAGCCGGCAAATGGAAATACGGTTACAAAGTCGTTATTTTAATGAATGTGGAAAAGGAACGGGAGCGGATCATGGGAGTGGCCATTGGCCCAATCAATTCTGATGAGCGGAAGTTACTGGCTGAAATTTTTGAGGATCTGGGAAAACATGTGGACAAAATTAAAAACATCATGGATGTGATTGTTTTGGATCGCGGTTATTGGGGTTATGATTTTATGCAAGAGACAATTGTTAAAAAATACGGGATAGATTACGTTTTGATTGCCAAGAAAAGTTTTATGTTTGTTAAAGAAGACTTGCGGCATATGATTGACAGCAAGCAAATCAAGTTCCAGGAGAGAAGATTATATAATCCCAGCAAAAAAGAACATGAAGACGTCAAAGTTGGTTATGTTAATGATCTTTATCATGGCTATGTCAGCAAAGCCCAGCCCTACCAAGGGATGGTTAATGTAGTTGTATTGCTAAAAACCATTAAGGAAGGCAAAGGGAAGAAGCAAAAAGAGATTTTCTATGTTACTAACAAAAGAATTACGGGCGACCCGCTTAAAATCGTCAAACTCTACGCCAGCCGCTGGAGCGTGGAAAATCAAGGGATTAGGGATTTATCGCAGCGCTGGTTAATCCGAATTCCTGCTGGACGAACTCTTAATGCCGTAACCGCCAGGATTTGCTTGATATTAAAGCTTTACAACGCGATGAAAATCATGGAAATGAAACACGGCCAAGAATGGCAGAAGAATAAGGAAGAGATAAAAGCTTGGGGTGAGCGCAGTTTCATCGGCGGCCAGGGCATTATTGTTTATGCCAATGGTTATTTCGCTACCTTTAGCAGTCGGCAATACAAAATTCTAATTGAAACCAGGACCAGGAGAATTACCGAAGAAAGATTAAAAGCCAGCTATCTTAAAAATCTCGAAAGGCTCTTACCTAAAGAACAGTTCGAGGTTGTCCAACAAAAACTTACTTGTTAGCCAAACTCAAAACAAAGATCAGCTGACCAGCATTCGCATTACTATAATGTAAAGGGCAATATTTTTCGCCTGGATCTTTTTAGTTGGCACACCATCGTAAAAATCGCTTCCAACCTCAAAACACCCAAAAATCACCAAAAACACAAAAAATAACAAGTCACAAAATCATCGTTTCTAGGCCATTTTGTCGACATAAAACGTGAAATTTGGCCAACTTTCAATTTCTCAGTTATAAAATGTGTGAAATTTTCTTTGGAATGTGTCGATATATATATGAGGGGTAAAGACAATGGAACAAGGATATGTAGATAAAAGCAATTACGATGTAGTCTCAATTAGCCAACAAGGGAAGGCTAAACGGGCTAATTATGTTCAAGATGCCATGCATATTGAGAGGGAAAGGGTCGCTTCCCCCAGTCAATTCGTTAAAGTCTTTTCAGATATATTTTTAAAGCGCGAAGCCGGCAAAAAGGCGATTATTTAAGGCGAGTATAATGAGAACAATGGATAATGCAAAAATAATAGAAACAATTGAAAAACAGGCTTTTATAAATTACCTGGAGAAGTTGTCTCACACCGAAATGCACAAGATAACGCTCTTTACCCGCTTCCCCATCACCGCCACACCAAACCTGTCTAACCCGGTTTACTTCCTGCTGGTGGATGATCTAACTAAGATCGCTGACATGAACAGCGGCGTGTACGGAAACTAAACATTCGGCCCAAAACCAAAAGCCTCTTTTATCCGTTCAAAAAACCTGGCACCTCGCAATCGTATAAATCTGGCCTTTAATTCTGATGTCTGGATGCGGATTTTTTGCCCTTCACGCAGCGGAACCATGTGCTGCCCGTCAGCCGTTAAGAGTGTTTCTTTCCCTCTGTTTAAGACAACATCAATCGGCCCATCCATCACAATAGAACGGTTGCTTATGCTGTGCGGACAAATGGCTGAAACAACGATGCTTTTTGATTCCGGAGTAAGAATGGGGCCGCCGGCTGATAAATTATAAGCGGTTGAGCCGGTTGCCGTAGAAAAAATCATGCCGTCAGCCGTGTATTCGGCAACCCCTTTCAGCTCAAGCTTAATAACCCGGGCAATACCGCTTTTGCAAATAACAATGTCATTGAGGGCGGTCATTTTTCTGCCTCCAACCTGGGCCTCCATCATCATCCTTTCATCAATGGTAAATTTTCCTTTTTTAACTAGCGCCAAAGCTTCATCCAGCTTATGCAGTTCGATCTCCGCCATAAAACCAAGCCCGCCCATGTGTATGCTTAATATTGGTATTTTATTTTCAGCCAAAAGCCTGGCGGCCCGCAAGATCGTGCCGTCCCCACCCAAAGTAATAACAAATTTTGCCTTGTTAAGGTCGAGCGTATAACCTTTTCCTTCAAGTTCTTTAATCACCTGCCTGGCCGTGCCGGCTATTAATTTATCTTCTTTTTTATAAATGACTCCTATGGTTGTCATGGGCTCCTCCTTAGAAAAGCTTTAAGCTGATCAGCAGCCAGATTATACCAATGACGCCAAAAACAATAAACAGGGCGGTTAAGAATCTAAAGAAAAAGTCGATATTTCGTTCATGAGGAAAGCGAAAATGAACTTCGTGCAGCTCGCCGCGGCCAACATCCAAAACCAAAATCCCGTAGTCTTTAAAAGCCAGCCGGTATTCCATAAGTTTTCTCCGAAAAACCGGCTCATTGGGATCCCCCTCCCCTTCCCCCGTTTTGATTACTACCACGAATTTATCTTTATCCCTTTGAACCGTATAATCCGCCAGCAGATAACCAACATGGTCTTTACCGTCTATATTGGTAATAATTGTTTCTTTAAATTGCTTATCTAAAATCCGATAACCCGCTTGACCAAGCAAGCCCTCCGCTTCCTTTTCTGAAAAACGAGTGGGCTCTGCTTTGGCCAGCTGTTGTCGCTGACGCGCTTGACTGATAAAAAAGAAAATAAACAAGCCCAGAAGAATACCGACCAATAAAGAGATTAGGATCTGTTGCATTACAGGGAAATTATATCCCCTTTTGTCAAAAGAAGCAAAAATTCAACGTTTCCATCAGCGCCGGTGATTGGCGATTGGATAAGACCTTTAACCTTGAAACCTACAGCCTTGGCCTCAGTTTTTACTTTCTCAACTACTTCACTTCGAATCTCCTCGCTCCGAACTATCCCACCCTTGCCAACTTGTTCTCGCTTCGCCTCAAACTGAGGTTTAATTAGAGCAATGATTTCTGCTTTGTCAGCCAATAAGCTGTAAACCGCCGGCAAAACCTTTGCCAGAGAAATAAAGGAAACGTCAACAACAGCAAGCGCTGGGTAATGAGTAATTGGTCGCGCCTTCCCCTGCCTACCGGCAGGCAGGCGGCAGGCAGGTAACGAGTAACGAGAATAAAAATTTTCTGGAACTAGGTGTCGAACATTAGTTTTCTCAACAACCACAACCCGCTCCTCCTGACGAAGCTTCCAGGCAAGCTGTCCATAACCAACATCAATAGCATAAACTTTAGCGGCGCCGCGCTGAAGCAGACAATCGGTAAATCCGCCGGTCGAAGCACCTATGTCCAGGCAGATTTTGTCTTTTACTTCAACCCTAAACTCATCAAGCGCCCTCTCAAGCTTCACCCCCCCACGACTAACGTAAGGACAAAGGTTTCCTTTGATCTCAATTCGCGCGTCAGCAGAGAAAAGTTTTCCGGCCTTATCACTTTTCTGGCCATTAACATAGACCTGACCAGCCATAATCGCGGCCTGGGCTTTTGAGCGCGATGCGAAAAGTTCTTTCTCTACTAAAAGTTGATCCAATCTTTTCTTCATTCAATCTCGCTTGGACAATATGGTTAATTGCCGCAAGCGCTCGGCAATTGAGCGATCGAGTTGGCTGGCCAAAACCCGCCACTGCCAGTTGCCGTGGCTTTGGGAGGGGACATTCATCCTGGCTTCATTGCCTAAGCCGAGAATATCCTGTAGCGGAAAAATCGAAAGCTTAGCTTCGGAGTTTAGCGCCAGTTTAATCAAATCCCAATTAACCTGGCCAGGTGATGGACAATGGCCCAGGTACTCAGCCAGATTTTTTTTCTCGTGAGGCAAAGCTATGTTTTCGTACCAGCCTCTAACTGTACTATTGTCATGGGTGCCGGTATAAACCACGCAGTTTTCAGAATAATTGTGCGGCAAATAAGGGTGTTTTTTCAAGTCCTCGCCAAAAGCGAACAGTAATATCTTCATGCCGGGAAAGCCAAACTGCGTCATGATTTCCTTGACCTCATCGGTAATAGTGCCCAGATCTTCAGCGATTAAATCCAGGTCCGGCAGCTTCCGGATTGCCGCAGCAAAGAAATCTTCTGCCGGGGCTTTGACCCAGCGGCCGTTAACCGCGGTTACTTCTCCCGCCGGTACTTCCCAATAGCTGACAAAACCGCGAAAGTGATCAATCCTAACCACATCATAAAGACCCAGGTTATGCTCCAGCCGCTGCAACCACCATTTATATGACTGCTGTTTAAGTACCTCCCAGCGATAAACTGGATTACCCCACAATTGTCCGGTCCGGCTAAAATAATCCGGCGGCACACCGGCCAAGGCGGCTAACTGTCCGTTCTCGTCCAGTTTAAAAATTTGTCTGTGTTCCCAAACATCCGCGCTGTCATAAGAAACATAGATCGGGATATCCCCAATCAACTTAACGCCTTTGCTATTACAATATTTTCGCAATTCAGACCATTGCTTATAAAAAATGTATTGAAAGAACTTTTCGCGTTCAATGGCCTGGACATACTCCCGCTTGGCCGCCTCAAGCTGCTTCGGCTGACGATCACGCAAAGCGCTATCCCAACTGCCCCAGGCAGTCCAACCAAAGCGCTTCGTCTTTAATACCACAAAAACGGCAAAATTATCCAGCCAGGAGGAATTGGCCAAACAAAAACCCGAGAACTCCTGGCGCAGTTTTTTGCCGCGACGGAAATTATCATAAGCCAGGTCCAGTAACTTGATTTTGTATGGGATGGCCTCTTGATAATCGGAGCAATCGGCCGGAAGATCAGACGCGGTCTTCAATTCCTTTTGGGATAAAAATCCGTCCACCACCAGCAGCTCAGGACTGATTAACAAGATATTTCCGGCAAAAGCCGAATTGCTGCTGTAAGGAGAGTTGCCACTGGCCGAATCCGTGGGGCAAAGCGGCAAAACCTGCCAAAAGGATTGACCAGCCTTAGCCAAAAAATCAGCAAAACTAAAAGCCCCCGGGCCCAGGTCGCCAATACCATAAGGCGACGGTAAAGAGGTAATATGCAATAAAATCCCGCTGCCACGATCTCTGATCATTATCTAACCCTGACTTTAAGATATTCTCCCAACCTATCAAATTCCTGTCTCCAGCGACTGGCGTCTTCTGATCCCTTAGCTTCTTTATTTGACATCACGGCATAAAGTTTTTGACCAATCTTAAAATAAAGATTTTGGGCTCGCCAAAGATTAAGGTTCAACCCCAACGGCGGGCCAAGAAAAACCTGGAGTGTCAAATTAACCTGCTTAAGCCAATTGATATTCTCGGGAAAAGCAAAACACTTTTCCACCAGGCGATTGATCACCAGCGAAGCATGATAGATAATGGTTTTGCGGTCCAGTTTTATCGGCCAGTCCTTGAACTCTTCGACAACTTTTTGAAAACGGGCATGATTAAATTCGTCCGCCTCCAGCAATTGCCGTAGCTCATTATTGATCACAAATTTGGCCGTAGTATAAAGCGCCATCGGCAGGTGGATCCGCAGCTTGTTCATGCCTCGGATAGTCTGGTAATGTTTCTCAAAGATCAGGCGCAGCGACTCTTTAATCTCTTCAAAAGCCGGCTTGGCTACCAGACTAAGGATCTTTCGCTGTTCATCACAAAAGAGATGTCGGAGCGAATAATTATTGTGGATAAAATAATCGTCAAGTAAAGATTTAACTTTTTCTCGGCCATCGGTTAAAAAGACTTCTTTGATCCTTTTAACCATGTCATCAAAATTGCCGTTTTTGCCGCAATAATTGACCCCGCCAAAAAATTCTTCGCCACCCAAATGCACGACAGCAAAGCAGACATCAAGCTCTTCTGCCGTCAGGGTTGAATAGATGTGTGCCTTACCCACCGCCAGTTTTGCGTTGTTTTTCTCCAACCGCTCAAAAGATTGTTTGTCTACCCAGTAGCAAAAGAGCTTGACATTGGCAGGATAATCCTCAAACAGGGAAGAAATCGCGTAATGCGCACCAACTCTCGAAAGGTCAAGGATTTCGGGCTTGACATACCTTTTGTAAGCCTCTGCGCCATTGGCAAGAGCAGGCAGATTGCCCGAGGCCTGTTCCAGTTTTTTCACAAAAGCTGACTCAAAATTAATTCCGCTTATCTCTTGCGCCAGCTGGATAGCCCGTGAGGCATAAAGTATGATCTGAACGGTCTCTATCCCTGAAACGTCGTCAAAAAACCAACCGCAACTCGTGAACATGAGCATGGCATAACGCTGCATCTCCAGCAACTGCCGCGCCTTGACCTGTTTCTGCCAGGCAAGTTTCGCGCCCGCTTGCCTGGTCAGGAACAGTTCATTGTTTTCTTCGGATCGATTTAGAATAACTTCAATATAATCATTCCTTGCCCGCCAGGGATCCTTGACCAGTGTCGACATCTCCAGCTCGTAAATCTTGACCAATTCGTCCCTTAACCAATCCATCGCCTGCCTGAGCGGGGCGCGCCATTGCTGGCGCCAACCCTGATGACAGCCGGAATTGCAGCCGCAATCAGCTTTCCAACGCTCCACGCCATGGGCGCAGCTCCAGGACGAATTCTCAAAGATCTCGGCTTCATATACTGGTTCGTTCTCTGCCAGATAAGCGCCATAATTGGTTAACTCAGCCAAACCATTATTCTCGATATGATATAGACAATAGGAAAGCGCCATTTCCCCGTTCCGGTGATGGTGGCCGTAAGACTCGCCATCAGTAGCAATGTGCACCAGCTGTGGTTCATTTTCTTGATCCACAAAAGCACCGGCCAGCCGGTTGCCAAAGTTCTCGCCGTTATTCAACAAACCGGCAAAAGCCACGTCCTGAGAGACGGGCCCATCATAGAAAAAAATCACTATTTTTTGGCCGGACGAAAGATTGACCAAATAGGGAGATTTGGGGTTAACTCGTCCACCGCTAACATCCCTCCAGCTTTTACTGCCTATCTTACGGATCCGTTTAGCCTGGTTTGGCGCCAGAATCGTGAACCGGATGCCATGTTTTGCCATAAGTTCCAGGGTTTCTAGATCGACGGCAGTTTCCGCCAGCCACATACCTTCGGGTTTCCGCTTAAAGCGATATTCAAAATCCTTGATCCCCCAAACAATCTGTGTTTCCTTATCACGGCTATTGGCTAATGGCATAATCATATGGTTGTAGACCTGGGCTAGGGCTGAACCGTGGCCGGTAAAATTTTGCTGACTTAAAATGTCAGCATCCAGGATGGCGGAATATACATCCGGCTCTTTTTTGTCCAGCCAGGAAAGAAGAGTGGGCCCAAAATTAAAACTGATTTTTGAATAGTTGTTAATAATATTAATGATTTTGTTGTCGTGATTAAGGATGCGAGAAGCAACATTGGGAGCATAGCACTCAGCGGTTACGCGTTGATTCCAGTCGTGATAAGGATAAGCCGACTCCTGAAGCTCAATCTCTTCCAGCCAGGGATTCTCTCTCGGAGGCTGATAAAAATGGCCATGGATACATACATATCGGCTCAATGGGCAGTCTTAAAAACCTCTTGTTCAGGCAGCGAAAGCGCTACGAAGCTTTTGTCTCCCTTCTTATGGTAAATGATCTTGCCTTCGTGAGCCAGCCAACCCAGAGCCTGAAAAGTTACTTCACTTTTTTCTTTGATCACTTTGGGCAGCATCTCCATATTAATTTCACCTTTTTGTCCCAGGGTTTCCCAAACTTTTCCCGCCGTTCGCCCGATTTGTTCTTGCATATATTCCTCCTTATAACAACCGAATAGAATTCTAATCTTCCGTCATGACAAAGTCAAGCCCCTTTACTTACGAGCCCTGGCATAAAGTTCCTGGTAATGTTTAGCCGAGGTGCCCCACGAATAATCATAGTCCATTACCTTCTCAACCAATTTTTTCCAGAGCGTCTTCTTCTTATACGCAGCCATGGCGCGCTTAACTGCATCCAGCAAAGCAGCCGAACTGTATTCCTGAAAGACAAAACCGTCGCCTTCCCCTGTTTTGCTGATAAAATTATGCACCGTATCAGCCAATCCGCCAGTTTTTCGCACGATCGGGATCGTGCCATATTTAAAGCTGATCAACTGCCCCAGCCCACAAGGTTCATAGCGCGATGGCATCAGGAACATGTCAGAGCCGGCATAGATCAGCTGGGCCTGCATGGCGTCAAACTTAAGGTTGGCACCGATGTAATCCGGATATTTTTGCTTGGCCCGCGTTAATAGCTCATGATACTGTGGGTCACCTGTTCCCAAAACAATAAACTGGCATTTTAGTTTCATGATTTCGTCAAGCGCGCCGGCTAAAATATCCAGGCCCTTCTGGTCAGCCAGACGCGTTATCATGCCGATCACCGGAGTTTCCTTTTTTTGCGGCAGGTTGTTCTGCTTTTGCAGGGCAGCCTTGTTTGCCGCCTTACCCAAAAGCGAAATCGTGGAATAACGCTGGGGGATATTTTTGTCAGTTGCCGGGTTCCAAACATCGTAATCCAAGCCGTTGACAATACCATAAACGTCTCGGCTGCGATGCCGAATCAGGCCGTCCAGCCCATGGCCATATTCTTCGGTCTGGATCTCTTTGGCATAAGTCTGTGAAACTGTGTTAATAACATCCGCGTAAATAAAGCCCGCCTTGGACAGCGCAATTTTGCCCCAAAATTCCAGTTTGTCGGTAGAGAACTGATCCCAACCCAACCCGGTGGCCGGCATTTTTTCCTTGGGGAAGAGACCCAGATAACCCATATTGTGAATTGAATAGACAACCCCGATCCGGCTATAGATCGGCTCACTGCCGAGCTTAACGTAAGCGGCAATCAAGGCTGATTGCCAGTCGTTGCAATGAATAATTTCCGGTGTCCAATTCAAAGCTTTCGGCAGCCGGAGCGTTGCCTGGCAAAAAGCCGCGAATCTTTCCAGGTTATCTTCGTAATCAACACCTTTTACCTGGTACAATTCTTCACGGCCGCCGAAATATTTTTCATTTTCATAAAAATAGATAACAACGTCTGATCCGGGAATTTTTCCCTCCCAAATCTCCTCTGAAACCTTCTTTAAACCGAAATTGGCCGCCTCGATTTTTTTATAGCGCGGCATAAAGAGCCTGATATCGTGTCCCAACTCTTTTAAAGCCTTGGGTAAGGCGCCGGCCACATCAGCCAGTCCTCCGGTCTTGGCAAAAGGGACAACCTCCGACGAAACAAACAGTATCTTCATATTTTTCCCTCCTTAATCGATTCAATCATTTTTTGGTACTTAGCCAAAAGCAAACGCGCGCGTTTTTCAGTCGCGGCTTCAGCAGACAAATGGATCTCCGGCCGCGTGGTATCCGGCAAGACCAATATCCAGTCGTCGCCCTGCCAAAACTTAAGGCCGTCAATCATTTCTATTTTTTCGGTTTTCCTGGCTTGCTCAATTGCAAAGCGCATCACCAAACCCATTTTTTCCTGGGAACAAGGAATATCCAGGCTAACCAGCCTAATAACAGGCAGTTCCGCCACCAGATCGGAAAGCCGTACCTTCGCTCTGGCCAAAAATTCAACCAGTTTACAAACCGAATACATTCCGTCAAAGCACGGCATGAAATCAGGAAAAATAAACCCGCCCTGACTCTCTCCCAGAAAAATCGCCTGTCCAGACTCAGCAACTTCCATCATAGCCCGAGGGCTGTTGCCGGTCCTAATAACCTTACCCTTGTATTGGCGCGCCAATTCATCAATAGCTTTGGATTCTTTGACCGGTACGGCAATAATCGCATGCTTGTTCAATTTCAAGGTCAACAGAGCCATCATGGCCAGCGCTTGGCTGCCATCGATCATCCTGCCTTTTTCGTCGCAGAGAAAAATCTTTTCTGAACCGGTATCCATGACAACCCCAAGACCAATATTCAGATTTTTTACTATCTGGGTCATTTGGCTCCAGGATTTTTCAAAAGTTTTCCGGTCCTTGGTTATTTTAGTTTCATCAATGTAAGCGTCAAGAGAAACAACCTTCAATCCTAATTCTCCTAGAATTGAAGGAAAAAGCTGCGCGGCGGAGCCATAAGCATAATCAATGGCCAATTTTATTTTTGAGCCGGCAACCGCCCGGGTATCCAAACACGCTAAAAGCCTTGTCCGGTACTCCTCGGTCACTTTATGGATGGGAAAAGTTAATTCGCCGACCGTTTTGACATTGCTTCGGACAAAATCTTCGCCAAAAAAATTACGCTCGATTTTTTTCTCAACCGCCGAGCTAATGTCCAAACCTCGCTCATCAAAGAATTTTATGTCGATGACCTCCGTATCAAAAGGCGATTTCCGAACATGAAATCCCCCTTTTGACTTGAGCGAGCGCACCTCAAAACGGTTAACTGGAATAGGGACCATTTCCAAGTCAGAGAGATTAACCCCCGTGGCTAAAACGCCGGAGATCAGGGCCTGAAAGATCATACGTGAGGCTTTGTGGCTGTCCCGGCTACAGGAAATAATGCTCCCCTTACCCACAACCGAGCCATAGGCCGCACCCAGCGCCACGGCAAACTGCGGCGTAATCTCAACATTGCATAGACCGGTTACGCCGTGCTGGCCAAAAATTGATCTGGTCCAGCGCTCCCGCCAGATAACCGAACGGGAAACTCTCGATTTTTCCTCAATCACTTTGCGTGGCCAAACCTTGATAAAGGGATAAATAACCGCTTCGCAGCCAATCTCTGTTTCACCACCGACTACCGCTCCTTCCTGAATATAAACCAAAGAGCCAATTTTGACGTCATTACAAACGATGGCTTTTTCCAACCTGGCTTCCGGACCAATATCTGTCCCGCGCCAGACAATGGTTGCCCTTAATTCGCTATCCCTGGCAATCTTACAATCGCTGCCAATAATCGTATCCATTAAAATCACATTTTCGCCAACAAGCGTGTTATCGCCAATCATCCCTACCCCCTCCAACACCACCGAACCAGGAAGCTGAACATTGTCACCAACAATGAACCTGCTTTGCTTATATCTATTCCCTTCGAGGTTAACCTTAACTTGGCCATTAAGCAAATCATAATGGGCTTGACGATACTCTTCTATCTTGCCGATATCTTTCCAATATCCCTCGGCCACATAGCCGTAAATAATTTGCTGCTCTTTTAGCAGGGCCGGAAAAAAGTCACAACTGAAATCAAACTGTTTCTGCGCCGGGATACGAGCAACCGCTTTGGGTTCCAGCACGTAAATACCCGCATTGATCGTGTCAGAGAAGACTTCGCTCGGGGTTGGTTTTTCCAGAAACTTTTTTATGCGCCCTTCATCATCAGTAATAACAATGCCATAGGGAAGCGGATTTTGTACTCTGGTTAGCACCATCGTGGCCAGAGATTTTTTTTGCCGGTGAAAATCTAGCGCCGCGGCCAGATTAATGTCAGTGATCAAATCGGCGCTAATAACCAGCAGCGGCTCCTTAAGATTAGGATAAGCAAGCCTGATCGCGCCAGCCGTGCCAAAATCCTTAGTGGCTTCAACATATTTTATGGTTACGCCAAATTCTCCCCCGTCTTTAAAATGATCCTTGATCACTTCTGGTTGGTGATAAAGCAAAACGCAAAGGTCAGCAAAACCATGCCTGGCCAAAAGCTCCATTAAATAGCTCATGATCGGCCGATTGGCCATGGGCATCATTGGCTTGGGAAGATCAACTGTTAAAGGGTGAAGCCTGGTGCCTAATCCACCCGCTAATATTGCCGCCTTCATCTTTTGCTTACTGAACTCTTAAAAAAAACAACTCCCAGCGGTGGGAGCGTTAAATTTAGAGAAAAAGGCCTGCCGTGCGCTGGCACCGAATCGGCCGCAAAACCACCAAAGTTGCCCAAGCCACTGCCGCCATATTCCCTGGCATCGCTATTCAGCTTTTCCTGCCAGAAACCATCAGCCGGCACACCAACCCGGTAATTTATTCGGGGCACTGGAGTAAAATTACAAACCACCAACATGATATCACCATTGGAGCGCCCTTTGCGAATAAAACTGATGACACTGTTTTGGTGGTCGCCGAAGTCAATCCATTCAAAGCCGTCCTGGCAAAAGTCATTTTCAAAAAGAGACGGCTCAGCCCGATACAGATAATTCAGGTCGCTGACCCAGCGCAGCAGCTGCTGGTGCGGGTCAAAATTGAGCGCGTGCCATTCCAGGCTTTCTTCATGGGACCATTCTTTCCACTGACCAAATTCACAGCCCATGAAAAGCAGTTTCTTGCCGGGATGACCAAACATGTAACCATAAAGCAGCCGCAGGTTAGCGAATTTTTGCCAATCGTCGCCCGGCATCTTGCCAAACATTGAACCTTTGCCATGGACCACTTCATCATGAGACAAAGAAAGCATGAAGTTCTCAAAAAAAGCGTACCAGAGACTGAAAGATAATTGATCCTGGTGATACCTGCGAAAGATCGGGTCCTGGGAAATATACTTGAGCGTGTCATGCATCCAACCCATGTTCCATTTAAGGCCAAAACCCAGCCCACCCATATCAATTGGCCGTGTTACCATGGGCCAGGCAGTTGATTCCTCGGCAATAGTTTGTACGTCCGGTTGTTCACTATAAACAACCTTATTGAGCCGCTGCAGGAAGCGCATGGCTTCCAGATTCTCCCGCTCACCATGTTCATTGGGGATCCATTCCCCTTCTTTCCTGGAATAGTCCAAGTAGATCATGGAGGCAACGGCATCAATTCTGATACAGTCGATGTGATATTTCTCCAACCAAAACAGGGCACTACTAATCAGGAAGCCTTTAACCTCGTTGCGGCCATAATTAAAAATACAACTCTTCCAGTCGGGGTGGAAACCTTGTTTAGGATCTTCATGTTCATAAAGATGGGTGCCGTCAAAATATGCAAGGCCGTGTTGGTCGGATGGAAAATGCGAAGGCACCCAGTCCAGGATCACACCAATGCCGTTTTGATGCAGATGGTCGACCAGGTACATAAAATCCTGCGGTGTGCCATAGCGGCTGGTTGGCGCAAAATAACCTGTGGTCTGATATCCCCAGGAACCATAGAATGGATGCTCCATAACCGGAAGGAACTCAACATGGGTAAATCCCGTCTGCTTGCAATAATCTGCCAGATGATGGGCCATTTCCCGATAATTGAGGGAACGGTCTCCCTCCTCCGGCACCCTTCGCCACGAACCTATATGAACCTCATAAACTGATATCGGCGCGTTCAAAGCATTTGCCTGGCGCCTTTGGCGCATCCACGCATCATCCCCCCACTGATAATCCAGCGACCAAACTATAGAGGCCGTGCGCGGCGCGATTTCCCAGAAAAAGGCATAGGGATCACCTTTTTCGATCCGAGAACCATTATATTTGGAAGTAATATGATATTTGTAAAGCGAATGATCCTTAAGCTCGGGGATAAAACCTTCCCAGATACCTGAATCATCCCAGCGCGGCGCCAGCAGATGAGTTTCAGGGTTCCAGTAGTTGAAATCGCCGACCAGAGAAACTTTTTCCGCGTTTGGCGCCCAAACAGCAAAATACACTCCAGGTTGGCCGTCAACTGTCAACAAATGCGCGCCCAGCTTGTCCTGGAGCCTGGAGTGGTTCCCTTCCTTAAATAGAAAAACATCATACTCCGTCAGCAAGGACGAACCGTGGATCACTTTTGGTTTCCGGACTGTTTGTTCCACGTCCGAAAATAATTTGGGGCTATTTTTTCGACCCTTAAATGTTTCATAAAGCTGAACCCCCGAGAAGAAAGAAAAAGATACTGCCAGCATAGCCAGCCAAGCGGGAAACATTGAACGAAGATGTTGTGACGACAAATGCTGTTGATCTAGCACCTGCTTGAGAGAAGGCGCAGCCAGTCGAAAAAAAAACATGCCATCCAACAGTAAAACAAACGAGGCACAAAAAACAAATAAGGAAGCACCTTTGATAATAGTTTTGAGTAGCACGAATTTGTTCACCGGATAATAAGTATAGCCAAAATTGTATTCTAAAACAAGCTGCGCTATAATTACATTCATGCGCCTACCACTGATAATACTCTCTCTTCTATTGGTGCAGGCTTTTCCTGCGTTCTCGACCACGTTAGAAGCACGGTCAGCCTTCAAAGAAGCCTATGAGCTCTTTCAAAAAAAAGAATATTACGCGGCGATTGAGAGCTATAAACTATGCCTTAACGACACCTCTTTCCCTCTTTTAGACTACAGTTACTATTACATTGCCCGGTCTTACCAGGAAAAACATAATTCTGCGCTTGCTATCCAGGTTTACGACATACTCTTGCGTTATTACCCAAACAGCCGCTTTATCCCAGGCGCAATAATAGAAAAATCCAGATGCTATTACGATTTAAACAACTACCCGCAGGCCGAAAGACTCCTAAAACAATTTTTATCCGAGGAACCAAAACATGATTTGGCGCCACAGGCCCGGTATCTCTTAGGTGTAAACCTGGAAAAACAAGGGAAAAACACCCAGGCGATTAGCACCTACCAAAACCTCAACCTTTTACACGGCGACAGCTACTTTGCCGAACAGGGACTTGAGCGCCTTGATAAATTGGCCAAAGAAACCTCACTGGCCGGTTACGAAGCGCCAGCTGCCAGCGTTTATAATTGGGGTCTTAAATATTTTATGGCTGGGAATTTTACCAAAGCCAAGGAATATTTTACCCGCCTGCAAAAATATTACAAAAAAAGCTCTTTTCATGATGACGCTATTCTTATGCTCGGGAGAATCCTGTTAAGAAAAGGGAAGAGTAGCCAAGCCATTAGCTACTTCAAGCAGGTAATTAACCTGGACCAGGATTCAAAGCCGGAAGCCATGTACTACTTGGGCCGTAGTTACAGCTATGCAGACAGCTCCTTTGCCTCAGCCATCGCCGCCCTGGAAAAATTAGTTGCCATGTATCCAACAAGCCACATCGCTGATGACGCATATTATTATCTTGGCTATTACCATAAAAGAAAAAACCACACCGACGCAGCCCTCACGGCATGCCGCCGGCTAATCGAGTCCTATCCAAACTCTGATTATTACAATGAAACCCTTTGGCTCATCGGCAATGCCTACTATAAGCAGAATAATTATACAGCGGCTTATGACAACTTTAAGGAGGCCGCAAAAGCTACAAACCAATACGATGCTGACCGTTTAAACTTTTGGCTGGGCAAAGCAGCGGAAAAACTCGGCAAAAGCACCGAAGCAATCGAGGCTTACAAAACAACCATTAAGAATTATGACCATTCCTATTATGCCTATCGGGCTCGCGAAAAACTAAATATCAAAGCCCATGCCATCCCGGATATCCCTGACAAGCCTATTACCACAAACGGCGAATCAGAGCATGAACGTAAATATCAGGAGCTCTTAGCGCTTGACCTGGCTGATGAGGCGATAGAAGAAGCCGCATTTATTGAAGAAAAGGCCCCCGCGGCTAAGAAAGAAATGGCCCGACTGGCCCAATACCACGCCTATGTTATGAAAGGGAAATTCAGCAAACCGATCAACTTCGCAGAAAAAGAAATCTATGCGGCCATGGAAGACAACTCACTGGCCAGCCTGGACCCCAAGCTTTGGAGTTTTGCTTACCCGCGCGGGTTCTGGCAGTATGTTGAAAAATATTCCTTAGAAAACGGTCTCGACCCCCATCTGGTTTACGCAGTTATCAGGGAAGAGAGCCGTTTTCAATCGCGGGCGCTTTCCCACTCTTCCGCTCACGGGTTGATGCAGATCATTCCCGGCACAGGTAAAATAATCTCCAATGCTCTTGGCCTGCGCTACTCTCGCTGGAATATGTATGACCCTCGTGTTAATATTCAAATGGGAACCTACTATTTAGCCAGTTTAATTAAGCGTTTTGATGGTAACGTCCCACTGGCACTAGCCGGATACAATGGCGGCCCGGTCAGGGTGAAAAAATGGCTCAATAATTATGATAAATTTGACCTTGACGAATTTGTGGAAGATATCCCTATTTCTGAGACCAGAAATTATGTTAAAAAGGTCATGAAGAGCTATTACGGTTACAAGAGAGTGTATTCCGGTGGCTGAAGAAGGGATTATTGAACTAGCGCGTAGAGACGAAGATAAAGTTTTTGAAGGGCTGCGCCCAAAGACCTTCAAAAATTTTATTGGCCAGGAAAAAATTAAAGAAAACCTGAACATTCACATCAACGCCGTTAAAGGTCGCGGTGAACAGCTGGAGCACCTGCTTTTTTGTGGTCCGCCAGGGCTGGGGAAGACTACTCTGGCAAACATCATTGCTAACGAAATGGGAGTAAGCTGCAAAATCACCTCGGGGCCAGCCATTGAACGGCCGGGCGATCTCGCCGCAATTCTAACTAATCTCCAGGCAAATGATGTATTTTTTATCGACGAAATTCACCGTTTGAATCGCGTGGTCGAAGAAGTATTGTATCCTGCGATGGAAGATTTTGGATTAGATATTATCATCGGTAAAGGCCCCAGCGCCAGGTCAATTCGTCTTGATTTGCCAAAATTTACGCTGATCGGCGCCACAACTCGTATCGGACACCTCTCTTCCCCCCTGCGCGATCGCTTTGGCATCATCAGCCGGCTGGAATTTTACAATCCTAAAGAGATAAAACAAATTATCCTGCATGCTGCCAACATTCTAAACATAGAAATTAAAAATTCCGGAGCTGAAGAGATCGCCCGGCGTTCACGAGGCACCCCCAGGATTGCCAATCGGCTATTGCGCCGGGTACGCGACTTCGCGCAGGTCAAAGCCAAAGGAAAGATTGATGAAGCAACTGCCAAAAATGCCCTCGCCAGCTTGGATGTCGACGAATTGGGCCTGGATAAAATCGACCGTCGGATACTAGAATCAATTATCAAAAAATTTTCCGGCGGCCCGGTCGGAGTTGACACCTTAGCCGCCTCGATCCACGAAGAAGCAACAGGGATCGAAGATGTTTATGAGCCATATCTGCTGCAAATTGGCTTTATCGAGAGAACCCCAAGAGGGAGAATGGCCACCGCGGCGGCCTATGAACACCTGGGGATAAAAGTAAAACAATCAAAGACCGGCAATCAAGCCGTTCTATTCGAGGATGAGTCAAAGTGAAAAAAAGGCAGGCAAAAATTAATCGCAGAACCAAAGAAACAGACATTAAAATTGACTTGCTTATTGACGGATCCGGCAAAAGCAAAATTGATTACCCTATTCCTTTTCTGTCCCACATGTTTACACTTTTTTCCAAACATGGCCTTTTTGATTTAAAATTAACCGCTAAGGGCGACATCGAAGTCGATCTGCATCATTTAGTCGAAGATACCGGGCTAACCCTGGGAGAAGCGTTTAAAAAAGCTTTGGGTGCAAAGAAAAAAATCGAGCGCTATGGCCACGCCGTTGTTCCCATGGATGAATCGCTCTCCGAAGTTAAAGCGGCCGTTGATATTTCCGGCCGGCCACATTTTACATTTAAAGCGAGATTCGTAAAACAGTTTGTTTCATTTATCGGAGACATTGAAACAGGAAAGAGCGTAACATTATTTCTTGATGCCGAGATGCTGCGCGAATTTTTTGAATCTTTTGTCTATACATCAGGGATAACCCTGCATATTGATCTCAAGCGGGGGAAAAACACTCATCATAAAATAGAATCGATCTTCAAAGCTTTTGGTGTTGCCCTCTCCAAAGCCTGCCAGATTAATCCAAGGAAAAAAGGTGTCCCGTCGACTAAGGGGAAGCTGTAATGGCTTATCAGGAACGCGCTTACCGTAACTACGTCAAGGCTGATAACCTGATTAAGTGTGAAATTATCGAACAAGAGACCGACCTGCTTATCCTGTCCGATAAAAACCTTTACGACAAAGCCCTGGCCTTTGTTTTGCAATACCGCTCAGACATCGAAAGGTATATCGGCTCCGACCAGAACTTTGCCAAGTCATATTCTCCGCTAAAAATTCGTCGTGACGCTCCGCCAATTGTCAAAGCAATGGGCGCCGCCGCCAAAATAGCTAAGGTTGGCCCCATGGCAACGGTAGCCGGCGCCCTGGCTGAGTTTGTGGGTAAAGAGCTACTGGCTTTTACCGACGAAATAATCGTTGAAAATGGCGGCGATATCCTTTTAAAAATTAAACAACCCCGCAAAGTCGGCATTTTCGCTGGGGGCTCAGCCTTTTCAGAAAAAATCGCTCTGGAGCTTGACCCAAGAAAGGAACCTTTTTCGGTTTGCACCTCCTCAGGAACAGTGGGCCATTCTTTTAGTTTTGGCAAAGCCGATGCCGTGGTCGTAATCGCCAAAAGCGCGGCTTTGGCTGATGCCGCGGCAACCGCCATCGGCAATGTTGTCAAAGAAATTACAGATATTAATCATGGTTTACAATTGGCAAAAAAGATCAGGGGCTTGGACGGTGTCTTAATTATCAAGGACGACCAGCTGGGGGCGCTGGGGAGAGTAAAGCTGGTTCCCCTTTAAACTTCCAGGTTAGATCACATGCGGCGTAATTAGAAAAACTATCTCTGTTTTCGCCTTCTCCATGGTTTTATTTTGAAACAATATCCCGGCTAAAGGAATATAGCCCAAAATCGGCACGCGAGAAACATTCTCTCTCTCGGATTCTGACATTAAACCACCAACCACAATTGTCTCCCCATCCTTCACCCGCAGTGTTGCCTGGGCGTTGCGTGAGCTGATAACGGGGAAATCTCCGGCGGCGGTTGTTCGCCATTCGGACACTGAAGAAACTTCAGGCTGAATTGAAGTCGTAATATAGCCTGCCTCCCCAAGGCGGGGAGTAATCTTCAGCTTAACCCCTGCCTCGATATATTCAACTGTCCATTGAGTACTGCCTGATGTACTGCTGACCGGAACCGCATAAGGAATACGACTGCCAATATTAAGAACTGCTTGGTGATCATCAAGCGTAGCGATTTTTGGGCTGGCGACAATTTTTGCTTGCCCATTGCTGATCAAGCCATTTAACGTTGTCTGCAAGTCACTTACTGCAGAGGTTTTTCTGGTATCTTTATCGGTTAAAAACTGAATAGTCCCGGCCTCTTCACCGTAAGAAAGCCCCAAATGCATGGAGTCTGATTCAGAGATTTCCAGAACTTTACATTCAATTAATATCTGAGGAATAGGCAAATCGACCGAAGAGATAAGTTTTCTTGCCTCATCAATCATCTCTCCTCGCCCTTTCAGGACAATAGAGTTGGCGCTGCCGCCCATACTAGTTTTTAGTACCGGGAGAACTCTTGCCAGCAGGGAGGATATTTTCTCGGCTGAGAGATACTTGAGACTCATTGTTTCAATCTCACCTTTTGCCTCAGGATCCTGCAACAACATAGACACTAGTACGGCGCTTCCTTTCCTCTCAAAAGTCATATCGTTGGTTTTTAACACGTATTCTAACGCTTCTTCAGCTGTAACATTTTTGAGATGCAACGTTGTCCGTTTTGTCTGATCCAAGCCGCCATTTCCACTAACAACTAAATTTAGGCCTGCTTGCTTAGCCAGAATGCGCACCACATCTAAAACCGCGGCATCTTCGAATTCAACCTTGGGTAATGGCAAACTCGCCAAAGAGGTGCCAACCAAATAATTTAAGAGCATTATTAAAACAACAATCTGCCTCATAACTTACTACTTCCTGCATTACTAAGTATTATGCAATTCTCCATAATACTAACCACCCGACAACCACTCACCATTTCGCCTGCACCTAGAACACAACCCCTCCCCCCGACTTCAACAAGAGCCATCGGTCTTCCCCCACTGACCACCCCAACTAACCGAACATAGTTGTTGCGCAGGAGGAGGGGGTCGCCATTCAAACGTAAAGTGGTTTCTTGCTCTTCATTTTGCTTTTGCTGATTATATATATAGATAGGTTGACGAGCATCAACTTCAGGAGACGCCGCCTGTTCTTCAACTATAGCAACATCATCCTCGCGAAAACCGGTGTTAATATTTTTTTCATCCTTTTGGGTGGAACATGAGGAAAGCAGGAGAGCAAGTAAAATAAGCAGACAACATTTAATAATCATTCTAAACCTCCATGTTCAAGGGGTAGCAAGCTAGTTACCACCTAACAAGACGTCCGCCTGCGGCGGACTACAACTTACAACAAACAACTATTATTTATAATAATTACGGGAAAAATTTAGGGAGTAGTTGTAAGTTGTTAGTTGTAGATCCGATAAAATCGGATCGTGTTGTTAGTTAATAGGTGTCGAGATTACGACACTTTTGCTTACATCGCGCTGGCTTTGAAGAGGAGAAAAAGGGACAGGAGATAACAAAACACAATTAACAGGGAAGGGATTCGATTTTTTATCCGTTTCTCTAGTGCCAGGAAAACAATAAATGTCAGCAAGGCCCCAAATAAAGCCGCGAAGATCATACTCACCGGCACTGCGGTCAATAGGTCTCCGGGTTGATAAAAAACGTCTGCCACAAACAATATTGCTACGTTAAAAATATTACTACCTAAAAGATTACCAATACCCATGCCAACCGAGCCCAAACGCAAGGCTGAGAGAGAAACGGTGGCTTCAGGCAGGGTTGTGGCAAAGCCCAAAAACAGCACGGCTACAAAAGTCCTACCCCAACCCATAATCTCCACAATCTCCGCCCCAATAAAAGGCAGCCAACCACCGGCAATAATAACAATTAAGGCACAAAGCAAAAAGCCCAAATATGTCTTGAAACTGGACACCTGATCATAATGCTTTTTCTCCTCTGTTTTTTCAGCCTGGCTCTGAGAATATAATATTTTTTGAATAACAAGATAGATCAAAACAATTGCCAAAGTATAACCGGAAACACCAAAAATCTTAAAACCAATAAAATAACGGGTAACCGCCAGGGAAAAAGCCACAAAACTTAACAGGCCCATGCCAAAAAGTGCCGAGAGAATATTGTTTTTTTCAGATTTTATAAAAATTGACTTGCGTCCTCTAAACCAAAGGATAATATCAAGCATGGCCAAGGTAAGGACATTGATCATGCAGGCGCCGAGGATATCTCCGACAGCCAGCTCTGGTAAATTAGCGGTTGTCGCCGACACAGCGTTGGCCAATTCAGGCAGAGAGGTTACCGCGGCCAAAAGAGTTAGGCCGAGCCAGGCTCGGCAGAGACCGGTTTTTTCGGCAATCATGTCACCATATTTGGCAACTTTATGCCCGGCAAAAAAGATAACCAGCGAGCAAACAATGAATTTAATCCAGACCATTTATCCCTCCCACCGCCATTATTCGAACTCAAACACCGGGGGATTAAGATCGGGTGGATCGGTAAAGTATAAGATAGTAAAGTTTACTGTTTCCGTCTCCCCGCTAACGACAGTAGCTTCTTTTGAGGCTGCACGATAAATCGATGAATCTCTATCCGTCCACACTTCGTAAGTTCCGGCAGGAACACTTGGAATTGAATAATCGCCATCAGAATCGGTAAAATCCTCGAGGCTGGTCCCGATCAAATAAACCTTTATATCCTGGACTTTTTTGCCAAGACTTTCCAACACTCTTCCCGCTACCCAGCCATTAATAGTAGTGGTAACAGCGGCCGTGTCAGAAATCCCACCATAGGTAGCCGTGACTGTCCCCTCTCCACTGGCACTACCAGCGGTAAATAATCCGGTTGAACTATTTATGCTTCCTGTTCCGCTCACGCTCCAGGTCGGAGAAGCACTAATAATATTCCCGGCGCTATTTTTGACAATCGCGCTAAACAATGTACTTTTGGCTATTCCCACTGTGATACTCGAAGGAGAAATTGTAATACTGGAAACCGAGGAGCTTGTCTCAAGATCTCCACAACCAGATAAGAAAATTACTGCTAACAAGCAGCTAGCTACAAACTTTACCATCGCGTACTACCACTTTGCCACTCACGATGGTGCAGAGGACTTTACCTTTGAGCTTCCACCCGTTGAACGGGGAATTTTTGCTTTTGGAGGCGAATTGTGAGGGGTCAACCGTCCACCCGGCTTTGGGATCAACGATGACCAGATCGGCATCAGCCCCAATTTTAAGCGCCCCTTTATTCAAGCCAAGAATTTTGGCTGGGCTGGTTGTCAGTTTTTCAATTGCCTTCTTTAGCGTCAGCTCTTTTGTGTCTACCAAGTATGTAATTACCAGCGCCAGCGCGGTTTCCAAGCCAACCAGGCCAAAAGCTGCTGAATTGAACTCAAGCTCTTTCTCTTCAATATTATGCGGCGCATGATCCGTTGCGATAACATCGATAGTCCCGTCCTTTAAGCCTTTGATAATAGCCTTAACATCTGTCCTGGACTTTAACGGAGGATTAACCTTGGCATTGGTATCATAACCTTTAACCGCTTCTTCGGTTAAAGAGAAATAATGCGGACAAGTTTCACAAGTCACGTCTATTTTCTTTTTCTTTGCCTGCCGGATCAGATCGACAGATTTTGCGGACGACACATGGGCAATGTGTAGCCTGCCGAATTCTCTAGCCAGAGCTATATCGCGCGCCACCATGTTTTCTTCTGCTAGCGCCGGGATACCTGGCAAGCCCAAAGCAGTTGAAAGAGCACTTTCGTTCATCGAGCCGCCATGGGAGAGCGCCTTATCTTCACAATGAGAAATGATTGGCACTTTAAACTGCCTGGCGTATTCTAAAGCTCGACGCATAACGTCTGCCCGCATAATTGGCTGACCATCATCAGAAAAAGCAACGGCTCCCTCCTTTAACATCATCCCCATCTCTGCTAGAGCTTCCCCCTTAAGCCCTTTGGTCACCGCAGCAATTGGCAAAACATTGACCACCCCTTCTATCTCCGCTTTATTCTTCACGTATTTAACAACCGCGGCATTATCAATGGGAGGCTCTGTGTTAGCCATGCAGCAAATAGTGGTAAACCCGCCCATGGCGGCGGCCCTGGTGCCAGAAGCAATCGTCTCCTTATCAGGTCGACCGGGATCCCTCAGATGGGCGTGCATATCTATCAAGCCAGGCAGAACCAGCATCCCTTTAGCCTCGATGACTCGTGCTCCGCGACTCATTACTTGCGACTTAATTGTTTTAATCTTCCCATCAACAATCAAAACGTCCCGTTGACCGTCTAAATTAGAGGCGGGATCAACAACTCTGCCGTTTTTAATCAATAACTTAGCCATTATATTTTTATTTTCTTCCTTACCTGAGAAATAATACCCTTAAGTCCCCTTCTCTCCACTCTGCCACCATTTTTTTGCTCCGCCTTAAGTGCCTTCAAAGCTTGCATAGCTGCCCGCTGTTCAGACTCCTTCTTATTACCCCCTCTACCCAACCCATACCGCCTCCCCCTAATTTTTACTTCCATCCAAAAAACCTTGCGATGCTTGGGACCGGCCTCTTTAACAACCTTGTAGCGCGGCAATTCCCATTTTTGCTTTTGTGTATATTCCTGCAAAGCAGATTTATAGTCGCGGATATAACCTTCTTTTGAAACTTTATCTATCTCTTCCGTCAAAACGTTTAAAACCAACTCGCGCGATTTCCCAATGCCGGCATCAATAAAAACCGCCCCGAGCACCGCTTCAAAAGTATTAGCCAGGTTCGACTTTCTGCGCGTGCCGCCGGTTCCTTGTTCGTTCGCGCTGAGCAGCAAATAATCTCCCAGATAAAGCTTGCGCCCCACGGTCGCCAGGGTCTCGTCTGAGATGACCGCGGCTCTTATCTTGGTTAAATCTCCTTCGGCTCGTTCCGGAAACTTATGAAAAAGAAATTCACTGACTACCAGCTTTAGGACCGCGTCACCTAAAAATTCCATGCGCTCATTGTCGGGGATCTTATTTTCATGGCCATAGGAACTATGGGTTAATGACTGGTTGAGCAGGCTTGTGTTGTGGAAAGATGTGCCAAGTTTTTTTTCAACTTCGAGAAGTTTTTTTTCTCTTTGCGGAGAAAGGTGTTCCATTGACATTATATTCTACATTATTTATAATCAGGTTTCAACCGTAACAGTTAAGAAAAGGAGGATAACATGGCGGTGCTTTCCCCGGTTATGAGTTACATTGTCGATAAACAAGTTGGCTTCCCTATTCCTTCGGAAAAAGAGAAAATCAACAAAGTTCTCAAACGCTATCGCTATATTTTATCTCAAAACCCTAAGCGTGCCGATGCCCCGGAACTTATGTTTGGAATTGCAGATTTACTGGTCGGCCGCAGTGAACAGGGAGATTACAAAGAAGCCAAAAGAATATTTGATCAGATATTGGAACGTCACATTCCAGATTCGCTCAGGGCGCGTACCCTAATTGGCAAAGCTGAGCTCATGATCGGTTCTCCGGAAGCGTTTGATGAGGCTATTTCTTTGTGCGAAAAAGCCCGCAAACTATTGGGGAATGACATGTCCGATTTTTTTGCCGCCAAAACTTTTGCGGTAGAAGCTGAGCTGCGCCTGGCTCGTAAAAATAAGGGGGACTGGGACAAGGCCCTTAAGTTACTTGATCACGTTATCAGGGCCAAAAACGCTCACTGGTACTTCAAGGGAAGAGCCTTCTTAACCAAAACAGAAATTAAACTCTACCAAACACCAAAAGATACCAACAACCCCTTAAGGTTTGCTGAGGCTGCTTTAAAAGAGTTAAAGCCACGTTCCGACGATTATTTTACCTACAAAGGCAAAACGCTAAAGGCTGAAGTTTTAATCCGTCGCGCCAAAAGAGGGGACTTTGACCGGGCAGAAAAACTACTAGAAAGTGTCATTAGCATGCCATTTGACTATCAAGACCTAATTTTTAGGGCCAAGTTAGACATGGCAGATATTGTCAAACAGCCAAAAGCTACCAAGCTGGTCAAAGAAGTGCTGGAGACCGAAGGACTTGATCCTTATCTTATGGACAAGGCCAGGATTGTTGAAATAGCTTTAGCAGAAAGGCGGAAACAAAACAAATAACATGGGCAAGACCATAGCGGAAAAGATACTCTCCGCTCATTCGGGAAAAGAGGCCAGGGTCGGGGACATTGTTATTGCTGACCTTGATTATCTTATTGGTCAGGACGGCACCTCGGGCATTGCGATAGATTCTTTTAATAACATGGGAACCAAAAAAGTTTTTGATCCCTCCAAGATTGCCATTATTATCGACCACAGCTCACCCTCCCCTAATTCCGGAGTATCTGCTATTCATAAAAAAATCAGGGATTTTCAAAAAGAACAAGGCATTAAACTTTACGACATTGGCTGCGGCGTTTGCCACCAGATTACACCGGAGCAAGGACATGCCGTGCCTGGCGATTTAATTATTGGCGCCGATTCTCACACTTGCACCTATGGAGCAATAAATGTTTTTTCAACCGGGATTGGTTCGACTGATTTAGCGGCGGGCTGGACATCGGGCAAGCTCTGGTTTAAGGTACCGGACACAATAAAAGTTATTTATAACGGAAGCCTGCCCAGGGGCGTTTATTCCAAAGACTTAATCTTAAAGTTAATTGGCGATATTACTGCTGACGGCGCCACTTACCTGGCCCTAGAAATCTATGGCGACGCCATTGCCAACATGTCTGTTGACGCCCGCTTCACTATGTCCAACATGGCGATTGAGTGCGGAGCCAAGGCCGGGTTGATGGAAGCAGATAAAATGGTTTTGGATTGGGTTAAAGCTCATGCCAGGAAGAAGCCCAATCCGGTTAAAGCAGATAAAGACGCAAAATACATTAGACCTGTTGAGATTGATGTTTCAAAACTCGAGCCGCAGATCGCTAAACCGCACACCGTTGATAATGTTGTGCCAATTTCGCAAGTGGGCGATGTTCCGATTCAGCAAGGCCTGATTGGCACCTGCACCAATGGCCGTTTAGAAGATTTTCAGATTGCGGCTAAAATTTTAAAGGGCAAAAAAGTCAAAGATAGCTGCCGTTTAATCATTGCTCCTGCTTCAAAGCAGATTTTGCTGGACATGATTAAGGACGGGACATATCAAACCCTACTCAATGCTGGCGCCGTAGCGGTCACGCCCGGTTGCGGTCCCTGTGTCGGCACGCATAACGGGGTTCCGTCAGATGGGGAAAACGTGATTTCAACTGCTAATCGAAATTTTAAGGGTAGAATGGGTAACCCAAATGCCTTTATCTATCTTGGTTCACCCGCTACTGTGGCCGCTTCGATGATTGAGGGAAAAATCGCGGATCCGCGAAAGTATTTATAAACCTCCTCCCCATAGTGTACCGTCATCCAGGCTGGCAGCTGCTCGGGCACAAATAGAAGTAATTATAGACGATTCAGCGCTTCTTTAACTGAGGACACGGCCAGAAGTTTAATCTTTGATTTACTTTGATTACTTTTGGGCACAATAATTTGTTCAAACCCCAATTTCTCCGCTTCTTTGATCCTTTGTTCGATCTGGTTAACCGAGCGGATCTCACCCGCCAGTCCGATTTCACCGACAGCAACAGTTTTTGCGTCAAACGGTTTGTTTTTATGGCAAGAAACAATGGCCAAAGCTATCGGCAGATCCATGGCCGGCTCAGAAACTCTGACTCCGCCAGCCGCGTTTACATAGACATCAGCATCGGAAAATTTTAAACCTAATTGTCTCTCAAGCACAGCAAGAATAATTACCACACGATTATAATCTACCCCTGTTGCTTTGCGCACCGGGTAAACCATTTTAGTTGGGGCAACCAACGCCTGAATTTCAACTAACAATGGCCGTGTCCCTTCGAGTGCTGCCGTCACAACAGAGCCAGAAGAATTTTCCGGCCGCTCTGAAAGAAAAACCTGCGAAGGATTAGCCACTTCAACCAAACCATTATCCTTCATTTCAAAAATCCCAATTTCATTGGTTGAGCCAAATCGATTTTTGTTGGCTCGTAAAATTCGATATTGCTTATGTCTCTCACCTTCAAAATATAAAACAGTATCAACCATGTGCTCTAAAATTCTGGGGCCGGCAATATTACCCTCTTTGGTCACATGACCAACAATAAAAATCGGTATGCCTGTTGATTTGGCAATCCTAACCAGGTAATTAGCGCACTCGCGGACCTGAGAAACAGAGCCTGGGGCTGAGGAAACATCATCTCGAAACATGGTCTGAATAGAATCAATCACCACGAACTTGGGTTTAACATCAGCAACCGCTTTTTCAATAGCAAAAAGATTCGTCTCCGGTAAAAGCATCAAGTTTTTCGATAGAGTCCCCAACCTTTCCGCCCTGATTCTAATCTGATTGGCCGATTCTTCCCCGCTTACATATAGGATAATAGATTTCAGACTCAAGGCCTCGGCCACCTGCAGCATCATGGTAGATTTCCCAATCCCGGGCTCACCAGAGACCAAGACAACCGATCCCCCAACCACCCCACCACCTAACACTCTATCCACTTCAACTATTCCGGTTGATATTCTACTTTCTTCTTTATAATCAACTTCAGTAATGGATATTGGGATTTGCTTGCCCTCCGAAGCTCGAAGAGCGAAGGAGGGAGCTTTGTTTTGATGTTCCTCCACAAGGGAATTCCATTCACCACAAGCCGGACATTGTCCCGACCATCTGGGAAAGTCCTGCCCGCAGGATTGGCACATAAAGAGGGTTTCAGTTTTAGGCATAGCTATATCATACCAAAACTAGATAAAATTTTCTAGAAAAGACGCGGATAAACTATTGAGTCAAAGAGCCCTGTCAAGTTCTTTGGCTTATTTTTTTCTGGGAGGAGAAAAACAAAATGGCAGGATTATCGGTTTCCGCCTTATGGATAACATCCGACGTCCGCAACGCAGGGAATGGATTAACATATTGGCTGAAGCCGCCTAGCCAGAAACAGCCGGCACCTCTTTTTTAGCGGTTTTCTTAGAAGAGGTCAAAGATTTACCTTTGTTACCAAAAAAAATTATCTTGTCTTTTTCAATCCTCAGATTAATCTTGCTACCATAGCCAAATTTGCCTTTAAGCACCTCTTCAGATAGCGGATCTTCCACATACTCCTCAATCGCGCGACGTAAAGGTCTGGCGCCCAGTTTCGGATCATAACCCTTATCAACCAAGAATTTTTTCACATTTTTTGAAACTTTTAGAGCAATGCCCTTTTCTTCCAGGCGAGTATTAATATCTTTCATCATAATCTCAATTATACAGCCTAAATCTTCGCGGGATAATGGGCGGAAAACAATCTTGGCATCTACGCGATTAAGAAACTCCGGCTTAAACTGTTTTTTTAGCTCTTCTAACACAGTCTCTTTCATCCTGTCATATGAAGCCTGCACGTCAGCATGACGAGCAAAACCCATGGAGGTTTCTTTCTGGATAAGCTCGGCCCCCACATTGCTGGTCATAATTACAACTGTGTTTTTAAAATCTACCGAACGGCCTTGCGCGTCAGTAATATGCCCTTCATCTAATATTTGCAAGAGGACATTCATTACATTAGGATGAGCTTTTTCAATTTCATCAAAAAGCACAACTGAATGCGGGCGGCGGCGCACCGACTCGGTCAACTGCCCACCTTCACCGAAACCAACATAGCCCGGGGGAGAGCCAATTAAACGCGAAGTTGTATGCTGCTCCAAATACTCCGACATATCGATACGGATTACCGCATCGACATCACCAAAGAGAAATTCAGCCAAACGCTTAGCCAGCTCGGTCTTCCCAACCCCTGAAGGGCCAAGAAAGATATAAGAACCAATCGGTCTTTTAGGATCTTTTAGGCCAGCCCGTGCCCGCCGAATAGATTTAGAGATACCAGAAATTGCCTCATCCTGGCCCACCACCTTCTTTTTTATTTCATCATCCATGTCCAGTAGCCGCTGTGTTTCTTCCGCGGTTAATTGAGTCACCGGCACACCGGTCCAGGCGGAAACAACCTGAGCAATAACCTCTGAGGTTACCTCCGGATACCCTTCGCGGCTCAAACCGGTTGATTGCTTCGCAATTTCCTCATATTTTAAACGCAACGTTTCTTCTTTGTCCCTGAGTTGCGCTGCCGTTTCAAACTCCTGTTTTTCAACAGCTTTTTCTTTGTCTGCTTTTAGTTTCTCAATTTCCTTCATCACCTCTATCAATTCAGGCGGAGCGACAGAAGACTTAAGCATAATTCTTGAAGAGGCTTCATCAATTAAATCAATCGCCTTATCCGGCAAATGCCGATCCGCGATATAACGAGCGGACAAACGTGCCGCCGACACTAAAGCATCGTTGGTAATTTTAACTCTGTGGAAATCCTCATAGCGCTCGCGCAGGCCTTTTAATATCTCAATGGTTTCGGGCACCGAAGGCTCCTCAACCATGACCGATTGAAACCTGCGCTCAAGCGCCGGATCGGATTCTATCTTTTTACGAAATTCGTCAATAGTCGTCGCACCAATGCATTGCAATTCCCCCCTGGCTAAAGCCGGTTTCAGTATATTGGCCGCATCCATGGCTCCCTCTGCCGCCCCTGCCCCAATCAAAGTATGTAACTCATCAATAAATAATATCACACTGCTGTCTTTGCCTACTTCCGAAATAACTTTTTTCATCCGTTCTTCAAATTCTCCACGGTAGCGCGTCCCGGCTACTAACAAGCCTAAATCCAGGGTCACGACTTTTTTGCTCAAAAGTGGTGGGGGCACATTGCCAGTCACAATCCTTTGGGACAACCCTTCGACAATTGCGGTCTTCCCCACTCCAGCTTCCCCGATTAAAACCGGATTGTTCTTCTTGCGGCGTGACAGAATTTGAGTTACCCTTTCTATTTCACTATGCCGGCCGATCACAGGATCTAATTTTCTTCCTCTGGCCAAAGCAGTCATGTCGCGGCTAAATCCGTCAAGAATCGGAGTGCGGCTGGGTCGCGGCATCTGTTTTTGGTAAGTGCCAACCTCACCCAAAACTGTAATAATACGGCTCTTGGCTGAAGAAATTGTAATGTCCAATTCAGCCAGAATATCACCAACAACACCCTTCTCTGCCCTCAGGATTCCCAGAAAAAGATGCTCAACCCCAACATAGCTATGGCCCAAACCCCGCGCCTCATCCCAGGCTAACTCAATCACAGACTTAACCTGGGCATTAAATGGAATTTCGGAACCATCTTTCTCTCCTTGTTGCTCATCCATTAACCCAACTTCAATACGCTCTTTTATAGTTTTAGCGTCGACTTTATAATATTCCAGGGTTTTGATGACTATGGGCTCGCCCTCACGCAACATACCAAGCAAAAGATGCTCTGTCCCAACAAAAGGAGACCCAAGCCGTTTGGCCTCTTCTTGCGCGGCCATAATTATTCTGATGGCTTTTTCGGTAAATCTTTCAAACATTGCCATTGCAGCATGCATTATAACAATCTTGACTGACTGACGCAAGTTTTTGGCTTCCGCGCACGATAATAATATCGAAGACCTATTATGCGCGCAGAATATAAAGAACAAACGTCAAATACTATAACTATTGAAGGGGTAATTTATAAAACCAGCGGCAACATTTTGTTTGCCGGTTCAGAAGAAAAATCGTTTTTCCTGGCCCAAAGCGATCTTCTTGAAAATATGAATACGCTGCTGGAAAATGGCATACACAGCTTCTTAAAAAAAGCTACACATTAATTGTCTGAGGTAAAGTAATAATAAACGTAGTCCCCATCCCTGGCCGACTCCTCACCTTAATTGATCCTTTGTGCTCTTCAATAATACGTAAAGTAATTGGCAATCCCATTCCAGTACCCGTCATCTTAGTGGTAAAAAATGGATCGAATAAACTCTTCAGATTCTCATCGGAGACCCCTTCCCCGGTATCTGTAATTTCAATAAAAACCACGGGGATCGGTGCCGCTAGAGCTTCTCCTTCGCCCCAAACCATATCCTCACCTTTTTTCATTCCCTGTTTTTCTATTTTGCCAAGTCTCACCACTTCCCCCAGATCTGTTTTAATAATAAGCTCTCCACCTTTTTCGTGCATTGCTTCAATCGCATTTTTAATCATATTAACAAAAACTTGTTGCAATTGACCAGCATCGCCGGTTATCTCCGGCAGCTCTGCCAGTTTCTTGGCAACTCTGATATTGTACTTCTTGCACTCGCTCTCAAAAAGCAAGAGAACTTCATCCAAAAGCAGATTAACCTCTAGCTTGGCCAGCTCAGGCTTCATCGGCCTGCCAAATTTCAATAAACTTTCAGCAATACGATTAATGCGCTCAATCTCATGCGGGATAATGGAAGAGAATTTATTTCTAAATTCCTGATCATCCCATTTCTGCTGCAAGATCTGGGTAAAGGTTCTGATGGAAACCAGTGGATTTTTAATTTCGTGCGCCATGCCAGCCGCCATTGTCCCCAAAGAAGCCAACTTTTCTGACAGGACGAGGCGCTCCTGACTATCACGCAAATCCTTGGTCATTTGATTAAAGGCCGCTGCCAATCGACCAATCTCATCCGAGGAATTCACCAAAACCTGCCAGCGCAGATCTCCTTTGGCCACTGCTTCTGTGCCTAGAGTAAGTTCTTTAATTGGCCTCTCGATAGACCGGGCAAAAAATATCCCCACCAAAGCCGTCAATAAAATCCCCAGGATGACAAAAACAAGAGAGTTTGTTTCTAATCTGCGCATTTCAAAATAGGCTGAGGCCATGGGCTCCTGGGCTACTACCCCCCAACCAAATTTATTTATCGGCACGTAAGCTCCAACCATCAGGCTGCCCAGCTCATCACGAAATTCCCCCTCTCCCTTAACTTTTTTTAAAATCTGCCGCACCGCCTGGTTTCCAGAAAAATCCTCTTTTTGTATGGCTCTGTTACTGTCCGGATGAGAAATAAGCCTGCCCTCTTGATCAACCAGAAAAACTACCCCCTGGCCTTTGATTCTAGCTTTAGCCAGCAACATCTGCAGGTAGACTAAAGAAGGCTCCCCGCTCGAGCTTTCAATTTCTTCCGCCACATCTTCTGCCGCCCTGGAATAATTGGATAGGATCACCTTGGACAGCGCATCTTTACTGATATTTATAGTAGCCAGAGTAGTAGTTTCAAAAAGAATTACAATCAACAAAACAAAAATTAGCAGAAGCTTAAACAACAAGCGCGTCCTAAAAAAACGCAGCGGTTGCCTGGCTTCAAACGAGTCCATTGGAATCAATTCTGCCAACAGAAAGCCCAGACTCGCTAACAGGATTAAGCTCCAGGAAGCAACTAAATAGCCCGGCTCACCAAAGCGCACATACAGGAAAGAAAACAACAACACAAACAAAAAGGCCACAGCGGAAGAGGCTAAATACATAGTAAGGGTTCTTCTGCCACCCTTTGATTTTATCGCTGAAAAAAACGCAAAAAGAGCTAAGGCTAACCACATCAGGGCAAAAACCTGCTTCGCTGGCACAAACAAAGAGAAGTCTACAATTGGCTCGATTATTCCCTCGCGATATATCAAATTAACCGTAGAGGCCAGGATGCGATAGATTATAAGGCCGCCGATACCAATTAGAAATCCATTGCTCCAGCGCAATTTTGTCAAATCAAAGCGCTCAACCAGAAAAGCCCAGACAAAAATCGAGCACAAAACAATGCTCACATATATAATTTTATTAACCAGAATAAGCTCGGAAACCTCACGACCAAGATTAAACATCATTTGTGAAATAATTGTTGTGGCAACATAAACAAAAAGGCTGAGGAAAATTAAGGCAAAGAAAAAATCCTTAGTTTTTTTATAAGAAAAATAATTCTTTATAAAGACAATAACTCCGGCAAGCAAAAAACCCGCGGCAAATATTTCGCTAAAAATATTAACAATAGTCAGTGTAGACAACATTATCTGGTCACCTTCAAAACAACATCCCTATCTATATAACCTCCAACTATATTTGAAGCCCCTATTCTTATGCGGTAATCACCCGCTCTGGTAAAAGACGGCACCACAAACTGCGCCACAAAATTGTTGTCGCCCGCCACAACATCACCTCCCTCACCATCATTTCTCAGCGGCAACAGTTCAGTATAACCAAAAGCCCGAAAATCAGCCGTAACACTTTTTAAATCTTCGACCCTGCCCGGATTATCAATCTCGACAATTATTGTCGCCAGTGTCTGATCGTCTGGCAGTATTTTTTCTGGCAAAAACTTGACATCAATTATAGCTGGATTTTTCTCAACATCCAAGGTGGTTTTCGCTCGCGCCAACCAACCTCTATTATTCGCCACCGAGACAGGAATCTCTTTAGGCCCAAGAGTTGTTTTTGGCGCAACATTTGTTTGTACGGTAAATACTCCGTCATCCGCCACCCTATCCCCATATGACCCTTCATCTATCATCTTTGTGTTTGCCAACCTGCCAATAGGGCTTAAGTCCGCCCTGACTCCGGCTATGTTCTCCGGCCCTCCCGGATCATAAACTGAGGCAAAAATTTCCAGCACCGTATTGCCATCCGGCGGCATTCGTTTTGGGATTGCTTTGACATAAGTAATGGTTGGCGTAAGCTTAACCTTGCTAACTTTTGAAACGTCGTATCCAACGGTCCAGGAAACAAGCTCCTTAATCTTATCTTTCATAAGTTTATCGGCCGAGAGCTGTTCAATAAACTCACCTTTAGTCAAAGCTTTCTTGTCTTCAGCTTCGGCTTTCTTAGCGGCACAGGTCAGCGTTATCAATAACAG
>Ga0156310_161_pt1 | contig 66048 bp, 54 predicted proteins | sample RifCSPlowO2_12_FD_107958 | JGI IMG/M metagenome (GOLD analysis project Ga0156310, IMG submission 107958) | Candidatus Falkowbacteria bacterium RIFCSPLOWO2_12_FULL_45_13 | reverse complement strand
GCTCGGAGGGAGTCGGGCCGCACCAGTCGTGTTCAGACGCTTGCACTTTAGTTAATGAGCCCTACTGCGGGGACGGGGTGAAAAATGAGACCGAGCAATGCGACGGCACGGACGGCGTGGGCGCGCATCAGTCATGTTCAGACACTTGTACTTTAAATAATTTACCATATTGCGGCGATAAGATTGTCAACAACAATGAAGTTTGCGATGGCGCCAGCCAAGCTTGCCAAAGCGGAGATTATAACGGCAGCCAAGCCTGTAATTCTGCCTGCGATGGTTATTCATTATGCCAAGCGATTGAATTTTGCGGGGACGGCGCTAAAAACGGATCAGAACAATGCGACGATGGCAATACGGTTAGCGGCGACGGCTGCGGCTCCGGCTGCCAGACTGAAAGCGGCGGCGGCGGAGACAAAGGCAGCCTGAAAATTTGTAAATATGAAGATGCGGACGGCCTGGCTTCTACCAGGGCCGACCGGCTAGGGGTAAACAATTGGAATTTTAACGTCGGGGATGGGTTAGCCACGTCCAGCCAGCCGACTTTAACTGACGGTTGCGCGGTTTTTAGCGCTTTAACTCCGGGCCAATATCTGATTAACGAAGAATCACGAACCGGCTGGTATTATCTAGAGCCGTTCGGCGGCTGGGCTACCACCACGGTTTCTGCCAACCAGCAAACCGCGGCTAACTTTTATAATGCGAGGTTCGGAAAAATTTACGGTTATGAATATGCGGATACGGATGGCGTGGCCAGCACCACCAGCGACAGGACCGGTCTAGCTGATTGGACGATAAATTTATTTTACGCCAGCGCTACTGCCACGCCGCTGTTGACCGCCACCACGCAAGCCAACGGTTATTTTGAATTCCTAAATTTATCTCCCAATACTTATTGGCTAAGTCAGGATTTAAAAGCCAGCTGGATTAATCTGGCCAGTCCGGCTTCAATTAATTTATTAAGCGGAGAAACTAAGGCAGACAATAATTTTGTTAATGCGGCCGATAATGGCCAAGGCGGAGGCGCAACTTATTGCGGCGACGGCCTTAAACAGTCGCCTAATGATAGTCTTTTAGGCGGACCGGCGAACAATGGTCTGGAAGATTGCGATGGCGGCGATGGCGTAAGCAGCGGTTATAGTTGCAATAGCCAATGCGTTTTAGTCGCTAACCAAACTGACGACGGCGGGACAAGCGGTGTCGGGGGAGGCGGCGCTTATGTGTTTGATGATCTAATTTTAACCAACATAAATGTTGGCTTAGCCGCGGAATCTACGGAAACCTCAATTATTATTACTTGGCTGACCAATAAACCGGCTACTTCCCGCGTAATTTACGACACTATTACACATCCTGATTTATCCACCTCCTCGCCGCCGAATTATGGCTATGCCTTTTCAACCGATCTTGACCCAAATAAAGTTACCGGACATTCGGTTATTATAAACGAATTGACTCCGGGCACTACTTATTATTTAAGGCCGCTCTCCAGCGCTTCGCCGGAAAAGTATGGCGCAGAAATTGCCGTTACTACCGCTGGCAGCGCGGTTGCTATTACGCCGGTTGAGCAAGTATTGGGCGATAAGATAACCAAGCCCGCGACCGGCCTGATTTTGGGTCAAAAAGTTGCCGCTAAGCCAAACGGAAAAGTTTTAGCTGATACTGGCTTTAAACCTTCAGAATTTATGGCCCTGATCTTAATTTTATTAATTTTATTAAGCTTAATCGCTTTTATAAAAATAAAATACCTTAAAGTCGATGGCCGACATCGCTGCTGGCTGAAAAAAACTTTAATTTTTAACCAGGATTTATTTATTTACCAGCGGGCGGACATTTATTTTAAAAACCGCTAAATCTGCTTAAGATGTTAAAAGATAATAATAAAATTTTAAAAGCTCTGGTGTTTATACTGGAGCTTTTAGCTATTGGCCTGGCTGCTTATTTAATTATAATGCCTGTTTGGCCGGCCCTGAAGTATAAATATTTTCAGCTAAATCAGGCTGGCGCGGCCGAAGCGCCAGATCCAAAAAAAACCGCCAGCCAAACTGAACCGCCTACCAACCCTTTGCCCGCGGCCGAAGAAAATATTTCCTTAAACCGTTTACTGATCGCGAAAATCGGCGTTAACGCGCCGATTGTTGAGGCGAAAAATTCTGAAATTGGCTTAAGCCGAGGCGCCTGGAGAATACCGGAAAGCTCCACGCCGGATCATGGCGGCAATACGGTTATCACCGGACACCGCTTTAAATACCTGCCGCCCAACAATTTAACTTTTTATTTACTTGATAAATTAATAACCGGAGACCTGGTCTCGCTTAGCTGGAAAAATAAGATTTATAATTACCGGATCAAAGAGACAAAAATCGTGCCGGCCAGCGAAGTTTCAATTTTAGAGCCGACTGCCCAGCCGACTTTAACCCTCTATACCTGCGACCCGATTTTTTCAAAAAAAAATCGGCTGGTGGTAATCGGGGAGTTGATGGAAGAAAAACCCTAATGATTGGTTGGCTCTGACGGCTCTAGCCCTGGCGCTTGATTAAGGCCAGGGTTTGCCCCTTTATCAAGGGGGTAAAATATGGTAAAATAAAAACATATGGAACTTAATCAACGGCCCATCAGTATTAATATTTCTAGCGCCGCGATTTTTAAAGTTATCGCGATTTTTATTTTGTTTTATTTTCTGTCTTTAGTCAGCGACATCTTGATACTTTTTTTTGTGGCCCTGGTGATCGCCAGCGGCCTGGACCCTTGGGTGGACTGGCTGAAGAAAAAGAAGATTCCGCGGTCGGTCAGCGTATTATTTTTATATCTGGTTATCTTGGCCGTTCTGGGGCTGGTTTTGTATCTGATTATCCCGATAATTATAAAAGAAATTAACGACTTGTCAAACAATTTCCCGCGCTACTTTGAATCTATTTATTCAAAATTCAGCGATTTAAGAGATTATTCGTCAAAATACGGCGTCTATGATAAATTTCAAGGGTCATTGGATCTGCTTTCCAGCTATCTCTCCAGCACGGCTTCAGGAATTTTTTTCACGGTCACCAATATTTTCGGCGGAATTTTTTCTTTTATTTTGATTTTGGTTTTGACTTTTTATCTGGCGGTGGAGGAAAACTGCCTGAAAAAACTAGTCTGGTCAATCGCGCCGGCCAGGCATCAGCCCTATATCATGCAATTAGTCCGCCGCGCGCAAATAAAAATGGGCTATTGGCTCCGCGGCCAGCTGATATTGGGTTTGGCCTTAACCATCATGACCTACATCGGACTGTTAATTTTAGACGTTAATTACGCCTTGCTATTGGCGATTTTAGTCGGCCTGTTTTCTTTTATACCCTACATGGGGGCAATTTTAGGCTCATTGCCGGCGGTGTTTATCGCTTTCACGCAAACGCCGCTCTTAGCCATTTTTGTGATTATTTTATTTTATATAATACAGTTTATTGAGGGTAATTTTCTCTACCCGAAAATCATGGAAAAGGCCGTGGGCTTAAATCCGATTATCAGCATTTTAGCCATGCTGGCCGGCTTTAAGCTGGCCGGGGTCGTCGGCGCCATTCTTTCCATACCCGTCACCACGGTGGCGGCTATTTTTATTAAGGATATTTTTAACAGCCGCGAAAACGGGAAAAAAGCAATGGTGAATGAAGGGCAGGAAGATAATTTTAATCATCTCAAGTTTCAAAATTAAAAACTCAAAACTATAACTTAAATGTCAAAACTAATATTAAGTTGATAGTTTTTATATTTGAGATTTAGTTTTAACATTTAACATTTGAGTTTTGACATAAATCAATGTCAGATAATTTTGCCGGCAAATTTGATAAAACAATTTTAATATTGATCAAGGGCGTGATTTTCCTCCTGCCTTTATTTTTTTTACCCTGGACCAGCGAAGGCTTTGAGCTGGCTAAGCAGTTTTTGCTATGGCTCTTGATGCCCGCGGCCGCCATGATCGGGCTTTATAAAATGGCGGCGCGGAAACAGATTAAGATTAAAAATAACCCTTTAAATTTACCGATATTGATTTTTTTATCGCTAACCGCCGTTTCATCCTGGTTCAGCCTGGATCGCTTCTCGTCATTTTTCGGTTATTTCGGCAGATTTTCCGACGCCTGGTTCGGCCTATTTAGTTTGGCGCTGTTTTATTTTTTAATGGTTAATGCCGAGCTGGCCGACAGTACCAGAAAAATCATTGATCTTTGGAAACTGTTTCTTTATTCCTCAATCATGGTAGCGGCCGTTTTTTTATTCACCGCCTTGGGCGGTCCGAGCCTAGGCGAGGCAGGCTCGGCTTTTTCATGGCCGCCGCTTAATTTAGCCGGCAGTTCGCTCTTGGCGTTGGCGGTTCTGCTGGCGGTCGTGGCAGTGGCGCTGGCCGATTTTTTGCTTAGCGGTTATTTGAATAAATTTGACCGCTTTATTTTTCGCGCCGGCCTGATAATCTGCCTGATGGTTTTAACGCTGGTTAATTTTTCTTTAAGCTGGATTTCGCTGTTTCTCGGCGCTGGTTTGATTATTTTATTCCGCCGGCCCGCCCAGGCCGAAGCCGCGGCTGGTAAGCCGGCTCAAAGGTATAATTTTAAAAAAACATTGAATTACTATTTATCGCTTCCGCTGGCGCTCATGCTGCTGGCCGTTTTAATGCTGGCTCTGCCCAACGCGCATCCCGTGAAATCAGTTTCCAGCCGGGCGGAGCAGCCTAACGGCATAAATTTAGCTAAAAAAATTTTAGGCCGAGAATTTCCCCAAGAAGCCATGCTGGATTACAGCCAGGCTTTGGACGTCAGCCAAGAGGCGGTTTTTAAAAATCCGGCCCTGGGTAGCGGTCCGGGAACTTACGCGGCGGACTTTTCACGGTATCGCCCGGCCGAATTAAATAATGGCCCTTTTTGGCAGATCAGGTTTGATAAAAGCGGTTCTCATCTTCTGGAAATGCTGGCGACCGGCGGGCTGTTGACGGTTTTAAGCTATCTTTTGGTGGTTAGTCTGCTAATCTATCTGACTGTCGTTTTAATCAGAAAGCATTTTACCAGCCAAAACTACTTTTTGGCCGGCGATGATTATAATTTAATCGCCGCTCTCTTTACTATATTTATTTTAGTATTTTTTTTCCAGTTTTTTTTTCTCGCCAATACGGTTTTAAATTTTATTTTTTGGCTGGGCCTAAGCCTGGTTATGGCTTTTTGGCAAAATCGCCACCCGGCTTTGTTTAAGGAAAAAATCATTGATTTAAGCAACAGCAAGATATCTTATTGGTCGTTTTTTTCCGGCCTGCTTATGCTAACCGTTGGCTGGATGATTCTTTTGACTTTTGAGGTTAAATTTTTAGCCGCGGATATCATGGCCGCGCTCAAGCCCAAGGATGAAATCAATTTGCTGACGGCGGTTAAATTAAACCCTTACCGTTATAATTATCGGATCAGTTTAGCCGAAATTTATTTAAATCAGGCCCGAGCCGAAGCTTTAAAGCCGATTGAGCAAAGAAATAATCTAAATATCAAAGCCAATATCACGGAGGCCGTAGAAATGGCCAAACAAGCTCAAATTTTAGCGCCCCATTCGGTTTTGGCCCAGGAAACCATGGGCATGATCTACCGCGACAGCCGGCCGTTAACCAGCGGCAGCGAGCCTTGGGCGGTCAGGTCTTTCGCGCGAGCTTTTGAGCTTGAACCGACCAATCCGGTCCTGGCCACCGAGCTGGGCAAAGCGTATTTTAACCATAATGAGACGGCTAACGCGGAAGAATATTTTAAAACCGCTTTGGCGCTGAAGAGCGATTATTATGAGGCTAAATTTTGGCTGGCCAAAACCTACCTAAACAATAAAAAAGACAATCAGGCTCTAGGTTTATTAAATGAGCTGGCGCGCCAGGTCCCGACGGCGGATGTCTATTATGAACTGGGCAGATATTATTATAACCGCGGTGAAATTGACAAAGCTATCGAGCGGTTCAAACTGGCCCTAACCGTTTCACCCCGGCACTCTAACAGCCTGTACAGCTTAGGCATAGCGTATGAGGCTCAAGGAAAGATTAAGGAGGCGCTAAGATATTTAGAGAAAGTTTTGGAACTGAATCCGGGGAATGAAGAAGTGAATAACAAAATAAAGGCCTTAGGTAAATAAAAAGAAGGACACTTGCCTAGACAAGTGTCCTTTCGCGTTGTCCTCCTTTAAAAGTTCAGCTTAAGTTACGGTCGCGGTCCGTTCTGGAGTTTTTTTAACTCCAGGGTAAATTGAATATCTCTACCCATCCGTTTGGGCAAGAGATTGTTTGCCAAAAAATGCTCCGCGCATTTCTGACAGCAGAACTTAAAGGCGCCAATCTGGCAAGCTCCGTTCTTGCTTTGAGCAACCCAGATTAGCGGAAACTGTGACTGGCAGGCTTGGCATTTGCATAATCCTGATATCGCTCTCATTTTAATCCTCCTCGCCGCAGTTTCTCCATCATGGAGAGGCCGCGTGTTGTTTACTCTCTAAAATCTAGCCTTGGCGTAAGCCCCGCCTATTTCGCCAGTACCTTGCTTAAGCGTCTAAGCGCTTCCAGGTATTTTTCGCTGGTTTTTTGAACGATCTCTGCTGGCAGTTCGGGCGCGGAGCATTTTTTGGTTCATTTTGTGTTTTCTCCTATTTCTTTCCTGGTTTGTGGTTTACCCCGCCGGGGTTTTAATTCCCGGCGGGGCGGTTCGGGGTTGTTCGGTTTTAGGTTATCTATTCCATTTCCAGTTTGTTTTTGGCTTCGGCTTTGGCCAATTCAATTGCCCGGCCGATGTATTTTTCCGGGCGCTTGAGCAACTCAAGCGAGCTTGCCGGTGTTAACCGCCAGGCTTGTTCGAGTTTTTTGTCCGGATGAGATTGCAGGTGATACCGCATGGCTAAGGGCAGGCTGATACCTTTAGCAGCAGCCGCCGGCACGATGGTTTTGTTGACCAGTTCGTGCGTACCGGCATATCCCTGCCGTTGCAAGCACAAGTGCAAGAGTTCAGCCACGACCAGCTTGGCTTCTCTCCTGAAGTTGGTTTTGACCCGACGCGGGTCAACGGCCAGCGACTTAATCAGCCTCTCGGTGGTGCTGATCTGCTGGTAAGCGTAGACCATGGCCGAGCTGAAACTGCGCATAACGCAGGACCACCTTAAATCTCTTTGCAGGTCGCTCGTCAGCGTCAGCGCTACTTTCATGACCTCGGCGATGACATTGACGTGCATGCCGCAGTTATTTTCCGCCTTGATCGGATTGGCCTTTTTATGAGCCATAGTGGATGAAGAAGAATTAACCTCGGTGGCGCTGACAATTTCGCCGAACTCCGATGACTGCAGGATGCGGACATCCTCGCCCAAATTACCCAGCACCCCCGACAGCAGCAACAGCTCAAAGTAGAAGCGGGCCGCATCCTGGGGCGGGGAAATTTGTGTAGTATACTCCGCTCTCTCCAAGTCTAGGTATTTCATCAGCGTCTCTTGCGCCATTATGGCTTTGTCTCTTCCGAGCATGGCCAGGAGCGCGGCTGAAGTGCCCACGGCGCCGTTGAAACTTCCCGGAACAATCATGGACAGAAAGTAAGCGTTTTGGACGCAGTTTCTAAACTGATAATGCAGGCAGGCCAGCCAGAAGCCAACGGTTACGGGCAGAGCAGTTTGCAGATGAGTCCGGCCTGCTTGTACAACCTCGGCGTACTGGCTGATTTTGTCCCGCCAAACCTGATCCACGACCAGCAGTTTCGGCTTAAAGACCCGTTGAAATACTTGCGCTAAAATCAAGGCGTAGGCCGTATTGATGATGTTGTATGAGGTCGCGCCCAGGTGCAAGTATTTATGCAGCGCCTTAGGCAAATACCGTTTCATCAGTTCCAACAGGGCCAGGATGTCGTGGTTAGTTCCTGCTCGTCCATCCCGGCCGTATTCTCGGGCGTCTTGAACAGTGGTAGAAATGTTCTCGAGCAGATTCAACAGCCGCTCACGGGTTAACCCGGCCGTTTCTTTACGCGGCATGAAGCCAATTTCCGCTAGTGTCATGAGCCAGAACCATTCCACGATTATCAGGAACGAAGCCCACATGTCGTAGCCCAAGAACGGTTTAAGCGCCTCGGGCTGATAGCGGGGGTCGCCCGGCATCTGCAGGTTTCTGCCAGGCAGTTTTGACACCGTCGGCAGATTTTGGCTAATGACTGTTTCCAGTAATTTATGCATGACTTTCTCGCTTTCTCTTTTTTGTTATAGTTGTTGTCTGGTTTGTCTCCACACCAAGCCTGGTATGGGGTTTGTTTTTTCTCCCGAAAACCTTTGGTAGGATTGTTAAGGTCCAAAAAGACCAAACCTACTCCGGGCTTGGTCCTCCTTATGTTTGATTAAATGTTAGTACAAAGGTTGGGAAAAGGCAAGCAAAAAAAGGGTTTCGGCAGTAGGACGCATTGCAATACGTTCTAAATCGAAACCCTATTATATCCCTTAAACGGGATATTATTTTGTTTTTTTTAACTTCTCCATGTGCCGCACTCGTTTGGCGATAAGCGCGGCCGTGCCGATGTCCGAACGGTGATCCACCGCTCCGATAACGGCGCGAGTCCCTTGTTCGGCGATCCTTTCCGCTTCAGCCAGGTCGGAACCGGTTCCCAGGACCGCCACGGCGCGGGAAGAGGTCAGGCGAATGACGGTCCGCTTGCTCGCAACGGATGAATAATAAAGGCGGGCCTCTCCCGGGTTGTCGAGTTGGATAACATCAGAGGCTGTTTGGACATACTGGTTTTTGGGCAGGCCGTAATTGACCGGCACCACGTATTTTACCACCGTGGCCAGGGGTTTGAACCTAATGTCCAGTTGGTTGAGCTTGCCATAGTTTCTGGGGCAGGTGATAGATCGGCAGATGTCTAGGAAATCGGTTTCCAGGAGCGACAAGACGTTGATGGCTTCCGGATCGCCGAAGCGGGCGTTGATCTCCAATAGTTTAAGCCCCGGGGCAGTCAGCATGAAACCGCCGTAGATTATGCCCCTGTAATAACCGCCGGTTTCTAAGTACAATACCAGGACGATCTGCTCCAGAATGTCCACGGCCTGGTTCAAATCATCCTGCGTTAGGAACGGCAACAGATGGTCAGGGCAGGAATACGAACCCATACTACCGGTGTTCAATCCCTGATCGCCAATCAGTCGGCGTTTGTGATCTTGAACCGGCGGCATGGGCACAACAATCAGGCCGGAGCAGAAACATTGGAGAGAAAATTCCTCGCCTTCAAGTTTTTCTTCAATCACCACCGTCGGGCGATGCGTCAGAATGTCAAGGCAGATTCCCAATGCTTCATCCACGGTATTGAAGTGTTCGCCCTGGACCATAACGCCTTTGCCGCCGGTCAGTCCGTCCGGCTTTAAAACGCATGGCATATTTTCCTTCAGGTATTCTTCGATGCCGTCCATAGTCCTAAAGGTTTTTGATTTTGGACTGCCGGCTACGTTATATTGCTTCATCAGTTCCCTGGTGAAAGCTTTTGAGGTTTCCAGTTGGGTCTCTAGCTGTCCGGGCCCGACCACCGGGATCCGGGCTATTTCCAGGGCATCAGCCACGCCGTTTTTTAATGGCTCTTCCGAATCAATTACGGCCAGACTGGCGCCCTGACTCCGGGCGAAACCGGTGATTTTTTTCAGATCGTCGTAGCCGCCAATTTGGACTTTATCCGCCAGGGCCGCTATTCCAGGGTTGTTGGCTTTCATGTAGGCGAACAAGACCGGAGTTGGCTTTGACCTGATTATCGCTTCCGCGATAGCGTGCCCTCGGGCGCTGTTGCCGACCAATAGTACGTTTTCGTTCATGGCTGGTTCCTTTCTTGTCTGTTGTTAGGTTAAGTTTACCGTTTTTTAAAATCTTTTTAAGGTCCAAAAAGACCAAACTTCTTCCGGGCTTGGTCCTCCTTGGTGTGTTTTTACAGTTTGGCTCGAACTCATTTTATCCGAAACTCCTGAACGAAACCAGACCAAGAAAGCCAGCCCGCCCTGCTCGTTCAGAGCATACACACACAGTGTGATATAAAAATCGCTGGTGGGGATGGTGGGAGTCGAACCCACACGGAATTGCTTCCAAAGGTTTTTGAGACCTTCTCGTCTACCAGTTCCAACACATCCCCCAAAATTTTCGATTTTTTGAGCTTACCTTTATATGAGATGGTTACAAAACTATTTTTGCTGCAATTTGCTATTTTTCGGCCAGGCTTCGTCAAACTGGCGCGAAATGATTTTCACCGTAATACTATTACGGTTCAAATCATTTCGCTGGTTTTCCTCGCCTGGCCGAAAAATATCTAAATTTCGCTACGAAATAGTTTTGTAACCATCTCTATATAAAAACCAGCTCAAGCTAGTTTTATTCTGATATAATAATAAATTTTTTTTATAAATTTGTCAAAGAGGGCGGAAATGGGGTATAATATAAATGTGAAAAATAACCAATAACCAAGATACAAGCAACAAACAATAATAATTTGAAATTTGGATGTTTTGCTTGGTTTCGGTTATTGTTTCTTGATTATTGTTTCTTATTCTAAATGGGTAAAATAATCTCCATTGTCAATCAAAAGGGCGGGGTGGGCAAAACCACTACCGCCTTGAATTTGGGCGCTTATCTGGCCTATTTGGGCAAACAGGTGCTGTTGGTTGACATTGATCCGCAGGCCAACGCCACGTCCGGCTTAGGGATTGACCATAAAAATTTGGAACACGGCATTTACGAAGCCCTGATCGGGCATAAGCCGATCTTTGAAGTCATCAAATATACTTTGCAGGACGGCTATAAGATCGCTCCGGCCACGATTGCTTTGGCCGGCGCCGGCATTGAACTGGTTAATTTGGAAAACCGGGAATTTAGGTTGGCGCAAATTTTGGACCAGATTAAAGACGAATATGATTATATCATTATTGACGGGCCGCCCTCGCTGGGGCTGTTAACCGTCAACAGCCTGGTGGCGGCTGACGAAGTCTTAATTCCCATCCAGAGCGAATATTTCGCCCTGGAAGGCTTAGGCCAGTTATTGGACACCATCAGCCTGGTGCAAAGCAATTTAAAGGCGGGGCTGGGCATTATGGGCGCGGTCATAACCATGTTTGATAAAAGGAACCGCCTATCCGGATCGGTCATGAACGAGCTCTACCAATATTTTCCCAACAAAGTTTTTAGGAGCATTATCCCCAGAAGCGTCAAGCTGGCCGAGGCGCCGAGCTATGGCCGTTCGATTTTATATTACGACCCTAAATCAAAAGGCGGCCGGGCTTACGAAAAGCTGGCCAGGGAAGTGATGGATTTGGAAAGGTCTAAATTTTAAATTTATAATTTAAATCAATTTTAAATTTTGTAATTTTAAATTCAATTCAAATTTCAAATTTAAAATTTTATTAAAATATGTCCAATAGCTTAGGCAGGGGACTTAGTTCCCTGATTCCGCAAAAAGTTAAAAAAGTTACCACGGCTTCAAGCGGCGAAGCCGTGGTTGAGGTGGCTAGCGAAACGGATAAGAACCGGATACATCAGATCAGTCCGGAACAAATACGGTTTAATCCCCTGCAGCCCCGCCGGAATTTTAGCGAGCTCCAGCAAAGCGAGCTGGCGACGTCAATTAAGCAATACGGCGTCATTCAGCCATTGATAGTAACGCAAAAAAACGGCCAGTACGAATTAATCGCGGGCGAACGCCGCTTAAGAGCGGCCAAAGTTTTAGGCCTGCCGCTGATACCGGTGATTATCCGCCAGGCCAGCGAACAGCAAAAACTGGAAGTGGCGCTGGTGGAAAACCTGCAGCGGGAAGACTTAAACCCGATTGAGGCCGCGGTGGCTTACCGCAAATTGATAGATGAATTTAATTTAAGCCAGGACGAACTGGCTTTGAGGCTCTCCAAATCGCGGCCGGTTATAGCCAACGCCATCAGACTTTTGAATTTGCCCGAAGAAATTCAAACCGCCCTGATTGAAGGCCGGATTAACGAGGGCCATGCCAAAACAATCGCCGGTCTGGAAAACGAGGTCAAGCAGATGGCTTTATTTAAAAAAATATTGCGCGGTCAAATGACGGTCAGTGACGCTGTCAAAGAGACCAGGGTTATGGGCGGGACCAAACAGGCCAGAATAAAAATTAACTACGCCGATAAAGACAAGGAATTTGCTTTCCGCCAGTTTTTCGGCACCAAAGCGGAAATTAAAAGGAAAGGCAAGGGCGGGGAAGTCATTATTTATTTTTTCTCGGACGAAGAGCTGGGCGAGCTGACTAATAAAATTAAGAAGTGAAGTTAGAAGTAAGAAGTAGGAAGTAAGAAGTAAAAGACAGGTTTAAAATTTTAAAGCCTGTTTTTTGCTTGGCGACGAAATTTTTAAAATAAAAAAAGACCGTTTAAATTAAAAGTTTGCCATTACCGGAAAAAATGTTATATTATAATAATCAAAACCCTAACGAATCAACGAATAAAATAACGAATTTACAAATATTTGTATATTTTTAGTGGATTCGTAGATTTGTAGGGCCAATGAATTAAGAACAACGCGCATAATAAGTCAGCAGGTATGCAATTTACACATCTCCATGTCCATAGCCATTATTCTTTGCTGGACGGCTTAACCAAAATTGACGAGCTGGTAAAAAAAGCCAAGGACGAGGGTTCGACCAGCCTGGCCTTGACCGACCATGGCGTCATGTACGGCGTAATTGAATTTTATCAGAAATGCAAACAGGCCGGCCTTAAACCAATCATCGGCGTGGAAACTTATCTGGCGCCCGGGTCGCGGCTGGATAAAAATGTTAAATCCGACGGAAGGAATTACCACCTGGTGCTGTTGGCGAAAAATAGGGTTGGCTACCAAAATTTAATCAAACTGACTTCCATCGCCCACCTGGAAGGCTTTTATTATAAGCCCAGAATTGATTGGGAAGTTTTGTCCAAGCACTGCGAAGGCTTGATCGCTTTAACCGCTTGTTTGGCCGGGGAAATCCCGCGCCTCGTTACGGCGGGGAAGTTAGACAAGGCCAAAAAAAGAGTGTTGGAATACAGCCAGCTGTTCGGTCCGGGTAATTTTTACCTGGAACTGCAAAGCCATCCCAATCTGGCGGAGCAGGGGCCGGTTAATCAGGCGCTTATCGCCATCTCCCGGGAACTTAATCTCCCGCTGGTGGCGACTAACGATATCCACTATTTGAATAAAGATGATGACGAGCCGCAGGATGTTTTATTATGCTTGCAGACCAAGAAGAAAAAAGAAGACCGCGATCGCATGATGATGCTGGGAGGCGATTATTCTTTCCGGCCGACCAAAGAGATGATCGAAGCTTTTAAGGAGACGCCCGAAGCCATCTTGAACACGGAAAAAATCGCCGCTTTATGCAATCTGGAATTAGAGCTGGGAAAAATTCAGTTGCCGTTTTTCCTCACGCCGGGCGGGCAGGAGATTGAAGCTTATCTGGATAATTTATGCCATCAGGGCTTAATGATTCGTTACGGCAAAAATTATGAGCAAATTGACCCGACAATTAAAGCCAGAATGGATTACGAACTGACCGTCATTAAAAAAATGGGCTGGCCGTCTTATTTTTTAATTGTGGCGGATTTCGTCAACTGGGCCAAATCAAATAACATCGTGGTCGGACCGGGCCGCGGTTCGGCCGCCGGTTCGCTGGTTTCGTATTTATTGAATATCACTAATATTGACCCGCTTAAGTACGATTTGCTGTTTGAGAGGTTTTTAAATCCCGACCGGATTTCCATGCCGGATATTGACATGGATTTTGCCGACGCCAGGCGCGATGAAGTGCTCCGTTACGTGGAAGAGAAATATGGCAAAGACCATGTGGCGCAAATTATCACTTTCGGCACCATGGCCGCCCGGGCCGCCATCCGCGACGTCGGCCGGGCGCTTAATTATCCTTACGAATTTTGCGATAAACTGGCTAAGATGATCCCGATGTTTTCTAAAATCAAGCAAGCGGTCGAGGAAGTCGGCGAATTAAAAGAGCTTTACAGAAACGATGAATCGGCCCGGCGGATCATTGATTACGCCCGGCGGCTGGAGGGCGTGGCGCGGCACGCCTCCACCCACGCCTGCGGCGTAGTCATCACCAAGGATCCTTTAACCGAATATCTGCCTTTGCAATACGCCTCCTCTTCTGATCGCAGCGTGATCTCGCAATATTCTTTGCACCCGGTGGAAGATTTGGGTCTTTTAAAAATGGATTTTCTGGGTTTAAAAAATCTGACCATTATCGAGTCGGCCATTAAGATTATTAAAAATACCCGCGACCTGGCGATTGATATAGATAAAATTCCGCAAAATGACGCTTTGACCTATAAACTATTCCAGGCCGGAGAAACCACCGGCGTCTTTCAATTTGAATCCAGCGGCATGAAAAGGTATTTGCGCGAGCTTAAACCCACTGAGTTTGAAGATATCATCGCCATGGTAGCGCTCTATCGCCCCGGGCCGATGGAATGGATTCCCGATTATATCAACGGCAAGAAGGCCCTAAAAAAACCGCGGCTACTTCACGCCAAGCTGGAGCCGATCCTAAAAAAAACCTATGGCGTGGCCATTTATCAGGAGCAGGTGATGCGGATGGCCAGGGATTTGGCCGGCTTTACCATGGCCGAAGCCGATGTTTTAAGAAAAGCCATGGGCAAAAAAATAGTGAAATTGCTGGCTGAACAAAAAGAAAAGTTTATCGACGGCTGCGTTAAAAACGGCATCTCCAGCCAGCAAGCGGAAAACATCTTTTCCTTTATCGAGCCATTCGCCGGCTACGGCTTTAATAGGAGCCATGCCGCCTGCTACGCTTTGATCGGTTATCAAACCGCCTATTTAAAAGCGCGCTGGCCGGCAGAATTCATGGCCGCGCTTTTGACCGCCGATCAGGAGAATATCGACCGCATTGCCATTGAAATTGAGGAATGCCGCCACATGGGCATAAAAGTGATGGCGCCGGACATTAATCAATCATACGAATCCTTTACCGTGGTAACCAGCGGCACGGAGAGAAATCAGGCGGTTGGCCAGAATGAAGAGTCCAAAACAATCCGTTTCGGGCTTAAAGCCATAAAAAATATCGGCGGCCATATTGCCGAGGAGATCATCAAGGAGCGCAAACAGCATGGCCCGTATAAAGATATCACTGACTTATTGGAAAGAGTCTGCGATAAAGATTTAAATAAAAAATCGCTGGAGAGCCTGGTCAAAAGCGGTAGCTTGGATAATTTCGGCGAACGCGGTCAGCTCTTGGGCAATATGGAAAATATTTTGGGATTTAACCGCGACATCGCCAAATCAAAATCCAATTGCCAGGCCAGTTTATTTATGGACGCTCCCAGCATAAATTTTAACCGCCGGATTAAGTTAGGACCGGCGCCGGCGGCCACGGCGCGGGAAAAATTAGCCTGGGAAAAAGAATTGCTCGGGCTCTATATCAGCGATCATCCCTTTTCCGGCTGCAAAAAAATACTGAATTCAGCCGTGCTGCCCGTAGCCGCTTTAGCCGAGCATCAGTCTGATTATCAGGTTAGCTTGGGCGGAGTGATAACTAAAATAAAGAAGATCATCACCCGCTCTGCCGAACCCATGCTGTTTGTCAAGATTGAAGATATGACCGGCAGCCTGGAAATTTTAGTTTTCCCCAGCCTTCTTAAAGAAAACAATTTAATTTGGCAGGAAGGCAAAGTCGTGCTTTGCCAGGGAAAATTATCGGACAAAGATCAGGAGTTGAAATTGCTTTGTAATAAAGTCATGGAGCTAACCTCCGAAACCGCGGCCGAGGCCATAAATAAATTTACGGCCAGCGGTAATAATAAAAGCAATGGTGGAATAAAAAGATTTTACCCCAAGGCGTCTAATGGCGCCGTGTCTTACGGCTATCCCTCGCTCCAAGCCGTTTCGTCAGCCAGCCAGCCGGCGTGGGCTGGCGCCTTACCGGCCGCCAAGAACCTAGTTCTTAAAAATGACAAGCTCTTCATAACTTTAAATGGCAACATCAATGAGTTAATATTAGCTAAATTAAAGCAAATTTTAATAAAAAATAGCGGCGACAAAAAAGTCTTTTTTAAATTAATTTCCGGCGCTAAGACTAACCTGGTGAAAACCGATTTTAAGGTAAATTACAGCCGGGATATGGTTGAAGCAATAAACAAGATTTTAGATTAGACAGAATGGCTGAAAGCTGGTAAAATAATATTAATCTCATAACTCACAACTCGTAACTCATAACCCATAACCCATAGCTCATAACTCAAAATATTAGGTAAAAGAGTTGCGAGCTACGAGTTATGAGCCTGCCTATCGGCAGGCAGGTTGCGCGAAATTTATATGCCAGAAACAAATTTTTTAGTTCCGCCACAAGCAGCCGTAAAAAAATCCAAGCAAAGAACATCTAGAAAATCAACCAAAGCAGGAGTCGCCATCGGCGTCAGAAAAGCGGACAAACCGCCTTTTAAAATAAATGAAAATTTTAATACTATTCAGTCGATGCCAAGAGCTGGATATAAAATTAAAGAAAATTTAACGGCCGCGAAAAAGAGCGAGGCGAAAAATATTTATTTTAAGATTGCCGGCAGTTTCATCGCCTTAACCGTTATTTTGGTTTTAGCCGTGTTATATTTAGGCTTTGCCAAGGCGACTTTGATTATTATTCCGACTCAAGAGAAAGTTACTGATAGTTTAAACGTCACCATAGTTGATATGGATAGTACGGCCGGCATGGCTCAAGGAGAAATTCTGGGCATCGTCAGGCAGGTGCCGCTGGAGCAATCGCAAACCTTCACCGCTACCGGCAAAAAAATTTTGGGCGAAGAAGTTACGGGCCAGGTGACGATTATAAATGATTATCTGAAGAATCAGCCCCTAGTGGCCACCACTAGGCTACTGTCGCAGGACAATAAATTGTTTAGATTAAAAAATACCGTTAATGTGCCGGCCGGGGGCCGGGTAGTGGCCGAAGTTTACGCTGATGAAGCCAAGCCTGATATGGCCATCGGTCCGAGCAAATTTACCATTCCCGGACTTTGGGCCGGGTTACAAGATAAAATTTACGCTCAGAGTCAGTCGCCAATGGCCTATCAGGAAAAGGTTAAATATATAATCACGCAAAGCGATATTGATAAGGCTGTTAGCGGTTTAAAGTTAAGTTTATTAACCAACGCTAAAAAAGAAATTAGCCAAGCTTATCAGGAATATGAACAGTCGATTATTGAAGTTGACAACAATTCGATTAGCCAGGAAGTGCAAGGCAAGGTCGGAGAGGAAAAAGATAAATTTACCATTAAAATAAAAACCAAGATTACAGTAGCGGCTTTTAAGGATAATGATATTTATAGTCAGGTCCGGGCCAAGCTAATTAATGCCTTGGCTGATGACAAAGAAATTGTTGAATTAAGACGCGCGGATACAGCGTATCATTTAGGCGGCATAAATTTAAGCCAAGGCACGGCCACGGTTGACGTTGATTTTGTCGCTAAAGTGACGCTTAAAGACAACGCGAAAATAATCAAGAAAAATAATTTGGCTGGTTTGAATAATGAGCAGCTAAAAGCCTATTTAAATAGTCTGCCTGAAGTGGCGGGTTATGAAGTAAAGTTTTTCCCCGCCTTTTTGAAAAAGATGCCGAACCTGGTTGACCGGATTGAGGTGGTGATAAAGAAGTAGGGGGCGATTCGCTGATTGTCCGCGCAGATTGACATTTTTGTTTGGTTAAAATATAATAAAACCATGATAAAAAAAGATAAAAACAAACCGATAACCAGAGTTGATTTAGATAATTTATATAATAAATTAGATAAATCTTTTGACGCTAAATTTGATAAAAAATTTGGCGAAGTTAATCTATTTTTTGATAAAAAATTTGGGGAGATTGATAAATCTCTTGATGTTAAATTAGGTAAGTTTGCCGAGGAAGTTATTCTGCCGGCGGTCAGCAGAATAGTAAGCGGTGAAATCGGCAGACATCGCCATGAGATGAAAAATTATATTGACGTTAAGCTCGCTGAAAATAAAGGAGACATAATTTCTTACATGAAAGGCGATCAGGAACGCGATAAGAATTGGAAGATGAAAGTGATCAATATATTCAAGAGAGAGAAAATTGCCAATCCACAAGAATTGGAGATATTAATAAATTTGTTAAAGTAAATTCTAAAGGCGATTGCTATATTACCAAGTATAGTCCCGCAAATAGCGGGATCCCGTCGTGGGACTAAGCCAGACTGAAGAGCGCTCCCAAAAATGGGGGAAATCGGGTGGAACCACGGACCTATTAAAGGCTCGTCCCGAACATTTATTTTTTTAGGTGTTCGGGACGAGCCTTTTTAACATATGAAGGGGCCAACATTAAAAGGCAAAAAAATAATTTTAAAACCGCTGGTAATCAGACAGGCGGAAAATTATATGCGCTGGCTTAAGGATTCCGAGGTAACAAAATTTTTAAGCAACGATTTTAGCAGTTTAAATTTAAAGAGGGAAAAAGAGTTTATAAAAAAATCCAATAGAAACAAGACCAACCTTAGATGGGCAATTTATACTAAGACTGGCGCGCATATAGGTAATACGGGCTTACATGAAATTGACAGAAAGAAAAATTTGAAAGCTAGTTGGGGCGTAATGATCGGCGAAAAAAGTTACTGGGGTCAAGGCTTGGGGACAGATGTTTTAAAAACAGTTTTAAAATATTGTTTTGGCAAGCTTAAATTGAATAGAGTTGAATTGGGCGTTTTTAAGTTCAATCCCAGAGGCATAAGATGCTACAAAAAGTGCGGTTTTAAAATTGAGGGTATAAAAAAACAGTCGGTAAGAAAAAATGGTAAATTTGTTGACGAGATAATAATGGGCATAACCAAGGATGATTATAATAAACTAAATAAAAAATATGTCAGACAAAAATGAAAAGCCCGCTTCGGCAGGCAAGTTGGAAAAAATTCGCCATTCCTTGTCTCATCTGATGAGCATGGCAATTAGTGAATTGTATCCCCGGGTCGGACTGGGCGTGGGGCCGGTAATTGAAAACGGCTTTTATCAGGATTATGATCTGCCCGAAGCCTTAAATCCGGACATCTTGCCCAAATTGGAAAAACGCATGAGAGAAATGATTGGTGAAAACATAGAATTCAAGCAGCATCAGATGAGCTTTGCCCAGGCGCTTAAGCAATACAAGCACGACCCATATAAAACCGAGCTGATTAAAGATTTGAAGGCGGCCGGAGAGAAAAACGTCAGTTTTTATAAGTCGGAAAATTTTGATAATCTTTGCGCCGGACCTCACGTTGAATCCACTAAAGAGATAAATCCGGAAGCTTTTATGTTGACGAAACTGGCCGGCGCTTACTGGCGCGGGAGCGAAAAAAATAAAATGCTGACCCGGATTTATGGATTGGCCTTTGCCACTAAGCAAGAGCTGGAAAACCACCTGAAGATGATGGCCGAAGCGGAGAAGCGGGACCATCGAAAATTGGGCAAAGAGCTGGATTTATTCGTCTTTTCTGAAATTGTGGGCAAGGGCTTACCCCTGCTTACTCCAAAGGGTACGGTCATCAGGAAGGAGCTGGAAAAATTTGTTTTGGAAGAAGAGACTAAAAGAGGCTATCAGCATGTAGTTACTCCTAATTTGGCCAGGGTGGAGCTATATAAAAAGTCCGGCCATTACCCGTATTATAAAGACACCATGTATCCGATGATGAAAGTTGACGAAGAAGAATTGATTTTACGGCCCATGACCTGCCCGCATCATTTTGAGCTTTATAATTCCAGACCCAGAAGCTACAAAGAGTTGCCGCTAAGACTAGCCGAAATCGCGCACCAATACAGGTATGAAAAAAGCGGAGAACTGTCGGGGTTGACGCGAGTCAGAATGTTCTGCCTGGCGGACGCTCATATCATTTGCGCCAAAGAACAGGCCGAGGATGAAATAAAGAATGTTTTGGATTTAATAGACTACTCTTATAATATCTTTGGTTTAGCCAAGGGCAAGGATTATCGCTATCGGTTGTCCTTGGGAGACAGAGGCGATAATAAAAAGTTTTATAAAGATGACGCGGCCTGGGATAAAGCTGAAGGTATTTTGAGAAAAACTCTGGAAAAAATCGGCGTGCCTTATTTTGAGGCCAAGGGCGAGGCCGCTTTTTACGGGCCGAAGATTGACGTGCAGATGAAGAAGATCAACGGCCAGGAGGAGACTGCTTTTACCGTCCAATACGACTTTGTCATGCCCAAAAGATTTGCCATGAAATATATTGATAGAGACGGCAAAGAAAACGAGCCGATTGTTATCCATCGTTCCTCTATCGGTTGTTTCGAAAGAACCATGGCTTTTTTAATCGAGCATTACGCCGGCGCTTTTCCGGTTTGGCTTTCGCCGACGCAGGTAAAAATAGCGTCAGTGGGCCAAGCTCACGGGGAATTCTGCCAAAAATTGGCGGCTGAATTTAGGGAAAACGGCGTCAGAGCGGAAGCGGACGACTCGGACGAAACCGTGGGCAATAAAATCAGAAAGGCCGTAGGCGAGAAAGTGCCGTATATGCTGGTGGTGGGTGACCGGGAAATGGCGTCTCTAAAATTGACGGTGCGGGACAGGGGAGAGAAGACCACGCGCGAGATTGGCAAACAGGAGTTTATTAAAGAGGTGAATAAAAAGATAAAAAATAGAATGTAAAAAACAAGAAAACAAAATGAAGGCGAGGAAACGTTTCCTCGCCTTCATAATTTGTGTTAATTTTCGATATTTTATTGGTGTTTAATTTGTGTTTTCAAATATCTAAATTTTCCACCTTTTTGGCGTGAGTCTGGATAAAGTGCTTCCTGGGCGCCACGTCCGAGCCCATCAGCATTTCAAAGGTTTCATTGGCCAGGGCCGCGTCATCAACGTTGACTTGCCTCATGATACGGGTTTCCGGATTCATGGTCGTATCCCAGAGCTGCTCAGGATTCATTTCGCCTAAACCCTTGTAGCGCTGGATATTGATGCGCTTGGTCGGGGCAATTCGCGAATTACCTCCCCCTTCGGTTTCTTCTTCGTCGGCGGGCGATTCTAGACCCGCCTCGCCTTCTTCGTCGGCGGGCGATTCGCGAATTGCCCCGACGTCGCCGCCCAACTCTTTGATGATTTTATTTTTTTCTTCATCGCTGTAAGCGTATTTTATGGCAGCGCCTTTCTTAATTTGATAAAGAGGCGGCTGGGCGATATAGAGATTGCCGTTTCCTACCATGGCGTTAAAATGCCGGTAAAATAAGGTTAAGAGCAGGGTGCGGATGTGGGCGCCGTCAACGTCGGCATCGGTCATGATAATAATCCGGTGATAGCGCAGTTTGCCCAGGTCAAATTGATCATCAATATTCGCCCCCAGGGCGATGACCAGATTCTTAATTTCGTTATTAGCCAGCATTTTATCCAGCCGGGCGCGTTCCACGTTTAAAATTTTGCCGCGCAGGGGTAAAATCGCCTGAAATTTACGGTCGCGGCCCTGCTTGGCCGAGCCGCCGGCCGAGTCGCCCTCAACAATATAAAGTTCGCTTTCTTCGGGCTTGCGGCTGGAACAGTCGGCCAGTTTGCCCGGCAAAGTCATGCCTTCAAGCGCGCCTTTTCTTAAAATGGAGGCGCGGGCGGTTCTGGCCGCGATGCGGGCTTGGGCAGAAAGGAAACATTTGGCGATGATGGCTTCGGCTTCCCGCGGATTTTCCGAGAGAAAGGCCATAAAACTGTCGCCAAAAATTTGTTCAACCTGGGTTTTCATTTCCGCGTTGCCCAATTTGCCTTTGGTCTGGCCTTCGAATTGCGGGTTGGTAAGTTTGACGCTGATGATGGCGGTTAAGCCTTCTCTGACGTCTTCGCCGGTCAAATTTTCATCTTTTTCTTTGATTAAGTTTTGGCCGCGGGCGTAGCTATTTAAGGTCCTGGTTAAAGCGGTGCGGAAACCGGCCAGATGGGTGCCGCCCTCGGCATTGATGATATTATTGGCAAAAGCCAAAACGGCTTCATTAAAGCCGTCGTTATACTGCAAGGCAACTTCAATTCGGGAATCGCCGATTTCTTTATCAACATAAAATATAGTGTCGTGTTTGACCGCATTATTGCGGTTTAATGATTTTACATAAGCCTTAACGCCGCCTTCAAAATAAAATTTATAATTTTTCGGGCGATGATTTTTTCTCCGATCAGCCACTTCAATGGTTATGCCCTTGGTTAAGTAGGCCTGCTGCCTTAGGCGATCTAAAATCGTGCCCCAGTTGAATTCCAGTTCTTCAAAAATTTGGGCGTCAGGCCTGAAAGTAATAATGGTGCCGGTGGTTTTTGAATTGCCGATCGGTTTGGCTTTTTTTAACGGCTTGCCCCGCTCATATTCCTGCAGCCAGATTTTGCCTTCGCGGTGCACCTCGGCTTTTAGATATTCGCTTAAAGCGTTTACCACGGACACGCCCACGCCGTGGAGGCCGCCGGAAACTTTATAGCCGCCGCTATCGCCGAATTTGCCGCCGGCGTGGAGTTTGGTTAAAACCGTTTCCAGGGCGGAAACTTTAGTCACTTTATGGATGCCCACCGGAATGCCGCGGCCATTGTCCGAAACTTCAACCAGGCCATTGTTTAATAAGGTAACGCCGATTTTTGTAGCATGTCCGGCCATGGCTTCGTCAATGCCATTATCAACCACTTCCCAGATCAGATGATGTAGGCCGGAGGCGGAGGTTGATCCGATGTACATGCCCGGTCTTTTGCGCACCGGTTCCAAGCCTTCCAGCACGGTAATGGACTCGGCGTCATAGGTACTGGTGGCTGGGTTTTTCGATAACTTTTTGTCTGCCATATTATAATGCGAATACTACAAATTATGTGCGAATACGACGAATTGATTGGCGTGTATAATTTGTGTATTTTTTTATTTAATTTTAGCCTAAATATTTTAAAATAAAAACATCTAAATTAGCTCATTTTTATACTTAAATTTTAGCAAAAAAAAGCGGAAACGGCAAGGGAGATGGGTGAAAAAAATAAGAGATTTAACCTACATGTGGAGGTTAAATCTCAACAGTTATTCAAGGGGTTGCCTGGGCGCTCGTATTTTTGCCCCCGGCCCCCTTTATCAAGGGGGCAAATTATGTTAAAATAATAGCATGGAAAACAGCCAACAACTTAATCAAGAGAACAGCCCAGCCAAAGATCAAATTATAGAAGCCAGAGTGAAAAATTATGCCGGGCCCGAAGGCCTGACCACCAAACAGTTGGAGGCCGGCCTCTGGTATGTTGAGCATAAACAGTTTTTAAGAAACATTTTAAATGGCTTATTGATTTTGGTCGGCGCGGTTTCCCTGGCTTACTCTATTTATGGTTTCGCCGATTATCTGGTCCGCGGTCTGGACGAAGATCGGCTGCTGGTTAAACAATTAGTTGAAGCCGGCAGCCTTGGCCATGACTATGTTTTGCAGGTCGGCGCCAAGCCGTTAGCCGTGACTCCGGTTGGCATACTAAAGTCAGCCGATAAGAAATATGATTTTTACGTCCAATTAAGAAATTTTAATCCGAAATGGTGGGCGAAGTTTGATTATTATTTTATGGCCGACGGGCAGGCGTTGCCGAATGCCAGCGGCTTTATACTGCCCATGGAGGCTAAGTATCTTATGGCTTTAGCCCGAGACTTTACCGTCGAGCCGGCCGCCGCCAGCCTGGTCATAGAAAATATCCAATGGCAGAGGATTGACCGGCATAAATTTCCAGATTGGAATGCCTATTATAGGAGCCATTTAGACATTGAAAGCGCGGAGATTAATTTTACGCCGCCGAACGCCAGCCAGTTGTCTGAAAAATTAAATTTAAATCGGCTGGATTTTAAGGTAATTAATCATACGGCTTTTAATTATTGGGAGGCGGGTTTTTCTATCTTGCTTTATAACGGCGATAATCTGGCCAACATTAACTATTATACTTTGAATGATTTTATGTCAGGGGAGGAAAGGCCCATTTCCTTAAGCTGGCCGGGGAATATCGGCCGGGTTGACAAATTTGAAATAATTCCGGAGATTGATATCATGAGAGATGATATTTACATTAAGTATGAAGGTGGTATAGGACAAGAAAAATAATATAGTGTTATAGAAAAGCTATTTCAATATCTCGTTTTAGTATCTCAAAACTCAAATGTCTCCGCCGGAGGCGGATCCGCCTCCGGCGGAAAAACTCAAAACTGTAGTTCAAATCATTAAATTTGATAATAGTTTTGAGTTTTAAATTATAGATTTGAGATTTGCGTTTTGAGATTTGATATAAAATCGATGTTTAATAGGCTGATAATATATCTAAAAAATTTTGATTGGATTCTTTTTACGCCGGTGGTTTTATTGGTCTGTTTTGGTTTGGCGGAAATTTACAGCGTGGCGCTCGGCCGCTCCCAACTGGATCTGTTAAATTTTAAAAAACAAATTGTTTTTATTATTTTAGGGATTATTTTGCTTTTTTTATTGGCCGCCTTTGATTATCACAGCCTAAGGAGCTACAGCAAATATTTTTATATGCTTGGCTTGATTTTATTGGTTGGAGTTTTGATTTTTGGCCAGACCGTCAGAGGGGCGAAAGCCTGGTATGCTCTGGCCGGCCTCAACCTTCAGCCGGTTGAATTTGTAAAATTTATATTAATTTTATTTTTAGCTAAATACTTTTCTTCCGTTTCGTTGAAAGCTAAAGAACTGAAGCATCTGGTAATTTCCGGCGGCGGAGCGGCCATATTTATTTTGCTAGTTCTGGCGCAGCCGGATTTCGGTTCAGCCTTTGTTTTATTTTTGCTTTGGCTGACGATGGTCGCGCTGGTCGGCTTTGATAAAAAATATTTTATTATCATTTTTCTGGCCATTGCGGTTACTTTCGCCGGTTCCTGGTATTTTATTTTTCGCGATTACCAAAAGCAAAGAATCAATACTTTTTTAAATCCGTCATTTAACGCTTTGGCCCAGGGTTATAATATTTCGCAGGCGATTATCGCCGTCGGCGCCGGCCGTTGGGTAGGACGCGGCATTGGCTTCGGCTCGCAATCGCAGTTGAAGTTCTTGCCCGAAGCCCAAACCGATTTTATTTTTGCCGTGGTGGCCGAAGAATTGGGTTTTACCGGAGTCTTGCTGGTTCTGTTATTTTTTGGTATATTCTTTTATCGGGCCCTTTATTATTTAAAAAGAATCAATAATGATTTCGGCATTTTTTTCATTTTAGGCTCGGTCAGCTTGATTTTTACCGAAATGTTTATTAATATAGGTATGAATCTTGGCATCCTGCCGGTAATCGGCATTTCCCTGCCTTTTTTGAGTTATGGCGGCAGCGGCCTGATTTCCAGCCTGATGCTGGTGGGCGTGATGGAGAATATTATCATAAAATCTAAAATAAATTACTAAAGTACAGGCTTGCTCGGTTAATAATTTTAGCTAAGATTAATTTAATTTTATAAAAATATTTACAATATAATGCTAGTGTCGCGAATTTAGTATGCGAATGCCGCTAATAATATTCGCAGCATTCGCATTTATTCGCGGATTCGCATTAAATTTATGACTAAAGTCCAATTGCAGGCTCAGCCTAAAGCCGATGTTGACGGCAAAGCCAAAGCCATTAGAAAGACCGGTTTTATTCCGGCGGTGATATACGGCTCCAAAGCGCCAAATATTAGCGTAAAAGTAAAAAAACATGATTTTGAAAAAGCTTTTCAGATAGCTGGCGAGTTTAATTTAATTGATTTGATTATTGGTCAGGATAAGGCGGCCAAAGTTATCATTAAGGATATAGAGCGGGACGGCCTGACTAACAATATTATTCATATTGATTTTTATCGGGTGGACATGGCCAAAAAAATTTCCACTGAAATTCCTTTGCATTTTGTCGGCGAATCCAAAGCGGTTAAAGATTTAGGCGGGACATTGGTGAAAAACATGGACACGGTTAAGATTACCTGCTTGCCCGGAGATTTAGCCAGCCAGATTGAAGTTGATATTTCCAAATTAGATAATTTTAATCAATTTATCAGACTGCATGATTTAGTTTTGCCCCAGGGCTTGGAGTTGGGCAGCTCCACCGATGAAGCCGTGGTCGGCGTGATCGAGACCAAGATCGAGACGGAAGCTCCCAAGCCGGCCGAGGCCGCGCCCGTCGAAGGCGAGACCGGCGCGCTAAGCTCCGGGAAAGATGCCGGCGCGCCCGCTAAGGACACCAAAGACCAGGCGGGCGGCGAAACCAAAACGCCAGAGAAGAAAAAGTAATTCCGCCGCGGAAGCGTTTGCCAGAGCGCATAACCTCCGCTAAATAAAACAGCCTTATAATAGTTGAGGCTGTTTTATTATTGGTTGTGATTGTTAAGCGGAAGTGGTGATGGGACTGCCGCCGAATGCGGCATTCGGCGGCAGTATCTTACAATTGCCAAGCGATTAAGGCCGGCCAGGTCTTTTTTTATTTGGCATTCGGCCCAAGGCAGTTCTTGTTTGATGAGCTGTTTGATCTTCGCGGTTTGCCGCGGGTCAAATTCGCATAATATATGACAGGCGGCAGGTTGGATGGCTAAATTTTTTATTTGTCTAAACAATTTTTTATAGAGCTCCAAGCCGTTTTCGCCGGTAAAAAGCGCCTGCTCGGGCTCAAATTTCAGGCCAATCGTGTCCAGGGAGCAATTATTTTTCCAGGCTTTCCAGCCGTAGGGCAGATTAGCCAAAAAGATTTTCGATTTTCTCCGCCAGAGTTTGTCGCGCCAGCCAGAGGCTGGTCCGCCTTGGGCGGAGATCCCTGCCTGCCGGCGGGCAGGGCGCCTCTGGCGAAGATTTTCGATTTTCGATTTAACCGACGGACTTAATAGATCAGCGTGGATGAATTTTATTTTGTTGAGACCATGTAGTTTGGCATTTTGTTTGGCGATGGATAAAGTTGATTTTGAGATGTCTGTGGCTAAAAATTCAAAATTTGATACGTCGGCTGGCGAAGGAAATTTGGAAATTATATTTTTAACTAAACTAATAATAATGCACCCCGAGCCAGTGCCTATGTCAAGGAGTGTCATGGGTAGCGGGTCGCGCATTATTAGTTTGAGCGCTTCATTAACCATTAATTCCGTTTCCGGGCGGGGGATTAAGACGTTTTTATTGACCTTAAAATTCAGCCCGTAGAATTCCTTATGGCCGGTCAGATAGGCTATGGGCGCGCCTTTAAGACGGCAGGAAATTTGAAACTTAGACCGGGAAACTTGCTCGGCTGTCAGATTATATTCGGGGTGCGTCAAAAGGAACTCGCGCGGTTTTTTTAAAATGCTGGATAATAAGATTTCCGCCTCAAGGAGCGGAAGTTTTATTTTCTTGGCGCTTAATTTGTCCGTGGCAAATTTAAGAGTCTGGCTGATGGTCATAAGCTTATTTCGTCGTATTTTTAAGCGCCGCGATTATTTCCCCGATATCGCCATCCATAATTCTTGAGATGCCATGCCAATTCCGTTTAATGCGGTGGTCGGTTACTCGGTCTTGGGAGAAATTATAAGTCCGGATTTTTTCGCTTCTGTCGCCGGAGCCGATTTGCTGTTTTCTTTCGGCCGATTCTTTGGCGCGTTTTTCGTCTTCCAGCCTGGCCAAAAGCCGGGAACGCAGGATTTGCATGGCCTGTTCTTTGTTTTGGTGCTGGGATTTTTCGTTTTGGCAGGTTACCACCAGGCCGGTCGGCAGATGGGTTATCCTGATGGCCGAGTAAGTGGTATTGACGCTTTGGCCGCCCGGCCCGGAAGAGCAGTAAGCGTCAACTTTTATGTCTTGAGGCTTTATCGCCAGATCGATCTCTTCGGCTTCGGGCATGACCGCCACGGTCACGGTGCTGGTATGCACGCGCCCGGTTTTTTCGGTTTCCGGCACTCTCTGCACCCGATGAGTTCCCGCTTCGTATTTTAAATCGCCGTAAACGTTTTTTCCGCTCACCGAGAAGATAATTTCTTTATAACCGCCAATGCCGATGCGGTTGGAGTTTAGAATTTCCACTTTGGCGCCGCGCCTTTCGGCGTAGCGCGCGTAAAGACGGAACAGCTCGGCGGTAAATAGAGACGATTCGTCGCCGCCCGCGCCCGCCCTGATTTCCATGATGACATTTTTTTTATCATTGGGATCGGCCGGATGCAATTCAGCTTCTATCTTGTTTTTTACTTCATCGATTTGCCGTTTTAACTCCGGGAGTTCGTCTTTGGCGATTTTTACCAATTCCCGGTCGGATTCATTCTCCACCAGCGCCTCATTTTGCTCCAGTTGAGTCTGGTTCTTTTCTAACTCTAAAATCAGCTCAATGGCAGACTTGAGTTCGCTATGCTGCTTTGAAATTGTTTTCAGCTTTTTGGGGTCGGAAATGACGGCTGGATTTTGAAGCTCGGTTTCTAAGTCGCTGAATTTTTTTTTAATATCTTCGTACATAAAAAAATTAAAATTGAAATTTTACGTTATAATAAAACGGTTATTCTCTTAATTACGCCATAATCATATTATAGCATAATCAAAAGAATAACCGTTTAAGATGGTTACTTTTTTTCGGTTTTTTTGGCCGCCTTGGCTTTGGTTTTGGCCACCCGTTTAGCCTTTTTATTCTTATGCACGGCCAGATTTTTGTTTTTGGCTTCAACTTTGGCCTGAAATTTTTCTACCCTGCGGGCGCTGTCGATCAGTTTTTGTTTGCCGGTATAAAAAGGATGGCAAGCGGAACAGATTTCCACTTTAAGTTCCGGCAGGGTTGAGCCGGTAATAAAAGCGTTGCCGCAGGCGCAGGTTACTTTAGCCTGGGGGTAATATTTTGGATGAATATCTTTTTTCATAAATACGAATAAATAACGAATTTAAAGCGAATACAGCGAATGCCGTGAATATGCGAATAATGTAACGATTAAATACGCGAAACTGCGAAATAATTTTTGGTGAATTTTTTTTACGGCTTGTGAGCTTAATTAAGGAAGTGAGCATTGAGTCAGCCTGCCATGTCCTTTTCTGTCGGCCACTTTGTCAGGGCGTGGACGGGAGGATCGGCAATCAATGCTCACAAATTAGGGGCCAGCGGATAGACAATCGGATTTACCCGCGCATATCCCTTGGGGTATGAACCCTTGGGAGTCAGATCGGATCTGACTATGCGTTTTGTCCGGGGATGGTCGCTACCCCCTAGCAGTAAATTCGAAAGTCATCCGTTGGCCCAAATTGGTCTAGCTTATGGGAGTTGAACCCACAATGGCACAAGCTATGCGGGCTTGACATGTCGTTAAATCCAACTTGTGGCATACCGGACTATGTCCGTGCGTCTACCGTTCCGCCAAAACCAGACCCAAGCTTAAAAAGATCGACGCTTACCGGAAAGCATGGGGAGCATGTCTACCTCCCTTAAAATAATTTGAACGAGGTATAGTCTTTTAATGACATGGCTTCGCGCCAGTACCGCCCGGTAAGCGAATTTTCCTTGATGAAATTCACAAGCCTTGTTTTATTTGTCAGATTTTACCTTAACATATAAAATTATTTTTGGCAAGAGTTGACAAAAAGATGTTGACAAAAAGACGAATAAAACATATCATTTAAATCAAGGTTTCTCCGCAATGGCGCGAAGAACAAACGAGAAAGGAAAGAAATGAATAACGCCATTACGAAAGGACGTATTCGGATGCTCGTGCAGAGCATGGTGGCAGAGTCCAGAGGGTGGCTCATTACAAATGTCAATGACAGCACGGAGCTTAAAAAGGGGGAGGCTGACCAGCTCTTTGGGCAAATCGCGGTACGCATCGGGAGACCTATTCCGAAACGTTTTGCTCCCCGGCACGGGTGGAAAGTGAGTACCATTGTCGGGTACACCTACGAATACCTGCAAGGAGAGGGAGAATAAGAGGAATCCTCCCTTTCCGTCTAAGCTCGACAGCCGATTATTCGGAGTTTGTCGGGCTTTTTTAAATCCCGTAACGAAAAATACCAAGATGGGCTTTTAGGAGAATTAAACTCCTGTTAACAGGATGAAAATTTGAGGTGCTGTCGTCAGACAAAGCGGCTAAGGAATTTTCGTTTTTGAGGTTGACAAACCCTAAATAATATTATAGTCTATTTTTGTGGTTAAAATAACCTGCTAAAGGTATTTGTTTGCCAGCAGGTGGGAATAAATTTTTATTAAATTAATCTCTCATACTCCATTAAATTTCCTTGTCCAGCCCCAGTTTCCAAAAATAATTTGCTATTATTGAATATATGGAAACTGCCGATCAGACAGTTCTCGATTATTATTCGCGGAAACTGGGTCTGGACGATTCGGAGTAGAGGCTAACCCAGCTCCAGTTTTCGTGGAAAAATTGACCATATTTTGAGTTTGAGTCGTCGTTGATTAGTTTTAAGCTTTTCGTTTATCCATAAAAACTGGGGCTGGAGAAAAGGAAAACAATTATGACCTTACCTTCAATCGAAGAGATGCTTAAAGCTGGAATGCATTTTGGGCATCGCACTTCAAAATGGCATCCGAAAATGGAGCCTTTTATTTTTGGTTCAAGAAAGGGCATTCATATCATTGATCTTAGAAAAACTCAAAATCTGCTGGGCGCCGCTTTAGATTATTTAAAAAAACAAGCCCAAGAAGGCAAGGCGATTTTATTGGTGGGAACAAAGATGCAAGTCAAAAACACGCTGAAAAAAATCGCCGAGGAAGCAGGCATGCCTTATGTGTCGGAAAGATGGCTGGGCGGGCTGTTAACCAACTTCGCCGTGATCAGAAATCTGGTCAGAAAATTTAAAGACTTGGTGGAAAAAAGACAGAGCGGGAAATTGGATAAATACACTAAAAAAGAAAGGCTGGATTTTGATCGCTTAATCGCCAAACTGGAAACCAACGTTGGCGGCCTGGTTAGCTTAATCAAGGCGCCGGATGTAATTTTTATTTGGGACATAAAAAAGGAAAAAACCGCTTTTACCGAAGCCATTCAGAAAAAAATTCCGGTGGTGGCGGTCTGCGACACCAACGTTAACCCGGAGGGGGTGAAATTCGTAATCCCGGCCAACGATGACGCGACCAAGGGCATTAAACTGGTGATGGACTTGATCAAAGAGGCGATTTTGGAAGGCAAAGCCGAGGGACAAAAGAAAGAAGACAAATAAATTGTTTGATGAATAAAATAGTAAACTTCCATCAATTCCTATAAACTTCGCAATTTCGCGTTTGACTCGGGGGAGCAAACTTCCGAAATTTATAAAAATTAGAACTTATGCGTTTGAAAAACCTTCGTTCAGTCAACCGCGTAAGTCCTAAAAATTTATTTAATTGTAGAATTTTATGGAGAAATTAAAAATATTGCGAGAAAGAACCGGGGCAGTCCCCGCAACTTTTCTTTTACTTTTAAAATAATAATTAAATTTATAAACATATGGAAAATAAATCTCGATTATTAAAATTGCTGAGAGAAAAGAGCGGGGCAGGCATGGCTGATTGTAAAATTGCCCTGGACGAAGCCGGCGGCGAAATTGAAAAAGCCATTGAAATTTTAAGAAAAAAGGGCATTGCCAAAGCGGCCAAAAGAAGCGATCGCGAGGCCGGCGAAGGCGTGATTCTGGTTGATACAAATAAAGCGGGGAATGAAGGCTACATTTTAGAGATGAATTCGGAAACTGATTTTGTGGCGCGGAACGAACAATTTAAAGGGTTCGCTGATTTAGTCTTGAAAATTATAGAAACAAAAAAGCCAAAAAGCCAAAAAGAATTGCTCCGGATAAAGTTAAGTGATTATATGGTTAGCTTGTCTGGTAACACTCCGTTAAATAGAGAAGAAACTGTTGGAGAGAGGTTGGCTGCTTTAAGCGGGACCATCGGTGAAAAACTTGAGATTAAAAAGTACGACATTCTGTCGTCCGCCGGAACGGTGGCCTGTTATACGCATGCCGGCGGAAGAATCGGCGTTTTAGCCGCCCTGGATAAAGCCGGACAAAGCAGTTTAGCCTATAATGTGGCCATGCAAATCGCGGCCGCCAATCCAAAATATATCAAACCCGAAGATGTCAGCCCGGGGGAAATCGCCAAAGAAAAAGAAATTTATCGGGCGCAACTCCTGAAAGAAGGCAAGCCGGAAAATATGATCGATAAAATTATCGCCGGTAAGTTGAATAAATTTTACGAAGAAGTTTGCTTGGTTAAACAGGAGTATATTAAGGACGACAAGAAGAGCGTTGAAGATATTTTGGGCGGGGTGAAAGCAGAAAAGTTTGTTAGGTACAGTTTGTAAATTTTTAAATTTTTGATTGTCATTGCGACCCCGGCCTTAAGCCGGGGGAAGCAATCTCACGCATATCTTGCTTGTACTAAAAATTCCTTTTGCCTAGTACTTTGTGCTTAGATGTTCGTGAGATTGCTTCGTCTCCAGCCCCAGTTTAAGAAACTGGAGCTGCATCATCGCAATGACAATTGCTATTCTATGAAGGTAGCCCAGGTACAATTCGCCCCTTGGGACAAGAAGTATAATTTTGATCCGGCTGATTTAATTTTGGAAGTTGGCGACCAGGTGATCGTTGAAACTGAACTGGGCTTGGAATTGGGCAAGGTGACGGGCTTTACTGATTGGCCGGTTGCGGGTGCCGATTCGCTGAAGCCGGCCAAAATGCCGGCCGGCACGGCAGACGCTCTTTTTCCAGGGATCGGGACAAAGGCGGAGCGAACTCCTTCAGCCAGCCCGGCGCCGGGTGAAATAAAAAAAATTATAAGTAAAGCGGCCACGGCCGATTTGGAGAAATTGCCAAGCGCCCAGCAGTCAAAAGAAGATTTTGATTATTGTAAAATGGTTATCGCCAAACATCAATTGCCCATGAAATTGGTGGATGTGCATTATTCGTTTGACGATTCAAGGATCACCTTCCCTTTCATTGCCGATTCCAGGATAGATTTTAGGGAGCTGGTTAAAGAACTGACTAAGTATTTCGGCCGCAATATAAGATTGCAGCAAATCGGCATTCGCGATGAAGCCAGGCACTGCGGCGATTTCGGCCATTGCGGTCGGCCGCTATGCTGCGGGCGATTTTTGGGCGAGCTTAATTCCATAACTTCGGAAATGGCCGAGTTGCAGCAATGCGCGCACCGCGGCTCGGAAAGAATCTCCGGCGTTTGCGGCCGGCTGATGTGCTGTTTGTCTTTTGAAGAGGCGGGCTATAAAAAGCTGGCCGAGAAATTACCGCCCCTGGACAGCGAAGTAAAATTTGAAGGCCGGCAGGGCCGGGTAGTGGCCCAGCATATCTTAAAGCAGACTGTCAGCGTTTTCTTTGAAGCTGGCAACGGCGAGACGGGCGGTGTGGTTGAGGTGGAGGCGGGGAAAGTAAAGCCGATAAGATAGTTAGAGCGGAAAAAAAAACAGCTTGAAGCTGTTTTTTTTATTGTAATTTAAGTAAAAATTATTTAATTTGCTGGACATAAATTAAGGACTTTGGAAGGGGGACAAAACGATCACCTTTGTTAAAGTGGGCTTTAATATGATATAATAATTTCATAACTTTTAACCTAAAAAATATGAACCCCGTTAGATATTAGGGTCTGGCGGAGATCATGAAAAAATATATGCCAATATCTAACGGGGTGAACATCGCCATCAATGGCTTCGGCCGGATCGGCCGGGCCGCTTTTAAAGCCTTGTTAAATAAAAAGGGGATAAATGTGGCGGCAATAAATGATTTGACGGACACCAAGACGCTGGCGCATCTCTTACAGCACGATAGCTGTTATGGAACTTATGAAAAAAAAGTTGCGGCAGAAGCCGATAATTTGATGGTTGGCGGTAAAAAATATCGGGTGCTCAAGGAAAAAGAGCCGGCCAGATTGCCCTGGGGTAAACTGAAGGTGGATATTGTTTTGGAATGCACCGGCAGATTTCTGGACGCGCTTGGCGCCGGACAGCATCTTGAAGCCGGTGCTACAAAAGTGATTTTGTCGGCGCCCGCCTCCGCTTCCGCCGACGCCAAGGCTTTGGCGGATAAAAAAGCTACGGCGGGCAAGCCCGCTAAAGAAAAAACCCCCTCCAGCTCCCTCTTGTCAGGGGGAGAGGCTATTAAAACTATTGTTTTGTCGGTTAATGAAAAAGATTTAACTAAAGATGACAAAATTATTTCCATGGCTTCCTGCACCACCAATTGTTTGGCTCCGGTAACGAAAATAGTTAGAGACAATTTCGGCGTTAAAAAGGCCATTATGTCTACCGCGCATTCTTATACGGCTGGTCAAAATTTAGTGGACGGGCCGCATAAGGATTTGCGCCGAGCTCGCGCGGCCGGCCTAAATATCGTGCCGACCACGACCGGCGCGGCCAAAGCCACGGCTAAAACTATTCCGGAGCTGGCCGGAAAATTTGATGGCCTGGCCTTGCGCCTGCCCACGCCGGTGGTGTCCTTGTGCGATATCGTGTATCTTACGGAAAAATCGGTTACCGCCGAGGCGGTTAATCAAGCGATAAAAAAAGCCGCGGCCGGCGATTATAAAGGTTACGTGGCGGTAACGGAAGAACCGCTGGTTTCTTCCGATTTTATCGGCAACGCAAACAGCGCCATCGTTGATTTGCCTTTAACCAAGGTTATTGACGGCGATCTTTTGAAAATAATCGCTTGGTATGATAACGAGTGGGGCTATTCCTGCCGATTGGCGGATTTATGCGAGTATATTGGAAAAAAGAAGTTGTTGTAAATTATCTTTTTGTTTAGAAATGCAAAATGTAAATCTCCCCGGCCCGCCTCGCGTTAATTTGTCTGTTAATAATCGCTGATAATATCTAACGAACATTTATGATTAATAAACAATAAAACGGCGAGCGAGGCAGGCAAATTGTAAAATGACAATTTAAAATGAAAAATGTCTGAATTAATAATTTTAAATTTTACATGGTCATTTTTCATTTTGATTTTTCAACTTTAAATTTTTTGTCATGGATATCCTGGAAAAAATAAAACTAGCCGGTCTGGTCGGGCGCGGTGGCGCCTGCTTTCCGGTGGCGAAAAAGTGGTCTGCCGTCGCTCAGGCTCTGGCGGATAAAGCAGGCGAAAAAAAATGCTATGTGGTCTGTAACGCGGCTGAAGGCGAACCGGGCGTGATCAAAGATGATTATATTTTAGAGCATCACGCGGATCAGGTGATTAACGGCATGAAAATCGCCGTTGATTTTTTATCCGCCTACGCTAAAGCCTCGGCGGACAAGGGAGTTGTAAAAGGTTATTTATTTTTAAACTACGGTTATAATAAAAAATTGAAAAAAAAATTAACCGTTCTGTTGAAATCTTCTGTTATTGAAATCTTCGTTAAGCCGCCGAACGCCGGTTATATCGGCGGCGAGGAAAGCGCGATTTTAAACGCCATTGAAGGTCGAAGGGTCGAGCCTAGGTTAAAACCGCCGTTTCCCACCACCGCCGGCCTGTGGGGCTGCCCCACCTTAGTGAATAACGTTGAAACTTTTTATAATGTCAGCCTGGTTGAAGCCAATCGATATGAAAATAAAAGATTTTACAGCCTGACCGGCGATTGCCCGCGGGAGGGAGTTTATGATTTGCCGGAAAGTTTTAGCATTGAGAAAATATTAAAAGCGACAAAAAATTATCCTAAATTTCCTTTTTTTGTCCAATGTGGCGGCGGCGCGGCCGGCGAAGTTTTAAATAGCCGACAGTTAAAAAGATCGGTTCAGGGCGCGGGTTCCATCACTATTTACAGCATCACAAAGAATAATTATAAAAAAATCATTAAGTCTTGGCTTAATTTTTTTATGAGCGAATCTTGCGGGCAATGCGCGCCCTGCCGCGAAGGAACTTTTAGATTGGGCGAGGTTTTTCTGGCGGGAAAAACCGACTGGGTCTTGTTTAATAATTTATTGGACAATCTGGCCGATACTTCGGTTTGCGCCCTGGGCTGCTCGGTGCCTGTGCCGATCAGAAGCTTTTTAAAGAATGTCTACCCACAAATCAACCAGGCTAACGAATCAACGAATTTTACAACGAATATACAAATACTAAAATAATTATTTTTCAATTATATTATTCGTGATATTCGTAGTTAATTCGTTGATTTGTTAGGCAATTATGAATTTGCAAAAACATGACTGATTATGACTGATAAAAAAGTTAAAATATATTTAGACGGCAAAGAAATCATCTGCGATGAAGGCGCGACTATCATGCGGGTGGCTCAAGATAACGGCATGATGTTGCCTAATCTCTGTTATCATCCTGATTTTTCGGTTAAAGCCAATTGCCGGATTTGCGTGGTAGAGGTGGCGTATTCGGCGGACTCGGTTCAACCGAGCTCTCTTCGGCCTGACTTCGGGATGAAGGCGCCGAAGTCGGCGCAGGCCAGGCTGGTGACGGCATGCGATACAAAAGTCAAAGCCGGCATGGAAATAAAAACCGATACGACCAGAGTCAAACGTTCGCGCAATTTAAATATTGAATTGATATTCGCCGAGCATATTGAAAAATGCCCGACTTGCATTTGGCGGGTTAACTGCAAGCTGCTGGAATTGGCCGAAAGGTATAAAATTGAAATTTGCAGATTTAAAGATCGTAAAGGCAAGAGGCAAACATATAAATTCGCCAATGCCGTGGAAATTGACTCTAGCCAATGCATTGATTGCCGGAATTGCCTGGAGGCCTGCAATGATTTGCAGAAAATAAATTATCTGGAACTAAGGGGTAAGGGCGTGGCTCAGGAAATTGTACCGGTAACGGAAAAGGGCGTTTTCGCTTTCGCCAAAGCGGACAGGAGAAAGGTCGATTGCATCTATTGCGGCCAGTGCGCCTTGCATTGTCCGGTCGGGGCGGCGCAGGAGCAGGCCGATTGGCACCTCGTGGAGAAAGCGCTTAAAAACAAGTCCGAGGTATTGGTCGCTCAGATAGCCCCTTCTATTAGGGTCAGCATTGGCGAAGAATTTGGCGTTGAAACCGGAAGGGTCATGACCGGCCAGGTGGTGGCGGCTTTGAAAAAATTGGGTTTCGCCTACGTTTTCGACGTTAATTTCGGCGCCGACGTTACCACCATTGTTGAGGCGGAAGAGTTAATTGAGAGATTAAAAATAAGAGAGAGGTTATTAAACCATGAAGACAAGAAACTAGAAATTAGAAATTTGAAATTTGGTAAGGTCACGCCAATTTCTAATTTGCCCATGTTTACCTCCTGTTGCCCGGCCTGGATAAAATATGTGGAATTTTTCCGTCCCGACTTAATTCCTAACATGACCACGGCGCGCAGTCCGCAGATGCATAGCGCCGGCATTATTAAAACTTATTGGGCCGAGAAAATGTCCGCCCAAGGCGGATCGGCCTCGGGCCGAAAAATCAAGCCAAAGAACATCGTGGTCGTGTCAATCATGCCTTGTACGGCCAAGAAGTTTGAGTCTAGCCGCAAAGAACTTAAGATCAGAGGCGATTGGCCGATTGATTATTGCCTAACTACCCGCGAATTAGCCTGGTTGATCAAGAAAAATAAGATAGATTTTAAAAGTTTGAAAGCGGAACGGGCGGATAATCCACTTGGGACGGCGAGCGGAGCCGGCGCGATCTACGGCGCCACGGGAGGCGTAATGGAATCAGCCCTGAGGACCGCCGCTTATTTGATGGCCACGGCCCAAGACCGGGTATGTCGTGATTTGGGCCTAGAAGCTAAAATCAGGTTTGGCGATTCCGAGATCCAGAGAGTTGAATTTAAAGATGTCCGCGGTCAGGAAGGAGTAAAAACGGCAAATTTGGAGATGGGCGGAAAAAAAGTCAGAGTGGCGGTGGTAAACGGCATTGGCAGTATTCAACCGATCTTAGATAAATTAAAAGATTTTGATTATATTGAAGTTATGGCCTGCCCGGACGGTTGTATCGGCGGTGGCGGCCAGCCGATTCCCACCACGGCCGAAATAAGAAAAAAAAGATTGGCCGCTTTGTATAAAATTGACGGCGCTAGCAAAATAAGAAGAGCGCACGAGAACGACGAAGCAATCGGGGCTTTAAGTTGGCTAAAAAAGCAGGGGAAATTGGAAAAAACCGTTTTATATACCACCTACAAAAAGAGAAGTTAGTAAGTAAGAAGTCAGAAGTAAGAAGAATATTTTTATAAAATTAATAATATGGAAAACCTGCCTGGTCAATATAAATTTCCCGAGAGAAACGTTAATTTATACTATATTATTGCTCTTCGCCAAATTTAAAAAAATTTAAGATATTTAGCACAAAAAATAATTTCGGATATCCGAAGTTATTTTTTTTGACTTTTAATTTATTTTATTGTATATTTTAGCTGTAATCATAATAATTTTAGGCGCTAATGATAGTGCCGTTTTTGCTATAATGCAAACTCCCGACTATATTAAAAATATCGTGGAAAAACTGGAGCAAGCCGGTTTTGAAGCCTATATCGTGGGCGGTTGCGTGCGTGATTTGTTAATGGCACGGCAGCCGAAAGATTGGGACGTAACCACCAACGCGCGGCCGGAAAAAATTTTGGAAATTTTTCCTGACGGCAAATATAAAAATGACTTTGGTACGGTTTTAGTGCCGGTAAAGCCGGCTAACGGAGAAGCGGAAGACGTTGTCGAGGTAACAACTTATCGTTCTGAACAAGGTTATAGCGACCGCCGGCATCCGGACCAGGTACGGTTTGAGGACAGTCTGGAAAAAGATTTGAGCCGCAGGGATTTTACGGTTAATGCCATGGCGTTGCGGCTCATAACTCACAACTCACAACCCGTAACTCAAATGCGGGATAAAAAGAGTTATGAGTTACGAGATGCGAGTTACGAGCTTATTGATTTGTTTGGCGGCGCGAAGGATTTGAAAAAGAAAGTAATCCGCGCCGTGGGCGAGCCGGAAGACCGGTTTAAAGAGGACGCTTTGCGCATGATGCGCGCGGTGCGCCTGGCCTGCCAATTAGGATTTATGCTTGAGCCGAAAACCGAGAGAGGCATAGTTAAAATGGCCGGTAGTATTAAATTTATTTCCGGCGAACGCTTGCGCGACGAGCTTATTAAAATTTTAGAAACGGATAAAGCCTATGAAGGCATCATGATGCTTCATGAATTTAAATTGCTTCAATATCTGATGCCGGAACTGGAGCGCGGCGTGGGTGTGGCGCAGAATCGGCATCATATTTATACGGTTTTTAACCATAGTGTGCTATCTCTGAAGCATACTCCCAGTAAAAAGTGGCAGGTTAAACTGGCCTCGCTTTTGCATGACATTGCCAAGCCGCAAACCAAGCGGATCAGTTCGGGGCAGGAGGCGACTTTTTATAACCATGACATCATCGGCGCCAGGGTGACGGAAAAAATCATGCGCCGGTTAAAGTTTGCCGGCCAGGATATTGAAAAAGTGACCAGCTTGGTCAGAAACCATATGTTTTATTATAATGTGGGCGAAGTGACCGAGAGCTCGGTCAGGCGCCTGGTTAGAAAAGTCGGCGAAGAGAATCTGGCCGATTTGATTGCCCTGCGCGTCGCCGATCGTCTGGGCTCGGGCGTGCCCAAAGCCAAGCCGTATAAGTTAAGGCATCTGGAATATATGATGGAAAAGGTCAGGCATGATGCGGTGTCGGTAAAAATGCTCGCCATCAATGGCGATGATTTGATGAAACTGTTGGGTATAGCGCCTGGGCCGAAAATTGGGGCGATTTTGGACGTCTTGCTGTCGGAAGTGATTGAAGATCAAAAATTGAATGATCAAAAATATTTGGAGACGCGGAGCTTGGAGCTAAATAAAATGGATTTAAAAGAATTACGGGAAAAAGCCAAAGAAAAAATTGAAGAGAAAAAAATGGAAGATGATGAAGAAATAAAAAAAGAATTTTACGTGAAATAAATCATGAAAAAATATAATTATAAAAAAGTAAGAAATCAGGTCGCCGCTTTGGTTAAACGAGCCAGCGATTCGCCGGATAACTTTTATCAGGAGACCGTCTGGCGGTATCATATCCTGCCGGTGGTTGAACACAGCATAAAATTGGGGAAAATATTAAAAGCGGATCTGGAAGTGCTGGAACTGTCGGCCTTATTGCATGATGTGGCGGCCATCACCGATAAAAAATATATTCCTGATCATCATCGTCATGGCGCCAAAATGGCCGGAAAAATTTTAAGTGGTTTGGCTTTACCTGAAGAAAAAATTGTAAAAATAAAAAACTGCATTTTAAATCATCGCGGCAGCAAGTCCAGACCGCGGCTAAGCCTGGAGGAAAAAATTTTGGCTTCGGCCGACGCCATGTCGCATTTTACCGAGCTGGCGGATATGATGTTTTTGGTATATGGCATTCATAAGTTAAAAACCAGAGAAGGCGCGATCTGGCTGAAAGGTAAACTTGAGCGCAGCTGGAAAAAAATCATGCCGGCGGGGAGGCAGCTGATCAGGGACAATTATATGGCAGCGATGAAAATTTTGGATAAAGCGGTAATTAAAAAATAGAGCTTGGCAGGCCAAGCCAGATAATAAAAATTATGAAAAAATTATTATTTATTATTTTTATTTTATTACTAACCACCGCTTGCGTCGAGGAGAAGCCGTATAGCTACGATGAGGTCAGCGCGCCTCCGGCTATGGACAATTTTAGCCAAGCGGATATAGTAGATAGAATGACCGCGATAAAAAACGGCTTAAAGCCTAACGTAAAACCCACCGGTAAAACCGAACCGCCGGCCGAACCGGCCGAGTCGGCAGGCGCTAGCCAAAAACAACTGGCAAATCTGGCGACGGAGTTCAGCGGCGCCATAATTAAAACCAATCTGGGCGATATCACGGTAAAATTTTACGCCGCGGAAGCCTCGATTACGGTTAATAATTTTTTAAATTTAGCTCAAGCCGGCTTTTACGACGGGACGAAATTCCACCGGGTGATAAAAGATTTTATGATCCAGGGCGGCGATCCTTTAAGTAAAGACGATGATCCGTCAAACGATGGCCAGGGCGGGCCAGGCTATAAATTTCAGGACGAAATTAACCGGCACAAATTAGTTAAAGGTAGTTTGGCCATGGCCAATTCAGGCCCCAACACCAACGGTTCGCAATTTTTTATCGTGACCAAGGATTCCACTCCCTGGCTGGACGGCAAGCACACGAATTTCGGCTATGTTACGGCCGGATTGGACATAGTAGAGAAAGTTGAAAAGGTTGAAGTCAGCGAGAATGACCGGCCGATAGAGGATGTGGTGATTAATGGAATTGAGTTGGTAAAATAATTTAAATCGTAAATCGAAAATCGTAATTCGTAAATTTAAAAGGGGCTCATAGTAAAACGGTATTACGCGGCATTCGCATTGCCGAGGTCCGGGTCCGATTCCCGGTGAGTCCACCAAAAAATATTTTCGATTTACGATTTAGCAATTTTAAAATCTAAAATCAGAAATCGCAAATCTAAAATTTCTACGGGCCATCGTATACCGGTAGTACACACGCTTCGGGTGCGTGTAGACTGGGTTCAATTCCCAGTGGCCCGACCAAGTGAAACATTGAGCAGTTTGAGCGCATGGAACGCGCTCGCTTCGCTCGCGTATTAAAAAAAATTTTTAGATTTTATAATTTTTAATTTTTAAATAGTTTCCAATAACTTAATTTTCAATGTTTTAAAACATTAAATAGTAATCAGTTCATTGTCATATTTTATGAGTAATGACGACGTTCCACTACTAATTAAGGAAATTAAAGAAGCGATTTGACGCCGTCGCCCGATTTTGGGGAAAATCATGGCTCAGCACAAAGACCTGGCGCTTTACGAATACGCCAAAGATTTTCTCGATGTCAATACAATGCCGCTTTTAGACAGCAGAAAACCGCAATTGATCAAAATTATCCGGGATCTGTTGACGGTCAAATTGGGTGAAGAGGTGGCGTCGGGTGTGGCCGGACAGCTTGGCCGGTTGCCTTTGATTTCGACCGCCGACCATCATTCGATTATCCAGCATCCGCTTTTCGTTAATGCCAATATTATTTCCGCCATTCCCTTGGTGGAAAAACCGGAATTAGAACTGAATTATCTCGTGGTGCTTTCCTTCGCCAGCGTTTCGGTGAATAATACCTCCGGTTACGCCCGGGGCATCATCTTCCACAGTCAGCCCGAGGCCGAAGGCCGGGTTTATCGCCTGCCGATTTTACCTGATAAAATGAAAATGGGTACGGTTTACGGCATGCACGCCTATTCTCGGCTGGAAGTGGAGAGGCTCTTGAAAAGGATTAGAAGCCAGGCTTATCGAGGGTTCGTTTCTCCGGCCGTAGCCGAATCTTTGGAAAAAATCAATTAAGGCTTGGGGCTTGAAATTTTATTGGTCATTGGGATTTGGTCATTGGAATTTTATTAGGTCAATTAACCTTCCTCGCTCGCCGTTTACTTGTTTGTCAATTTAAGTTGTTTAGTAGATATAGACGAATAATTATTAGCAGACTATTTAACGCGATGCGGGTCGGGGAAATTAGAACAATTAGAAATTTTATTTATGTCTGAAAAAAAGAAACAAGACATACCCGTTCATGTCGGCATTATTATGGATGGCAACCGGCGCTGGGCCAAGGAAAGAAACCTGCCGACTTTTGAAGGCCATCAAAAGGGCTACGAGAAATTAAAGCTGGCGTCGGACTGGTTTTTTTCCCGCGGGGTTAAAATTTTATCATTTTACGCTTTTTCCACGGAAAATTGGCAGCGGCAGCCGGAAGAAGTAAACTATTTGATGAAGCTGCTCTTAAACGCGGTTGAGTTCAGTTTGCGCGAACAGGCCAAAAAAGAGGGTTATAAAGTCTTAATCAGCGGTCGGCTGAAAGAACTGCCCGGAGATTTGCCGGCCAAGTGCCTGGAAATAATCGCCGAAACTCAAGCCAACAAACGCGGTATTATAAATTTTTGCTTAAATTACGGTGGTCGGGCGGAAATCGTTGACGCCGTGCGCAAAATGATGAAAAATAAAGTTGAATTGGAACAAGTGCATGAAGGCATGATAAAAAAATATTTATATAACGGGGATTTAAGCGATCCGGATATAATTGTGCGCACTTCGGGCGAGCAAAGGCTGTCCGGCTTTATGATGTGGCAGGCGGCTTACAGCGAATTATTTTTTATTAAAAAATATTGGCCCGATTTTGAGGAGCTGGACGCGGATATGATCATTAAAGAATTCGCGGAGAGAAAGAGACGATTTGGAGTGTAAAAATTTTGAAGCTACAATTTTATATATTTTCAGGTAAATATTACGAAATATGGAAACAACGGCTCCAAATATACTAAATACTTCACCCCTAGCCGATCGGCTGCGGCCAGAGACGCTGGCAGATTTTTTAGGACAGGATGAAATCGTCGGGTCGGGAAAATTATTAAGGCAGGCCATAACCGGTGACCAGTTGCCCTCCATGATTTTTTGGGGCCCGCCGGGTAGCGGCAAAACCACCTTGGCCCATATCATCGCCAGGCAAACCAAGTCGGAATTTTTACGCATTAGCGCCGTTACCAGCGGTTTGAAGGATTTGAGGCTGATTATAAAAAAAGCCAAAGAAAACAGCATTGAGGGCAAAAAAACCATTTTATTCATTGATGAAATCCACCGTTGGAATAAAGCCCAGCAGGACGCGCTGTTGCCGCAGGTGGAGCGCGGCGTCATTATTCTGATTGGCGCCACCACGGAAAACCCCAGCTTTGAAGTGCGCGGAGCTTTGTTGTCGCGCTGCCGCGTGTTTGTTTTAAAGCAATTAGACGAAACGCAGATAGGAGAAATTATTAAAAGAGCGTTGGCAGACAAGGCCAGGGGACTGGGCGTATTTAAAATTAAAATAGACGCGGCCGCCATAAATTTATTGGCGCGCCTGTCCAACGGCGACGCGCGCGCGGCGCTGAATGTTTTGGAGTACGCGGCCACCTCACCCCAACCCTCTCCTTCTAAAGGAGAGGGTGTAACTCAAGGAGAGGGGAGTAAAGAAATAACAGCCGAGATTATTAAAGAAGCTTTTCAAAAGTCTCATTTGTTATACGATAAGGACGGAGATGAGCACTATAATATAATTTCCGCTCTGCATAAGGCCATGCGCGGGTCTGACGCGGACGCGGCCTTGTATTGGCTGGCGCGCATGACCGAGGCGGGCGAAGATCCGCTCTATATCGCCCGCCGGCTGGTGCGCTTTGCCTCGGAGGATATCGGCTTGGCCAATTCGCGCGCCCTGGAGCAGGCCGTGGCCGCCTATCAGGCCTGCCATTTTATCGGCCTGCCGGAAGGCAATGTTATTTTAGCCCAGGCCGTGGTTTATATGGCCAAGTGCGAAAAGTCTAATGATTTATACATAGCCTATAAACAAGCCGCGGCTGATGTTCATGAATATGGCAATTTGCCGGTACCTTTGTCTATCAGGAACGCGCCCACCAAGCTGATGAAGGAGCTGGGCTACGGCCAAGACTATAAATACAGCCCGGATTATGATTATAAAGAAAAGCAGGACTATCTGCCGGGGAAGTTAAGGGGGAGAAAATACTTTAAGGTTAATCATGGTCAAGCTGATAAAAAGTAATATGTCAAAGAAAGAAAATTTATTAGAATCAATTAATTATCAGAAGGGAACGATCGTCAGCCGGACCATAATTAATCAGCCCTTAGGCACGGTGACTTTGTTCGCCTTCGACCAAGGCCAGGGTTTAAGCGAACACACCGCGCCCTATGACGCTTTGGTATATTTATTTGATGGCCGGGCGGATATCAGAATTTCTGGCCAGACAAAAAAATTAGCGTCCGGCGACATGATTATCATGCCGGCCGATCAACCGCACTCGCTTAAAGCTATTGCACGATTTAAAATGCTGTTAATTATGATTAAAAGTAAAATAAAATGAGACAAGCGTTAAATCCGCTAAACCAGAAATCTAGCCTGTTGCTCCATATTTGCTGCGTCGGTTGTGGCGTTTACGCCAGTCAGCTTCTCAAACAGGATTATGATATAATGCTGTTTTTTTATAATCCTAATATTTGGCCGGAAGAGGAATATAATAAACGGCTGGCCGAGGCGGAAAAAATTGCTGAACAATTTAATTTGAAATTAATTGAAGGCGCGTACGATCATAATCGATGGCTTGAAGCGGTGCGCGGACGCGAAAACGATCCGGAACGGGGCCAGCGTTGCCTGATCTGCTATAAATTCAGGTTGGATAAAGCCGCGGCCGTGGCGAAAAAATTAAACCGCGAGTATTTAATTACCACCCTGACTACTAGTCCGCATAAGGACGCTTTGGCCGTCAATAAAATCGGCCAAGGCGCGGCGGCGAATTTTCAGCTTAAGTTTCTCACCCAAGATTTAAAAAAACAAGACGGCTTTAAGAAATCCGCCGCGCTATCGCGCCAGCTTGGTTTATATCGGCAGAATTATTGCGGCTGCGAATTCAGCAGATCTCACAACCCGCAGCTCTTAACCAAAAAAACGTAACCCAGGTCCACGGTCGCCGAGTTTATGGTTTTTTACATTTTGAGTTATGAGTTGCGAGTTTCTGGTTGCAAGAAATGCCGGTTTGTAATTTAATGGATAACTGTGTTATAGTATAGTTGTAAATATAATTCGTCTTATATGGATATTAGCCATTATTTTAAGCAAGCGATTAAACAAAATGCTTCTGATTTGCATTTAGCAGCCGGCAGCGCTCCGGCTTTACGCATCGGCGGCGATTTGGTTAAATTGAATCAAGGCGTTATCAACGGTTATGATTTGGAACGGGCTATTTCTTCCTTGATTAGTAAAAAAACCATGGAAAAATTAGCTCGCAAGCGCGAATTGGATTTTTCCCAGGATTTTTTCGGCAGCCGCTTCAGAGTTAATTTGCATTATCAGGAGGGCAAAATTGGCCTGACCGCCAGATTGGTGTCTAAAACCATACCAACGCCTTTAGAGTTGAGATTTAATGATGTGCTGTACAGGCTGACTCATTTAAGAGACGGCTTGATTATTGTCACTGGTCCGTCCGGCTCGGGCAAATCCACCACCATGGCTTGCATGATTAACATAATCAATAATGAACGGCGCGCCCACATCGTGACGATTGAGGATCCGGTAGAATATTTATTTGCGGAAGAACAAAGCATCATTGAACAACGTGAGTTAGGCCATGATACCATCAGCTTTGCTTCGGCTTTAAAGTATGCCTTGAGGCAAGATCCCAATGTTATCATGCTCGGCGAGATGAGGGATGCCGAGACAATCTCGGCGGTCATAACCGCGGCCGAGACTGGCCATTTAGTTATTTCCACTTTGCATACTTCTACCGCCCCGGAAACGATCAACCGCATTGTTGACGTTTTTCCATCCCATCGCCAGAAACAAATCTTGATCCAGTTGTCCTCGATTTTACGCGCCGTAATCGCTCAAGCCTTAGTGCCAAAAATTGGCGGCGGGCGAGTGGCAGCCAGAGAGATTATGATTAATAATTCGGCCACAGCTAATTTAATCAGAAGCAATCAAATCGGCCAAATTTATTCAGTTATTCAGACCGGACAAAGAGATGGCATGATGACGATGAATAAAGCGATCGATAAGCTATTCTCGGACGGTTTAATCAGCAAAGATGTGGCGCGAAATAATAAAAGAAATCCGGAAACTCAAGCGTCCTATTATTAATTTCAGCCAACCGCCAGTCAACCGGGTAGGTCCCATAATTAATGCTTTATTTTATGACGTCAGAAAAATGGCAACAAATCGTCGGCAATATAAAAGATAATTATGAGGTGGAAGAGTGCGAAAAACGATACCTTGAAGAACAAGGCGGCGTTGAGGTTGAATATATTATTTTTAAAGGCCCGTTGGGCAGGATGAAATTAGAATTTATCACCAAGCCGGCGGTCATTGATAAAAAAACCAAATATTCCAACCGTCTTGGCGCCGAGACCGTGGTGGAATATGTTTACAGCCCGAAGGAAAAAAGCCACAAATTAAAAGCCTATAAATGGGACGAAGCGATAAACGATTGGCTGGAAATGGAAGCTAAAAAATTTGGTATATAGCTCCCGCAAATCTACAAATCAGCTACGAATATCACGAATAGCATTGGTAGTATTCGTAGCTGATTTGTAGATTTGCGGGTAATTACAGTTGGTTGGCATAAATTAACAATTTTTATTAACTTTAGATAATATTGGAGAGCGCGTAAGTACTATTAAATTATTCTATATGACAAAAAGAACCGGAGTCTTGATTTTTTTTCTAGCTGTTTTTTTGCTGTTATTTTTTTATTTGATCTTGACTTCAGGCTCTTTAAAAGAGGTTGGGCAGTCTGTCCGCATGGCGGAAAAAGAGAAAATCGCCATGCCTGAAGAGGAGTATAAAGCCGGGGTAAAAGCAATTCTTTCCTCTTACGAGAAATTGGTTTTGGATAATAAGCTGACGATCAAAAAAATCGAGGAATTAAGAAATGCCTTGCTGGAGATGAAGGGTTTTCAGGCAAAATTTCGGACCATGCATTTGAATTTTGTTTTAACCTTGGATCGGATGGAAAATTATTTGATCGGCAAGAAAGAGCAAGAAAAAAACGCCAGCCAACAAATGGCCAATCAATTGAAAGCTGATTATAGCTGGTTGAATAATTAATATATGAAGCTTAATCGTTTATTGCCCTTAATAATTCCGGCGTTGGTTTTTTTACTTGAAGAAATGTATTATTTGTCTCCGAAACTGATTTACGTAGCCGCAGTTTTGGTAAATTTACTGATTTTTTTCACGGTTTGGCAATTTAGCCAAACCAGCGAAATTGATAAGCGCTGGTGGAATTACTTAATCTTGCCGGCCGTTATGTCCGTGGCGGTGATGAGCTATTCGGTTTTTTTAAGTTTTAAGCTTATTATTCAACTACTGTATTTTTTTAATTTGGTTTTTTTATATTTATATTTACGGTATGTTTATTATTATTTGCTTAACCCTTTGGCCTATGAAGTTTTTAGCATAGAAAATATCTCCTCATATATCAACTGGCTGACCTTTTTTTTGCTGGCGGCCACGGTTTACGGCCTGGCGTCCTTTTTGAACTTGCCGATTTCTTGGCTGGTGCTCATTATGATAAGCTTGACAAGTTTGCTGGTTTATCAGATAATTTGGGCCAACAAGATAGAACTGATGCCCAGTTTGCCTTATATTTTAATCAGTTGCCTGATTTTGGTTGAATTATTTTGGTCAATTTCCTTTTTGCCGTTTAATTATAATATTTCCGGCTTGAGCTTGGCGATTTGCTATTATGTGGTTATCGGCCTGGTTAAAAATCATTTACTTCTAAAATTGGACGCGGCCAAGGTAAAAATGTATTTAATTTTGGGATCAATCAGCTTATTATTAGTCTTGTCCACGGCGAAGTGGATGTAGGCCCCGCAAATCTACGAATCAGCTGCAAATATTACGAATCAATAAAATGCAAAATTAAAATCATTAACTAGAGTCTATCTCAAAAATGACTAAAAGCTATTTTTGAGACAGGCTCTAGCATAATCCATGCGTTATATGCGCGTAGGCCGCGAATAAATATTTAGCCAAGGCGGCATTAAGGAATTTATGAGAAGAGTCAAAGATTTTTTTAAAAAACACAATTTAATCGTCTTGATTATAATATCTCTGATTTTTGGGCTGGGCGGCGGCTTGGTCGGGGAAATAACGGCCCAAGCTTATCTGGCTGATTCTTGGTACGGTTTTTCGTCTTTTGGCAATCTGGATTTTTCCAACGGCCAATACGGCGACCAAGGCCTGGTGATAAGCAATCCCAAGAACGTGATTGTGCAGCAGGACGCTAAAGTAGACGAGACCATTAATTCGGTTTCGAGCAGTTTAGTGGGAATTTATAAAAAGCAGAAACCCGTTAAATCAAACCAGCTTTTTATTTTAGATAATTTTTATAAAATTAACGAACCGAGCGGTCAGGGATTTATTATAACCTCGGATGGCTGGATTGTTACGAGCCAAGCCCTGGATAAAAGCTATAACGATTACGCGGTCATTACCAAGGATAAAAAAATATACCAGATTGACAAAGCCGTGGTCGATAATCTGACCAAGTTTAATTTTATCCATGTTCAGGCTCGGGATTTACCGGTCAGAAAATTCGCGGAAGACCAACGGGTAAAAAGCGGACAATTAGCCGTGGCCGTTAATTGGCTGGGCTCAAGCCTCGTTTCCGCGGTGGCCGGTTTTAGCCGGACCGGCGGCCTGGTGAAATCGAGCGACAGTTTTTCGGAGAAGCTCTTATTAAACGACAAGCTGCCGCCGGAATTTCAAGGCTCAATTATCTTTAATTTGGCCGGCGAGGCCTTGGGACTGGCTGACGATCGGGGAGAAATTGAGCCGATCAATCATTTTGGCGGCGCGGTTAAAAGTTTATTTAAAAATAAAACCAGCGCTAGGATTTATTTGGGGATTAACTATATCGTTTTGGACGAGCTGGCCGAAGTTGACGGCCAAAATAGCCGTTGGCAGAAAGGCGTGATTATTCACAGAAGCTCCAAGGCGCCGGCGGTCAGAAAGGATAGTCCGGCCGATAAAGCGGGCTTGCGCGAAGGCGATGTCATTATTTCCGTTGACGATGTTTTCTTAAATAAAGACAATGATTTGGCTGATGTTATTCAGGATCGCGAGGCCGGAGAAGTGATTGATTTGGTTGTTTTACGCAATGACTTAGAGCGGGAAGTCAGGTTGCGGCTGGAGGCCATAAAGTAGCGCTTGGCGCTTAGTTCACAAATCGCTATAAGCCGGGTTGATAAATAGCGATAGGACTTACGCGTTTGACGGAGGTTTTTCAAATGCGTCAGTCCTAAATAAATTAAATCAGAACCTGTTTGGCATTAACCGTTGGACGGGTGCAACGGGTTTTAATTTTATTTTTATTTATGTTATAATATTAACAAGCTTTATGAAAATTAAATCTATTAGGCGAGCCAATAATTTAGCCGGCAAAATCGTTTTTTTACGCGCCGATTTGAATGTGCCCATTAAAAACAGGACGGTTCTGGATGATTATAAAATTGTCATGATTTTGCCAACGATTCGTTTTTTGTTAAGGCATAATTGCCGCTTGATTATCGCTACCCATTTATCCGATAGCCGGGCGTCAACCAAACCGGTGGCCAAGAGGTTGGCGCAATTATTGGACAAAAAGGTGCGATTGGTGAACGGTTGCGTGGGCGATAAGGTTGAAAAAGCGGTAAAAAAAATGGCGGCTAAAGATATCTTACTTTTGGAAAATTTACGTCTTGAGCCAGGCGAAGTAAAAAATAATAATAAGCTTGCTAAAAGTTTGGCGGCCTTAGCCAATCTTTACGTAAATGACGCTTTCGCCTCGAGCCACCGGAATCATGCTTCGGTCAGCGCCATTAAAAAATATTTATCCAGCTTCGCCGGCCTGCTCCTGGAAAAAGAAATTTTAAATCTGGAAAAGGTTTTAAGGCCGAAACAGCCGCTAATTTCAATCATTGGCGGGGCCAAAATAGAAACTAAAATCGTTTTATTAAATAGCTTAGCCAAAAAATCACATCGGGTTTTGATCGGCGGCGCTCTGGCCAACAATTTTATCGCCGCTCATGGATTTAAAATCGGCGAATCGCTCGTCGATAAGGCTAGCTTAAGAGCCGCGGCCAGCCTAATCAAGCGCCATAAGAATATTATTCTGCCGGTTGATGTCCTGGTGGCCGGCGACTTTAAAAGCAATCAGGTCCAGGTCAGGGCGGTTAATCAGGTCCAGCAAAAGGATATAATTTTAGATATCGGCCCGAAAACCGTTAATTTATTCGCGCATTTTATACGACAGGCCAATACTATCGTCTGGAACGGCCCGATGGGATATTTTGAGAATATTCATTTTAAGCATGGCACTTTATCCGTGGCCCGCTTAGTTGCCGCCCGCTCCACCGGCCAGGCTTTCGGCGCCGTGGGCGGCGGAGAGACCGTCGAGGCGCTTGACATGACAAAGATGGGTCATTATATTGACTGGGTGTCGACCGGCGGCGGCGCCATGTTGGCCTTTTTGGGCGGCGAGGAGATGCCGGGGCTAAGAGGTCTGGTGAAATAATTTTACCTTAATTTTTCATTTTGATTTTTTAATTTTTAATTTAATTTTATGATTCCCAACAAAATCGTGACAATTTTTATCGGCGTATTTTTAACGATTGGCTCAATTTATCTGGCGCTGCTTTCCTGGAACGCGTATAAGGCGCATGATTATATCGGCATCAGCCCCAAGACACCGCATTCTATCAGCATCATGGGCGAGGGCAAAATTATCGGCTTGCCGGATGTGGCCAAAATACAATTAGGCTATTCGGTTGAGAAAAAAACTGTGGCCGAGGCGCAGAAAGACAACAGCAATAAAATGAACGCCATGATAGATAAACTGAAAAAAGATTTTAAAATTGACCCCAAAGATATTCAAACGGCTAATTATTATATCTCGCCGCAGTATGATTGGAATGATGGCAAACAAACTTTACGCGGTTACTTGGTCAGCCAAAACTTAAACGTAAAATTAAGGCAAATGGACAGAGTCTCCAGTATTATTGAAGCGGCCGGTGTAATCGGCTTAAATCAAGTCGGCAATTTAAGTTTTGAAATTGACAATCCGGAGCAGTTGAAGCAGGCCGCGCGCGAGAAGGCTTTGGCGCAAGCCCAGGAAAAAGCCAAAACCTTGGCAGAGGCAGTGGGCGTGAAACTGGGGAAAGTCATATCTTTCAGCGAATCGTCCAGCGACAATCCGCCGCAGCCGTTTTACGCGCTTGAAAAATCCGCTGCTGGCCTGGGCGGTGGCGCAGGGCCAACGGTGGAGGCCGGCAGTAATGAAATAATCATAATCGCCACGGTGGAGTATGAAATTTTGTAAAATTTATGTTTAAAGAAAAAATCAATAAACAATTTGGTTTTACTTTAATTGAACTATTGGTTGTCATTAGCATTATCGGTTTTTTGGCGACCGCTTCTATGGTTGTTTTTAATAGCGTAAGGATAAAAGCCAGAGATACGCGGAGAAAGGCCGATTTAACCCAGATTAGAAAAGCGTTAGATTTGTATTATGATGCTAATAGCGCTTATCCATCAAGCAGCGGCGCTTGGCGGAGCGCTTGCCCAAGTTATGGCGGATACCCGACCAGCGGGGCTACTGGTTATATTCCCAATTTGGCGCCAACCCATATTGGCAAATTACCAATTGATCCTAGCCCCTGTTCAAACGGCAATGGTTATCTATATTATTCCGACACTGTAAATTACAAACTTCTTTCACATGTTAGTCCGGAAAGTTATCCTTCCGCCGGTCAACCGTTTTATGATCCATTTCGTCCTACCTGGGCATGGATGTTGTGTAGCGCGAATACAACAGTTTGCAATACTTGGTAATTATTTAATAATAAGTAAGTAATTTATGCCTAAAATAAAAAAAATAACGACTCGTGAGATTTTAGATTCGCGCGGCAATCCCACTGTGGAAGCCACGGTTTTATTGGATAATGGCGTTAAAGCAAAAGCCAGCGCGCCTGCGGGCGCGTCTACGGGCGCGCATGAAGCCGTGGAACTGCGGGACAATGATGCTAAAAGATACGGCGGTTTGGGGGTTTTGCATGCCATTAAAAATATTGAAAGCAAAATCGCGCCTAAGCTAATCGGAGCTGGAGTAACCAAGCAGGCGGAGATTGATGATATCATGATAAAATTAGATGGTACAAAAAATAAAAGTAAATTAGGCGCTAATGCGATCCTGCCCGTGTCGCTCGCTTGCGCCCGCGCCGGCGCCTTGGCTTCTGGTCTGGAGTTATATGAATATATCTCTAATAATTTCCAATTTCCAATTTCCAATTTCCAATTACCTGTTCCATGTTTTAATATTTTTAACGGCGGCAAGCACGCCGATACCAACCTGGATTTTCAGGAATTTATGATAATTCCCCTGGCTTATTTAACACCCCCAGCCCTCCTTGTCAGGGGGGGGAGAAGAAGTTTTGCCGAACAAGTTAGAATGGGCGCGGAGATTTTTCATGCTTTAGGGGATGTTTTAAAAAGAGCTGGCTATGACACGGATGTGGGCAATGAAGGCGGCTACGCGCCGGATATCAGTTCCAGCATCCAGGCGATTGAATTAATTATGGCGGCCGCAATTAAAGCTGGTTATAAACCCGGGGCAGATTTAGCCTTAGGCATTGATGTAGGCTCATCTCAACTTTATAATCAGAGAAACGGCAGGTATGTTTTTAAGCTGGATCGCGCCAGTTACACCGCGGCTACTTTAGCCGGCTTATATTACGAATGGTTTAGGAAGTATCCGATAATTTACCTTGAAGACGGTTTAGCTGAAGACGATTGGGCCGGCTGGCAAAAATTAAATAAAGAGCTTGGCCGGGACGTAATGCTGGTCGGCGATGATTTGTTCGTCACCAATCCGGAGCGCTTGAGGCGAGGCTTGAAAGAAAACGCCGCTAACGCTATTTTAATAAAACCCAATCAGGTCGGGACCCTGTCGGAAACGGTTGACTGCGTAAAACTGGCCAAGAAGCATAATTATAAAATTATTGTTTCGCATCGCTCGGGCGAAACTACGGATGACTTTATCGCTGATTTAGCCGTGGCGGTCGGGGCTGATTACATTAAGGCCGGGTCGCTGTCGCGGGGAGAAAGGCTGGCGAAATATAACAGGCTGATGGAGATTGAAGAAAATTTAAAATGCAAAAATCAAAAATTAAAATGACAGTTAAAAATGTAAAGTTTCTGTCATTGCGAGGAGCGCCAGCGACGAAGCCCGCCCGAACGACGTTCAGTCGGGCGGGCAATCTCGAACGGTAAAGAATAATCATAATAAAATTATTACGAGATTTAGTGAGGTATAGTCATACGTGAGATTGCTTCGCCCCACCCAGAGCGTCGGGGCTCGCAATGACAGGAAGACTGTCATTTTGTGTATTTAATATATGAAACCAGAAAAGTTAAATAAGCCAGCTAAAAATGTTTTACCCATGATTCTGGTCATCCTAGACGGCTGGGGCATGGCTGAACCGAGCCAGGGTAATGCCATCACCTTGGCCAATACCGCGGTTATGGACGGCTTGATTAAAAAATTTCCCAATACTTTAATCAATGCTTCCGGCAAGGCCGTGGGCCTGCCGCCGAGCCAATCGGGTAATTCTGAAGCCGGGCATATGAATATTGGCGCCGGCAGAATTGTCGAGCAAGACGTAGTTAAAATTTCTAAAAGCGTTAATAACGGGACTTTTTTTAAAAATGCCGGTTTTATCGAGGCGATCCGCCAGGTCAAAAAGAATAAATCCAAGCTTCATCTAATGGGCATGATCTCCAATGGCATGAGCGCGCATAGCGACCCGGACCATTTGCTGGCTCTGCTGTCTTTGGTTAAAATAACTAAAGTCAAGGAAGTTTATTTGCATTTATTCACCGACGGCCGGGATTCGCCTAGGTATGCCTCTTTGAAATTGGTCGAAGATATCCAAAAAGTTTTTAAAAACGGCGAAGCCATCGCTTCCGTCGTCGGCCGATATTACGCCATGGACAGAAAAAAAACCTGGTCGAGAACCGAAAAAGCTTATGATGCTTTAACGAGCGGCTTGGGCCGGAAAGCCGCCAGCCCGGAAGCCGCGATCATGGAAAGTTATAACCGCGGCGAAAGCGACGAATTTATTGAGCCCTATGTGATCACCAGAAATGGCCGGCCCTTACCCCGGATCGGCAACGGCGACGGCGTTATCTTTTTTAATTTAAGATCGGATCGGGCCAGGCAATTCGCCAAGGTTTTCGTGCAAAAAGATTTTGATAGATTAAATCCCGGTTCTTTTTTAAGAAAAAAAGTATTAAAAAATTTGTTGTTCGTGGCCATGACTGATTTTGGACCGGACTTAGACGGTATTTTAACCGCTTATCCCAGCGTCGATTTAAAACAGACTTTGCCGCAGGCGCTAAAAGGTTTGTCGCAATTATATATCGCCGAATCGGAAAAATACGCTCATGTGACTTATTTTTTTAACGGCGGCTATGCCGATCCGATCGCGAGGGAAGGGCGGCGCCTTGTGCCTTCGCCCAACGTCAGATCGTATGATCAGACGCCGACGATGAGTTCGGCGGAGTTGACCGAGGCAGTGGTCAACAATTTAACCCCCCCTCACCCCCTTTTGAAAGGGGAGCAGGGGGGTTATATTGGCCAGAAAAAGGGTTTAGACTGGAAATATGACTTTACGGTTTTGAATTTTGCCGCGCCCGACATGGTCGGCCACACGGGCAATCTGGACGCCGCGATAAAATGCTGCCATGGGGTTGATAAGTGTCTGGGCGAAATTGTTAAGGCTTATTTGAACGTCGGCGGCACAGTTTTAGCGACGGCTGATCATGGCAATATCGAGGAGATGATTAATTTAAAAACCGGTGAAATCAATACCGAGCATTCAACTAATCTGGTACCCTTTGTATTAATCAACAAAAACCTTGGCCATAAAGTCAAATTAAGAAATGGCGGAGTTTTAGGCGATATCGCGCCGACCATACTGGAGTTGTTAAATATTAAAAAACCCAAAGAAATGACGGGCAAGAATCTAATAAAATAATCAAAAATTTTAAATTTAAAATTAATGTCTATGGTAAATAAAGAACAAAATTTACGCCCAAAACCAGTCGTGCTGATCGTCTTGGATGGCTGGGGCATTACCACTCCTTATTCCGGCAACGCCATTAGCCAGGCCAATACCCCGAATATCAATAACTATATAACCAAGTACCCGTCCGCCACATTAGTGGCTTCGGGCGAGGGCGTGGGCTTGCCTTGGGGCGAATCGGGCAATAGCGAAGTCGGCCATCTTAATTTAGGGCTGGGGAGGATTTTATATCAGAGCTTGCCCAGAATCAACAAAATGATCGCCGACCGCAGTTTTTACAAGAATAAAGTTTTGTTAAAGGCCATTGAACAGGCGGAAAATCATAATTCAAAGTTGCATTTTATCGGTTTGGTTTCCTCCGGAGCGGTTCATTCTTCGCTGGAGCATCTTCAAGCCTTGATTGAAATGGCCAAAGAGAAGAAGGTGAAAAATTTTTATATTCACGCGATTTTAGACGGCCGGGACACGCCGTTCAATTCCGGAATTAATTTTATTCAAGAAATCGAAAGATCTCTTAAAGGGACTGTCGGCAAAATTGCCACGGTCCACGGCCGATTTTATGCCATGGACCGCGATAATCATTGGGGTAGAACGGCTAAGTCGTATCAAGCCATAACGCAAGGCCTGGGCGAGAAACACGAGTCGGCCGGGAAAGCGGTTGAAGCCAGCTATAAAAAGAAGATTTACGACGAAGAGTTTATGCCCACGGTAATTGTTAAAAATAATAAACCTGTGGCCATGATTGAAGACGGCGACGTGGTAATATTTTTTAATTACCGGCCGGACCGGGCGCGCCAGCTGGCTAAGGCTTTTGTCTTGCCCGGTTTTGAAAAATTTAAGCGGGAAAAATACTTGAAAATATTTTTTGCTGGCTTTTCCGAATATGAAATTAGTTTACCCATGGAAACGGTTTTTCCCAAGGAAATTATCAGGCATACTTTCGGTGAAATTTTAGCTAAAGCCGGCCTGAAACAGTTAAGGATCGCGGAAACCGAAAAATACGCTCATGTGACTTATTTTTTTAACGGCGGCCGAGAAAGCAAGTCTATCGACGAAGACCATGTGTTAATTCAATCACCGGCGGTTTCCAGTTATGACGAACAACCCGAGATGTCGGCCGTTAAAATAACCGACAAAGTTGTTGAGGCGGTTGAACAAGACAGTTATGACTTTATTTTGGTTAATTACGCCAACGCCGATATGGTCGGCCATACCGGTAATTTAAAAGCCACGGCTAAAGCCGTTGAAACGGTTGATAAGTGCCTGGGCAGAATTGTTAAATCTGTCTTAAGCAAATCCGGTTTGATATTTATTACCGCCGATCACGGCAACGCCGAGGTTTTGTTTAATATGCAAACCGGCCAGATAGACAAAGAGCATTCGGCCAACCCCGTGCCGTTCATAATTGTTGGCCAAGACTATGAAGGCAAGAGCCTGTCTTTAGGAGACGCGCCCGGCGGAGATTTGAGCCTGGTTCAGCCGCAAGGCATATTATCCGATGTGGCGCCGACAATTTTGAAACTGATGAATTTGGAAAAGTCGGCCGAGATGACGGGCCGGAGTCTAATTTAGTTTAAAATGTAAAAATTAAAATTAAAAATTATGGAGTGAAAAAAATTTTAATTTTTTTTACGGAGTAATTTTTACAATAATTTTACATTTTAATTTTTACATTTTAAATTTTTATTATGTCCATTTTAGCCATAAATTCAGGTTCTACTTCGGTCAAATACAAGCTCTTCGCCGATGATGAAAAGGAGATCAAGCAAGGTTGCATTGAAAATATTAAAGACCATTTTACGGCCGTCAAGTTAGTTTTAAGAGAAATCGGTGATTTGAGGGATTTGGCGGCCGTGGGGCACAGAGTGGTTCATGGCGGCCACAAATTTTTTCAACCGCTGCTAGTTGACGCCAGCCGCCTTTTTGAATTGGAGCAATTCAATGATTTGGCGCCGCTCCATAATCCTTATAATTTGGCCGGCATCAGGGCGGCCATAGCCTATCTGCCGCAAGCCAAGCAGGTGGGGGTTTTTGATACGGCCTTTTACCACGATCTGCCTGAAACGGCTAAATTTTACGCTTTGCCCTTGGAGTTAACGGAAAAATATAATCTCCGCCGCTACGGTTTTCATGGCATTTCGCATAAATTTGTCATGATTGAAGCCGCCAAGCTGCTGCAGAAAAAAGTCCATAAAATAAATTTAATCAGTTGTCATTTGGGCGGCGGCTGGTCCATTACCGCCATAAAAAACGGCTTGCCAGTCGATACTTCCATGGGATTTACTCCCTTGGAGGGCTTAGTCATGATGGCCAGAGCGGGGGACATGGACCCGGGGATAATTTTTAAACTGCTGGAAATTATGCCGGGAGAATTGAACCGGGCCAAGCTGGATCAACTTTATGATATATTAAATAAGCAGTCAGGCATTAAGGGTTTGTCTGGTTCTGAAAATTATCTGACGTTTTTAACCAACGTCTCTTTGGGCGGCCGGGCGGCAAAATTAGCCTTTGCCTTGGCGATTAACCGTTTGGCTAAATATATTGGCGCTTATTGGGTCGAGCTTAATGGCCGGGTGGACGCGATAATTTTTACCGGCGCGATTGGCTCGGGCAACCCGACGACACGTTTAGAAGTTATGAAAAAAATTAAATGTTTAGGCGAGCTGCCCGTGCTGGCGATTAAAACCGATGAAGAGCTGATGATTATGAGGGAAGTCAAGGAAATCTTGAATAACCAATAACCAAAAGGTGAATAATAAAATTTAGTTTTGAATTTGCAATTTTACTTGTTTGATTATTGTTTCTTGGTTATAGTATCTTTTAATTATGATCAAACGTCTGCTCAATGGCGAAATAAACAGCATCACCATGGCCGCCTTGCTGGTCGGCGGATCTTCTTTAATCAGCCGTTTTTTGGGAATTTTTCGCGATCGGATTTTAGCCGGTCAGTTTGGCGCCGGCGATACTTTGGATATTTATTACGCGGCTTTCCGCGTCCCGGATTTAATTTTTAATTTGCTTATATTGGGGGCGCTGTCGGCCGGCTTTATTCCGATTTTCACCTCATTGATTAACGGACCGCTGCAAAAAGTCCGCTCTTTATTTGGCGATCGGTATAAAGAGGCCTGGGAATTAACCAGCAACGTCTTAAACATTTTAACCGTCGGGCTCATAATTTTATGTGGCTTGGGCGTGATTTTCGCTCCGCAAATTATGAAGCTGATTACTCCCGGATTTAATCAGGAGAAAATGGCCTTGACCATAAATTTATCAAGAATAATGTTTTTATCGCCGATTTTTTTAGGTATTTCCAGCGTCTGCGGCGGCGTCTTGCAATCGTTTAAAAGATTTTTTGTTTATTCCTTATCGCCGATTTTTTATAATATCGGCATTATTATCGGCGCTTTATTTTTAGCGCCAAGCTGGGGAATTTACGGTTTGGCCTGGGGCGTCTGCCTGGGCGCTCTGGCTCATCTGCTGATTCAACTTCCTGCCCTGATTCAACTTGGCTTTAAGTATAAATTAAGTTTTAATTTTAGAAGCGAGAAAGTCATGAAAATTTGGCTGATGATGGTACCGCGGACCATGAGCCTGGCTATTTCGCAGCTAAATTTACTGGTTATTACTATTATCGCCTCAACCTTGGCCAGCGGGTCGCTGGCGGTGTTCAATCTAGCCAACAATTTACAGTCTTTTCCGGTGGGCATTTTCGGCATTTCCTTCGCCATCGCCGCCTTTCCGGCCATGTCGGCCGCGGCTTTTGATAAAAAAATTTTGGTTAAAGACCTGTCTTTAACGGTACGGCAAATATTGTTTTTTATCATACCGGCCACCGTTATTCTGCTGGCTTTGCGCGCGCAAATTATCAGGGTTATTTTAGGCACCGGCCAGTTTGATTGGCAGGACACGGTTCTGACGATTGATACTCTGGGCTTTTTTTGCTTGTCGCTTTTCGCCCAAGCCTTGATTCCGCTATTGGTTCGCGTCTTTTATGCCCGTTTGACGGCTAAAACTCCTTTTATCATCGGCCTGATCGCGGCGTTAGCCAACATTTTTTTATCAATTTGGCTGTCCGACCGCCTGGGCGTCGCTGGTTTGGCTTTGGCCTTTTCTCTGGCCAGCGTCATGAACTTGATTTTGCTTTGGCTGTGGCTGAATCTGGAGATTGGCTGGTTAGATGAAATTAAAATATTTGTTTCAACCATAAAATTTTTATTAGCCGCTTTGGCGGCCGGGCTGGCGGTTCAGGGCGTGAAATTAATTATCGGCGCCAATATTGACATGACCAGATTTTGGGGCGTTTTAACTCAAGGCCTAGTTGCCGGTTTGGCGGGAATTTTTGTTTATGTTTTAGTTTGTTTGACTTTAAAAAGCGAGGAATTATTTAACTTTTGGTCATCTTTGAAACGCCGTTGGCCGGGTAAAAAAGTTGGCTCTCCGGATCAGGGAGAAGCCAGAGGCATCTAAGAATTTATGATTTGCGATTTTGGATTAATTTTCGGTCTGGACATTAATTAATTTTTGTGGTATAAATCAAAGTTAATCATCGTACCTTAAAATTAAATAAGATTAGCTAATTATTGCAGGTTTTAGATACTCTATCCTTTAACTTGCGGAAGAATATTTGCAACCTGCAATAAACGCAATCAACATCAACAAACAGAGGATTAATAATGAAAATAGTAAAGTTGGCAGGACTGATCATCGCCATTGTAGCACTCTCGCCTTTGTTGGCATTGCTGCTGCTACTGATATGTATCGGAAAACTAATAATCAAGGTGCAGGCAGTGGTTGCACTGATAACGATTAACAAATGCCACCGCGAGCTCTTAATTGAGCTTCACTCAATCGGCTCTCCGCGCTTTGTAATCCTTTACGAGACGGATTTTGTTCCGTACCACGACCACAAAAAGTGCACCTACAGAACTTGCGAATATAAGCAGGCTGATGAACATTGGCGGCTTATTAAAAAATGTCAGGCTGAACATGTGCCGGAGTGGCGGATACGCTGGGCGGCATGAGCTTAAAATTTTCAATAAAAAACAAATAAAAAATTATGATAACAATGTGTAGACAAGACGGGAAAAGTGTGGAGTACTTGACTGTTAGCGAGGACGAGGTCTCTTTGCGAATTGTTTCGTATTGCAAAGACCACGTAAGTACGGAAAGTCTGCCCAAACCCGAGCCACAAGGCTTTTCCGATTTGTCCGCAGAGGAGGATCCTTTTGGCCTTGTAGGCCAATCGTAGGCGTGAAAGCCGAAACCGCGACACGGAGCTTTTAAACGAGCACCGTGTTTTTTATTAAAAATATAATAAAATTTGACCTAACCCTTAAAAATTAGTAGGATGATGATAGCGATAGCCCGCGAATTGCCGGGTTATATTTTGTAAATTTACGAATATTATGTCCAAGATAAGAAATTTTTGCATCATTGCCCATATTGACCACGGCAAGTCCACCATGGCTGACCGCATGCTGGAAATAACCGGCACGATTGAGAAAAGAAAAATGAGAAATCAGGTGCTTGACCAAATGGATCTGGAGCGGGAAAGGGGAATTACCATTAAGCTGCAGCCGGTCAGAATGGAATACTCGGGCTTCATTCTAAATTTGATTGATACGCCGGGACATGTGGATTTTACCTATGAGGTTTCTCGCAGCCTGGCCGCGGTTGAGGGCGCCATAATGCTCGTGGACGCGACCCAGGGCATTCAGGCGCAAACCATGGCCAATTTATACTTAGCCTTAGAGCAGAATTTAGCCGTTATTCCGGTGATAAACAAAATTGATTTGCCGGCGGCCAATATAGAAAAAACAAAAAAAGAAATTATTCATTTATTAGGTTGTCAGCCTCAAGAGATTATTTTAGCTTCCGCTAAAACCGGACAGGGCGTGGTTGAAGTGTTAAAAACGGTAATTGACCGCGTCCCGGCACCGGCTGAAAAATATAATAAAATGGCGAAATCTCGATCAAACGGCGATTGGATAGATTATGACGAAAGGCCTTTGCGGGCGTTGATTTTTGATTCAACCTATGACGAATACCGCGGCGTGGTGGTTTATGTCAGAATCTTCGACGGCATGGTGAAAAAGGGCGATAAAATAGTATTGCTTGCCACCCAGGCCAAAAGCGAAGCTTTGGACGCCGGGGTGTTTAAACCGGAGTATAAGTCAACCGGCGAATTAAAGGCAGGCGAGATTGGCTATATTGTTACCGGTTTTAGAGACGTCAGCTATGCCCGAGTGGGCGACACAGTGGCGCTAACGAAGTTTAGCCATGACACCAAAGCGCTAAAAGGCTATGATGAAGTAAAGCCAATGGTTTTTGCCGGAATTTTTCCGCGCGAGGGCAATGAATTTGAGGAATTAAGAGAAGCCCTAGCCAAATTAAAGCTTAACGATGCCGCTTTAATTTATGAGCCGGAAAATTCCGAAGCTTTGGGTTTTGGCTTCAGATGCGGTTTTTTGGGGTTATTGCATTTGGAAATTTTTCAAGAGCGCCTGAAAAGAGAATATAATTTAAATTTAATCGTTACCGTTCCCAGCGTCGCCTACAAGGTTTTTAAAAAGAACGGCGAAGGACTGATCATCCGCAGTCCGCAGAAATTGCCTGACCCTTCGCAAACAGACAGGATTGAAGAGCCATGGGTTAGTCTGGATATCATCGCGCCCAAAGAATATATCGGGCCAATTTTGAATTTGGTGCAGGAGAAGCGCGGTATTTATAAGAATACCGAGTATATTGACGAGACCAGGGTGATTTTGCATTATGAAATCCCCTTGGTCGCGATTTTGACGGATTTTTATGATAAAATAAAAAGCGCCAGCTCTGGTTATGCTTCGGTTAATTATGATTTTATCGCCTATAGGCAAGCCGACGTGGCAAAAATGGATATCCTGGTGGCCGAAGACGCGATCGAGGCGCTGGCCATGATAATTTATCGCGATGAAGCCTTTAAGCGCGGTAAAGAAGTCGTGGTTACTTTAAAAGAAACTTTGCCCAAGCAGATGTTCGCGGTCAAATTGCAGGCGGCTATCGGCGGGAAAATTATCGCGGCCGAGAGAATTTCCGCCATGAAAAAAGACGTTACGGCCAAGCTTTACGGCGGCGACGTCACGCGCAAACGCAAATTGTTGGAAAAGCAGAAAAAGGGCAAAAAGAAAATGACGGCTCACGGTAAGGGCAGCGTGGAAATTCCATCGGATACGTTTATTAAGTTATTAAAGAGGTAAAATTTATATCATTATGCGAGTTTTCATGGTGAGTGGCGTACAATATCGTTTGTCATTGCGAGGAGCCTGTAATCAGGCGACGAAGCAATCTCACGAACGATGAAAATAATCATTATAAAACTTTGCGAGATTTAGTGAAATATAGACATCCGTGAGGTTGCCGCTCGCTCGTTTCGCTTCGCTACATTTGCTCCTCGCAATGACAGCAATAAATATGAAAAAGAAACCTTTGCAAAAAATTCTTTGGGTGATTATCAGCGTGATGGTGATTTTCAGTATGCTGGCCTGGACTGTGGGCGGCTTTTTTTGAACCCCACGAATCTACAAATCAGCTACGAATATTACAAATATTGCTCGCTGCATTATCATGTATTCACGAATTAGCGTTATATTTATTCGTGATATTTATAGCAGATTCGTAGATTTATTGGTATAATGGAATAGATTTCCCCGAGGCTTGCCTCGAGGGGCGGGTACGTTAGAATGAAAACATGTCCGAACACATAAAAAAATCACATAATTCGTCGTTGCTACTATATCATTTGGTTTGTCCGGCCAAATATCGCAGAAATGTATTTAGGGATGTGGCCGGTGCAGACCAAGAGATTAAGAAGATTTGTTTGGAGATTGAAAAAAGGTTTGACATACATTTTGTTGAAATCGGCGTTGACCAAAACCATGTTCATTTTCTAATTCAGTCTGTTCCGATGATCAGCCCCACCAATTTGGCGAAAATAGTCAAAAGCATCACGGCTCGGGAAATATTTCGCGTAAAGCCGGAAATCAGAAAATTGCTTTGGGGCGGTGAATTTTGGACGAAAGGTTATTACATTAACACGGTTGGTAAAGCAGCAAGCGAAGAGGCTATCAAGCAGTATGTTCAAAATTAAGGTTTAAAGTACGAACAAATTCATACCAATCAGCCAAGACTTTTCGAGGGTTAATACCTCGTCAGCTTGCTGCGAGGTAGTTTATTTTATGCAAAATAAATGGCAGCTAAAACCCAAGTTATCGGCTGAATTTGCTAAACAGCAGATTGAATATGGTAAAATTATTGCGCAGCTTTTTTTTAATCGGGGATTGATTCAGAAAAAAGACATAAAATTATTTCTTAATTCCTCTTCGGCTGATTTGGCGGATCCATTTTTGTTTAAGGACATGGCGGCGGCCGCGGACCTGACGATTAAACACATCAAAGCGCGGGAACCAATCGTCGTCTACGGCGATTATGACGCCGATGGGGTCACGGCCGCGGCGGTTTTAACTGAAATTCTAAATACTTTTAAAGCCAAAGCCAGCGTTTATATTCCAGGGAGAATCAGCGAGGGTTATGGATTGAATAAAAAAGCGATTGAGGCATTCGCCAAAAAGGCGGTTAAATTAATTATTACCGTCGATAACGGTATTCGCAATAAAAAAGAAGTTGTCTACGCGGCCAGCCTGGGTTTGGACATAATCGTGACCGATCATCACGAGGTCCCGGCCAGCCGAGATGATTGGCCTGATTGTTTGATTATCAATCCCAAGGCCGATGATTATCCTGATAAATTTTTAGCCGGAGTCGGCGTGGCCTTTAAATTCGCCAAAGCCCTGATTGAGCGCTCTAAATTGGACGATAATTTAAAAGTCAAACTTGAAGATAAAATTTTAGATTTAGTGGCCGTCGGCACGGTGGCTGATATGGTTAGTTTGGTCGGAGAAAACAGAATTTTAGTCAAAGCCGGATTGAAAATAATCAATCAGCGCAAACGAACGGGCCTTGATGAATTAATAAAAGTTTCGCAAATTAATTCAAATGGAGAAAGGGAGATTAAGGCCTGGAATATTGGCTGGCAGCTGGCGCCGCGTTTAAATTCCGCCGGCCGGATGGACCATGCCAATACGGCCTATGAATTATTGATTACCAAGGACAAAACCGAGGCTAGAGAAATCGCTCAAAAGCTTAATGAAAAAAATCAGGCCAGGCAAAAAATAACCGAAGAAATATTCGCCGTTGCCCAAAAGATGGTAGAGGGAAAAATGCTGGACGATAAAATTTTAGTGGTGGTTTGTCCTGGCAAAGACGGGCGGGGGAACCGGCCCTGGCCCGAAGGAGTGATGGGGCTGGTAGCGGGCAGGCTTTGCGAAGCCTATTCGCGTCCGGCTCTGGTGATCACCAAATTTGATAAAGAAATTAAAGGCTCGGGTCGGAGCATAGAAGAATTTAATATCATTCGCGCGGTTGAACAATTAAGCCAGCATCTGAAAAAATTCGGCGGCCACGCCGCGGCTTGCGGTTTGACTTTGAAAAGCCGGGAAGATTTAGGGGAGTTTTCTAAAAAAATAAAAGCTATGGCCGCCAAAGAATTGGCCGGCGCGGAATTGGCGCCTAAAATTTTAATTGAAGCGGAAATTAGCACGGCGGAAATAACTAGCGAACTGGTAGAAACTTTGGCAGAGTTTGAGCCTTTCGGCGAAGAAAATGACCGGCCGAAATTTTTAAGCCGCGGTCTCAAAATAATGGATAAGGTCAATATGGGCGCCAATGCCCAACATATAAAATTTAGGTTCGGCAATCTATGGGCCGTCGGGTTTTGCCAGGCGGAAAACTGCAAAAACTTTAAGATTGGCGACCAGGTGGACGCGGTTTATTATTTGGAATTTAACGAATTTAACGGACGGCGGTCGGTACAGATGAAGATCGTGGATATAAGGAAAGTTTTAAATTTAAATCTCAAAATGTAAAATGACAGTTAAAAATGAAAAATTGAAACTAACTTTTAATTTTACATTTTGATTTTTGCATTTTACATTTTTTTATTTATGACCTACGAAAAACTGACAATTTATACCGACGGCGGCGCGCGCGGCAACCCTGGTCCGGCCGGAATCGGCGCGGTGATTTTAGACCAGCGGGGAAGCGCGGTTAAAGAGATTTCCCAATATATCGGCGAGGCCACTAACAATCAAGCCGAATATCAGGCTTTGCTGGCCGGGGTCAATGCCGCCAAGGCGCTGGGCGCTCGGGAGCTTGAAGTTTTTTTGGACAGCGAACTGGTGGTGAAACAGTTAAATCGCGAATACCGCGTCAAAGATAAGGACCTTGCCCCTTTGTTCGTTAAGGTGTATAATCTAACGCTGGGATTTAAAAAAGTTATTTTTAAACATATCCGCCGGGAGAAAAATGAACTGGCCGATAGACTGGTTAATTTGGCTTTGGATAAGGCGGGGAAGTAAAATTTAGGACAATTAGCTCAGTTGGTTAGAGCGTTCCGTTCACATCGGAAAGGTCAGAGGTTCGAGTCCTCTATTGTCCACCACAAAC